>Ga0155200_117_pt1 | contig 323177 bp, 306 predicted proteins | sample RifCSPhighO2_02_FD_106168 | JGI IMG/M metagenome (GOLD analysis project Ga0155200, IMG submission 106168) | Gammaproteobacteria bacterium RIFCSPHIGHO2_02_FULL_42_43
ATACCGCTCGCCAATGAAGATGCGATATTACCGCACTTCATCACTCGCGGTATATCCTGATTAGAACGCAAACGTGAAGTGAATTCACGTTTGCTAAATGTATGGTCTCGTCACGATGCTACGTGAATTGTCACTGGTTTGTGTCATAATCTAGCGCGAGAGTAAAACAAAAATCGGAAATTTGAAAAAAGAAAGAGCTTGTTTAAGATCTTCGGGCTCAAGCGAAAATGATGATATTCGAGTGGAAATAAATGAAAATTTAAGGTTAATATTCTTTAATCTTGACCGAAAATTTTCATTTATTTATACCGAATAGCGTCATTTGCAGCGAGTCAGGAGATTTTAAACAAGCTCTAAGGATGCGATCATGTTTTCAGTTAAAAAAACAGTACTCGGTTTTTTAGTTTTATTACCAACTTTATCATTTGCACTTGGAGACTTAGCACATAATTATGTTGCCGAAGGTGCGGCAACAGAAATACAAACATCATCGACCGATGATGCGTTGAAAAGTGTGCTCACCACTTATCGTAATGATTATTTAGTGGGCTCTGATTATCCAGACACAGGTTACATTCACGGATTTAATTACGGCGAAGATTCGCATTGGCCTTATTTTGTGAATGCATTTTCCGATTATTTAAAACAATCCTGTAGCAATCCCACGAGTGCGAGCGCGCAAACTCACTGCGATCAAATGACAGCATTTTTATTGGGCGTTGCAACGCATGTCCGCTCTGACATCGTTTCACATTGGACGTATTATAATTTTGTGGCATTACATGATTTCGGATCCAGTGATCACGATGCGTGGGAAAAAGCGCATAGCGCGATGGATCCTGCGAGTGATTTTTATGTGATCGTGCGTAAAGGTATTTATGATCATCCCGTGGTGTGGTGGGTTCCTGTCAATGATCTTGTAACAATTTATGCAACTATGAAAAAAAATAATATAATTACGGATGTAGTGACTGCAGATGAAATTATACAAGCCAACGCGATTTATTATGTGGCAACGGGATTAAGTGAAGATACGATCGCTTATCCAGCTTATACGTATGACACTTTGTATCATATTCCTTGGGGAATCGCGCATTTGGATGATCCGGATCCGCAATACGGCGCTTTTCCAGAAATGATTCGGCAATCTGCGACTTATGTGCAAACAGTGTGGGGTAATCTGCATGGCCAAGAAAAAACGTGGACGTATGTGCCAAAAAAAATGGACATCGACACAACAACAATTCAAATGGCGACACTCGTCAAACAATCTCTCGATGAAAAATTAATTACCATCACACCTGAAAAAGATCAGCGAGGTGATGTGATTTTTACACCAAGCTCATTGCAATTTACCTCTGTGAACGCGCAGGAAAAATTTAAAAGCAGGCTAAATGCATTGCAAATTAAGATGCAAAAAATTGCCTACTCTACCACACATGTCCAAGATCATTATTAATGATTCATTTCAGACCTGACGAAAGTCATCCCAGGCGCTGGCGGAAGTCAGTGCGTTTTTTACATACTTCCCAACCCGTATATTAATTAAAAAAATTGGCGCGTATAATTTTGATAAAAATAAATGGGACGGCAGGTTTATGACAAATATTTTACTTTTCGAATCACAACATGTTCGTCGAATTTGGAACGACAATGATCAGAAATGGTACTTTTCCATACAGGATGTGCTATTCGTTCTCACGGATAGTTCCGATATAAAACAATACATTAAAAAAATGAGAAATCGAGATTCAGAACTAAATTCCAACTGGGGTACAATTTGTACCTTAGTTGAAATGGGGGCTACGGATGGGAAAAAACGTAAAATTCAAGCAGCGACAACTGAGGGGTTATTTCGCATTATTCAATCAGTCACCTCCTCTAAAGCCGAGCCCTTCAAACGCTGGCTTGCCAAGGTAGGTTACGAACGCATTGAAGTAGAAACATTAAGTTCATGATTATCGTATAGGGGTTTGTCACTATGAGTAGATTAGAAGATCGTTTACCACCTAAAAATACATCATCAAACTGGTATTTAGTATCATCATTACATGATGTGCTTGGAAATATTTTATCGTTTATCGAAGACTTCCAAGAAAAATTTTCATTGCATATGACATTGCAGCACTATGATGACAGTGTTTTTTTTGAAGCTATTAAACTATTGCCAGAAGGAATTTTGCAAAGCGCCTTGTGTCGTTTATCCAGCACCAATCCATTTGCGCTTCGTGTTTTAAAAAACCCATTTTACCATGCAACTCAAGGTCAAGTTGCGTTAAAAATAAAGTACATTAATGGACTACTAACACAATACAATACGCTAGATGAAAATACGCAATTAATTTATTCGAAAAATGCACATGAAAAATTTTATTTTAAATCACTTATTGATCGTATACAAAATTCAATGCGTGATATCGTCTATTTACCATGGAAATCAAAAATACTGTATGGCGCATTGATTATTACAGCCATTTTATCCGCAATCATTTCTTTGTATTACTTTATTACTCGATTTGGTGAAAAAAAATTGTTGCCCATTTTGGCAGATCAATTAATCACAAAGATTACAGCGAGCATTAATGGTACGGCGCGCGCAGGGATTTTTCAAGATACGCAGATATCACATCTTGCATATAATACTGATTGCATCGCTTATACCGAGTATTGGAAAAATGCATTGATTTGTTACAACACTGGATGGGATTTTCCACCTAATATTCCTGGTTGGTGTAATGGCGATCCTTTTATATATTATGGAGTTTCATTGTGGGGTTACCTATTTCATGGTGATTACTTCATGACTAGTACAGATATTTTAGGAAGTATGCATCAAGACATGATTGGTGGAGACTTTCAATTTCCATCAGATTTGCTCTGGAATGATGTGGTGGGTCAAGAACTACTGAATAATACTCAAGATTCTTTTTTGCTCGATGCATTTATTGATGCTAATTACAATCTCAGTTCTTTTTTAATTAATTCACTATTATTACAATGCAATATTTTTATCAGCAATTCGACACTATGTGAAAGCGCGAAAGCCATTACCATTTACAATTATTCAGCTTCGTATAATAACAGTATTGAACAGATTTTGCTGTCCAATCAGAACACCGACATTGATTTTTGGATCGCTGGTCCTGCTTTACTCAATGCATTTAATTTAACGCTGACTTGCGCTATTGGTCAAAATCAATATCGTCGCATTATTATTCCAGAGGCAATTGCCGGCGCGTTCTTAGGCTTCTCTGTTGCTGCGCTTGCGGTATTGAAAATAACACAAGCAACACCTTGTTTTAATAACACACCAGAATTATCCGACGCAAAAACAATTGGTAAGATTGCGCATTCGCTTATGCGATTTGCATATGGAAAACAAAGACAAGAACGGCAACGCGTTGGTCAAGTACGATCGATGCAACGCGAAGTACATTCAGGTGTACCAGGTCCATGTTGATAAAAATTTGCTTGATGGCATCCATAAAAAACCTCATTGACAATCATGACATGTTGATGCAAAATAGGACTTCAACTCCTATTTTTAAATAATTATTATGTATCAAAGAGTTATAAAACAACATTTACTGCGTCTAGCGACACAATATCCCATTGTCACCATGACCGGCCCAAGACAATCAGGCAAGACAACGCTCTGCCAAGCCGCTTTCCCGGATTACCGTTATATCAATTTGGAAACGCTCAGCACACGTGAATTTGCAAATAATGATCCATTGGGATTTCTATCTGGCATCAAAGGCGGTGTCATTTTAGATGAAATACAACGTGCACCCCAATTACCATCTTATATTCAGTCCATCGTGGATAAAGAAAATGTACCGGGGCGTTTTATTTTAACAGGTTCACAACAGTTTGAGATAACACAAACGATCAATCAATCGCTCGCTGGCAGAACCGCTTTGCTCAAGCTACTGCCGCTAGCTTATTCAGAATTATATGAAAAAAAATCTTCTTCGGCATTGGCTGATGTACTTTATGCGGGATTTTATCCAAGAATTTTTGATAAAAATTTAAATCCAACGGAAGCATTATCATTTTATCTTTCAACTTATGTTGAGCGAGATATTCGCTCATTAATTCACTTGAAAAATTTAACTACATTTGAACGTTTTTTAAAAATTTGCGCCACTCAAATTGGACAATTGCTTAACTATACAGCCATTGCAAATGATTGTGGCATCGATCAAAAAACTGTAAAAGAATGGTTATCCGTACTTGAAGCCAGTTACATTATTTTTCAAATTCAACCGCATTATCAACATTTTCGAAAACGTTTAACGAAATCGAACAAACTGTATTTTTACGACGTAGGATTGACTAGCTATTTACTCGGAATAGAAAATCCACAGCATTTAGAAACTCATCCACTCAAAGGATTATTATTTGAAAATTTCATCGTGGGAGAATTACTTAAAAATCGATTCAATCACGTCAAGAACAATAATATTTATTTTTATCGTGATCATGCTGGAAATGAAGTCGATATAATACTCGATTATGGCAACGAATTATATTCGATAGAAATAAAATCAGCGGCCACCATCCATTCAGATTTTCTAAAGGGGCTTAACTTTTACCAGCACTTAGCCGGCAAAAAAAACACGAAACGCTTTATTGTTTACGCGGGCGCTATCAGTGAAGAAATGAATGGTATTAAAATATATCGCTATCAAGATATAGCGCGATTGTTTTTAGATTTATGACACACCCTGCATTCGATTCAACTCATCCAGCGTACCAATATTGTGCCAACTGCCTGAATAATGCTGACCCGTTGCGATTTTTTGTTGAATGGTCCGCGTAAAAATATCCGCTAATGGAAAAATTGTTCTCGTTTCCTCGACAAAAATATCAGGATGCAGGACGGCAATATTGGCATAAGTGAAACGTTTCCCGCGTAACGTTAACAAATCATTCATCAAACCAAAATCTCCATTCGGATGAAAATCAGGATTATTTACCAACACCAGATGGGCGCCGCGCACACGACGCTGCAGCAATGTTTGCAATGGAAAATCCGTCCAAATATCAGCACTCATCACCAAAAAAGATTCGCGACCCAGCAATGGCAGTGCCTGCAAAATTCCGCCACCTGTATCCAATAAAATTTTTTCAACGGAATAATGAATATGCAAACCAAATCGCGAACCATCGCCGCAATATTGCATCATTTTTTGAGCCAAATGATGCACATTAATCACCACTTCCTGAATGCCTGCATCGCGCAATTGAGAAAAAATATGCTCGATCAATGTCGTATTTCCAATGGAAATAAGCGGCTTTGGTGTATGATCGGTCAGGGGGCGAAGGCGTTCACCACGACCCGCGGCAAGTAACATTGCTTTCATAAAAATTGTTTCAACACAGTCAATTCAGAGTAAGAATCGCAAACTTCTCGCACATACTGCAGCACACGCGGAACATCATTTAAAAATTGATGCTTTTCGTCACGCAAAGACAATCGTGAAAAAATTCCCAGGCATTTTAAATGACGTTGTAATCCCATCCAATCAAACCACTGTTGAAATGTAGCGAAATTGACACGATTGATACGCCCAGCACGCTTGCATTGTCGATAGTAATCATGCACCCACCGCTCACCTTTTTTTTCAGGCCAACGCACATAGCAATCACGTAGCAAAGAAACGCAATCGTAAGTAATTGGGCCCCACACCGCATCTTGAAAATCCAACACACCCAACGCACCATCATCACATACCATTAAATTTCTCGAATGAAAATCGCGATGCACAAAAATAGAAGGCTGCGACAGCGCAGAATCAATGAGACGCTGATAAATATCACGCAACATCTTTTCTTGCGCTGCAGTTAACTGCCATTGTTTATTTTTAATTAAATACCATTGAAAAAAAATATCGAATTCTTTCCAATACAAATCCGCGTTAAAAAAAGGTAACTCGTAATGAGGAATATATTCGTGCGTTTGCAGCCTATTTAAAACGCGAAAAGCAGTGTTATAATAACGATTCACATTGTCGGGCGTTAACACCTGCAATAGCTGCCGATCTCCAAAATCTGACAACAACACAAATCCCGTTTGTGTGTCTGCCGAAAAAATAAAAGGAAATCGCACGCCGGAAAATTGCAATGCTTTTGCAATTGCGAGATAGGACATGCAGGATTCACGGCTTGGCGGCGCATCCATCACAATATAAGATTCGTTTTGTATGCGCACGCGAAAATAGCGACGAAAACTCGCATCCCCTGCTAACGGTTGAATAGAATACGCTTGGCGAGAAAAAACGACTGATAACCAATTTTGTAATTCAGATAATCGCTCATCAACCGCAACAGCATACTCTGACATAATCTACTCATTCAGCAAGTTCGCATTTTGAAGCAAAATAAGTATAATACAGGGGTTTTGCACTACGCGAAACGCTCAAATTGCGTGCTCAGGGATATGATAAAAAAAATTATTGTTGTTTTATTGTGCATCGCAACCCTCACGCCGAGTCGCGCAGCAAGCACGATTGCCGATATTTTAGGTTGGCACAAAAGCAAAACGCCTTGCCAGCACATTTGCGGCGGTTATTTTGAAGAACCTGCCGCAATCACTGCAGTGCCGCAGCCACCCGCTTATCAAACTGTCCCTGTCGTCATCACCGCCAAAGGTCCTGTTATTTTTCGCACCAACGGAACATCGGTGCTGCAAAATCAAGTGCTCATTCGTCAACCTGGGCGCATGATTACCGCAGACAAAGCGATCGTGTTTCACAATCGCAAAACTGGAAAAATTGTCGACATTCAACTCATCGGCAATGTACGATTACGCGAAGCAGGAAAATTGGTGGCGGGAAATACCGCGGATTACAACGTCCAAAAAAATGAAGTCATTATTCATCACGCAGTGTTTCACATTGCGGGGCAACACAAAATTATTGCCGTCACCGAGCCATTTGATGCGTGGGGAAAAGCACAAAAAGCAAATCGAGAACCCAATGGTAATTTATCATTAGAAGATGCCACTTTTTCCACTTGCTCGCCCGAAAATCCAGTGTGGACAGTGTCCGCTTCGCATTTGCAGCTCGATACCATCAAAGAAAAAGGGGTAGCCAGAAATATTGTGCTGCGCTTCTATCATGTGCCAATTCTCTATTCCCCTTATTATTCTTTTTCACTCAATGCACGCAGAAAATCAGGATTTTTAGCGCCGTCGTTTGGTTATACAGCCGATCACGGATTTTATATGACGCAGCCATTTTATTGGAATATGGCGCCCAATTACGATTTATTATTAACGCCACAATGGTATTCGTTGCGTGGCTTGCAAACCAACGGTTTGTTTCGTTACCTCACACCACATTCCAATGGTGATTGGTATTTGAGTTTTCTGCCAAACGACAAAGAATTTTCGCAGTATCGGCAAGATACACTCAGTAAATATGCATCGACAGTGCCTGACCAAAACTTATCGCCTTACATCAATGCACTAAATACTAACGATAACGATCGCGCCTTTATCGATTTAAAAAACGACATCACATTCAATCATCGATGGAATGCAAAAGTGTATGCACGGTATGCAAGCGACCCATATTTTGCTGAAGATTTTCCGTCTTTATTTTTGGAACAAAATAGCGATCAATTGCCAAGCTACGCGGAAGTGAATTACAGCGGTTTGCACTGGACTGATACTTTCTTGGTGCAATCCTATCAAACGCTACATCCCATCGACCAATATTTAACGCCGGCGCAAAACCAATACACACGTTTACCGGAATTAAATTTTAATGCCGCTTATCCGCAATTTATTCCCGATTATAATTTCAATATGTCGGGGCAATTCGTGCGATTTGTATATCGCAGCGCTTACTATCCTTTCACCTATGAGCGACCTGTGGGCAATCGCATGCATTTGCAACCCAGCATCAGCCGGCCATTCGATTGGGCGTCGGGATATGTGACACCCACGCTCACGCTCGACAGCACGCAATATTTTTCGCGCTTGTCTACAACAGGCTCTACCATTCCTCGTCAAGAATATGATGTCAATCGTGCATTACCTATTTTTGATATTGATACAGGGTGGTATTTTGATCGCTTCATTGATTTTCGACATCATCACTACATTCAAACCATCGAGCCTCGATTATTTTATTTGTACGTGCCTTATTTAAATCAAGACGAATACCCTAATTTTGATACGCAACTGCTTCCCTTTTCTGCATCAAATTTATTTTCGCTCAATCAATTCACGGGATATGATCGTTTGCAAAATGCTAATCAAATTAGTTTGGGATTAATGAGTAATATTATTAATGCATCAAATGCAACAAATATCTTGTCAGCAGAAATGGGTTTCATTGGATACATGGAAGATCAAAAAGTATGTTTGCTGCAAAATTGCAAACGCATACCGCAATCGATTTCTCCCATCACCGGCGAGCTCACTTGGCATCCTAATCCATCTTGGGCCTTCACCGGGCAAGCGGCGTGGGATACTGCATTAAAACAAGTAAACAATGCGCAAGTCGGTACGCAATATCAATTTCAAAACAAAGAAATCGCAACACTCTCTTATGAATTCACACATGGAAATCCCGACACACCATTTGATTCATTGGGATTCAGCACCAACTCATCTTTAATCACGGCAGGATTGATGTGGCCACTCACGTCGCATTGGCAAGTATTTGGTTATGATTATTATGATTTGACTCATCATCACGCCGTCAATCAATACACAGGGCTTTCTTACGATACCTGCTGCTGGGCATTCCGCGTGATCATGGCAACCGCTTACACCGGCGCTTTCCAAATCAACAATGGCCAGACTCTGCAAAACCAATATGACACAACGTACTACATTCAGTTTTTATTAAAAGGACTGGGTACAGCGGGCAATCGCGAAGCGAAATCCATGCTCACGGCCACATTACCAGGATTTGAAGATACGTTTTCTAATAATGCGCAAAACACGTATAATCAACATTTCTAGAATCTGTTTACAATAAACAAACCCTAACATCAGGGATGAATGTTATGAATCAGTCATTTTCTTTGCAGCGCAGTCTATTATTTTTTATTTTCACATTATCCGGTGTTGCGGGTTTAATTTACGAGCTCATCTGGACAAATTATTTAAAATTATTTTTAGGGCATGCAGCGTACGCACAAACGTTGGTGCTGATGATTTTTATGGGCGGCATGGCGATTGGCGCTTGGATTGCTGGGCAAACTACGGCGCGTATTAAACGCCTGTTTCTGGCTTACATTATCGTAGAAATTTTTATTGGCATCGCGGGTATTGCGTTTGACCCTTTATTTCGGGCATTTTTGCACGCATCTTACACTTCCGTCATCCCTAACTTGCATCAACCCATTTACATCGAATTATACAAATGGGGCGTCTCCAGCCTCATCATTCTGCCGCAATCTATTTTGCTTGGCATGACATTTCCGTGGATGAGTGCTGCCATTATGCGCCGCTTTCCAGAAATGCCGGGGTCAATTTTAGCGATGCTGTATTTTACCAATAGTTTTGGCGCTGCTGTCGGTGTGTTGATTTGCGGATTTGGGCTTATCCCCACATTTGGTTTTCCAGGAACGATCACCATCGGCGCATTGTTTAATTTTTTGATTGCAATTTTCACTTGGCTTTGTACGAGCACGCCGTATCACATTGTGCCTGAAATTCCCACGCCAACCACCATAGTCACTTTTTCAAGCACCGATGCAAAACGAAATTTACATACGTTGCTCATCTCTATTGCATTTTTCACGGGGCTTGCATCGTTCATGTATGAAATTGGCTGGATACGATTGCTCACATTGGTGTTGGGCGCTGCAACACATTCTTTTGAATTAATGCTGTCTAGTTTTATTTTAGGAATTGCGTTGGGCGGTTTATTTATCAAATTCAAAATTGATCAATTGAAACACCCGTTGTATTTTTTAAGTGGTGCGCAATTGCTGAAAGGATTATTTGCACTGTTAAGCTTGCTTGCATACGGACAAGCGTTTCATCTCATGCAATTTTTTATGCAAGCACTGACGCGCTCAGAATCCGGTTATTTTTTATTTAATTTATCCAGCTACAGTATTGCGATGATGATCATGTTGCCAACCACATTTTGCGCGGGTATCACGCTGCCCTTAATCACTCGCATTTTATTTGTCAAAAATCAAAATGAAAAAATGATTGGGCAAGTGTATGCGAGCAACACCATTGGCGCTATCGTGGGAATTTATCTTGCGATTCATTGGATCATGCCGCTCTTGTCATTAAAAATGGTAATTGTTTCTGGTGCTTTGGTTGATATTATTTTGGGAATTGTTTTGTGCAGCAGTAGTGTCGCAGAGAAAAAAATCATGGGCATGCTATTTTCTAGCGTTGCGATGATCGCTATTTTATTTTTCACTTTTTTATTTCAGCTGAATCCCGTTCAAATGGCTTCCGGTGTATTTAGAACTGGGAATGCAAACGCTCTGGGCACGGTTATCTTTAAAAAAGATGGCGAAACTTCAACGGTGACAGTTGTTGAAAAAAACTTACCAAATCAGTTGAGACAATTGATTATCGCAACCAATGGAAAACCCGACGCAAGCTTAACTATTGGTGGCACCTCGGATGATGAAAATACGCAAATCCTCATGGGAGCTTTACCTGCTTCCGTTGCGCCTCACGCCACCACTGCCGCAGTCATTGGTTTTGGCTCCGGCATGAGCAGTGAAACATTGTTGCAATTTCCCAATATTAAAAATGTGGACACCATCGATATCGAAAGAGCGATGGTCGAAGGCGCTAAAACTTTTTTACCTTACAATAAAGATGTGTATGGATCTGCGCGCAGTCAAATTCACATTCAAGACGCGAAAATATTTTTTGCTAACACACACAAACAATACGACATCATTGTCTCTGAGCCTTCCAACCCTTGGGTCAGCGGCGTTGCCAGTCTTTTTACTGATGAATTTTACGAACAAATCACGCGTCATCTCACGACACATGGAATATTTTGCCAATGGTTGCAAGGATATGAAATCAATTGGCCGCTCATCATGTCGATATTAAAAGCCTTCGATGCGCATTTCACTTACTACAGCATTTACGCTGCAAATAACGGGGATTTATTAATTTTGGGTAGCAATGACAAACTCATCGCCACGCCAAATAATTTTATTTTTTCTATTCCAGCCATGAAAACTTTATTGCATAAAGTGCAAGTCAATGACATGCAAGATTTGTATATTCGTTATTTGGCTAGTGAACGCGTGTTACATTCTTACATTGTCAATTACGCGGTACCCGTCAATTCAGATTTCTATCCCATCGTGGATTTGTACGCAGTGCAATCACGTTACATGCAACAAAATGTTTTAAATTTTGGATGGCTGGGTTTCTTATTGCCATTTGATATTTTTAATCCCACTTATCCCAGAATTGATGCGAAAAAAATCTCGTTGAGCGCTGCACTCATGCAATCCGATCTTGCCAATACCGCATTACTTTATCGCAATGCCATCATAGATCCCAAAAAAATCTCTACCATTCCCGATCAACGGGCGCAATGGATTGTGCGCACCTTGAATCCAGAGTCGCTCACTTGCATCACCAATGAAAATAAAACCACGTGGATACAAAGTTTGTATTCTGTAGGGCTTCTAACCAGTGTTTATTTAACTCCCGATGAAGCAACACCGCTATGGAAAACCATTGAAGCAAAAGCGTGTGTCAATACGTTGCCCGCCGATGCACGCAACTGGTTACAATTATTTGAAGCAATCAATGCGCGCAATATTGCTATCATGCGCGAAAAAGCCAATATATTACTGCTGCAATCCACCAACAATCCAAGTCAAATTCCTTATTTGACGGCAGTAGCAATGATAGCAGATCTCGCTGATCACGATACGTCCGCGGCACAAACAACCTACGCACTTTACGCACCAAAAATAAATGCTTATTTTAACACCAATCCCATCGCTGCAAATCAATTTGCGTTGTCTCTGAAGGTGTTGCATTCGTTGGCGTTAAAAAAAACGTAACGTAACAAATCATTTTAAAAATCTCGGAATTTGTCCAATCAAATATAGTGGTAGCGATAACAACGTGTATTGAATTTTTTTGTCTTCATGCTTCACAGAAACCAGTGTTTCACTGGGTACATCAGAGTTGATGCGTAAAGCAAGAGACAATTTTTTCAATCCCATGAAATAATGTAATGATTTTAGACTACCTGTCGCGCCTGCTTTCACTTCAATCGGAATAATTTTATTGTGATGCTGTATCACATAATCAATTTCAGCACTGGCATTTTTTTCTTCACGGGCCCAATAAAACAATTCTGGTTGAACGTAAAATGGAAAAATCGTTCTGAGCAATTGCCCTGTTATTTGCTCTGTTAAACCACCCGAATGAATCAAAGTTAATTCACTTGCGTTTAACATCTCATGCAAATCAACACCCAACATTGCATTACATAACCCAACATCCAATACAATTTCTTTAAAATATTTTTCTTTTACGGTTGCCGCAATGGGCACGCCACTGGCGTTGACACAGCGGACTGAGTGACATAGGCGAGCTTTATGCAGTAATTCTAGCGCATTTTTAATGCTGCTCGATTGCACAGATGAATTGACATGGCTATAAATAAATTTTTCACCCAACATTTTGGGAACCGATAATAATGTCTCCTCTAAACGCGCCACTTCAAGACGTCCATGATATTTTGAAAAATCATCACGATACGTCGTTAATACATTTTGATGTATACGATTGATCGATGACCAATCTCGTTTTGTAATCCAATTCGATACAGCAGCAGGCAATCCGCCGACAAATAAATACTCTCTAAATTGCGTCAGCAGCTGTTTATGCAGCGCAAGGGGTACTTTATGAGAAAAATTAATTGTCTGTAAATAATCAAAAGCAGTCTGCTCATCTTGCGCTAATAAAAATTCCTCAAATGAAACCGGCTCCAGATGTAAATAATCAATACGTCCCACTGGCATGCTGAATTCGTGTTTTGCTAATACAAATTCAAGCAACGAACCTGCTGCAATAACCGGTAACTCAGGCAAATTTTCTGCAAACCAGCGCAATTTTGCTAATATTTCTGGCGCAGCTTGAATTTCATCTAGAAACAATAAGCTCTTTGCCACATCAATAGGGCGTCGATTTTTAACACTGAGTTGTAGTAAAATTTCCGCCGGATCATTGGACTCAAATAGTGTTGCGATTGCTGGCGTTTCTTCAAAATTAATTTCAAGTAATGTTTTCCCAATCGTTTTGGCAAATTCACGCACAAGCCATGTTTTTCCAACTTGTCTTGCACCGCGTATGACAAGCGGTTTTCGATCATGGTTTTTAATCCATTGATTTTTAAGATAAGTTATGGCGAGACGCCGCATGAATAACACCTCTATGTTATTATAAGTATAATCTATTTTAATATTAAATCAATAAAATACCGTTGTGTTTACATGATTAACTTATTAAAGGAGGATGGTGTTATATGCGGCAGGAATATGCCGTCGATGAGGACAAAAAAGAATCTGAAATGATTCGTGAATTAATCGACATTGGCATTACCTATAAAGATGCGAAGAAAAATCCAGAAAAACAGCTATCTGCTTTTGAAGAAGAGGTGTTGAAAAAACTATGCTCACTCACAGCGGCATCAAACAAGATAATCACCAACCAATACAACCTTAAAGATTCACCCTATAAAACGATGCAGGAACTGGTCGATTCAATTAAAGAATCCGCTTCCATTGAATTCAATAAATTTAAAGAACGGTTCGAGTGATAGCGGCAATAACTTCTCTCACAGACTGTTTTAGAAGCATGTAGTTATATTTTATGTTCAAAATATATTTTTATTAGATATAAAAATAAATCAAAATATAACCATAACTTGAAAAATTGATATTTTAAGTGCATAATATCTATATATGAAAAATATTATGCATACAAACAATAATGAAATTTTAAAGACGTTAGGCCCGGCATCAGCTCGCTTAGTAGCAACACTTTATGCTAATAACCGTCCTATCTTCCATTTCCAAGAAGCAGCGGAAATTTTGGGTGGACGAACACCCGCTGCCAACGCACTTTCTCAACTGATTCATAACGGGATAGCAACACGCTTAAAATCTGGAACGTTCAGCCTCGTTCCTTTTGAGCTGGGTTTTGAGCGCGAATATTTAGGAAACCCATATGTTGTCGCACGCGAATTAATATTAAGCGGGCATGGGTCTAAAACTAAATATTACCTTTCTTATGGTTCTGCTTTTGATCACCATCAAATGGTAACGCAACCACAGTTAGATATTTATATAAGCTCCCCCAGAATGATGCGATCGCGAACCATTTTGGGATCGCTGTTTCGATTTGTGCGCTGTAAAAAGAACGATCTTTTTGGCATCGAAGAAGTGTGGGTCGATAAAAATGAAAAGGTTTGCGTGAGTGACTTGGAGCGCACACTGATAGACGGTTTAAAGCAGCCAGGCTATTGCGGTGGATTTTCGGAAGTGGCTAAAGCATTTTCAATCAAGCATGATGCGATTGATCCACAAAAAATAATCGACTACGCAATCAAACTTGACGTGGGTGCTGTGAATCGCAGGCTCGGATATTTAATGGAACTTTACAATATCGGCTCGCGCATTCACTGGGAGTTTCTGCAAACAACATTGACAGCGACGTATCAATTGCTTGATCCAGAACTGCCAGCGGAAGGTCATCATACTGCCAAATGGCGATTACGATTAAATATCTCGTCCGAAGAATTGCGGGCACTCAGAGGAACATAACAAATGATTTTACAAAGTCAGATTTCCAAATTGTCCAATCGCTTGCTGAAAGAACAAGGTGGCAGACGCATACCTGAAAGTGTATTGGAACGCGATTATTGCATCGCTTGGTTTTTGGTTGGGCTGTCACGCACACCACTGCGCGGTTAAGCAACAATTTTTCTGTAAATTCCATTAATCACACCCATACTACTTTTTGTTAAAAATTAAATTACATTTAAATAAATTTTTCCAGCAATCCATTCTTCAGAAATTTCCATCAAAATTGCCGTGACCAATCGTTCACAGGATTCTGGATTTGGAAAAATTCTGACAACCTTTGTGCGACGACGAATTTCTGCGTTAACACGTTCTGCAATATTGGATGTTCTCAAGCTATCTTCTGAAAATGAACCACCTTCAAAGAAATCAAGATTATGAAACTCATCACACTCAACATCTGGGGTGGACATGTTCGCGAATTAATAGTCTTCATATAACGGACAATTGGTCGCCTTCTAATGGACGATTAGTCGTGATATTACGGGCGATTAGACGCACTTCGGGTTAGACACTGCCCATTGGATATTGGTGTTACTTCAGATTTAATCAAGCGTGTTTGACAACATAAATCAGGTGAAATTAGGGGATTTTTATACTGGGTCCCGCGGTCTTCGTCGCGGGATGACGTAGTGCGTACGCTGAAGTCAGGAAAAAATACAATGGTCTTTTTTCCTTATGGCATCAACATGTCCGACACAGATACGCCTCAAAACTTAAGATACTGTTAATTACACAATTAACATTATGTATCAATTCAAAAACAGGTAAAATCTAACCCGCTTAACTATTTAAATTTTGAGGCGTCATGAGACAACGAAGAAGTGCAATACGCGAATATAAAAAGCTATTGGATTCCGCTAAACGCGAAATAGATGGTCTTAGTATTCAATCACAACCAACGTTTACACAGGTTTTCAACTTGCGTAAAAAAATAGAAGGAATAAACAAAATCCACGCCTTATACAGTGAGGAAGTTAAATTCATTATAACCGCGACCGAAAAGGCGCTGCATGCTCATTCCAAAAAATTCTCATTACATCCATCCGAAGAATCGAAAACGCTCTGTGAAAATTTAAAAAATATCTTAAATGATGCCGGCAAGAAAAATTTTTCCGCAGTAACGTTAAAGACTTTGAAAAAAACAGTGGATGACATTTTAAAGACGATCGAATCTGTTAAAGAAGGTTCTAATTTAGAAACAGTCTTGGAAGAAGCGGGGCTTTTTTCTGATGATCTTGATAATCTTCAAGCGGAAATCAAGGGATGCATTATAACTTTTTCCATCGCTGAGTCCACATTAGCGCATATAGAAGATCGCATCAAAGCAAAAATAGTGGACGCTGAGCGAAAAGCAAGAGAGGCAAGGGAAGAAAATGAAGAAGCGCTACAAAGAAGAGTCGAACAAAGTGAAATGCGACGACCCATCATCCTCAATCAGTGTTTAGAACGGCAACGACAAATATTAGCTTCTCAAATAGATATATTGAAACGTATTGAAGCTGTAATAACGCAATATGATCGTTGGGCTAAATACAAACCTTCATTTTTTCTCTCTGAATCCAATGTCATTATCACTGAATTAAAGTCGAGCGTTGACGGTATACAAAATAATATCAACGATAATCGCACAGATGATTTTGATCGAAAGTGTAAAGACATTTTTCATGTGATGCTGCGCGTAAAAAGCGATACTCAATTGGCGGTGTTTTTACGAAATGCAATGCTGCTGAACGCAGACAATACTCCATCGACAACGTTTGAAAAATACCAACAAGAACATGATGCTGAGCGGCAATTGCATTCTGTGAATGGCGAATCGCAACCGGCACCTATCGCAGTTATTAGCTCTGCAGCACTTTTTCAATCAGTCCCATCTTCCATCTCGCTGATTAATATTGCTGAAGAGTTTCCTGACACACTTCTGAAAACGTATCACCCCACCCTGCAAGCATATATTAAAATATTTGATGGAAAACCAAAATTTTCAGACCAATATGCAGTCATCGAAGCTTCATTAAAAAAAGATGATGCAAAAGAGTTGAAAAACTATATTTGCCCAATTAGTCTTGAAATTACAAATATACCAGTTCGCGTTTTCGGAAAGGTTTATGATTTATTGTCACTAAAAAACTTAGGAAAAGATGACAATAATCAATTTAGTGATCCACAGACTCGTTATCAATTTTCTGAAAGAGATATACAGTTAGATCGCGAAGCTTCAGAAAAGATTAATGTCGTTTTGCAAAAATACGAAAAACATTTGCGTCACGGAGGATCGTCAGTACAAAACAATTCGCGATGCGCGGTGATGTGAATTTATAGCACCGCCACTAAACTCAACACAATCACGAGCGTACCAATTAAAAACATCATGACGCGCACCGGAAAAATTCTTACGAGATAGCCAGCCAAGGGTGCTGCAACAATACCGCCCAATAATAATCCGCCGACAATATTCCACGTAATATATTTCAGTGCGACAAAAAAAACAAAGGACTGACACAACGTCACAAAAAATTCGGCGAGATTGCTAGAGCCCACCACATGACGCGGCGAAACACCCAGCGCTACCAGCGATGAAGTGACAATCGTGCCCCAGCCGCCGCCTGTAATAGCATCCAAAAATGCGCCGAAAAATCCGAGCGGCGCTACCGCATGCCGATGATGCTTATGTGCTTTTTTTTGTGATCGATAACGCCACGCGCGATACAAAATAAAAAATCCCGTTAATATTAAATAAATCAAAATAATAATTCGAACAAGGTGCGACGGACTTTTAGTTAATACATAAGCGCCCAGAGCGCCACCCATCATGCCAGGAATCGCCAAGCGAATCAGTATGCGACGATCGATATTGTCGAAAAACGCATGCGAAATACCAGAAACACCAGTCGTAAATATTTCAGAAAAATGTATGCTAGCGCTCGCAATTAAGGGCGACACACCAAAATTCAAAAGCATGGTCATGCTAATGACGCCGTATGCCATTCCCAATGCGCCATCGACTAGCTGCGCAAAAAACCCAATGCCTACAAAAAACCAAAAATGCTCCATATCACTCAACTATTTTTATTATCTCTGACATCCACTGTCATTGCGGGCAATAATTTATAAAAATCGAAACGCACGGTGTTTTTATTGGGTGGGTTTTGTAACGCCGTCTGTTTTGTGGAAGATGATGGTGACTGAATCGGTTTTAATGGAGAAGCATTGCCATGACGGTGCACTGTTTGGTAAAGAGAAAAAAAGAAAAAACCGGCGGCACAGAACAACAATAAAAACATCAACCATCCGACATAGGGCGTTTTGCGTTTCGCAGACATTGATTTTTTCGCGTAATCCCTCACATAGACTCCAATGCGCTCACACCCAACCACATTAAACCATTTTTGAGCACAAACTGCGATGCCTGAGCGAGGCAAAGACGAGCGTTACGCAAAGGTGCTTCGTCTACGATAAATTTATGCGCGTTGTAATACGTATGGAAATAATGCGCAAATTCCTGCAGAAAATGCGCTAAACGATGTGGCGCATATTGCGTTCCTGCTTGTACAATGACATTCTGAAATTCAGCGATCGCGGCAATTAATTTTTTTTCATCATCTGTCGATAACAAACTTAAATTTGACAAACCAACGACTTCATCAAACACATAATTTTTTTCTGCCAATTGGCGCCACACACTGCAAATTCTCGCGTGCGCATATTGAATGTAATACACCGGATTTTCATTCGACGTTGATTTTGCCAATTCCAAATCAAAATCCAAATGCTGTTCCGGCTTTCGCATTACATAAAAGAAGCGCGCGGCATCATTACCCACTTCTTTTCGTAAATCACGCAACGTCACAAATTCACCGGAGCGCGTCGACATGGAAATTTTTTCGGTACCGCGATATAAAATGGCAAATTGCACCAGTAAAATTTTCAACCGATCAGGATTTTTTCCTAAACCCTTTAAAAATGCTTTGATTCTTGGCAAATAACCATGATGATCAGCACCAAACACATCGATGATTTCATCATAACCTTGATCATATTTATATGTGTGATATGCAACATCGGATGCAAAATAAGTCGGGACGCCATTTTTACGCACCAACACGCGGTCTTTTTCGTCGCCAAATTCTGTGGCGCGAAACCACAACGCACCTTCTTTTTCGTACGTAAATCCCTTTTTTTTCAGCGTATCGATTCCTTTTTGCAACCAACCTTTTTCAAACAAACTACTTTCGGTAAACCAGGCATCGTACACAACACCAAATTCTTCCAAATCATTTTTAATATCAGCGGTTACTTCATCGACACCAAATTGACGCACAATTTCAAATTGCGCAGCCCCTAATTCTGCCGCAATATTTTCAATCAATTGATCTACAAAAATATCTTTATTTTCTTCGTTATCTAAAATAGTGGGAAATATTGTTTGCACATTTTCAACAGGTATCAAAAATTTCTTGCCATGCATTTCTAAAAATTTTTTCGCAATATCGATGACATAATCGCCGCGATACGCATTGCTGGGGATGACGATGCGACATCCCAATAATTCTGCATAACGCAACCAAATGCTCGCCCCCAAAATCCGCATTTGACGACCCGCATCATTCACATAATATTCACGATGCACATCGCACCCAATCACGGATAATAAATTCGCAACGCAAGCACCATAAGCAGCACCACGACCATGCCCAACATGCAACGGGCCGGTTGGATTTGCGGACACATATTCCATATGAATGCGTTTATGATTACCAATATTTGCGCGCCCAAACGCTTCTTTTTTTGCCAATGCCTCGCGAATAATTCCATGTTCGCTATTTTTGACGAGAAAAAAATTAATAAATCCTGGGCCCGCAATTTCAATTTTTTCAATGATGGAAGATTTCGGAATGTGTGCTACTATTTTCTCTGCTAATTCACGTGGTTTTAATCCTGCGGGCTTTGCGAGCAACATTGCAATATTCGTTGCAAAATCGCCGTGCGTTTCGTCTTTGGTGCGCGATAACTGAATCGTATTATCTGCTACTGATAATGACAATGCGGACAATGACTGTTGGATCAGCGTAAGTAATTTTTCTTTCATAAAAAAACCGCTCGCTCACGCGCGCGGCTCCGATTATATATAAAATACTTACCCGCGAATTACTTCACCAGTTAACACATCGCGAATTTCAGTCGGTCGCATGCGACCGCCCAACTCACCTTCCAGCACATAATCCACTGTATCGCTCAACGTTAATTGAATGGTACGCACATCACGCGCCGGTGGATCACCACTTTTATTGCAGCTCGTTGAAATAATCGGGCCATCAAACCCTTCGCACAATGCTTTTGCAATAGGGTGCGCTGTCACGCGAACTGCAACCGAATGATGATTACCGCGAATCCAAAAAGGCACTTCCTTGCTCGCTGGAAAAAGCCACGTCGTCGGACCCGGCCACGTGTCAAAAACACGGGATAACAAATCTGGGCGAGGGTAAATCACGAGCGGCTCCAATTGTTCCCACGTGGCAGCAATTAAAATAAATCCTTTGTCCATCGCACGATGTTTAATCTGCAAAATACGAGAAACCGCATCGACGTTGCTGGGATCGCAACCCAATCCAAAAACCGCTTCCGTGGGATAAGCAATTACTTTTCCGTCCTTGAGATAACGCACGGCGTCGATTATCTGGTGCGATTTTAAAATTTCCATATTGATTCACTCGCTAATGCGCGCGGCTCAGATTTTTTTTATTCCCGCTTGCTTACGCGCGCAGCTCAGATCTTTTTTATTACCGCTTGCTTACGCGCGCGGCTCTTTTTTTATATATCCACATTCTTTTTGCGGACACATTTTTTCGTCACCCTTACGCTTGGTTGTCTTCAACATCATCATCGGCCAATGACACTTTGGACAAGGCTCGCTGACAGGCGGATACCACAATGCATAATCACACTCTGGATATCTTGAACAAGAATAAAATATTTTTCCGCGGCGCGAGCGACGCTTTAAAATATGGCCTTCTTTGCATTTAGGACAAGCGACCGCGGTATCTTCCGGTTTTTCTAACGGCTCGATGTATTTGCATTTAGGATAACCGCTGCAGCCGATGAATTTTCCATAACGACCATGGCGAATAATTAATGGCGACTGACAATCAGGGCAAACGCGCCCCGCAACTAACTCTGCATCCGCTTTCGCTTGCGCTTCATTTTCCGCTAAATTGCGTGTGTAATCGCATTCGGGATAAGCGGTGCAACCAATAAACCGCCCGCGTTTGCCCAATCGTATTGATAAATCTTTTCCGCATTTGGGGCATTGCTCATCCATTTTTTCTTGTGTCACATCGCTGCGCTTCACATTTTCTTGTACGTCTTCTACCTTTTCAATAAATGGTTTCCAAAAAGTTTCCAACACCGGAATCCATTCTATTTCGCCGCAAGCAACGGCATCTAATTCATTTTCCAAATTTGCTGTGAAATTATAATCAACATACATCGTAAAATATTGTGTTAAAAAACGATTCACAATGCGGCCCACATCGGTTGGTTTAAATCGTTTGCTATCCATCTCGACATATTCACGATATTTCAATGTCGCGATAATGGAAGCATAAGTAGAAGGACGACCAATACCAAATTCTTCCAACGCTTTCACTAAACTCGCTTCCGTAAAACGTGGTGGTGGTTCTGTGAAATGTTGTTCGCCAGTAATCGCTTCGACAGGAACAGTTTGCCCTTCTTCCAGCGGCGGTAACATTTTTTCTGCTTCTTCATCCGAAATTTTTTGGTCGTCTACGTCTTCTTGATAGACCGCGATAAAACCCGGATCCACAATCGTTGATCCATTTGCACGAAAAACGCTGTCTTTTACGACAAAATCAACCGCAACGGTATCGAGCGTTGCTTCGATCATTTGACACGCCACCGCACGCTTCCAAATCAAATCGTATAATTTAAATTGCTCGGGCGTTAAATACGATTTGATGTCTTGCGGAATTCGAAAAGCAGATGTCGGACGAATTGCTTCATGCGCTTCTTGTGCATTTTTCGCTTTGGTTTTATAGGTGCGCACTTCAGCCGGCACATTTTTTTTGCCATACCGTTGTGCAATGCATTCGCGAATTTCTGCAATCGCTTCATTGGCAAGCGTCACCGAATCAGTGCGCATATACGTAATCAAACCAACAGAACCATCACCAACATCTATCCCTTCATACAATTGTTGCGCTACTTGCATGGTACGTTGCGCAGAAAATCCCAATTTACGCGATGCTTCTTGTTGCAGTGTTGATGTGGTGAAAGGTGCTGCAGGATAACGTTTGCGTTCTTTTTTAGTAATTTTTGATACGGTCAATTTTCCATTAGCTGCTTTAGTTAACACATCACAAATTGATTTTGATTTTTTGGCGTCGGTGATAGAAAATTGTTCTAATTTTTCATTTTGATAATGCGTTAGTCGCGCGGTGAACGGCTGCTCTTTGGAAGATAACGCTGCGTGAACAGTCCAATATTCTTGCGTGATAAATTTTTCAATTTCTGCTTCGCGCTCGACAATCAGTCGCAACGCAGGACTCTGCACACGTCCCGCGGACAAACCGGGACGAATTTTTCGCCACAACAAAGGTGATATCCGAAACCCCACCAAATAATCGAGTGCGCGACGCGCTTGCTGCGCATGCACCAAATCCATAGAAATATCGCGAGGTGATTCTAATGCATGTTGCACGGCATTTTTAGTGATTTGGTGAAACACGATGCGCGAAACGGTTTTACCTTTCAGCGCTTTTTTCTCTTTTAAAATTTGCTGCAAATGCCACGCAATCGCTTCCCCTTCACGATCCGGATCAGGCGCTAAATAAAGGCCGTCGCATTTCGCTAATGCTTTTCGAATGGCTTCGACATGCTTTTCATTTTTCTCAATGATTTGATATTTCATTTTGAAATTATCATCGGGATCGACGGCGCCTTCTTTCGGCACCAAATCAGAGACGTGACCATAACACGCCATCACTTGAAAATTTTTCCCTAAATATTTCTGAATGGTTTTGGCTTTTGCAGGAGATTCGACGATGACCAAATATTTTGACATCTTAATGAACCGTGTTAAATAAATCCGACAACACCAAGGATTCCATGTTGGCTAACGCTTCTTGAGAATCTGGCAAATTAAATAAAACCATCATGGTCACCCATTTCAATAAATGCAAATCAACACCGTCTTGCAACAATTCGATCGCTTGATGAATCACAATTTCGCGCGTACGCGGCGATAAAATACCTTGATTTTCCAACGCGATGATAAAATTGCGACACTCTAAATCCAATAGTTGAGATTCTGCTTCAGTAAACACACGAAAAGAATATTCGGATGGCGTGGTTTCTTGCACGACGAACTCAGACAAAAGATGCAGCCAACGAAACGCACGGCCAATTTGGTGTGCGTGAAATCCAGCAGATTTTAATTCATCAATTAACTGCATGTCCGTCAAATCCACATCAATCTCATTTTCTGTAAAGTGGTGATAGAGATACATCAAAACGCTCAACACCGATTCTTCTTCTTTCATTCTAATCTCTCATATCCACCAAAATATCGCCGCAACACATTTTTCAATTCCAATTGCAGCAAAATTGTCGACACCAATGGCGCAGGTAGTTTACAGCGCGCACAAATTTGGTCAACTGTTGTCGCGGTATCATCGATACAGGCTAGCACCTGCTGCTCTGCCCGATCAAGCGGTACTGATGACTTAACTGATTGAATGAATGGAAAGTCTTCTGTTGTTAATTCAACTCCACTCAATTCATTCAAGACATCTTGCGCGCTCATCACACACTTCGCCCCCTGCTGAATCAGCGACAAACAGCCTGTCGCCATAGCATTTCGGGGCGAACCCGGAATCGCAAACACGTCTCGATTTTGCTCCAAAGCATACTGAGTGGTGATGAGCGAGCCACTTTTCAAGGCCGCTTCAACCACCAAAGTGCCGACACTCAATCCGCTGATGATACGATTACGCCTTGGAAAATTTCTGGCTTCCGGCGAAATCTGCAACGGAAATTCAGACACGAGCGCGCCTTGTGCTGCGATTTTTAAAGCAAGTGTTTGATGACGTTTGGGGTAAATGTGATACAAACCGCTGCCCAATACGGCGATCGTTTTCCCATTGCCATGCAAAGCCCCTTCGTGACTCGCGCCATCAATTCCAATCGCCATTCCGCTCGTCACGCATAATCCTGCTTTTGCAAACGCACGCGCGAATTCAAATGCCATTTCTAATCCAGTATGTGATGGATTGCGACTCCCGACCATTGCAATTTGCGGCTGCAATAATAAATTTTTATCGCCTTTCACAAATAACACGACGGGCGCTTGGCTAATTTCTTTGAGCAATGCAGGATAATGCAGATCGGGATAAATAATAATGTGTTGATCACGTTCGGTGATCCACTGCAGCGATTGTTCTATCCATTTTTTATTAGGGTTTTTGAGTATTTTTATTTGCTCATCATTCAATGAAAAATTTTTTAATTCGCGCGGATGCGCGCGACAAATATTTTTTGCCGTTTCAAAATACGCTAATAATTTTTGAATGCGCACGATGCCCGCATCCGGCAATTGCGTGAGTGTCAGCCATTCGTATAAATCATCTTTTGTATCCATTTTGGCAGTGTAATCGATTATGATCAAAATGGAATACAGTATTGTGCACTTTCATTGACATTGTTCACAAACTCTTCTACCGTATCAACTCAGCAAAATTCATGCGTTTTAATTATTTTTAGAGGTGCAGAAAGTTATGAGAAGTACACCATCACCAGTAGAAAATCCAAATCAACAAGCGCCGGGCGCTGCAGTTGCAATTCGAGTGGATGAAGAAAAACCAGGACGGTTAAATTCATCTGATTTATTACGTTCATTTGATACAGATGATCGTGATCCTGCAGCGCATCTCACGACGCCAGTTGTTAGCGATAACAACGCAACCAAAGTGGATGAGTTGATAGCTCTGCCGGCGCAACAACTAATTCATGAAGGCGTGCAGTCACCGACACCAACACAAGCTGGATCACTCAACGCTGATCCTAATGCTAATCGCGCAAGCACGGAAACTGAAATCTTCCACTCTGAAGTAATTCCTGTTGATCCCAATCCTGTTGGGAATGAAGGTAGTACTGGAGTTCCTGTTGATCTCGATGTTACTCAGAATCAAGAACAAAACCCCAACTGCCTAACAAAAGCCGCAAATTTCTTATTTGCGCCATTGGCAGCTGTCGCTCGCACCGCGAGAAAATATCCGCATTCTGCAGCGTATTTTACTCTTCTAACGGTAGCAACCGCCGGTGAAATAACGGCATGTTTTGGAAAAACGGGAACAACGCTAGAAGAAAAATGCGACGCAGCAAATGCTGCTATGAACAGACCGGAATACCGCGGCACACTGCCCTTTGTGACAGCGGCAGTCGGGTTTTCCGCGTGGAGTATTGTTGCATTATTTAATACTCAAATTTGCAAAGAGCCCAGCCAAGGCCGTTATGCGCCGGTACTTCAGAACCCTTCTTAACCTATCTTGAAATCCCCTTAAAACACGCCGGCTCTCCTGCTGGCGCCTGGGATTGAAATCCCCCCGCTCCACCCCCATCTGCAAACAATGTTCTAAATTGCGAGGTTAGCCATGGAACAGTACAGAGGCACCACGATTTTGTCGGTTCGGCGCAATGGAAAAGTTGTGATCGGCGGCGATGGGCAGGTGTCGATGGGTAACACCATCATGAAAGGCAATGCCAAAAAAGTCCGGCGCTTATATAACAATCAAGTGATCGCGGGATTTGCGGGTGGCACGGCAGACGCTTTTACGTTATTCGAACGCTTTGAAGGAAAACTCGAAAAACATCAAGGTAATTTGGTGCGCGCGGCAGTTGAGCTCGCGAAAGATTGGCGCACCGATAAAATTTTGCGACGCTTGGAAGCATTACTCACGGTTGCCAACAAAGAAGCGTCTTTAATTTTAACCGGCAATGGTGACGTGATTGAACCGGAGCGCGGCATTATGGCCATCGGCTCTGGCGGACAATACGCACAATCAGCAGCTGTGGCGCTCATGGAAAATACCGAGCTGTCCGCGCGCGAAATTGTCGAAAAAGGCCTGAAAATCGCATCAGAAATTTGTGTCTACACCAACGATCACTTCACCATTGAAGAAATCACCGAGTAATTATCATGTCCACATCATTAAATGAAACACTCACTCCCAAAGAAATTGTATTTGAACTTGATAAATATATTATCGGGCAAGCAGAAGCGAAACGCGCGGTTGCAATTGCGCTGCGTAATCGCTGGAGACGCATGCAATTGGATGAGGGCTTGCGTGCTGAAATCACGCCAAAAAATATTTTAATGATTGGGCCAACGGGTGTCGGCAAAACTGAAATTGCAAGACGCTTAGCGCATTTGGCGGGTGCGCCTTTTATTAAAGTAGAAGCGACTAAATTTACGGAAGTGGGTTACGTCGGTCGCGATGTGGATTCCATTATTCGTGATTTGGTCGACATTGCAGTCAAGATGATGCGCGAAAAAGCACGTGAAAAAATTGAAACTCAAGCAAAAGAATTGGCGGAGGAACGCGTTCTGGATGCGCTGCTACCAAGCAAACCCCGCGGACAATTTGAAAATCAACCTGAAGAAGCATCAACACAAGAAAAAGCAGATTCAGCGACACGCCAACTCTATCGCAAAAAATTAAAAGCAGGCGAATTGGATGACAAAGAAATTGATATTGATGTGGCGATGGCTGCCAACGTTGAAATCATGGGCCCGCCCGGCATGGAAGAAATGACAGGGCAATTGCAAAACATGATTGAAAATTTAAGTAATCGACGCAGTAAATCGCGCCGCATGAAAGTGAAAAAAGCGATGAAATTTTTGCAAGACGATGAAGCGTCAAAATTAATCAACGAAGAAGAAATCCGAGCGCAGGCACTCGACAATGTTCAGCAAAACGGCATTGTTTTTCTCGATGAAATTGACAAAATTTGCAAACGCTCAGAGCATGGCGGTGATGTGTCGCGCGAAGGCGTGCAACGAGATTTGTTGCCGCTCGTTGAAGGTTGCGCTGTCACAACCAAATACGGCATGGTGAAAACCGATCACGTTTTATTTATCGCATCTGGCGCGTTTCATTTAACAAAGCCGTCTGACTTGGTGCCTGAATTACAAGGTCGTTTTCCTATTCGCGTGGAATTAAAGCCACTGAAAACCGCCGAATTTATTCGCATTTTGACAGAGCCCAATGCATCACTCACCGAACAATATTCAGCGCTGATGAGCACTGAAGGATTCACTTTAAAATTTGCGAAAGATGGCATCAAGCGCATCGCAGAAATTGCAACGCTCGTGAATGAAAAAGCAGAAAACATTGGCGCACGCCGCTTGCACACCGTGCTTGAAAAATTACTCGATGAAATCTCTTTCGACGCCACCGAAAAATCCGGCAATGAATTTACGATCAATGCAAAATACGTTGATCAGCAATTGGTGGAATTGGCGGAAGATGAAGATCTCAGTCGGTCGATTTTGTAATTTTATTATTTCAAATGCATATTAACATTTTCCAATAGTGATTTAACTTCCGCAGTTAAAAAATCTAAAAACTTTATTTGTTTTAAGGTGCGCTCTTGCGCTGCAGAAGGTATAAAGCGATGCATTTCATCAAAAAATAATTTACTGTGAATAATATTTTCCGCATTCTTTAAAAATTGATTCAATTTTTCCAGATATTTTTTTTCACCATAATCATTTATTTTCTTGCGCACATAACTCATATTCACAGTTGCATTTCTGTGTTTTAACCAGTGCAAATCCCAAATATCTCGATGACGAATGTGTTTTGCGCAGCTAACCAGCGAAACTAATTTATCTGCCATAATCTCATCCAATGATTCAGTTATAATCAATGCGTCACTATAGCCGTCCGGTAAAAAATCATAATGATTTTGTAATGCGTGCGGTTCTCTTGAATAAGCGGGGATATTAATCACTTCGATTTTAATTTTTTGTTTTGGTAAATCTTTTCTCTCGGGCGATGTCGTGACATTCAGCTGCCAACGGTTGACAACAATCCCAGTATTTTCGGAGATAATTTCTATTGCTTTGGGTTCCTTTACGATAACTTCTAAATCATAACGCTCACCCATGTAATACTCGAGACATCTTTTCATTTTTATCAAATCTGATTTTTGAAAATTTTTTCCACCAGCAAAATACAAATCCTCGCTAAAACGTTCTGCTCCATAACAAAGACGTAAAGCAGTTCCACCTTGAAAAGTGAGATGACTTAAAAAATTTTCTTTGTCTAAAATAAATAAAATATCATGATGTAATAATTCTTTTTCAATTACGGGTCGCATATGCAAAAAACCGTCTGCTTGCATTGCGCGATCCACCAAATCTTCAAACACAGCTTTATCAATCATCTTCCATTTCCTCAATAATAATTAAATTTAAATTTCGACCCACGCGCTTTAAATCGCGTAGGGCTGTTTTTTTGGTTGCAATACGAAGCGGTTTTTTTTTGACAAACACTGTGTTTTTTAAAATATTCGTTGTTGATCTTTTGGTATGCGTCATTTCAATAACGCCATAAGGCGTTTGATACACACCTTCGCGACCCGTGGTCATGACGGTAAGACGATCCATTGGAATTTGAGAAATCACACCATACTCAGACAATACAGATTCTAAACTGACATAATTATACTCACCTAACCGCAACGCCTTTGCGATATGCTCAATCACATAGTGATCAAAACAATTTGCGTTAACGTTAACATAAATTCCACGGCACGCGCGTTGCAAAATATTCGCTCTCACCAAGCGACCCAGACCTTCCGAAAAAGTTTTTGGACTATCTTGTGGGAATAATTTTTCAAGATCATGCTTCGTAAAAACAAAGCGCCCTTTTCTACCCCATATTCTCATCACTTGTATTGCTTGATCTTTGTTCATATGTTTTATTTAAGTATACATAAAAACTATGTATTAATAGTATAAGTGTATACTTAATAAATAACAAGCTGCTCCTACGCTCATCCATTATGCTGTCGCTATCACTCTACTCAAGCTCGGTAATGCATGTAACCACTTGCACTCACTCATGCATGCTTGGTCGATTCATCATCTTTCTTTTCTGAAGTAACTGTATCACCGCTTACGTCATGCGGTTCCCCATCTGCTTTGGTGACTTCTACCCAATCTTTATGTGCTTTAGAATCAGCGACCTCTAATTTTGAACTTAGCAATTCAGAATCAATTCCAAGGGTTTTTATAAAATGTAGCGTCTGCGCCGAGGCACCGTTGTAAGCTTGATTAGCTCGCCCCTGTAATGTCACATAAATATCCTCAAAAGAATTAGGCTTGTTATCCATTCCAAAAATCTCATTCGCTCTGTTTTGACTACCGCCGTTTCTAATGTATAGCGCTTTCACAGGCGCTACCAAAGATTGAAAATTTTTTGTTTCCAATACATTATCAAGTAGCATCGTTGTTGCAATACCGCGATTTAGGTTGTATGGCTTATCCACCCCCCATTCAATCAGTTTCTCTGTATTTTCCGCAATTTTGTTGCTGCTTGTGTTGTCTGGATCGCGAATTCTTTCGTTGTGTGAATCGCGAATTTGAGATACTTTACGAATGCCATGCTTTGATATATCTTGGAGTAATTCACTTAAACCCCCCGTGGTAAATACCGTTTTCTGTATCAACATCTTAATATTGTCAGATAACTGGCTATTTTCACGCAATACCGCCGCTTTCATTGCATTAAGATTTTTAGTTTCTTGAGTCAGCTTTTGTGGCACCTGTTGCTTTCTAAGCTGTTTAAAGTCGGCAATTTCAGCGGCAAAAGTGGCCTTTTTCTCTGAGTTAGGCTCAACTGCCTCGAATTTGCCCTTGAAATCAATTCCCTGTCTCATTTTTTTAACTGGAGTGGTTTCCTTCGCTACTGGTTTTTCTTCTTGTTTTTTTTGTTCTTCTGGCATAGGCACCTCAACGTAACTATCTATGTGAAGCAGGTCCTTTACTCCCTAGGTCCTTTACCCCCTTCACCTTCGCGATCTCTATCCTCTGCTGCAGGAGGTTTCGGTTTTGCAACTCCCCTATTCCACGCAGTTTCCACTAATCCTGGTTTTACTGTTTGACGCACATCCAGATATCGTTCAAATAATTTTTCGGTATCGGATTTTCCAATGGTCGATGCAAAAGCGCGTGGGTAGTCGGTTCTAATCTGGTTTGCACTGTGAAGCGTTTGGTTGTTGTGCTGCAAATCATGCATCATGATTTTGGAAACATCCATTTTTTGTCTCCACATATCGATATTTTTGTCGCTCGGTTTCGCGTTTATTATCTTCTTTGCTAAATCTTGCACCTGTTTTTGTAAATTTTCATACAATTTCATCCCGGCATGGCTTAAAGTCGCAAGTCCCGGTGCAATCTCATTTTGACCAATCGTATCGAAGCCCGTCATCGTTCCTTCATCAGTTGATTCGGATAGTATTTCGAATTTTTCCACATGGTTTTCCCAGAAATTTGCAAATTGCTCCACTATTATGTTAATAGGCTTTGATTGCGTTATTTCATTTTTAATGTCACTCATAAATCCCTTCAGACAATCAGAATCCAGACAATCAGATATGTCTCCCGGCGATTCCATTTCTGCTTTATTCTCAGATTCCATTTCTGCTTTATTCTCATCAATTTTTTTCACCAAAAAATCAGTCACTGACTTGAAAAGCGAAGCCAAGTCACCTTCGGACAATTCTCGACGTTCTAAAAATTCTTTATTAAAAAATGGATAAGCGATGCCAGAAATTTCTCTATCGGGACAACTGAGATCATCCACTTCGATCCAATACGACGTTTTACCATGAGGCTTTGCCTCTTTAACAACAGACACTGCAAACTCACGCGATCTACTTTCTGCTAACACTGTTTTGACCGTTGAATCAGTCCATGCGGGTTTTGCAGAAAAAGAATCTTCACTACGCTTCATGTTAGGTGCGTGAGTTTCTGGATTGTGCTTGCGAGGCGCAGATACTGGTTGAGTCCTTGATAACATTGTTTGACGCATTTTCTCATTAGTTAATATTTCATAGGCATTTTGAACTGCCTTGAATTGCTCTTCAAAACCCGAGTGTTTATCAGGATGATATTGCAACGCCTGCTGGTGATATTGCCTTTTAACATCGCTGAGTGGGGTAGATGAATTAACCCCAAGCACCCCGCAAGCCCAGTTCCATTTTTCTTGATCCGACATATCTGCGCGCATATCACACCTCGTCATTTATATTTGGCGCATTGCAACTAGAAGTAAGTATAGACCACAAATATTAAGGCTTTTTTATCAATGGGTTAGATGCACATATCCATCTATCGCGCCGGCTGCAACTAGCGCTTCTGAATGAAGCATTGCGGCCCAACCTGTTTCTCCTTATCATGTCCCTCATGAAAAAATCCGATCAACAGAGTAAAACCCACTTCGGTTATGAAACCGTTGAAACCGCTGAAAAAGCGGAACGAGTTGCGAAAATATTTCATTCTGTTGCTAAAAAATATGATCTGATGAATGATTTGATGTCGCTCGGCACGCATCGTTTGTGGAAAAAAATTGCGATTGATTTATTACGCGTGCGACCCAATCATTGCGTGCTCGATCTCGCGGGCGGCACCGGCGATTTAACATTGGCTATTCACAAAAAATTAAATGCTTCCGGAAAAATTATTTTATCGGATATCAATGAAACGATGCTATCCACCGGAAAAAAAAGATTATTGGATCAAGGTGTTTTTAAAAATGTTTCATTAGTATTAGCGAATGCCGAAACTTTACCCTTTGAAAATAATTATTTTGATCGCGTGATCATTGGATTTGGACTTCGCAACGTGACAGATAAAGATGCGGCATTAAAATCCATGCATCGCGTATTAAAGCCAGGCGGGCTTGCGTTAATTTTAGAATTTTCAAAGCCAATCTTGCCGGGATTAAAACCCATTTACGATGCGTATTCTTTTAGCATACTACCCTGGCTTGGAAAAACATTATTGAATGATGAAAAAAGTTATCGCTATTTAGCAGAATCCATTCGCATGCATCCTGATCAAGCAGCATTAAAAAATATGATGGAAAATGCGGGCTTTGAGGATGTGAACATGCATAATTTATCGGGTGGCATTGTGGCAATTCATCGGGGATATAAATTTTAGTATGTTTCAAACAATCGCTGCAATTCTGTCCATGGCAATGCCGTAATCCGATCAGAAATTTTATAACGATGTGGCGAACGACAAACAATAAACCCCTCTTGTGCTTCGCTATATTCCCCGATAAATTTCTCCAAATGCCTTGCGTCAGATGCATTGGGTTTGTCCGTCCATTTCACTTCAATCGGAATGTAGTGTTGCGCAATATCAAGTACAAAATCAATTTCAGCGCCGGCAGTATCTCGCCAATAACGAATTTTTGTTTTCTGGGGAACTAATTGCGCATGATGAATAAGCTCATTACCAACATAATGCTCAAACAAATCACCCAATATTTTTTGAGGTAATTTGATGCCTTCATTTGCGCAAACACGTCGCACACCTAAATCAAAAAATAAATATTTCGGTGATTTTATTAAGCGCCGTTTAGTTTGTGTGTGCGTGATAGGATCTACACGCGTAGCGATCAAACAATCTTCTAAAATTTGATAATAGCTCGCGATTGTAGTGTCCGATACGCCGATATCTTGAGACAACCTGGTAAAATTCACTTGCTTTCCAGACTCACCTGCAGCAACCTCAAGAAAACGCGTAAAATCTCCCACGTTTCTAACTAATGCCTCAGCGCGAATTTCATCCTCTAAATAAGTGCTCACATAAGAAATCAAATCGACTTCTTTATCATCAGTATTGGTTTCGGTAATAATGCCGGGCAAACTGCCATATAACAGAAACGCTTCTAACGTAATCGTGTTTTTTAATTCAGTATACAATAGCGGTGTCATTGTTAATGCAACCACACGACCCGGCAATAAATTTAATTCTGTGCCTGATTTCAGTTTCCGCGCTGAAGATCCCGTTAGTATCCAGTGCGCTCGTTGTTCATCAATGAGGTTTTGCACAATATCCATGACGCGCGGAATTTTTTGCACCTCATCGATAAAAATCAAAGGGCGAGTATCTTTTGATGAAAAAGTATTGAGCCGCTCTATTAATTCCTTTTCAAGCAAGCCAGGATCTTTTTCGTAACGTTGGCGCGTTTCTACTTTTGCAAACGAATACGAAATGTCGGGATGTATTTGTTCTTTAACCAGGGTCGTTTTACCTGTCTGACGGGGACCCAGCAACAAAATACTCTTGCCGCGCTCCAACGCACGACGAATAGGTTTTTCGATGAAGCGATGTATATAAACACTCATAAACCGAATTATCAATGTATTTTCAGTTCATGTCAAGAAAAAACAACAATTTTTCGAAGAAGGCGCCGATTAATCAATAAGTTGCAATTATGCATTTGCTAGTAACAAACGTGAATTCATTTCACGTTTGCGTTTCAATCAGGATATACCGCGAGTGATGAAGTGCGGTAATATCGCATCTTCATTGGCGAACGGTATAGTAACCAACCCACCCCTTATGATGTGCCACAAACCATATAAGCGATTAAATCATGCGCGCATTACTACCCTTGCTTGGAAAAACAATTAACGCGGCACTGCGGCATGATGCTCGCGCACAACAAAAACTTGCGACGATGAATAACAAAATAATTTCGATTCGCTGTGTGGATTGGAAAATAAACGCAACATTATCTATTAACCATTCGAAAATTTTTATAACAAAAAACATGCAGGAAAAATACGACGCTGAAATAAAAGGCACTGCATCGAATTTTATTTCATTATTTTTAAAAGGTGCTGACAGTGCGGCATTGTTTCAACATCCCATTGAAATCAGTGGCGATATGCAATTAATTGAAGTGTGGCGCGATATGATGATGCAGCTGGATATCGATTGGGAAGAACCATTATCGCAAGTGACAGGTGATGTGATGGCGCATCACATTGGCCAATCGCTTAGAAAAATAAAAAAAGAAATGCGAAATACTAGCGCAACATTGCAATGGCAAACACAAGAATATCTGCATTATGAATTAAAAGCGTTGCCCACTAAAAAACAAGTTGAAAAATTATATGCGGCTATCGCGACACTTAGAAACGATGTAGACAGATTGGTTTTGAAATCATGATATTCGTTGAACTCTACCGCATCTCGCAAATATTTTCCGTGTTAATGCAAAATGCGGTGAATCGTCGTGTGATTCCGAAAAAAAATCGGCGATTGCGTGCGCTCAGTTTTCTCAATCCGTTCAGTTTCATCAATCGTCATTACACGCGCGGAGAAGCCATTCGCATTACGCTCGAAAAATTAGGACCAATTTATGTTAAGTTTGGGCAATTATTATCGACACGTTCTGATATGATTCCTGACGATATCATCAAAGAATTAGAAAAATTACAAGATCGTGTGCCACCTTTTGATGGCGATCTGGCAGTGCAATTGGTTGAATCTGCTTTCCAAAAAAAAATCCACGTACTGTATTTAGATTTTGATAAAAAACCATTGGCATCAGCATCCATTGCGCAAGTGCATGCAGCGACTTTGAAAACAGGCGAATCGGTGATTGTTAAAATTCTTCGCCCCCGTATTTTAAAAACCATTCGTCACGATATGGCAGTATTGAAATTGTGCGCCACGTTGATAGAACGATTATGGAAACACGGTAAACGATTGCGGGCCGTGTCACTGGTAAAGGAATTTGAAAAAACCACGAAAGATGAACTTGACTTGATGCGTGAAGCGGCCAATGCATCGCAATTACGCCGCAATTTTTCTAATTCACAACAAATGTACGTGCCCAAAGTGTATTGGGAAAATACTTGCGAAACCGTCATGACGATGGAACGAATTTATGGCGTACAAATATCTGACATCGCTGCATTAAAACAAAGTAGTGTGAATTTAAAAAAATTATCAGAATATGGCGTTGAAATTTTTTTCACTCAAGTATTTCGCGATGCATTTTTTCATGCGGACATGCATCCCGGCAATTTATTTATTGATGTGAGTGATCCCGAGAATCCGCGATATTTGGGTGTGGATTTTGGCATTATGGGAACGCTTTCGCCCAAAGATCAGCAATATTTGGCACAAAATATTTTGGCATTTTTGTCACGTGACTATCGGCGTGTTGCGCAATTACATATTGATTCAGGATGGGTGTCATGCGATACGCGCGTGGATGAATTTGAATCGGCAATTCGCACGGTATGCGAACCCATTTTTGAAAAACCGTTATCACATATTTCATTTGGGCATTTGTTATTGAAATTATTTCAAACGGCGGAACGTTTTCACATGACTGTTCAACCGCAACTGATGTTGCTGCAAAAAACATTATTTTATATCGAAAGTTTGGGCAGGAAATTGTACCCCGATCTCGATATTTGGGAAACGGCAAAACCATTGATGACACGATGGATGCGCGAGCAACGCAGCCCACGAACGCTGCTCAAAAAGTTATGGCGCGATTTTCCGGAAAATATGGATAAATTGATTCAGTTGCCGGGGTTGTTGTTTGATTTATTGAATAAGGATAATGATGAATGTGAATAGGTTGGACTTTCGCACTTCGCACGAAGTTCTGTAAACAACGAAAATAAGTGAAAAGTGCATATTTTAACTAGTTATTTTATGCATTATATGCATATAATTACAGGATAACGGGGGAAACCATGCGAAGACAGATTTACGATTACTTGCTGAGATGGAAAACGGCACCATCAAGAATGCCATTACTGGTGCGCGGAGCTCGACAAATCGGCAAAACGTATGTTATCGAATCATTTGCAAAAAAGGAATTTGTGGAATATTTGATTGTAAATTTTGAAGTACAACCAGAATATAAAGCATGCTTCTCAACGCTGGATCCTAAAATCATTCTTGAACGCTTGGAGATATTATCGAAAAAAAATCTGGCACCTGAGAAAACATTATTATTTTTAGATGAAATACAAGAATGTCCAAAAGCAATTCAAGCATTACGTTATTTTAAAGAGCGGTATCCTGCGCTTCATGTGATTGGCGCTGGATCGCTGTTGGAATTCACATTAAACGAAGCGGAATTTCGCATGCCGGTTGGGCGCGTGGAATTTTTATATATGTACCCGTTAAATTTTAGTGAATTTTTAAATGCGTTGGGGCACGAAAAATTAATTCGACATTTATCACAAGCGAGTATTACAACCAGTATTGATCCTGTTGCGCATGAACAGTTGCTAACACTTTTGAAATTATTTTTTGTGTTGGGAGGCATGCCGGCGGTGGTACAAACCTATATTCATGGTGAATCACTGCTGCGTTGCCAGGAGATACAAGCATTTCTATTAAATACCTATCGTAACGATTTCGGAAAATATGCTAGCTTGGCTAATCAACAACATTGTCGTCGTATTTTTGAAAAATCACCTTCGTTAATTGCACAACATTTTAAATATAGTGATATTGATCCTGATGTGCAAAGTCGATCTTTAAAAGCAGCGTTACATTTATTAATACAAGCAGGTTTGCTTTTGCCGGTATACGAGACAAAAGCTACCGCATTGCCGTTAAATGCCGCGATCAATGAGAAAAAATTCAAATTATTATTTGTTGATATCGGTTTTGTGCATTTTAGCATGCAACTAAATGCGACTATTCTCATGCAAGATAACATATTATTTCTGAATGATGGCGCACTTGCGGAGCAGTTTGTGGGGCAAGAACTCATTGCAACGCAACCTAATTTTCATGAACCCGCTTTGTATTTCTGGCAACAAAATCAACGTAATGATTCTGCAGAAGTGGATTATATTATGCAATATCAGCAACACATTTTACCAATTGAAGTGAAAGCGGGAAAAACGGGGCGTTTGCGCTCATTGCATTCATTTATGAACACACATAAAAGCACTATCGGAATTAAAATATCGCAAGAACCCCTGCATTTTGATGGAAAAATATTATCGTTACCGTTCTACATGATTTCTGAATTAAATCGAATAATTCATTTATGTGATGTATGAATCCCATTCGCAAAAAATCACCTAAAAATCCAGCGTTTTCCAAGATTCAAGTATGGGGTGATCTATTACCGAATTACTGAATCGCTTTCCGATAATAAACCAATGCTGCTTCATGCTGGCCCAATCTTTCCAATGCTTCTGCGAGCGCGCCATACGCTTCACTTGAGGGACGCAGCTGAATGGATTTTTCGGCAAGGCTTTTCGCTTTGCCGGGAACGTTGGCGTAAGAATATAATTTTGATAACGTTAACAATAAGATCGCGTCCTGATCGTGTTTTTTAAGCCAATGTTCGGCTGTTTTAATACGTGCTGCGATGTCACTCGCTTCACTTGCGCTGCATTTCGAATAATATAACAACAATGCAGAAAACCATGTTTTTTTCAAACAAATTTCTATCCATTGTTTTGAAAGACCAAATAACGATTTTTCATCGCAATAACGCAAATAACAGGTTGCAACGTTTGGTGTGCATCGCATCGCGCGCGACAATTGATTCCAGTATTTTTCAAATGACTCGAAAGATTTATTTTCCAAAAAAGAATTGAGCTCATGAATGGCGGTCGCTTGCGATAACGCCAGCAATGCAGCGCGCAATCTCCGCCATCGCAGATAACGTTTCCTCAATCCAAAAATATTGTTCAGCACGCGTATCAAAAAATATAATAAAATAAATGCGGCTACTAGAACGGCCATTGCTGCCCAAAAACTCGTTGCTACCATCCAATGCTGATATGTCACCACAACATATCCTGAATCTTGGTGCACCCAATATCCAATCCCCACTGCGATAAATAAAATAAAAAATAATGCGAATAATATTTTCATACGCTATGTCTCAACGCCGACAGATTCGGCTGGCGCTTTACGTGATTTTTTGGGTGATGACGCAGCGGGTGGGGATTGAGGTGCGATGGTTGCATCAGGCACGGTAACTTTTTGCGGCAATAATTGCGGCTGCAATGGAGATATCGGTGAATCAATATTTATTTTTTGCAAATCAGTCAATGTTTGCAAAATAGGTTTCATCTGATCGGATAAAGCAAAGTATTGCGCAAGCCATTGCGATACCATTTTCAAACTGGATTGATAAACCACCACATCATGATTGAGTAACGCCCATTGCGCCATATTGATTTGCATCAACATATTTTGTTTAATCATCGATGCTGCATCGGGTGATACGAACGGCACACCAGTTTGATCGAGATGACGGATGATAAAAATACTTTTTAGTCCAGACAATTCATGGGAAAAACGTTCTTTCCACGTTGATGCTTGATTATTATTTTCTGCTGCATTTTTTACAGTAGTGATCGTGGGCAATGAAGATAACTCAGCAATGGCTGCAGACACACCCGATAATTTCAAAAAAATTTCATTGGTGCCGGCCAATGCAGCTGCTGTCGAATGTTGCAGTTGCTTTTCCACGGCCGCATCTCGGGTTGCAATGCTCGCGCGAATATTTTTTTCAAACGCATGCACCGTTTGAAATAAATCATACACGGCAACGCAAGCGCCGAGCGCAATAATCAACGACAAGATTGCCAATATCGCGGTACCAATCGCACGTTTGGGTTTCGGTGCTGGTAAATTTTCAGAAACAGTTGGATTTTCTATTGCTGTCATATTATATCTTCATTTTTCTCGCAATGGCTGCATTGGTCGCATTATCGGCAAGCATCACGGTTTGAAAGCCTTCTCTTTTCGCTCTGTTCTCCATCTCTTCACTAATAACACACACTGCTTTTTGCAGCAACCAGCTGCGATGTGTTGGGCCAGAAAATAATTGCAAACACTGCGTCATGTTTTCATCGCTGGTTAAAATAATTGTGTCAATCGCGGCACTCTGCAATCGCGGAAATTCCACTCCCATATCGTAACTCATGGCGACACGACGATAACAATAAATTGGAGTCACTTGCGCTGCACGTTTTTCCAATGCATCACTCAGTAACAATTTTGGATTTTCTCCGGAGACAATGGCAATTTTTCTTTCTTGAATGTGTTGCAGTATGGGCAATGCCAATATTCCAACGCTGCTAAATTTTTCTGGCACAATACATTCTTTGACACCCTTATTTTCCAATGCGTTTCGGGTGGCGCTACCTACTGCAATCACCACGGCATGCTTTGGAAAAGGATGTACGCGTAAAAAAAATTGTTCGACAGCATTTTGGCTCGTAAAAATAAAATAATCGAAAGCGCGAGATTCGACAGAATCAAAATCAATGGGGATAATTTTCAACAATGGAAAATGGATGACGCGATTGCCGTGAAATTCAAGCAATGACGACAATTCATGTGACTGTGTTTCACTGCGCGTATTTAAAATGGTTTTCACTTTTTTCGCTCCATAATGGGCCAAGTAGAAAACGCTGGCGTCTCATATGGATGTGCTTGCAGCAATGCGCGAATCACCGCATCAAGCACTTTTTCTTCGCAAACCATTTCGACCAAATATTCCGGTTCTTTGCAAACCTTGTTTTTTTCACCTTGAAATGGATGGCTGTTTTCAAGCGGGCGATATTGCCCTTCGCCTTTGGTTTGCCAACAACAGCGATCATAATTACCAATTTTACCCGCACCTTGATCAAACAACGCATTTTTTACTGTCTCTAAGTGCGATTCGGGTACATAAAAAGTTATCTTATGCATAAGGCTCTAATAAATTCTTTGCGCCATCCGCCAATAATTTTTCTGCTGCTACTTTTCCAATGTCGAGCGCATCTTTGCTGTCACCAACTTGATAAACATTTATTATTTTTTTTCCATCTATACTGCCCACCATTGCATGCAAATGCAATTGATTTTGCTGAAGATAAGCGTGCGCGCCAATGGGCGAATGACAATCGCCTTGGAGCACGCGATTGACCGAGCGTTCCGCCTGCACACACAATGCTGTCGCTTCATGATTTATTTTTTGCAACATCAACTGAATCTCTTCGTCTGCTTCGCGACATTCAACACCAATCGCGCCTTGTCCGATGGCGGGCGTAAATGTTTCTACGGAAAAATAAGATTGAATACGCGCAATCATACCCAATCGTTTTACGCCGGCGGCTGCTAAAATTACCGCATCAAATTCCCCGTCTGCTACTTTTTGAAGACGCGTATCCACATTGCCCCGCAATAATTGAATTGACACGTCAGGGCGCAACGCACGAATCAAACATTCACGTCGTGGACTACCGGTTCCCACGAGCGCATTCGCAGGCAGATCAGACAAATAGGTGTAATGATTAGAAATAAAAACATCACGCGCATCTTCGCGCTCTAAAATAGCGGCGAGCGTTAATCCTTTTTCATCATACACAGACATATCTTTAATGCTATGCACCGCCATATCTGCTTTTTTTTGCAAAACCGCTGCTTGAATTTTTTTAACAAACAATGATTTTCCACCAATATTGTTGAGCGCATCGATTTGATTCTCATCACCCTCTGTGGATAGCTCAATCAATGTGATTGTTAATTTTGGAAATTGTTTTTCTAATTGCGTTTTCACAAAATTCGCTTGCCATAATGCAAGTTTACTTTTGCGTGTCGCAATCGTTAATTTTTGCATGACAAGGTTCGCTGTAAAAAAGAATCTTTCTGTAACCAAATCTCATTCAGCCATTGCTGCATATTGGCGCGAAATTCTCGATCATTGTAATAATCACCAATCAAATTTGACGTGATAGGTAACACTTCATAACGCACAACCACACGATCAAAACGCCCACAAACAAATTCCCAAACACTGGGTGTTTTTCCAGGATAGGCAATGGTCACATTCACAATGCCTGCCAATATATCGTGTAACTCTTGAATGGTTGTTGCGATACCGCCGGTGTGCGGCTTGAGTAAATGCAGAAAAGGCGACTGCTGCCTTTCTTTTTTGGCTTCCGTAAAACGTGTACCTTCTAAAAAATTAATGAGCGTCACCGGAAATTCACGCAAGCGCTGACATGCTTTTTTGGTGGTCTCAAGATCTTTGCCTTTGAGCTTGGGATTTTTGCGAATTTCGGCGTGCGAGTGACGAGACATAAATGGATAATGCAATACATAACATGCGAGACCCGCCAACGGCAATTGCCACAACAATTCTTTTTTCATGAAAAATTTGAGCGGCGGAATGTGATGCACAAATACTTTCTTTAAGACTAAAATATCTATCCACGAACGATGATTGGACATCATTACATACCATCGATTAGGATCAAGCTCGCCCGTTCCCAATACATCCCAGTGATTTTTGGTGGAGATCATCATAATCCATGCATTCGTCTGCGCATAAATCATCGGCATTTTTTGCAACACATGTTCTTGCATCATTCGCCTGCCAGAGCGAAGCGGAATTAAAAAATAAACCGCCGCAAAAAATAAAACGGCAGTAGCAGTCACGATGAGATTCACAAGGTAAAGTAGTAAAGACAGTAGCCCTTTGAGGATAACCATTATTTTTTTAATTCTTCTGCTTCTTTATAGATATTGGTGATCACTTTTTTCATGCGAATGTTGAATGGGCAACTGCTTTGATCAAAAGGCAAATCGGCCTCGGTACGCGCACGGCAATTGTAGACACCTCTTTTGCTGTGGCGCCATTTCCCGCCTGTAGGTTGATAGGTTAACGTATCAAACACCAATTTTACGGATAAAGATTGCTGCGTTTTCTGTTTACCCTCTTCAGTAAAATTTTGCACGGATTGATAAATACAAGTAACTTGACCAATATTTTCACCAACCCATTGTGCACCTAAAAATTGAGTGAGTTGATTGGCAAATGACAAGTGATAACTTTTCCAGCGGCCATAAGCTGCCGGCGCTTGCCAATTTTTCTTCACGGGATCTTGTGTGATGTCAGTAATCAGGGGGCAGTAACTCGACACGGACTGTGGTTGTGATGCTGGTTGTGCCAATGCGGCACCGCGCCACATTACTGTGGTAACGGCAACGAAAATAATCAAGATGTTCAATATTTTCTTCATAACAATTTAGTATAAACCAAGTTGCATACCAAAATGAACCAGGGGTTGCACCAATAACAGGTTAATGATCGTGAAAAACAATAACGCGAGAATAGGGGAAATATCAATACCAGCGACAAAGGGAATCCATCGCCGCACCAACATCAACACGGGATTAGCAATCAACCGAGTAATGTGCGCTAACGCATGCGCTTGCAACGCAGGAAACCAGCTGAAAATAGCGTCAATCACGATGGCATAAATATAAATGTAGATGAAATTGCTTGCGAGCTCTCCGATCGTCATCATCAACACACCCAGCACGCGCGGAAAACTGCCGGTGTTGATCCACCACAGCAACAATACTTCAGCCAATTGCAGCAATAACGCCAACAAAACAATAGATAAATCAAAACCGCGAAAGCCGGGTACGATTTTTTGAAACGGTTTGAGTGGCTTTTCGGTGCAGCGAACAATAAATTGCGAAATGGGATTAAACCAATCCGCCCGCCATTTTTGCAATAGCAAGCGCAGTAACAAAATCACGATATAGCAATCAAAAATGACGCGAATCAGCAGAACAGCAACAGAAATAAATGGGTTCATGTGACGTATTGTAACTGAAAACGCACAAAAAAACCGCTCCCTTACGGTCGCGGCTCCGATATTATAATTCTTACGGTCGCGGCTCCGATATTATAATTATTCTCTTGTGATCGCGGCTCTTGTGATCGCGGCTCTGAATATCGCTGTCCCAATACGCACCAGCGTGCTACCCGCGCGAATCGCCATTTCAAAATCAGATGACATGCCCATCGATAACGTGTCGAGTGAAAATCCTGCATCAATCAATTGTTGCTGTAACTCCGCTGCTTTTTTAAATAAAACATATTGCTGTTCTTGATCTTGCACAGGATCAGGCATCACCATAATACCTCTGAATTTCAATTGTTTCAGCGTCGATATTTTTTTAGCCGTCTCAATTAATTCTGTCGGTATTATGCCTGATTTCGTTGGCGATGCATCGATATTCACTTCCAAACAAATATTAATAATTTTATTTTTTAACAGTGCAGCGTGATTTAATTTTTCAGCAATCGAAAAACGATTGACACTTTGCACCCAATCAAAATGTGTGGCAATAATGTTCACTTTATTTGATTGAATGTTGCCGATAAAATGCCATTCTATTTTTAAGTCAGATAATGTTTTTTGTTTTTCGATTGCTTCTTGCGCGTAATTTTCACCAAAGATTTTTTGCCCTTGTGCATACAACGCACGAATTTTTTCGCTCGATTGTGATTTGCTAGCAACCAACAAGCGCACAGAATGATCGGCGCGATGATATTTTTTTTCGGCACTGCGAATATCAGAGACGAGTTGGCCCAGCGTTTCGAATCGCATCACGCACCGAAAATTGTTTGAAGTTTTCAGAAAATGCATCGATCAATGCATTGGCTTTTTTATCATACAATGACAATGATGGCCATGTTTTTCGAGGATCTAGTAATTGACTATTGACGCCGCTCACCGTCGTGGGAATGCGCAGATTAAATCCTGGCAAAATTTCTGTTGGCGCGCGAACCAATGCATTAGAAATTGCGGCGCGCACAATCGCCCGTGTTGTCGGGATATCAAAACGATGTCCGCCTTCACCGTAAGCACCATGTGTCCAACCTGTGTTAACCAAATACACTGGCACAGCTGATTCATCAATGCGTTTAATTAATAATTCTGCGTACACTGTTGCCGCGCGTGGAAAAAACGGCGCGCCAAAACAGCGGCTGAATGTTTGCTTAATCGCATTACCGCCGCCCATTTCCGTGCTGCCTACCAGCGCCGTGTATCCGCTTAAAAAATAATAGGCCGCTTGCTCTTTGGTTAATAGTGCGAGCGGTGGCAAGACGCCATGTAAATCACAGCTTAGAAATAAAATTGCTGTGGGCGTTCCCGCCAAATTTTCTTCCACACGCTTTTGAATATACGCACGCGGATAAGCAGCGCGAGTGTTTTGTGTGTGGCGACTGTCTTTAAAATCAGGCACGCCTGTTTCATTCAACACGACATTTTCCATGATCGCGCTATCGCGAATTGCATTCCAAATTACCGGTTCATTTTTTTCAGATAAATCGATACATTTGGCGTAGCAGCCACCTTCAAAATTAAAAACACCCGTCTTGCTCCATCCATGTTCATCATCACCAATCAAATAGCGATCCGGATCTGCAGACAACGTGGTCTTGCCGGTACCAGACAATCCAAAAAATAAAGCGACATCACCCGCATCGCCAACATTCGCCGCACAATGCATGGGTAACACATCATATTGCGGCATCCAGTAATTCATCACTGAAAACATCGCTTTTTTAATTTCGCCCGCATAACGCATGCCGCAAACCAGCACTTTGCGTTCGTATAAATTAATAATAACGCAAGCATCCGAATTAACGCCGTCGCGCGCTGGATCCGTTGTAAAATGTATCGCGGAAACGAGCGTCCACATTTTGTTGTCATCGCTCTCTTGAGTGGGCTGAATAAATAAATGCTGCGCGAAAATATGCTGCCACGCCGTGTCTGTCGTCACTTTCACCGGCAAGCACAGTGCATCATCAGCGCCAATTTGCAAATACGATTCAAAAATATCTTGATCCGCTAAATAATTTTCCACGCGTTGCCACAATGCATGAAATTTCTCTGCAGTAATCGGTTGATTGATCGCACCCCAATCCACCGATTGCACGGTATGCGTATCTTTCACAATGAAACGATCTTTGGGGGAACGACCGGTGCGTTTACCAGTTTGAACGCACAACGCTCCGTTGCGGCTCAATATTCCTTCTCGATGAGAGATGGCATAGTTCAGTAATTCGTCGATAGATACGGTTGTCATCTCTGTAACTGACTCCATGGCTTCACCTACGCAACGTAACCAACAATGAGTCATGTTACAAAAAATTATGCGAAGTGCCAAACTTTATTTTTTGCGAGGTATCTCAGCGGAAGTTATTTTCGTGCTTCCAGTCGGTTGTCTAAATAAATCACTGGGCTGTTTTACTTTTTCAAATCCGCTGAATAACGAAAATAATAATTGCACAGGAAGTTCAGATTGAGATGCTGTTTTGCGATTAATTAATGTGTGGCAGGCGCTCGCCCATTGCAAAAATTGTGACGCGTATTCTCGTTCCAATTGCCGATCAATGATTTCTTTGGAAGGCAAGGTGTATTCTTTTGGGCTTTCTGTAATTGCTAATTTGAGATTTTGCAAAAACGCTTGTTGCGCTTCGACCGTCGGACATTGCGCTAATGCCTTGCCAATTGTTTGAAATAAACTGTTGATCCGTGAATCGTAGTGTGGTGTTGACATAAGGCCTCCTTCTGAATGTGAAGTATAGAAAGTCGTAGCATAATTGCTGGAAAATTTGCAATTCTCTGTTTTTTCAATGAATTTACGTCTTGTCCCTGAGTCTTGCTAATCGTTAGCCGTCCCCTCTATAATGCGGCCTGGGAAATACAGTCAGGCCATGCCATTATGATGACATCCACACCTGCCTTATCGATGTTTCATGATACAGCGCAAACACGATCGTCGCGTATTCAGCCCTGGATAGTTATTTTCTCCGCATCTTTGTTCTTCTTTTTTGAATTCATGCAAGTCAACATGTTCAACGCGCTCAATCCGTCGTTGTTCAAAGCATTTCATTTAACGAATGCAACGCAACTGGGGCAATTGTCCGCGGGATATATGTACGCCAACGTGCTTTTTTTATTTCCGGCTGGCATGATTCTGGATCGATTCCCCACGCGTAAAATTATTTTGCTCGCAATGTCTTTTTGCGTACTGTGCGCATTATTATTTTCATTCACGACTGCTTTGTGGCAAGCCGAAATTTGCCGCTTGATCACCGGCATTGGCGGATCATTTTGTTTATTGAGTTGCGTTCGATTGGCGTCGCGTTGGTTTCCACCAAAACACATGGCGCTTGTGGTGGGATTAATCGTGACGTTTGCGATGGTTGGCGGTATGACAGCGCAAACACCATTCACTAAATCCGTAGAATTATTGGGATGGCGCAACACCTTGCGCATTGATGCAGCCATTGGTTTTTGCATGCTGATTATTATTGCCCTATTTGTTCGTGACTTTCCGCCGGGAACACAAACGTTATTTGACAAAGCACATGCGTCTCTTGAAAAAATTGGATTCTGGCATGCACTCACCCGCGTCACCGCGAATTTGCAAAATTGGCTGGCGGGTGCTTACACATCCCTCATTAATTTGCCAATTTTTTTATTGGGATCGACATGGGGAAGTTGGTATCTCATGCAAACGAAACATCAAACAGCAGATTCCGCATCGTGGATTACCATGATGATTTTTGTTGGCATGATTATCGGCTCGCCCGTGATTGGCGAAATTTCTGATCTAATTGAGCGGCGCAAATTGCCGATGATTTTGGGCGCCATCGCATCGTTCGCTGTGATTATTGCCATTATGTATTTGCCGCATTTGAGTTTTGGCTCACTTATGTTTTTATTTTTCTTGCTGGGTTTTGTGATTAGCTCACAAGTGATTGGATATCCGCTCGTAGCGGAAAGTAATCCCGCGATTTTAACTGGCACCGCGGAAGGATTGGCATCTATGTTAATTATGGGTGGCGGTCTTGCTATTCCTCTATTTCCTGCATTGCTGAATTTACATTGGAATCACGTGATACAAAACGGTATTCCGCTTTACACCACGGAAAATTATCACTTAGCGTTTATGATTATGCCGATTGCATTTGTGATAGCACTCGGCATTGCGTTTGTGATCAAGGATACGCGTTGCCACGCATTGGAGGAATCATCAACCACCGCGCTGTAAAAAATTCGCAAGCTTGGTTAGTCGTTTTAATCGCTGCTACTTTTTTCTTCTATGAATTTATTCAAATGAATATGTTCAACTCTATTGCAACATCACTCATGCACGCATTTGATATTGACGCGGAAAAATTAGGTACACTATCATCATTTTATTTTGCCGCCAATGTTATTTTTTTATTTTTAGCGGGTGGTTTGCTGGATCGATGTGCAACACGCACAGTTATTTTAGCAGCATTGAGCATTTGCATTTTAGGCACGGCACTGTTATCCGTAGCGCACTCGTTTGCCTGGGCGTGTGTTTTTCGTTTTTTAACCGGCATTGGCAGCGCTTTTTGTTTTTTGAGTGTTATTCGTTTGGCATCGCGTTGGTTTCCGCCCAATCGCATGGCTATGGTCACGGGCGTTGTTGTCACGATCGCAATGCTCGGCGGTTATTTCTCGCAATGGCCGATGACATTACTTGCAGAAGCGGTTCATTGGCGCACCGCGTTGCAATATGACGCGGGAGTCGGCGTGGTTTTTTTCTTGTTAATTTTATTGTTTGTGCAAGATTATCCCGAGCAGCACAAAGCAGTGCATGCATCCGAGCAAAAAGATATTCATGCAATCGGTTATTTTGCGAGTGCGCGCATGGCGTTTTTGCGTTTGCAAAATTGGCTGGTAGGATTCTGCGTTTGCTTTTTGAATTTGCCAGTCGGTTTGCTCGGTGGATTGTGGGGTGATTTATATTTGACATACACGCATGACGTATCAAGAATAGCAGCGTCTAATATTTCTTCTGCACTGTTTATCGGTGCGATTGTCGGGGCACCCGTTGCTGGATTTATTTCGGATAAAATTCAATTACGTCGCCCGCCCATTTTTTTTGGTGCATTGGTTTCTTTGATTTTGATTAGCATCGTGATTTTTTTCACGCATCTTTCCGTCTCTGCATTATTTATTTTATTTTTCCTGACTGGTCTTTTCACCAGCGTGCAAATCATTGCTTATCCTTTGGTTGCTGAAAATTCAAAACGCATTGTCACTGCCATGTCCGTCAGTGTCGTGAATATTTCCGTGCAAGGCGGTAGCGGCATTTTTCAAAAATTTTTCGGCTATTTGCTCGACAAACACATGTTCATGCGTGTGCATTACATTTCTGATAACCTGTCCGCCAGCGATTTTCGCTGGGCTATGTGGATTTTTCCCATCGGATTTTTGCTCGTTATGTTGTTGGCGAAATGGCTTCCGGAGACGAGGGGGAGGCAGAGGGTGGGGTAACGTATGCACAACTACCCTGTAACATTTCATCTAACTCAAGAACAAGAGAAGAAACCATCTGAACTCTTTCCCAGGAATCTTGCAGTTGCGAAATCCCTTGATCCATGATATCACTAGAAATGGATCGATACATTTTTTTATATGATTCGTATTTATTGATCTTAGATCGCCGAATAATTCGATGTTTATTTTCAGAATAGTAACATCCGCCATTGCTTATTTTTGCGGTACCACTTCTCGATCTTAATTCTATGTATTCTTGCATTCCGATACGCGCACTACCCCGCTGAGATAATACTAAACTGAAACAAGCGCCATTTTCTAATTCCACAAAAACAAAAATCTCATCATTTTTTGTTTTTCTAACATGCGCGGTCACAGCGGAGCTAAAATTATTTAAAAATATAAAATGATCAATCCAATGACATCCGTTTGATATAATAGCACTGCGTGAATTAGGCCAGCGATACCAATGTAATTCCGGCGGAAATTCTTCATAAACAATTGCATAATAGGAAATGGGATCGCCCTGATTTATTCCATGGTCCTGAAAGAAAAAATTATTAAAAGGATGGTGGCGACGCTGAAAACAGGCATAAAATTTAGAAGAAGAGTACCGCATAACACTGATCAATTTTTCCAAATCCATTTTTGTCGTCATTAATGGCTTTTCCACAACAACATCAGCGCCAATTTTTAATCCAGCAATAGCAATATCAGTATGCGTGTGGTGATACCCCGCAATAAAGTAAACGTCGTGATGTGTATTTGGTCTTGGAGCTGGGCTTGCATCATAAATAATATTTTTTTTATAGGGAATGAGTTGTGTTGGATCAACTTCATGAATTGTTGTAACTCGAATGTTTTTATGTAAATTGGGAATTATAATTGTTTTTGCATAATTACCATATCCAAATAGCGCTGCTGTTTTTTGATTATGAAGCAATTTTATTTTAGTTTTGGGTAATTTTATTTCTGAAACTACGTTTGATTTTTGAATTGAGACGTGATTCTTTTTATCAATAATAATAGATTTCCAAAAATTTGATAAGATATTAACTATTTTATTTCGATCTAAATTTTTAATGGGTAAACCAGAGTATGGGGACCACCCTAATAACGAATTCCACCATTTCTCTTGATTAAAACTCGAAAACCAAACAATATGATCGCTTGATAGCCATGGAAAATCATTTGGGTTTACCCTAAACACAAGTTCTTCTTGTGTTATTACTCTTTCCGGGCAAGCAGGATGATTGGTGGCAATAAAAAAAACCGTTTCGCTGGGCGAGAACATGTCAGATCTGCATTGAAGCACTTTTCCAATACCAATCGAAAAATATTTCTCATTTCTAATTTTTTCACGTGATCGACTTAAAATTTTTAAAATGGTATTTCTAATTCCGATTTCTTTAGAATAATAGTATATTTTTCGAAATGATTTTTCTCTCAGAAAATATTGATTTTGAATTTTTTCTAAATTGCAAATCGCTCGCACTTGAATACGCAATGCATTTTCATACAGATAACTATCTATAACGTCAAATTGTTTTTTCGGTGTGATTAATTTCATTAAATGCAACTTGTTCGAAATTTTTCTTCATTTCGATGTATTTTACATCGACTAAAAAATAACGCCATCCACCCTGCAATAAATGGTAAATGAATCCTTCCTTGCCATCCAAAAACCCTAGACGAAAAAAATATCGATAAATAAAATAAAAAATTGGTTTAAACAGCAATGGGAGGTGATTCCAAATGTTTTCGCGTATCCATTTTTTTCTTTCCACTTGTATTTTCAAATTTAATCCATTTGATTTAACTTTATGTGTTTTTGCTTCCCATAAATCTTTCGCTTCCAAATCGGTATATTTATTGTGTTTTTCGGTCCAAAACGCTATATCTTTTAAACTATGATCTACAAAATCATTTTTAAGCTTCTTAGTTTTTCCCGTCACAGTCACATGTTCATTAATAGCTTCATCCAGCACACCAGTTTCCGGCTGAAATAATCTCAATAAATAACATGGGTAATATCCACCGCGCTTAATCCAACGATCCATAAAGATAGCGCGTCGATTGATGTAATAACCAGAAATATCGCTTGGTTTTTTTATTTCTAAGCTAATTTCAGCTTTTAATTCTGGCAGTAAATATTCATCTGCATCTAAAAACAACATCCACTGTGTTAAATTTTTACAATACTCAATGGCATGTTGACGCTGATTTTTATAATGATCAAATTTTCGAAAAATAACTTCAGCACCCATTTTTTGCGCAATTTCGGTAGTATTATCTTGGGAATAGGAATCCAACACAATGACCTTGTCAGCCCAATTTATAACATTATTAATCACACGTTCAATATGAACAGATTCATTGTAGGTTAAGATTACCACCGCTAACTGGAAACGCATGTTAACTCTTTTAATATAGTCAATGTGTTTTGAGCGGACTTTTCCCAGGAATAAAGACGACATCGATCTATGTTATAGGCCGATAAATTTTCATACAGCGTTTTATTTCTCAAAACTGCGATAATCTCTCTCACCAGATCAACATGATCAAGTGATTGAAAAAAAACACCGGAATTACCCAATAATTCTCGACTACTACTGATATTCGCCGAAATAACAGGAATACCGTAATGCATAGCTTCTAATAATGTAAATCCGATAGATTCACACAGCGATGGAAATACAAACAAATCCAACGTTGAATATAAATTTTTTAATTGAGCTGCGTCTAACTCACCATGATTTTCAATGAGATCAGCGATACCATATTGCTTAATGAGTGAATTGACCAATTGAAATGGTGCGTGTTTCTCATCCAGCGTTAATACAAGTTTAAAATTTATTGTTTGCAATTTTAGTTCGGCGACTGCTTTAAATAACACATCGAAATTTTTTTGAACACCGTATTTTGTGATATAACCAATTCGCCATATATTCTTTGGATAATAAGTTTTTCGTACAGCATTTCCTTCAGCCAATCCCGCTCCTGGATATATTGAAATAATTTTATTTTCATTTAATTTCAACCTGGTTCGAATTTCATTTTTCAATGCTTCTGTTGGCGTAACCACTTTAGTTGCTTTTTTAATTGATAAATACACCCATTTTTTTCTGATCCACCAGCCAATTTTACTGCGAAATGATGGATTATATTTTGAATTCAGCATCTCAAATTCTTCTGAGAAATAACCGGCATGTAAGATGGATAAAAAAGTGAAACAAGATAATCCTCTAAACGGCAATGTGTTCACTTGCGAAAAAACACAATCAACATCCATTTTTTTTATCAATTTTGGAAGAACAAATTCATTCCAATACAAAAAGTGTAGTGGGCTTTTTTTAATCCAAGGAAAAGTAAGCATGATTACTTTATCATTTCTGTTGATTTGACTGAGCAACGCTTCGTCAATGATGATAATCCAATCACAATTTTTTTCCAGCTGAAGCATTTCATTCAATGTTTTTATGAAGACGACGGCTCCGCCACCTTCTTTAATAGTAATGGCATTAATTAATATTTTATCCATAACCACTTTTTTATACGTTGAATTGCACCTAAAAAATCCCACTTTCCTAATGTAATATTTTCAAAATCATGAAGTGAATAATTTTTTTCTATGTTTAATCTTGGTAGCGCCATTAAATTATTATTTTTTTTAAAAACGGCATGGTGACCTGCAACCGCATATCGATATCCGGCAGCTGCCACTGCTTGTCTTAAGTTTTTAGAATGTTTCCCCCAAGTATAAGCAAAATGAGTGCATTCTTTCTGTAATACATCCTGAATAGTTAATTTGGAGTAATTTAATTCATTTTTGATCGTTTCTGCGTCTTGCTGAGTAAGGTCAACATGATTAACACCATGCGATCCAATTTCCCAACCCAGTTTTTCCAGTGCTCTTACCTCATCCCAAAGTAAAAACGTCTCGATCGGGTAGTGCCCTAAAGCAGGAACTGATAATTTTCGTGTTTTCTCACATTGACCAATACAATCTGTATTAATATAAACAGTGGCCACCGCATTTTCAGCCTGTAAAATAGGTAAAATAGTGTCGTACAAGCAGGCATACCCATCATCAAAGGTCAATGCGACTTCAATAGTATCTTCCTGTTCTGGCATTGTTAATAACTTTGTCAGTGATGTAATTTTGCAATGTTGATTCAACCATTGAATCTGTTTTCTAAAAGTGTCGGTGGATATCGCCCACGGACTATTCCCAACTGCATGATAAAGCAAAATGATCTTGCGTGTATTATTTTTTCGAATGCAAGCTGAATAACATTTTGCGATGCGACGTTTCCAAATAAGAGAATTCACAACATCGTCTCCAATAAACTAATTGCATTTAATTATTTCGAATGAATAGGGTGAATTCTATGCTGACCCTGGTGTAACGACCCTGATTCAATGCGCCACCATGAAGCAATTTGTCGTTAAAAACAATCGCGTCTCCTGGTTTTGTGCAAGCCAATCGAACAAGGGGTGTGGCAACATCTTCATCAATTTGTGGTTTGGAAAAACTATCACGATACTCTCCGTGATATTTCCATTCTTTTTTTTGTGAATCCGGAACAACCAGCAAACCATTTAACCCAGGCTCACAATAAATAGCAATCCACACTTTGACGCGTTTTGCACCTGATGGTGTTAGACCATGCCCCAACTCCCAAAACCACGCATCGGCGTGCAAAGGCCCAACATCAGAAGGCTGGTTTGGCCGAACCAAACGCCAGTAAATTTCCTCTCTCCCAATATTTTCCTCATCTGATATCTCAAAGCATCCATAAATATGTTCTAACCTTTTTATTAGTGATGTTGATCGAATGAAATCAACTGCGCTCTGAGGTAGTATTCTATTTATTTTTGGCCAAACGCTAGCGTGATCAATTAAATCCGATAGCTCATGATATTTTGTAATATTGAGCTTAGCAAATTTTTCCCAATGTGTGGGTGCGTGTATTTTAATATTTTCTATCCAATGCGATTGCACTAAAGATCGCACCAAACTTAATTCATGCCCACTAAAAGATAATCCTAAATAATAACCTCGACCAGTTTCCAGCTCATCCGATAGTACAATTGCCGCTACTTCACTCATTTGTCGCCCCCAACACTTGCGCTGACCACTTCATCAAAATGGCCGTGAGCAATAATCTTGCCTTTCTCTAATTTATACACAACATCGCAATATTGAATGGTTGATAAGCGGTGTGCGATAACTATTAATGTTTTAATACCATGTAATTTTTTAATCGAGTTGATGACTTCGCGTTCCGTTTCATTATCGAGTGAGCTGGTTGCCTCATCCATAATAATAATTTCTCTCTCATGATAAAATGCGCGCGCAATCGCAACGCGTTGACGCTGGCCACCCGACAATAGAACGCCGTTTTCACCAATGCGTGTATCCACTCCATGCGGCAGCTCAGAAACAACTTCCGTTAACTGCGCCATCTCTATCGCGTTCTTTAATTTGCAATCATCAATTTCGCTATCTACTATACCCATGGCAATATTGCGCTTCAAAGTATCATCTAACAAAAAAATAGACTGTGGGATGTAAGCAAAATTATTGAGCCATGAGCGCAAATTTTTTACGGGATGTTCGTCAACCAGCAATTGACCGGAATCAGGCGTCAATAATCCCAAAAGAACGCTCACCAAAGTGCTTTTCCCAGCACCTGATGAACCAATCAACCCGACAGATTGTCCGCGCAACAGTGATAAATTAATATTGTTTAACGCTTTATTTTTGGCATTTGGATAACAATATGCGGCATTAGAAAGAGAAAATTGCGAAAAAGCGTGAGGCGGACATACTTCAGCATTGTCTAAATTTATTTTAGATTGATTTTCTAACGTAGAAAGCTCGTCATACAGCATTCCTGTCACATAACCCGAACTTCTTAATTGACCAAGTTGACTCATTAATCCGCTAATCGTCGGCAGCAATCTCATGCAAGCAGTTGCAAATATGCCCAGGGTTGGAATCATATTAACCGGATTAGTTCCGATCAGTAACGCCCCCAAAACCAAACTCACTAAAAAAATTGAAGCTCCCGACTCAACCGCATAACGAGGAGTTAGCTGAAATACGTTAAAATCAGCGACAGCTTTTAAATAATCTCCCGAGACGGTTTTTATTTTATTAAGAAAATAAACTTCTTTTCCTAAAACACGAATCTCTTTTAATCCACCCAGTGCCTGGAATACTGATTTATTAATTTCACCTCCAAATGTAGCCATAATTTTCCCTGTTTTCGCAATATTCTTTTTGATAAGCAATTCATATAAAAAAAATAGTGCACTTACCATCACAATTAAAAATAATGTAACTACCCAGTTTGCAATCAGCAAACAAACCATCACGCTCAAAGTGATAAATGAATACGAGGCTGCGCTCAATAAGGTTGATAATGTGCTATTGGAAAAACTATCAACCATGGAAACCTTATTGATCATGTAGGCTGAATTTTCCTTCAGATGAAATGAGTAAGCAGCGTTCTGATAATTAATCATCAATCTCATTTTGAGTCGCAGTGAAAATTGCGACACAAAATAAACCATTTTTTTTTGTGAATGTATCGCCCAGAATGCTTTAACAAGAAAAGAAAAAATTAAAATGGCTCCGATGAAAAAAAAAAATTCATTTCTGCTAAAGTGATTTAAAATAGATTGAATATAGGCAGGCAGCATATGCTGCATGTGATCGAAATTAACAACCCATAGCAAAAAAACACCAACTAACCCAATTCCAACCACGTCTAGACAAGAGGAAGAAAAAAAAATCAACAACAAAAAAGGAAGTTGTTTTTTTGCTTTCGAATCTAGCAAAAAATAACAATGCTCAATAAATAATTTCATACTTCAATATAATCCGTTTACTTATCTTGTCCGTAACGATATTGATAATTTGCATAACCATAATTATATCCGAAACCAGATTTGGATTGTTTTAGTGTGTTGAATACAATACCCGTCAGCGATATCTCGGCTTTTTCTAAAATATTTTTAGCATAAATTGCTTCCTTCATTTGATCTTTACCAACACCTAGCACCATTAAATTGACCGAGGAATGACGCAGTATCAACGCTGAATCTGTTACTGCCAGCACGGGCGGGGTGTCAATAATCACAAAATCATATCGACTTTTCACTACTTGAATTAAAGTATTCAATAATGCCTGGGAAAGTAATTCGGATGGATTTTTTGGATAGAGTCCTGACGTAATTAAATCCAACCTATCAGGTATTACGTTTTGAATAATTTCTTCAAGATTCGCTTCATTTTTTAAATAGGCGGAAAGCCCTGGCGCTTTCACTTTTCCAAAACATTCATTTAATTTTCCAAGTCTCATATCGGAGTCAATCAATAAAATTCTTTTGCCTAGATCAGACAAAAGAGTTGCTAGATTGCTCGATATAAAACTTTTACCAACAGACGGACTACAGCCAGTGATCACAATCACATTGTTTTTTGCCCCAATCAATGACATTTGCACAGCAGTTCTCAAACTACGAATACCCTCAATGGCCGCATCGTCAAAATTTTCTCGCGCTAACAAAAAGGATTTGGTATTGGCATACAATTTATCATATTTCATTTTTCTGTCGTAATTCGCTTGACTTTGACTGCACGGGATGATGGCGGCAACAGCAATACCAAGCATACGCTCAACTACATCGGGATCTTCAATCACGGGCGACAGCAAGTGTCTTATAAAAATAATCGCCAAGGAAATCATAAATCCAAAAAGAACACTGCCAAAAACTATGACTTTCTTTTTGACAGGAATTCTTGAAATTGGGTACGTTGCCGGGCTTAAAACTCTCACACTGCTGATAGCGCTTGCTTTTATCATCTCCATTTTCTGCGCATTTGTTACTAAAGTTGTATAAATTTCTGATTGGATTCGCATGTTGCGCTGTATGCCAATTCCCTTTTCTGCTGCTTCTGGAAACTGTTGCAGTTTCTTTTTAATGCTGTTTATTTGCGCTCTTATTTCTTGCTCCTTTTGTGTCAACGCAATAACCATTGGATGTAGCGGGGTGAATTTTTGTAGCATAGCCATCTTTTTAAATTTTAATTCCTCTAGAGTTTGCCGTAGATTGTTAATCTCACTTTCTAAAAAAGCGCCTCCGCCCTTAGTATCAAAAATGCCTGATGCGGCACTATACTGATTAAATTTTTTCTCAGTGCGCTCGAGGGTATTTTCTGAAATGGGAAGTTGCTGAGAAATAAACTGGAGTGTTTTAGAAGCTTCTTGGGATTTTTCTTCCACATTTTTAGCAACTGCAACTGCTAAAATACTATTAAGTAATTTTTGCGCCTGTTCGCGATTGCCAGAAGTGTAATTTAATTCTAGTATACCAGTTCCCTCGCCTGCTTCTTTCATTCCAAGACCAAGCCCGATACTATTCGCCACATCAGTGAGAGGTTGTTTAACAACATCAAATTTCTCACCTGGTCTTGCATGCAAAGCAGATACTTTTATTTCCACTGGTTCTGAAAAATAAGCAGTAGATGCCAATTGACCCACCGCGCCAGTGAGTAGCTTCTTTCCATCTTCTGTGAACAACGTGTAATGATTGTTATCTTGAACGCGTAGAATAAGTGTCTTATCCAGTAAATTATTGGGGACTTTTAAAAAAGAAACAGCAGCGGTACCGCTACTGATATCTCTGAATTCAGCCCATTTTCTGCCAAAAAATCCTGGGTCATGCGGCGAAACAGAGATATCTAAATTTAGCTGACGAGCCACCTGGCTCAATACATAAGGAGACTGTAATAATACTGACTCAACCGCGGCAGTAGATGATTGCAATGAAGTCAATCCCGCTAACTCCGCGACTCCGCCTCCACCAGCACCCGAAGAACCGAAGGCACCTGAAATGCTGTTGTTCCCCACTTCAATCATCGCGGTGGAGCGATACAGTGGGGGTCGCGTTTCTGCATAATAGATTCCGGCAATCAGGCAAATAGTAATAATGACCGCGATGAGTTTATAACTGTGCTTAATTAAATTGAGCACAACTTTCAGATCGATCTCAAATTCCTCGTTCCGATGAACAGCAAAGCTTGATTTATTTTCTATTAGTTCCGTCATTTGATTATCATGAAGTTTTGATTAACGACGCAGGATCTATCTCGTCCATTCTATAACCCACTCAACACCATTCACCAACACGACGTATATTATCATGATGATTTAGAAATACAAACGACGGTATTTCTTAATAAACGCTACTCTCTTCTTCGATTTTGATAAAACCAAGCTTAAAGCGAAATCTGAAAAACTTAAGTAGGACTAAATAACTTACAGCAGCAACCAATATTTCTGAACACAAATGCATTATTCGCCACTCAACCCCCATGCGAATCCAAACAGAAAAATGGGGTGTTAAAAAAAACAATGCGAGGATCATGGCACCGGTAGAAAAAGATATTTTAAAAAGATGGGGCAATAAATCTGGGCTGGGACGATAGTATTTTTTTTTAATTAGGCCGAACAATAAGCAAATTGCGGTAACGATAGCCGAAATAGAGGTCGACATAGCAAGCCCGACGTGCTGAAATTTTGACACTAATAAAAAATTAAAAACAACATTTGTTAAAACACCTATTGCGGAAATCATACCAACAAAACCAAGATGTCGTTTTGCATAAAAACCAGAAGAAAATACCTTGATTAACATAAATCCTACGATGGCAAATGAAAACGCACGGGCGCTACTCATTGTCATTAATGTATCATGATATGTAAATTCCCCGTGATTGAATAATGTAATCACGATGGGGCCAGCCAAAAAAAATAAACCTGCCGCAGCTGGAATTGAAAAAAGCAATGTCATTCGGATCGACCAATTCATGACACGATTGTAATCAATTTCATTCTCGTCGGCGTGATTGCGCCCCAGCTGAGGCAGAATCACCGTTGCAATAGCCACACCAAACACGTTAATGGGTAGTTCCATTAATCTCGTAGAAAAATATAACCACGTGATATTACCCTGTTTTAAGTAAGAGGCAAAAATAAAATCGATTAATACACCAAATTGCATGATTGAAACACCCAATAACGCCGGAAAAATAAGGCGGAACAGTTTTTTGATATCTTTATCAAAAAAATTAAATTTCAACGGAACAAGCAAGCCTTTTTTGACCAGAGAAGGAAATTGCAACAATAACTGCAAAATATTGCCAACCAGTATCCCCAAAACAGCGGCGTAAACGGGTACACTAAAAAAATGCACCAAACACAAACAAGCTAAAATAATGCAAAGATTGAGTACGATCGACATAAGCGAGGGGATGCCAAAATTGCCATAAACATTTAGGATGGCGCTAGCGAGTGATGAAAATGCACCAAATGCGATACTGATCGCCAAAATTTGAAATAATGTCACTGTTAAATTTTTATTTACTGAAGTTATGCCAGGCGCAAATAAACTGATAATTTCAGGTGAAAAAATAACAGAAAGAATCGCAATCATTACCACAATCAAAAAAAGTAAAGCGGAAACATGTGAAATAAATTGTTTTACCGCGCCTTCGTTTACTTTCATTTGTTTTTCAGAAAGCATTGGAATAAACGCGCGTGTTATTCCTGCTTCGCTAATCACATAACTGATAAATGAACTTAAATGAGATGAGATAATAAACGCATCGAAATATCCGTTTGCACCAAAAAGTTGCGCCCAAATTAAATCCCGAAAAAAACCTAACATGCTGGAAATAATTCTATTAAAGGAGCTAATGGAAACCGGGCGAGAAAGATTTTGGTCTGTCATTATTTATTTTCCACAAAAAACACTGAAACAATATCTCGGAACGCAGAACATGAAATAAATTTTGGGGGCGAGATGCAACAGCTAAAAATATCGTACTCATTTCCTGTTTTATTTTCTCAAAAAGCTAGAAATTTCCTTTTTTGCAAATAAATCATACCATACACCACCCCCACTAGGGTCCAAAAACAAATAAGCTCCGGTCCTGCAGCCGAGTCCCACCAAGCTTCCACAATAGATTCTGCTAATAGTCCAAAAATACTACCTAATACAAGCCCCATCGCAACTTTATCAGCCCCTTTAAGACGAAAATACCACGGGAATACTAATGTGAAAAATAAAATCAAGACCGATAGGTATAAAACCAAACCAATCAATCCTGTTTCCTCCATAATAGCGAATTGTGAATTTCCTTTTTCTCTACCATATCCAATACCCTCTATTTGTTTGTTAGAAAAATTAGCATCGCCAATAGTAACTGAAAAACCACCGCCCATTATTCCACCTTTCATCGCCTGCCGATAAGATTCTTGCCACACAAAACTTCTGGACTGCAACAATATCGGCGCATTAGGATCAATAATTAAATTGTCTGGATTTTTAAGAATATGTTTGCTTATTGTGCTTTCTAGGTAACTAACCGGCGTCATAACAAGCACTATCACGATTAAAAAAAAAGAAGAAATGCTCACGAGAATTTTTTTTGACAATGGCAAACTCAGAATGAAAAATCCCAAGATAAATAAAAAAATAACAAAAGAACTTCTAGAATAAGATGCTACCAAAAAATGAATATCAATCAGCAAAACAAAAATCCACATAGCAAGCATCATCTTATTTTTTTTATTTTGATATAATTTAAGAAATAGATATGATGAAGTAATTGCCATTAAAAATCCAAATTCATTAGGATTCCAAGTGAGGCCTTTATAGAAGATGGATGTGGTGGCAGTTCCGAGAAACCCTGAAATAAACGCGAAAACCAGCACCCAAAATAACCAATTCAAACTGCGCGCATATCCAAATTTAATCACCCATAATGCGCCAGCAGATATCATCACGATGACATTAAAGGAGAAAAGGGTGCTTTTTGAAAAACTGAGTAGCGGAACTTCCGACCAGAGTGTTGTGGACATACACCAAACTAAATAAATCAACAACAACATTTTCCAGTTCAAATTAACATACTTGAGTAGTTTTTTAGTTAATGCGAGATAACAAAACACGATAAGCGCACACAACCAGCGCAAATTAGTGGCACCCAAAACATACACAAACCTTATTCCCATGCAAACAAAAAATACAACGGTTAATGAAAAAATAATTTCAAAAAATGATCTTTTTCGAATATACATCTAGCATTTCTCTCCAAGTGCCTTTTTCCGCACCATCATCATATTTGCTTGCCATCATTTGCATTGCAAAGAGATGCTACCTCATTGGGTTCGGCAATTAAACCTTCGTGATAATGGAAAGCTAAATCATCTGCTATATTTTTGTGTTTGCACGAAAAGCATTGTAGAACTCCCCGTCTGAATTGATTATACTTGACACGAATTTATCGCTAAAGGAATTGCAATAGTGCGTCTATCCATTATCATCCCTTGTTATAACGAGTACAACACTATCACAACTATCATTGATGTGGTACGCAACTCACCATACCCAAACAAAGAAATCATTATCGTCGATGATTTTTCACAAGACGGTACGCGTGAAAAATTAAAAAATGAAATTGAGGTATCCAATCTTGTAGATAAGATTATTTATCACGATGCGAATCGAGGAAAAGGAGCAGCGCTACGCTCAGGAATTAGGATGGCAACGGGTGATATTCTCATTATTCAAGATGCGGATTTGGAATATAACCCAAACGAATATTCAAAATTAATCCAACCCATTCTAGATAATAAAGCCGATGTGGTTTTTGGATCGCGATTTTTAGGAAATGATGCTCACCGCGTTTTATATTACTGGCATCGCGTTGGTAATGGTTTTTTAACTTTATTATCGAATATGCTCACTAACTTAAATCTCAGTGATATGGAAACCTGTTATAAGGCCTTTCGACGCGAAATCATCCAAAATGTTACGATTGAAGAAAATCGTTTTGGTTTTGAGCCAGAAATCACCGCTAAAGTAGCGAAACTTGGGTGTAGAATTTATGAGGTGGGTATTAGTTATTATGGCAGAACCTACGCGGAGGGAAAAAAAATTAACTGGAAGGATGGGATGAGGGCCATATATTGCATATTGAAGTACAATATTTTTTCTCACAAAAAGAAAAAATTTCATAAGGTCGCATGTGAAAAATTTTGACTTTATTTTTCAGCACCGCAAAAAGTTTATATTCTTATATCTTTTTAGTTTATTTTTAATCGGAATCGCCTATCTTTGCATGCTTCCAGTATTTGAAGGGTATGATGAAAAGGCACATTTTTCCAACATTCGACAAATTGCTGATACAAAAAAGATACCGATCTATGGTAAGAGCACCATTGATCACATGATCGTCAGTTACTCAGGCCCAATAGCACCATATTTTTATTCAAAAAATAACGATCTCAGTCAAAAAATGACCTACATAAATTTTTTCGCCGATAAACAGGCGATGAAAAACTACGTAACAATCTACGAAAAACTTCCTCTCCAACAATATAGACCTTCTTCTAGCATAAATTGGGAAGCACAGCATCCACCGTTGTACTACTTGTTACTTACTCCCGTTGACAAGGTTTTTGAACAGTCTGGATTAATTACCACAATATTTTTTTTGAGACTTAGTTCTTACTTATTTGCATTGCTCGGGATCACATTCAGTTTAATGTCTTTTGTGGATGATAAAATTGAATTTTTTGCGCCAAAAATAATTGGTTTTTTAATTTACCCTTTTATTTTTCCTGAATTTTTCTCTGAATTTGCAAGAATGGGAAATGATTCGCTATGTCTTTTTTTCGCTGGGTTATTTGTATATTTATATTCAAAATGGAGCTCTAACAAAAAAAATTCATCTCTGGCATTGATGGGCGGGATAGTGCTAGGACTTGGGTTACTTACAAAAGCATTTTTCTTACCTATTATGGCGGCTTTTTTGCTTTTTTCTATATTAGGAAAGTTATCTCAAAATAAGACGTTTACAATTAATGTAAAATCGATGTGTTATTTTTTTTTCCCCGCACTATTAATCGGCGGAGGGTGGTATGTCTATAAGTTTTTGTATTATGGAAATTTAATTGGTAGTGATGATGCAATTCATCTTGCTAAGCAAGGTGGTTTATTTGCAGGCCTCAAAGAACACTTTTCAATATTTGAAGTTTTTAGAAGTATGGCCGTCACAATAGTTACTTATATTTGGGCTGGTACACAGTCGCTTATAAGAATGCCACATATAATGCAGATACTTTTACTTTTTTCAACAGGGTACTTTTTTTTAAACAGCTTATTAAGGATAATCAAGAGGCCGATTGAAGATGAACTCTGGATCCCTATATGCTTATTATTAGTGTTTGCTGGTGGGTTTTTTTATCATGTCATTTTATGTATTGCACTTTCTGGCAATGGTGATACACCAGGATGGTATTTGCACATACTTTTGCCATGGACTGCGCCAATGATCGGAGTGGGATTTTCATATCTTTGGTCGCAAATCAAAAAAAGATGGGTTATTATTTTCCTGCTCTGCTATTCAATTCTTTTTTTTGTTATTTCCTTTTGGTTTCAATTGACCCTATTCGCAGGATGCTCAACCAAAGGGGGTGATAAATATTATCATTTTACAGCGCCATATTATTGCTTAGGTAAATTTGTTTTGATTGTGCATAACCTTTCGATCTTAACATGGTCTGCAATAGCATTACCCTGTTTTATAGTTGGGGTGTTGCTGTTATTATTTTTACTAAAAGTCACGCTAGTGCCAGAAAGATTGTCAAGAAAAGATAATTTAATAAAATTGGAAATTGCATGAAAAAAATATTAGTTACCGGTGGTGCGGGTTTTTTAGGATCTCATTTATGTGAACGCTTAGTGAATGCAGGTCATGATGTGCTGTGTGTCGATAACTATTTTACAGGCAACAAAAGGAATATTGCGTATTTGTTTGGTAAGCCTAATTTTGAATTTATGCGGCACGATATTGTTAATCCACTGTACGTGGAGGTTGAGCAAATATATAATTTGGCCTGTCCTGCGTCACCTATTCATTATCAATATGATCCAATACAAACAACCAAAACGTGTGTAATGGGATCGTTTAATATGCTGGGGCTTGCGAAACGTCTGAAGGCGCGAATTTTGCAAGCCTCAACCTCTGAAGTGTATGGTGATCCCGCCGTGCATCCACAACCAGAGACATATTGGGGAAATGTGAATCCGATTGGTCCTCGCAGTTGTTATGATGAAGGTAAGCGTTGCGCAGAAACCTTATTTTTTGATTATCGGCGCATACACCATGTCGACATTAGAGTGGTACGAATATTTAATACGTATGGACCACGCATGCATCCGAATGATGGACGCGTCGTGAGTAATTTTATTATTCAAGCGTTACAAGGTGCGCCGATTACGATTTATGGAGATGGATTACAAACTCGAAGTTTTTGTTATGTTGATGATCTAATTGAAGGGATGATTCGAGTAATGGGGAATATGGGCGACTTAACAGGCCCAATTAATATTGGAAATCCCGTTGAGGTCAACATGCTAGGATTGGCAGAAAAAATAGTAAAAATGGTGCATAGTGAGTCTAAAATCATCTTTAAATCCTTACCGCAAGATGACCCCAAGCAACGTCAGCCAGATATAGAATTGGCAAAAGAAAAATTAAATTGGATGCCATCTATTTCGCTTGAGGTTGGTCTTCAGAAAACGATTGATTATTTTAGAAGATTAATTACAAGCAATAGCAGTTTAACTAACCCTGTTGTTTTGGATTTAAAAGTTCCGGCCTGATGATCTAGCACTTACCCGTTTTTTAGTCATGTAATACTTTTTTCCACGCCGTCATCATATTGTTTGCCTCATTTTTCAAGGTCCAGCCTGCAATTAAGTTTGACGCGTTGCTTGCCATCATTATTCTTTTTTCGGGATTTTTCAACATAAAGTCCATTGCATTGTAAAGAGATGCCACCTCTTTGGGTTCAACAATTAAACCTTCGCGATGCTCAAAAACTAAATCGTCGATGCATCCAACCGTTCTACTGACGATCAGCGGCTTTCCAGCGGCCATAGCTTCATTGACAACCAAACCCCACGGTTCCCAATGTGAGGGCAGTACAAATACATCAGCAGCATTATAGATGCGCCACAAAAATTCCCCACTAACTCTTCCAAGGTAATTGATTTGCTTGCATTGCAATGCCGCCAATTTTACTTCATCAGCCAACTCACCATCACCCACTATCCATAGTGTTGCTACCTTATCATCCAGCAATTGAGTCGCGGCCATCAATTCGCGAATACCTTTCCAATCCAGTAACCGCCCCACATATAAAAAAATTACCGCCTCTTTTTGTGCCCCGTGTTGTGTTCTTAATTTTTCACGATCAAGCAAATCGAGATGGTCGATATATTTCTTGATGCGTTCCACATCGACCGTCATCTGTGCATGAATTATTTTTTGATTACTCACGCCGTAATAATGTAAATAGCCCGCTTGTCGCTTTCCTCCTGGCAAAAAGAAAGCCGGAAATCGAAATAATGCCGGATACAATAATTTTTTAATTGTTTTTTTCCATAATGGAATTGAAAAATTGAGCGGGGTATCGGTTTCTACTGTTATGGGCAAGAAAAAAAATCTAGAAATCAGTATTAAAAATAATGTAAAAAAACGGCTCCACCCAGCAATATGAATCAATTTATATTTTCTTTGAAAGAAAATAGACACTAAAAGCGATATTAATTTTCTCTTTGACTGAAGAATGGAAAATTGGATAACGCTAGATGCTAAATCCCATTGCTGTGTTAAATTTTCACTTAAAAAAATAATATCCAACTGCTTTTTATAATCCGAGAATCCGTATGTTAATAAATCCATGATGTAGGGTGTTGGCTCAATAAAGATCATTAAGATTTTTTTATTGTGATTCACCGCATATTTCCTTATATAAAGACAACAATTTCTCAGCGTGTTTTTCCCAAGTAAAATATTTTAAAACATGTTGCTGCCCCGCATCAGCAATCTCCTTCATTTTTTCCACATTGATAATGGAATAACGCAACATTTCAACAAGACTATTAACATCTTTTGGTTCAGCCAGCAACCCTGTTTTGCCGTGCTCTATGAACGCTTGTGGTCCCTGGTCTTTTACACCAATGGTCAATAAACCATGCGCCATCGCTTCTACATAAGCGATACCGAACGCTTCGCGATAGGATGGCAAACAAAATATATCCGATTGTCGCAAATAAGCATAAACTTCATCGTGCATGCAATCACCAATAAACTCGATCTGATTTTCTAAACTAAATTCCGCTGCAATTTTTTCTAAATATTTTCTTTGATACCCGTCACCAATAATTTTATATCTCCAATTCTCGATGCCTAATTTTTTGAGTTCTGCCAAAGCTCTGAGCGTTATATCAACCCCTTTGCCTTCATGTAAATTACTCACACTGATAATGCCCGTAGTATCACCTTGTTTTCTACAAGACCTGTCAAACTTCACTGTGGGTACCTTAAAACCATTGTGCACAATACTCGCATTAAAATCCTGTTCCATTACCTGAGAAAACAGATATTGCAATGATTCTCCCACGTAAATAACTTTGTTTGCTTGACTGAGTGCACGTTTAAATTGCTTTCCTGCAACTCCTTTTCTCATGCGCTTGCAAGTATCAACACCATGGATGGTCACCACTGCGGGAATATTCAATTGTTTCCCCGCCGAAACTGCTGCCATTCCTGCTATCTCGCCATGCGCATGAATAAGTTCAACACCATACATCTTAATCAATTTTTTAATAATAGGGACAACACGTATCAAATAAAAAAAATTAGAGACGCTGCGAAAATAATGTCTTGGGATAGAAAAATAACGACAAATTTTTAACGTCACAGGAAATTGGGTTTCGTCAATTTTCTCGATAATAAAATCAGGGTGAAAAATCGCGGCGAATTTTGGCCGCCAAGATGGTGTAACCAAAACAACGGGATCAACTCCAAGCGCTGTTGATGCGCTAATTGGGTCCCATATATATTGAAATCTTTTGCTTGTTGAGTATGCAGGAAAACATGGTGAAACGTATAATACCTTCAAACCTGAAAATTTTGCGGTATTTTTCGTTGAAATTTTCTTAAATGGCATTTTCATGTAGCTGGCTATTTTTTTAATAAGAAGTAAAATTTTAAACGATTCTTTTTTTTAATTACATCTGAGCTTTTTCCTAACCAGCGATGACAAAATTTTCCCTCTCCAGTTGAAAGAATGAAATTGTTCGCCGAACAACTGAATAATTTGCCCACCCATTTTCTTTTTAAACGCAGCAACACCTGGATTTTTGATCTCATCGATACCTTCTAAATCATATAAAGTGCAATTTTTTTCACACGCCCACTCAATCACAGACCATTGCACCAACTCACCCACGCGCAATTTTCCGTATTTTCTATCTACGGCTCCCCACATGTAATGGCAATTTTTACCGGAGCGCAAAATAAAGGCGCCGGCTGCAATTTTATTTTCACACTTCACTAAAAATAATTTCGCTTCGACTGAATTTTCATCGCCATGATCTAACAAATATTGCATGAATGCTTGGTTATATTGAAATCGAAATGTTTTTTTTTGACTAACGGTAATGCACAACTGATAAAATTCAGCTACTTCTTGTGGTGAGATAGCGAAATAATTCTGTGCGCCCAATCGCAATGCGCTTCGTACACCGTAACGCCACTGTTTGTCCAAAGCAGACCATAATTTTTCCTTACCTAAACTCAAGTCAATCCAACTAGTTTGGCGTGATTGTTTTTTTTCCGAATTAGGAAGTGGTTTCCAAGGCGAAAAAATGCAGAGGGAATCCCCGGTCTTTTTTGAATAACTCAGAAAATCATCTTGTATATCTTCCCAACCAATTCCGGATGCCAATGTCGGTCCTTGTGGAATCCAGGTGATTTTTGTAAATGGCTTTGCGCCTCTTTGTTCCGCACGCGCTAAAGCAGCTATTTTATTTTCGTTATAAAATGCTAAAAAGCGCTGAGATTTTCCATAAACAGTTTTTTTTGCTTCGCCCCACAATGCCGATTGTAAAGGATGGCCGCCCATTTCAGCTAACAATACATCCCATTCTTTCGGTGAATGATCATCTTTGCATCGCATTAAATCAATTCTTCTGTTTTTTTGGTAAGGCACAAATCTTGATACCCGCTCAGTTGCATGATTTGATTTTGATGCTCTTTCTCTGAAAGCATCGTCTCGCAAATAATTTCGGTGTCGCGAGGCCAAAACATCACACGATTATACATAGGATAAACCGTTACATAAACGGCCTGTGTAAATAAGTCTGTTGGGTGATGCAAATTAACAGGCAATGTTCCGCGATCTAACGCAGTTGCTAACGAAGTAGACGACCATGCAGCAAGAATTTTTGGATTCCATTGCCTGTACGAATCATCAAAGAATCGCAAATGATCATCAATGATGACATCGGGGTATTGTTTTTTCATTAACATTAACTCACGCAACGACACAAACATTGTTGGTCGAAACACAATTTTAAACTCCAACGTGAACGCTTTCTGAATCAAAGAGTCTATTGCTTGAAAATGCATTCTGGATAATAATTTTGGAAATACAATCAATATCACATTATTTTTTTTTATTCTATTATCGGTGCATATATTTTCATTAATACGCACTTTTGTGTTCTTTAAATATTTTTCAAAATAATTTTTCTCAAACATTGTTATCGCATTTATCTGATGAACTTGCGGTATCATCATACTAATTGCGACTAACCCATGCTGTATGTAAATACTTCTAATGCCTTCATCAACACATGCCATCAAAGGGACGTCTGATGCCAAAAAATTAACTTCTGACGCATTCTGCGATTGAGCTATACGCCAAAATTGACGATAAAATGTGTATATCCCAATGTTTAATGCACTTACAGTTAAAAATTCACATAAATGACTTGATATCTCATAAATTGAATTTTTTAATTTTTGACAATGCCCAAATGAAAGCTTGCACAACATAATGAGCAAAGATAAGAGATGTGGTCGTCCTATCTGGTTTGCACCCTCGCCTGTTTCACAGTGAATTCTAATGAGCGCAACATTAGATTTTTTGCATTTTTCATAAAAATATTCTTCAGAGCAAGCGCCAAAACCCATAAATATTTTTTTTGGAAGGTAGCTGATGCTTTTTTTATCTTTATTTTTTCCAATTTTCCACCACAATGAAAGCGCTCTAACAAACCCGACAAAAAACACCACTAAATCAGCCAGTTGTAGTTCATTCATCCATTTGATACATAAAAATATTAATTTTCCATATCTTCCAAATGGTGGCTTCTGCCCCACTGCAACAGCGTGAATCATCATTTCGCTGGCAACAGCCCAGCAGGGTATTTCTTTTTGCGACTGCAGTTTAATAGTGAGCACTGAAACCTTTTTGCGAACACAATCATTGATCATCATCAGCGAAACAACATGATCGTTTTCTTGAATCATCGACATCACTCATTATTGTTGGTCATTTTCTTTTTTGATCTCTAATATTTTAATGTTGATCAGCAAAGATGCGCCATTCACCAGCTGAAATGGCGTTTTTTCAGTCTTGATCGTCCATGTTCGCATGGGATCGTTAGTTTCTTGAATATCATGCGGCATTGCAAATTCATGCCACACCCATGAAATGGCATTGTGCTTACTTAATATTTTTTCGTAGGTTTGCATTGAAAACATATTCCAGCCAGAACTCCAATCGGTGACATCAGCACAGGATTTTCTATATCTCGTAATAACATCAACAGAATGCGCATTAAATATACCCGCGATATACAGAGATCCACCTACTTTTACTACAGATAATAAATTATCAATCGGCGTTTCAATGTTATCAAAAATCTGAATCGTCCCAATGCAAAGAACAATATCGTGTTGTGTTTTCAAAGTATTGGGTACGGTCAAAATATCCTGACACTTCCAGGTTTCCGTTGGCATTTTGTTGCGCGCTTGCTGAACCATGGATTCAGAAACGTCGATTCCGGTATACCGACCCGATGGAAACTGCGTACGCAAATAGCAAATAAACTCGCCTGTTGCGCAACCCACATCAAGAATACTGATGTCATCAGGCAGGTTGTTTTTTTTAATAATCGATACAATACGTTTAAACATCTCTTTTGGATTTTCATACCTGTTTTCATTCAAATAAATACCGTCATCTACCGCTTTCCTAATATCTTTCACCACCAACATTTCTTTTTCTGTGTAAATCATTTACCCTTCCTTTTTTAACTTTTACGAACTGATGCGCTACCTACCCACAAAAGATTCAGAAGCTGTTTGGTTAAACTACTATCACGGCGATAATACGTTGATTTTTGCGGTCCGTTGCTCATTTACTCACATGTAAACTCCGCTACGGTCCTCGAAAATCAACGTATTCTCACGCGTGCTAGCGTTTAACCAAACAGCTTCTCAGTTTATACAGCAGATGTTGATTGACTAACATTAACCATCTACCTCATAATTCTGCGAAAACTTAAAAACTTATACCATAGAATACGCTCGGGAACATAAAATGAGGAAGATTTTTATTGTTACGGAGCGACGCGCTGATTACTCGCGATTCAAACCAATTTTAAAATTAATCCAACAAGACCCCCTGCTGGATTATGATCTCGTCGTGACTGGATTACATTTAAAAAAGGAACATGGTTTTACTTTGAGCGAAATCGAGACTGACGGATTCAAAATTTTTTCGACTTTCGAAATGTACCATGAGACGGAAGATTCTGGTGCCGCGATGGTACGCTCTTTTGGTACTGCGGTCCGAGATATTACTCGCGAGCTGGAGAAATCCAAACCTGATTTAATCCTCTCCGGGTTTGATATCGCGGCAAATTTTGCTGTGACAATCGCAGGTGCACATATGAATATACCAGTTGCGCATATTCAAGGCGGTGAAGTTTCCGGAACTATTGACGAATCTATCAGGCATGCAATGAGTAAATTTGCACATTATCACTTTGTGGGTAATCAAGACGCTGTCGATCGCCTAGTGAAAATGGGGGAGCTTCCTGAGATGATTTTCAATGTAGGATGTCCCTCTATAGATGCAATTCTTGCAGTAGAAAATGATGCTGCTATTGTACAACGCTATAAGTTAACCCTTCCTTATGCGGTAGTCTTGCAACACCCGGTCACCACTGAAGTCACGGAATCTGGAAAGCAAATTGAAAAAACATTGAATGCCATCAATGAATTGGGAATAGATGCACTATTTATCCTGCCAAACAATGATGCGGGCTACTCACCGATTGTGAAAAAAATCGAACAATGTCATTTCAAGCGCGTCGCCAGTTTAACATTGCATGATTATGTCAATTTACTTAAAAAATCGAGTGTGTTGGTTGGAAATTCCAGTAGTGGTATTCATGAAACTGCTTCATTACATATCCCAACCATTAACATTGGTTCGCGGCAACAGGGGCGACTTCGACCCATGAATGTCATCGACGTGAGTTACAATACATTAGAAATAAAAGCGGCTATTCATAAGTGTTTATCTGATCTGGACTTTTTGCAAGTAGTAAAAAAGTGTCTCAATCCCTACGGTGATGGGAAATCAGCTCGCAAAATTGTAGAATTGCTAAAAAAAATTAGAGTGGACGCAAGTGTGATACAAAAAAGGATCTCATATTGATGAAAAAAAAAGTATTAATCACCGGCGGCTCTGGAACAGTCGGTATATCTTTTATAAAAGAATTTTACGAGCGCTACCATTTTGTTAGTTATAGTCGCAATGAAAAAAAACAAATAACACTGAAGCGAAACTTTGACGATGTGAAATTATATTTGGGTTCCGTTGAAAACAGGCACGAACTTATTAATGCTTTCATTAAGATAAAACCCGACATTGTTATTCACGCAGCCGCATTAAAACACATAGAAACTGGCGAAAAACAACCATCGCAAACAGTGAAGGTAAATATTCTTGGAAGTCTCAATGTCATTGAAGCCTCGCGAAGCGCTGGAGTTCCCGTGACAATCGGTATCAGCTCTGATAAAGCTTGCGGCTCGAATAATGTTTACGGATACACCAAAATTATCATGGAACGCCTTTTTTTGGAGGCGGACGATGACAAAAATCGATTTGCCTGCTGCCGTTTCGGCAATGTGGCCGGCAGTCATGGCTCCGTTATTCCGTTCTGGTTGACTCTCGCCAAAGAAAACAAACCCCTGTTATTGACAGATGCCGATATGAATCGATTTATGTTTTCTCCCCATGATTCAGCCTGCTTAATTCAAAAAGCAATTGATATTGCCGAAGCACATCACGGTGGTTTTCTGCTAATCAAAAAAATGAAATCAATCAACATGCTTGAATTGGCGAAACAAATATCGTCAAACATTACCATAGTGGGAAAAAGGTTTGGAGAAAATTTAAACGAAACGTTAATTAGTGTTGATGAGCTCCCCTTTTCTCGAGAAGAAGGTAAGTATATTACCATCCGAATGCAAAAAAATTTACAGGATAATCAGCTCTCGAAAGAATTGAACACTCTGTATGCCGAAAAAATGGACCTAGAAGAAATAAATGATTTGATTCAAAATGTCAAAGAAAATCTCAATACCACTTTATTGACCACACATGCGTATTAGGAAGTAAACATGTCTGAATTTAATTTGAGCGGCAGAATGATTGGGGAGAATTACCCACCCTTGGTTATTGCGGAGCTTGGTATTAATCATGAAGGTTGTTTAAAAACAGCATTTGAAATGGTGGATGCGGCGCATAGCGCTGGGGCTGAGCTCATTAAACATCAAACACATGTGATTGAAGATGAAATGTCCGATGAAGCGAAATCGGTTATCCCTGGCAATGCAGACGTTTCTATTTATGAAATTATGGCGCGTTGCGCTCTCAATGAAAAAGATGAGTTGGCTTTAAAAAATTATATCGAAAACAAAGGAATGATTTTTATCAGTACACCATTCTCTCGTGCGGCAGTGGATCGCCTGGAGCGTTTTGGCGTGCGCGCTTATAAAATAGGTTCCGGAGAATGTAATAATTACCCGCTCATTCATTACATTGCTAGCAAGAAAAAACCGATAATTCTGAGCACTGGAATGAATGATATTTCCTCCATTGCAAAATCAGTCGCAATCATGCGTCAATATAAAATTCCGTTCGCTTTATTACATTGCACCAGCATCTACCCGACACCACCCTCCTTAATTCGATTGGGTGCGATGACGCAGTTAAAAGAAATTTTTCCAGGCGCGGTTATTGGTCTGTCAGACCATTCAATTAATAATCTCGCATGTCTGGCAGCTACTGCTTTAGGTGCGTCGATATTAGAACGGCATTTCACAGACCATAAAAACAGAATAGGTCCTGATATTGCTGTTTCCATGGATAAAAATGAGCTTCGAGAGTTGATTGCACAGTCTCGGCAAATTGCTTTAATGCGCGGAGGAAAAAAGGAAGTTCAACCAGAAGAACTTATTACTACACAGTTTGCTTATGCATCCGTTGTCGCCATTGATCATATCCAGGAAGGTGAGTCATTAACAGAAAAAAATTTGTGGGTGCGCCGCCCAGGAACAGGTGATTTTCTAGCAGATGATTATATTCATTTATTGGGAAAAAAGGCTGCAAAGGTAATTTCAAAAGGTGCTCAAATTAAAAAAATCGATATCCGGTGAGAAAATACTGTGAGAATAATTGCCCGAGTTGATGTTAAAAACGGATTTGTAATTAAAGGCATTCATTTGGAGGGTTTGCGCAAACTCGGAGATCCAAAACTATTTTTAAAAAAATATTACGAGCGAGGTGCTGACGAAATCATACTGATGGATGCCGTTGCATCTTTGTATGATAGAAATAATCTTTTTGATCTATTAAAATCTGCTTGTGAAGAAATTTTTATCCCTGTAACTATTGGTGGTGGACTACGCACATTGGCAGATGTTAAAAAGGCATTATTGTCTGGCGCGGACAAAATTGCCATTAATACAGCGGCGATTAAATCTCCTAAGTTTATTTCCGAGATTGCAAACTCTTACGGCTCTCAATGTGTCGTTGCGTCTATTGAAGCCAAAAAAATAAATTCCAATCGTTGGGAAGCCTACATTGATAACGGCAGAGAAAAAACAGGATTAGACGTCCTGGAGTGGGCAACAAAATTGCAAACTTTGGGTGCTGGCGAGATCATGCTCACCAGCATTGATCAGGAAGGAACAAAAAATGGTTTTGATATTGAATTGATAAAAGCGATAAATGATGGTGTTACTATTCCAGTGATTGCTTGTGGGGGAATGGGCGCGCTGTCTCACATCGATTCTTTGTGCTGCGAAACAACACCTAGCGCAATTGCTTGCGCTTCTGTTCTGCATTACGACATATTAACCATGCAATCCATAAGAGAACGCATCACCTATGTTAATCAAAAATAAAAATATCGTAGTGGTGGATTACGGCCTAGGTAATTTAAAAAGTTTACATAATGCTTTTCGTGCGATTGGCATTGAAGTGATTGTTTCCTCGAATCAAAAAAAAATTGACAATGCGGATGGAATGATTATTCCAGGCGTTGGTGCTTTTGGCGTTGCTATGCAAAAAATAAAGACATGTGGCTTGTTTGAAACCATCAATCATTTCTTATATTCACAAAAACCTGTGTTAGGTATTTGCTTGGGAATGCAATTGCTATTTGAAAAAAGTGAAGAAGCTGTTGGCGTTTCTGGATTTTCTTATTTTTTGGGTGACGTTAAAAAATTGAGCGTTGAAAATACAAAGAACATGCGTTTACCGCATATTGGCTGGAAGAAACTTAGTCAACACGAAAAAAGCACGCCGCTATTTTCAAATAGCATTTTGTCCCATCTTTTTGACCAAACGCAATATTTCGTGCATTCCTTTATTGTAAATCCACAAAATTCGACAGAAATTTTGGCAACTTCACAATATGCTAAAAAAGAATTTGCTTGCGCTGTCCAGAAAAACAATGTAATTGGTGTGCAATTTCACCCAGAAAAAAGTCGTGCGCCGGGCTTAAATGTTCTGAAAAATTTTGTCGATCTATGTTAAAGATTCAAAGGAGATTCAGGTGGGTATCGTGATAGAAAAAGTCGCTAAAAAAGAAGATGTTTTGTTTGGGCTACCCAGAGAAGTTAAGTTTTGTAAATCCTGCGTGATCTCTAATCAAAGACCGAACTCAACGATTGAATTTAAGCATACAAAATTAGACAAAAAAGAAGTGATTGGCTTTAATTCGGATTGCATTTGCTCGGCATGTCAATACAGCAAAATAAAAGATGAGGTGATCGATTGGAAAGCCAGAGATAAAAAATTACTGCGATTACTAGAAAAATATCGCAGATCTGATGGCGGGTACGACGTTGTTGTCCCGGGAAGTGGTGGCAAAGACAGCGCCTATGCTTCCCATATTTTAAAATACAAATATGGAATGAACCCCCTGACAGTCACCTGGGCGCCACATTTGTACACGGATATTGGACGAAAAAATTTTGAAAACTGGATACACGTAGGCGGATTGGATAATATTTTATTTACACCCAACGGCCGCTTACATCGTTTACTGACAAAATTAGCTTTCCATAATTTATTACACCCCTTCCAACCATTTATTGTTGGGCAACGCATTATTGGCCCATTGATTGCGGCGAAATTTGGCATTCCCTTGGTTATGTATGGTGAAAATCAAGCGGAATATGGAAATCAACTCAATGAAAATTATGTACCCACTATGGATAAAAAATTTTTTTCAGCGGAAAATGCCCGTGAGATATTTTTAGGCGGAACATCTATCGCTAACATTATTCATGATCATAATTTTTTACTTAATGATTTTACACCTTACATTCCTCCTGCTGCCGAATATTTAGAAAGCAAAAATATATCCGTTCATTACTTAGGTTATTATTTAAAATGGGATTCTCAGGAATGCTATTATTATGCATCTGAAAACACAAGATTTGTAGCGAACGATCAGAGAACAGAAGGAAGTTATTCTAAATATTCAAGCATTGATGACAAAATTGATCCATTTCATTATTTTACAACCTACATCAAGTTTGGTATCGGGCGCGCCACTTACGATGCAGCACAAGAAATTCGCAATGGAAAAATTACTCGTGAAGAAGGGGTTCACTTGGTAAAAAAATACGATCACGAATTTCCGCAAAAATATTTTAAGGAATTTTTAGAATATATCGACACCACAGAATCGGAATTTTTTGAAATAATCGATCGCTTTAAATCCCCTCATTTGTGGGAAAAACAAGCTGGAACATGGCGCTTAAAATACACGGTTTATGACTAGTTCTGATCGCCAAAAATAAATTTTGCAAGCTTAAAATCATCCGCTGTATCAATATCGATGCTTTTTAATAACGACATTTCATAGGGCAAACAAGGCTGAATAAAAAAACTTTTGTGTTTTAGAAATTCGTCTGTCCTCGCAATATAAATCGCACCATTCTGCGCGTACACTTTAGAAAGATGCTGTTTTGGTTTTTCTAAATCTTCCAAATCAAAGAAAGGTATTAACGAATTATCTTCTTCTAGTGAAAACATTTTATGGGGATGACAGGATGGCTCAAAAACGCTAATTAAAGACGGGCTATTCGGTGAATTGAGTATTAATTCACAAGCTTGGTCAATATCTCTCGTTGTTCTTAAAGGCGATGTGGGTTGTAATAGAACAATATACTCAGATTCTATTTGGTGGTTTCTTTTTAACGATGTGATAACATCAACAACCACATCACTCATTAGTACATTATCTTCAGATAAGTGACTGAGTCTTTTATGAATAAAACACGATTTTTTATCAATATCGGAAAGCAAGTCTTCAGAAATATTGGTTGTCAATATACATTGATCTACATATTCTGATTCAGAGGCTGCATCAATCGCATAACTCAACAATGATTTTCCCAGTATTTTCTTTAAATTTTTATTGGGTAATCTTTTAGATCCTTCCCTTGCTGGAATAATAGCTGTAAAAATATTTACATGACTCATCAAAATTAACCGTGTTTAAAAATTCAGTATTTTATTTTATAACAATTGGAAATTTTTTCTTAAAAAATCAGCGCCTACTTTAATGTAATACCCATCAGTATTTTTTTGTATATAATGATCCCAAAACGATTTTTGTAATTTCTTTGTATTTTCATCAATGTGTTCTAAAATCGGGGTATTCATATCAATTTCCATTTCTTTAATAATCTCTAAAATTTCCTCTTCTGTATTCTGAATAACCTCAAGATGATATTTCTTTAACAATTCCATTACTGGTAATTTTCCATTTGATTGGTTTATTAGTTCGTAGTATTCGCAAAACGGAAGAAATTCATTTGTTATTCTATTCCTTATTTTTTTTGGTATAAATAATTTATTGGGGTACCAGGGCAGGAGCTCTCCTGGCAACACAACATTGGTAAAAACACCTGGTCTTCGAAATATTTGAGAGACGCAATCCAATCCCGTGACAGTTGAAATAAAAAAAGTACAGCGAGAAAGTAAAAATATATCTAAAAAATCGCAGCGTAAATGACTGGTTGCGTAATCTATAATTCTATCATGCAAAACATCAAATTTTTTTGCTACTGCTTTCCCCATTCTAACAACGCAATACCCTTTCTCAGCCAAATAAAGAGCTGCGCTTTTAAAGGTACTCACATCAACATCTCGAAAATTATGATAACTCCAATCATTTCCGGGAAAATAGGTATTCAAGTACGCTGAATCTCGCACCATTAAGCAAACTATTTTAGCGTCTAGCGACAGACCTAAATCAACCAGTGATTGTTCGCCTTTTTTAATCTCCGATGGTAAAAATTTTAAATGCATGCTTGTTTTTTTTAGTAATCCTTTGGGATCATTTGCGCCAGAAGTGGGTTCGAAAGTACATTTTATTGTGTCATATTTATATGTCCTTCCTAACAGAAACTTCAATATAGTATCCACCTGTTCGGCAATTACTGGAAATGGAAGTACAAAAATTACTCTTTTCCACATCAGATGCAACTGAGAATTACAAATAGGAACAGAATTTAGTTTTGCGTAAAATAAATAACGACATTTTTTTTTACTAAACTCGGACTCTATGGTGCACAACGCAAGCTCGGTATTTAACGCATAGTGCCCAATTCGATCTGAAAATAAAGCGACTAGTTTAATTTTATAAAATGGAAAAATAACAGCGGCAAATATTGCTATTGGAAGCGAACAGATATATCTGGAAGTAAATAAAAATTTTCTGATAATCTTGTGAATCAAAAGTAATCCGCGTTTTGGTCCAGCGGTAGCTCTAATCTTTATCTGTTTATCGATACTTCCGTCTATTTTCATCTCTAAATAATCCCAGCGAACATTTAAGCCTATTTTTTTTAATTAGGGCAGAAATCTCGTCAAATTTGTAATCAAAAAGTAAATTTTCAATGGAAGAATTTTTTTTGTTTTTAAAAACAAACATCCATTCTTTTGCGTGATTCCTGGAATTATTAACAAAATGCACAATGCTGGCTAACGGCGTTATTCTTTTTAATGTACTTTTTATTAATGTCTTCGTGTAACAGTAGACATTGACTCTAGCAGGGATTTTGAAATTTTCAGTTGTAGCACGTGAGCGCTCCATACTTTGATCTAGGTTAAATGTTTCCGAAAAGGTTGGAACGCGATTTGGATTGGTATTGGCGGAACATGCGGCCAGGTAAAATTCACGACAAAATCTTACATATTTAGCGCTGGATAAATTTAGCTTGTTTTCTAAAAATTCAGCGCTTGTTTTCTCCATTAATTTAATTGCTAACTCAACGTGTCCTCTACAAATTAAAAAAAAGGCCAATTTTAAAATCGCATTGTCTCTTTCGTGTTGACCAGGAAAATCGATTTTAATCTGCGTTAATGATTTAACAAAAACCGCATCTGCGGATACATGAGATCCTTTTCCGCGTGATGCAATTGACATTGGCAAAGGAGACATTTCAGTTAATGTGTCAAAACAAACAAACTCAAATCCATAATTTCGCAATAAATGAGACACATCTCCAAATAAAGGTTGGTCGGCATACAAAGGAGAAAACTCAACTTCGGATATGACCGCTAAAGTTTTTGTAAGTGCTTTTGCCGAGCCTTCAAGAATACAATGTTCACTTCCTTGTGTGTCAAGACAAAAAATATCCGGGGAAGGTATGTTTTCTGTTTCTATCACTTTATCAAGAGTGGTAGTATTTATTTCCATTTCAATAATTGTCTCACTTGTTTCACCCCAAACGTAATCATAATGATAATTGCCATCTTGAAAAAAATAATATTCTCTATAGTGTAAATTCTGTTTTAATAAGCTACTGGTGTTAGGATCTCGATTTATATTTAACACTGCTGTAGATATTTTGTTATCTAAACAGTACGGTAAAATATGATGTTGACCATAATGCTGCGTAGAATATTTTTCAATCCGTTCGATCGCATCTTTATCAGGTTCGTACAGAACCACAGTAAAATCATTACGGAAAGATGGTGGGATCTTAAAGCTCACAGAGCCTCCGCGCGCTCCTACGCAATGAACAACAATATTGTTTTTCATAAAAACCTTTTTTGAAAAATATCTATTTCAGCAAATGCGACACATGTTTCATTAAGTTTATTTTTTCGATATACCGCTCATTTCCCATAACGCTAACTGCTTCAGCGCCAACTACATTACTAATAAAACCAATTAATTCAGCTGGCGCATCTTGGTAAGCATAAAGACTCGAGATGGCAAGCACTGCATCTCCTGCGCCAACACGATCTACAACATTATGTGCAAACGCAGGCACTTCATATATAGATTCATTTTTTTTCCCAACATAAACACCATTCTTCCCGCTGGTAATCATGACATTTTGATAATTATGTTCTTGCATTAATCGTTTTAATTGCTCTGGGGTTGAAAGATGTTTTTGACGATAATTGAGTTGCAATTCACGTGTTGCGATAGATACAAAATTTGCTTTTTGGTATTTTGAAATGCAATTAAAACCGTTATTTCCCGCATTCGATTGTGTATTGACAGCAAGAAATTTTGCTTTCTGCGTAATAATCTCAATTGCATTCTGATTTAATAAACCATGTCCATAGTCCGCAACAATAGTTAGATCGTGATTATCTAATAATGCGTCAAGATGTTTTAGTAGTAATTCATTTTGCGCATCTTCTAAAAAATCATCATTAATTTCATACACTTCAAATAATTTTTGCCGTAAATATTCCTCCACGTAACGACGCTTAACAATCGTTGGAGAATCTTTTTTGTAAATGGGTATCATTTTTACATTTGGTTTAAGATTTTTTTTAATCATTTCCTCATGTTCTGATTTTTCACCCAAATAAGTTACACAAGTTATTTCACTGCAAAATTCACTCAAATGATTGGCAAGCGCTAATATCCCGCCAGCATAAGTTTTACTATGGGATTCTTTTGCTACCAGTGTAGGTTCCTTTCCTGCTTTTCCAATCACATCGGAAAAATGATAAATGTCAACAATCGCCTCACCAACAACCAACGCTTTTAATTTTTTAGAACTCTCCAAGTAAGAAATAATTTTTTGAGGCGAGTATTTTTTCTTGAAATTATTTAAATATGTGGTTACTTCTGCTGAAAATGGTGAAAAAAATTCATTTAATAATTCAGAGGAGCTGAATGTTACTTCACTCGTAAATACAGTTCTGCCACCCACTGCGCTAACCGCAGCATTTTCTTCATCAATTTTCCCAGTGATATCGTCCTCGCTATTTTTATATTCATCTCCTTTCGCGTACACAGTTGGTCGAATCAAGGAGATTGCCTCAACAGCGGTAGGCCATGAATTGATAATAACGAAATCAACACAATCGAGTGCTGCAACCGCTTCTGCGCGTAATTTTTCTGTGAATCGCGGGCGATTTGGACCCTTGTTAACAAAACGATCAGGGGTAATGGTCACCACTAATATATCACCATATTTTTTTGCTGCTTGAAAATGTTTGATGTGGCCAATATGAAGCAGATCAAAAACACCGTGAGACTGAACAATTCTGGGCAAATAGTATTGCGATAGCAACTCATTGAACTCGACAAAGCTCACTATTTTTTCCCTTGCGTACGCGGTAACTTCCATAATCTTCCTGTGATAATTGCTAATTATTACTATATCGCTCGCCAATGAAGATGCGATACTACCACACTTCATCACCCGCGGCATATCCTGATTAAAACGAACCATGAAATGAATTCATGTTTGCTAAATCTAAAGGGGAAGTCACGATTCTCCCTTTAGAAACCCCGTTGTGATAAAACACTTCAAAATGCGAAAACACAACCGCATTTTAAGTGGGATGAGTATGATCGAATCTGCTGAATATGTTTGACTCCGTGGATTTTTAAATGGTATTTTATTTTGCTATCAATTTCTAACGTATTAAGTTACGAGCTATAGATTTCTACTAAAACAAGCGGAAGGATTCAAATATGAAAAATAAAATAGTTGTGCATCATGTTGGTGGAAGAAATGGATCAACTAGTTTTCCAATGTCATCAATTCTTAAAAATGATTTTGTTGTTGTTCTGTATGAACCGGATACGGATTGTCTAGAACATGCAAAAAATAATGTTGCAGCATCTGATATTGTTTTGCCTTATTGTCTTGGGAAAAATAATAATGAAATTGGTTATTTAAATGTTAATTATGATCCATACACTAGTTCTCTTCTAAAATCAAACCAAAAATATTCTTCATATTATAATTTAGGATTTGCGGATCCCGGAATCTATATTGATTATGTTTATGGAGAAACACGCAAGACGATGGAGCAGTTAAAAATAGAAACAATAACACTAGACAAGATTTTAGAAAATGATAATGTTCCTTCACCTGATGTGCTATGTCTTGATACGCAAGGAACGGAGTATGAAATACTTGAAGGGGCGAGTAATGCTTTATTAAATGTAGTAATGATTATATGCGAAGTTTCGTTTACTGATATTTATGAAAATCAAAAACTTTTTGGAGATGTGTCGCGGCTGTTAACTAGCAAGGGATTTGAATTTGCATCTTTCTTAAACTTGTCTGAAGCATCCCCATGCAGAGTCCCAATAAGCATGAGGGGTAAACGAATGCTGATGGAGGGTGATGCTTGCTTTTTTAAGCCAATAGAGCAACTGGAAACTGATTTGAGCGATGATGAATTTTTGCTGGCAGCAACAAAGCTCGCATTTTTAACTCTAAAATTAGGTTACATTGAAAATGCTGTAAAAATTATTTCGAACCAAAAAATACAAAATTTTATATACTCTCACAATATAAATGTAAAATATTTTGATTTTTTAAGGGAGTTTATAAAAATTCTTAATTCAGAAAAGCAAGTTTATTTGCCTACCTTTAAGGAACGATACTCTTTTGAACAGAGTAAAAATAGATTTAAAATTGATGCCAGTGAAGAAATGCCAGAAGAAAATAATACAGAAGCTAAAATCATTTCTTGCAAAAAGAAAAAACAAAAAAACTTTTTTTTGAGACCATTTTTAAGTAGAATTAAGAGATCGTTTCTCTTTTCTCCAATGGAAAATTTATTCATCAATCATGGCCTGTATGATACAGCATGTCTTATCAAACAAAATCGAAAAAAATTTACTTAAGATAACCTCAGTTCGGGGTTTTCTGTTAAAAAATTATTCGATCCCAGTAATTTAATCGCTGACATTTTTAGTGGCTCAATAATATATGAAACTATTGCCGCCATCAAATGTTCAAGATCGACCAAAGATGAAAATTTTTTGTTCGCCGGGAATTTCTGACGTAAAGTGCATTAGTTCCGATCTAATCTGGAGTCACTTCACATTGCCCACTCCAGTTCGATGCACCCCTGATAAAAATCCATACTGAATCGAAAAATCATTTCCTACTTTTACTTTTACATCACTGGGGTTTTCTACAATATGATAACAATATTCTTTTAAAATCTGTTTTTTTCGCTCATGATCAGCGATTGACTCTGTGTGAACGTTAGATAAATTTTTTATCATCTCACAAACAACTTCCACAATCTCATCTTCCGTATTATCAATTAGCTCCAGGTTATTTTTTACAAAAAAATCGGGCATTACTCTTTCGCCTAACAAAAATATTTTATGAATTTCAGCATACGTTAAAAGCTTTCCCGTCAGTTTATTTTTAATTTTTTTGTGTATAAATAGTGAATGCGCGGCATGTGTCTGAAGCTCATTCGGAATACTCACATTCGTAAACAATAAAGGGCGCCTAAAAAGCTGTGATAACGCATCCACTCCTGTTGATGTGGACATAAAAAATTGGCACTTTGACGAAAGATAAACATCTAAAAAATCAGAGCGCAGCGCGTGATTTGCATAATCAATAATCAGGGGGTGATTCACATCAAAATGATCCGCGACCCACTTACCCATTCGAATGACATAATACCCTTTTTCAGCCAAGAACAATGCTACCTTTTTGTAAGTCATCACATCTGCATTGCGATGATCATGATATCTCCAATTATCCTCTGGAAAAAGTCTTTCTAAATACAGCGAATCTCTAACGGCCAAACAAATATGGGGGGAATTAGCCTGCAAACCTAATTGTTTTAATAAAATTTTTCCCAGCATTTCTTCTTCTTGGGTAAAAAAAACATGTGGTTGAAACTGCTCTAGCAGTCCCCACTTATCTTTTGCGAAATTCCCATCTTCGACTGTTTTCTTTATGATGTCATTTTTATATTCCGCTGAATATAACGATAGAAATTTATCGATCTGAAGACAAACTATTGGGAATGACAGAATAGGCAAAATTCGCTTCCACATCTTGTGCACTTGTGTATTAGCGACAACCCTGTGTGTATAAAAATAATATCTTCTTGCTGGGCAGCATTTCTTATCTAAACGCCCTGCATCAAATGCACAAAGCATTATCTCGGTATTCAAGCAAAAATGCCCCAAACGTTCAGATAATAATCGAACAAATCTGATCTTAATCACTGGGCTTACTATATAAATAATAAGTGAGGCAGGTAACGAAAAAAAAAATGCGCATGAATGATATAAATACAATGGAAATAATTCTTTGCATGTGCTGACATACCCATTTTTTCTAATCCTAAAAATAAGGATATTTATTCTGGTACGAAAATAATTTATAAAATTGATGATTGATAATGGCAGAATCTTTCTGCACATTTTAATGATGTTATAATATGTTGCGTTATTTTCCATTTTACCAACATTCAATCACGTTAGCTCAAAAACTCCGGACTATAAATATTCTGTGTAAATGACTTCATCAGTCGACTTTAAAATGACAATATTTTTTAACATTGCCGGATTTGTTTTTTATGATACCAGATTTTTTTAAAAAATAAAATAAACGTTTAAAAACATGGGCTTTTTACAATTGATCTAACCCTGCTTTGACGGACACCCTGTTGAGAGAATAAATTCTCAACAACGGGGATACTAAATGAAGGGAAAAATACAAATAAAGAAAGAACGCTGACAATTTAACGAATTCAAAGATCAAGTGCTGCTACGCGCTGCGAAAGACAGATTTTCATAAGCAGAAAAAGATCTTGGGATTAAAAAATTATTAATTTATTACTAGTGATCCAGAAAAAATTGAGTAGCACACCATTTGAAAATCAGAAAATGTGGCAAGCAGAAACGGTGAGATTAAAGAGCAAAGTTTAGCACTTATTGCAGAATAATGCTTTCTTAAAAAAGTAGCCACGTACCTCACAAAAGAACTCAGGTGAGGTACAGAATAATTAAACAAAATAAAAATAATTTTTCAATAAAATTGCCATTGACAATGAAAAATGAGACACTTCAACCTGCAGTTAAAAAATCGCAAGTTGAAATGGAATAAGCGCATAAGGAAAATTTTGATGGATATACCTTATCTTGAGTTTTACTTAAAGCATAATATCTCACCCGTGACGCAAACGATTCGGAATAAAAAAAGTTTTTTTATTCAGAGACAATATTTGTATCAAAGTTTGGGTATAGCACCAATTCTCCTGAGAAATAAAAGTATCTTAGAATTTGGGCCTGGAAATGGTGTTAATGCCATTTTTAATTACGCATTTTCGCCAGCGAGATATGTATTAGTAGATGGCAATCTATTGGCAATAGAAAATATTCGTAAAAATTTTTCAACGCATTTTCAGAATTTAGATTCCTTGGAAGTTGTGCATTGTTTATTTAACGAATACGATCACAACCCTTTATTTGACTTGGTGATTTGTGAAAACTTCATTGCAAACTTAGATGACCCCGCTCGAATGGTTGTGGCATTTTCTCAAAATGTAATACCCGGTGGCATTTTATTTATTACCTGTAATGATGCTGCCTCGTTATTGTCAGAAACACTGAGATCATTCATCGGATTATTATTGACGCGTGATATAAAAGATCTCCGTAAAAAAGCTGATTTTTTAACAAATTATTTTTGTTCGCATTTGTCTTCACTAGCTCATGTTGGGCGAAGCTTTAACGATTGGGTTTTAGATAATATTCTTCAGGAGCGTTATTCGATTTATGCACCACTTTTTTCTATCAGTCAGGCCGTACACGAACTTAACGGTTCCTTTATTTTTTATCATTCATCCCCCGTTTTTCACACCGAAATGCGATGGTATAAATCTGTTAATAGCGATATTGCATTAGAAAATATGAGCAAAATTATTGTGAATTCATATTATAAAAATATGTTAAATTTTTTGGATTATCGCATTAACTTGCCACCGCATTCAATTGAGCTGGGAAAATCGATTTTAAGATCGGCTGAAAAAATTAGGGAGTTGTGCCAAAAGTACCATAGTAATTCTGAAAATAAGTCATTGTTATCACTGACCGTGGAATTAAATTATCTTGCCGAATTAATCTCCCCTTGGGCAAACGATACTGCGATTACTATAAAAGCGTACGCCACAATCTTTGAGTCTGGAAATTTTGAACAAATAAATACAAACCCTTATTTAATTCACTGGTGGGGTCGCGGTACGCAATATCTAAGTTTTGTAAAAAATTAATAAGCGATCATTTTAATTTCAAATGAATTGAAACTTGAAAAGCTCAACATCGAATAAACCTCTTGTATAACCTTGAGTAATGCGACGAGGTCACAGAAAAAATGAGTGGGAAAGCGCAGTTGACACGGGAGTCAATGAGCATTTTTATGGAGGGGCTGAGTTGTTACAAATAACCTACATACGAACCTGTTGATTGAAATCGATAATAGACCCCGTCATCATTTCTGATTTTGTACTTAATAAAAATTCGACTAAATATGCAATATCATGCGGCTGAATCAAACGTCCAAAGGGTAGATTTTTACCCACATCATCGAGCCAAGTCTCAGCATTCCCTAATTCTTTATGCAATTTACGTTCGTTGTCCGTATCTGTCCATCCAATATTAATTCCATTGGCACGAATTTTTTCTCCTTTTAAAGAATTCGCTAAACTACGTGTAAATGTGGCCAATCCCGCTTTTGAGGCATTATAAGCGATCATTTCTGGTCTACCACAATACCATGAAAAACTACAAATGGTTGTGATACTTCTACCAGTACCTTTTTTAAGTAGTGGTAAAATTTCTTGTATCAAAAAAAATGCGCCCTTCAAATTTATATTGAATATTTTATCCCAAACGATTTCGGTGGTTGTTTCAATGGTGCCTCTATCTGTAACGCCTGCAGAATAGACCAACCCATCAATGAATGGAAAATGCATCGCACAAAATTTATAAACTTCTCGACATTCAGATACTTTTGATAAATCTGCCTTCACAAAATAGGCTTTACACCCCATCTTTTGAATGGCTTGAATAACTCTTTTGCCATTTTCCTCATTTCTACCGCAAATAATCAATTTTTTTATGCCAATATTAGCAAGGTGCAATGCAATTCCCTTACCAAGACCCTGCGTTCCACCAGCAATAAGTACGACATTCGGCAAACAATCATTAGACGACATTCGCTACTTCTCATAACTTTCTAAAAATATTATTTCAACATTCGAGCAAAAGCACCCACAATCTTTCGAATAGCAAATGAATCAGTCCTGTTTTAACGGTCGACGCTAATACAAAAACTAAAGTAGCCCACTTCATTCTGCGCATTTTATTAACGCCCTCACAATTTCTTTATTTTTTAAATCATCAACTGCGTGGTTAATGTTTTCTAATGAGTATTTTTTACTGATCAATTTTTCCAGTGGCAATAATTTTTTTTGATAAAATTTATCAAACTTTTTAACATCACTATCAGGCACACTCTCACCACCCCATGTCCCTTCAATTTTCTTACCGCAAATTAATTCAAATGGATCCAGTGATATTTTTTCATGATGCGCTGGATGAGATGCAAAAATACATTTTCCACCATTGCGTCGCACCACATTAAATCCTAGCTCAATGGTTTTCGCAAGGCCCGCTGACTCAAAACAATAATCAACACCACCATCGGTTAACATCCTGACACACTCAATCACATTTTCTATCTTGGAGTTGACGCAATGCGTTGCACCCAACATCTTCGCCAATGCTAATTTCTCAGAATTAACATCGATAGCAATAATCTTTTTAAAATTCCGCAGTTTTGCAGATAAAAGTGCGCTCAATCCAATTCCACCCAATCCCAAAAATGCAACTGTTCCACTAAAATTCTCGGGAACCGTATTCAACACCATCCCTAGTCCGGTTGGAATTGCGCAGCCATATAACACGGATAACTCACTGGGTGTGTGTCGTGGTTTTTTAACAACTCGATTTTCAGATACAACAGTGTAATCACTGAAAGTGGTAACAGATCCCGCATTAACTCTCAAACCATCGGTGGTTTGATATTGCGTTGCACCGCCCTCTAATCCGAACCCCTTAATCCAACCCAAAATAACTTCATCACCAATTTTTATTTTTGCAACCTGTTCGCCAACATCAACAACAACACCAACACCTTCATGCCCCAGCAAATGCGGTAAATATTTATCTTCGCCGCGAAGACCTGAAATTTCCATTAATTGACTATGACAAAGACCCGCATAATTCATTTTAACCAGCGCCTGACCTTTTTTTAACTTAGGAGTCACGATGTTATTGAGAATCATCAATGGTTTGTTATGCTCCATTAGGATCGCGGCGGTCATTAGCATTAAAACGGCCCCCGAAACCAATCGCCTGGCACATCGTGCGGGCAATTATTTTTTGAAACAAACGTCGGTATTTTTGCGCCAAGCATTTTTGCAACCTCACGCACAATATCACTGGCTGTTGGATGAAAATGCTTGGTGAGACCAAAGCTGGTGGGCTCTGGATTGTCGGGATTGGCAATCATTTTCGGCGCAGATTTTAAATCTGAAAATAAATGACAACTGACACGCGAAATAATTTCACTCGCCACTGAACACATCGGTTGACTTGTATCTAGCGCTAAAATACGTTTTGTTTTTCGCACTGAATTAAAAATAGTTTCTGCATCCAGGGGCCGGATCGTGCGAATATCCATCACTTCACAATCAATATTAAATTGCGACAAATATTCTGCAGCACAGAGCGCTTCAACAATCATGTATGACATACCAACCAGAGAAATATCTTTACCAACACGTACTATTTTCGCTGCACCGATTGGCACCTCATAATCTTCTGCGGGCACATGACTCACACTATTGTGCAACCAACGATGCTCCAAAAAAACCACCGGATTTTGATCACGAATACTCGATAACAACAGCCCTTTTGCGTCATACGCTGATGCGGGTGACACTACTTTTAACCCCGGAATATGCGCAAACCACGATTGTAAATTTTGAGAATGCGTCGGGCCCTGCCCCCAACCGCGCCCCATAATTAATCGAATTACAATTGGAATAGATGACTGACCGCCAAACATGTAATGCCATTTTGCCGCTGAATTCACCAACTGATCCATCACCAACAAGAAAAAATCCAAGCGTTGATGCGACATCACCGACGGGTATCCACCCAACGCAAGCCCCACCGCAACACCCGTCATCGCATTCTCAGAGGTTGGCATGTCAAACACGCGATCTTTTCCAAACTTCTCTTGCAAGCCTTCTGTTGTACCAAAAATATGTTTGGGATCATCAGTACCTAATCCATAACAAAGCAATCGATTATTTTCTTGCATTGCGATGTGTAGCGCTTCATTAATCGCCGCTGTGTAAGTTAGTTGGCGCACACTGTCTCCTGATGCATTGTTGCAGCGTATTCGCCACTGATTGCTTCTACTTTTTCTGGAAATGACGATTGCTCGGCAAATAAAAATGCTTTTTGAATTTCCTGCTCAATTTCTACAGTAATTTTTTCCAATCGTGATTTATTTAAAATATTTTCTTGCAATAATTTTTTTTGAAAAGAGGAAATAGAATCTTTTTCTCGCCATGATTCATATTCTGACACACTGCGATAACCAATATCATTGTCAAAATTAGAACCGCAATGTTCACGATAGCGATAGGTATAAAACTCAATAAATCCAGGGCCATTTCCGCTGCGAACGTGATCGATCATTTTTTGTGATGCGTGATAACAATCCAATACATCATATCCATTTTCAACAAAATCAGTTGCAGCACCAATGGCATTCGCCATTTGATGTATTTTTCTACCCTCAGGCTGTCGTTTGCAAAGGGGGGTATAAACAGAATAAAAATTATTTTCGCAAATAAATAAAACCGGTAATTTTTTTAAAACAGCAAAATTGAGCGATTCGTAGAATACACCTTCTTCAACCGCGCCATCGCCAATATAAATGACACTGATATCATCGCGCTGATTCAATTGAATTGAAAAACCCAATCCCACACCGATAGGAATTGTGTTGCCAACAATGGCGGTACTTCCCATAAATCCTTGCGCTTGATCAACCAAATGCATGGAACCGCCGCGGCCACGACAACAACCCGTCACCTTGCCATGAATTTCCGCGATCATCGCATTTAACTCACCACCCTTTGCAAGATAATGCGCGTGCGCACGATGTCCGCTGACTGCATAATCTGTTTTTCGTAATAACGCGCCTGTTGCTGCTGCGACCGCTTCTTGCCCGATGGATAAATGAACGGGCGTGCGCATTTTTTGATGCACATAATTATCAGCGATCGCTTCCTCGATCATGCGGATGCGTAACATTTGGTAAAATAAATTATGGTGTAAACCAATAGTAGTCACCCGTGTATCCCGCTTCTAAAAATAATTTCTTCCAGTCATCGACATGCAATACTGTTTTTGCTGTTAAATTCCAATCTTCCATTCGTTTTTTTTCTTCATCATCATGATAAGCGTCAACAGTAATAAAACTATATTTTCGCTTCACGCGCTCAATTTCTTTCAATGCTTGAATTAATTCTTTGCGTTCAAAATTATGCAAGGTGGTAATGGAAATAACACAATCAAAACTCTTGTCTGGAAATGGTAACTTCGTTGCGCAAGCAACATGGCAATGCGCCTTTACGCTATCGATTGCGTTGCTAATTGCATACTCTGAAATATCAATTCCTGCAACAGAAATCCCGGGAATTAACCGCGCCATGTCATGCAACATAAATCCCTTGGCACAACCAATATCTAAAACAGAGCTGCTGAGGTTCAGTTGATATTGCTTCTGAAAATCATGAATAACGAGTTCCCAATATTTTGGATGATAATGAAAACCGCCATAACCCTGATCACGTGAACCATCAAAAAACGCTTTTCCAAATTGTCGCGCAACAGCGCGATCTGTTTCTGTTTTTTGCAGGCCACGCTCAGCAACATCACGCTTGGAACGCGGATAATTTTTCATTAAATTAATTTCCACACAGAGCCCTCTTCTCTATTGAATATATTTTTTCAACATACTTAGCAATGTCGCCCTTAATTAATGACTGATAATATCCCGGTCTCGTGTTGGTTGGCGCCAGCATACTTTTTATACGTAAATCAATGCTAATCCTGGTTTTGTGTGAAAAGTTTTGCGCGCGATGTATATGATGTGCAAAAAAAATAATTGCTTGCCCTACATCTGGAGTAAGCAATTTAATTTTGGTTTGATCAAGTTTAGACATTGTGTCATCACTTTTAGGTGCATATAAAAATCCCAATTCATTCGCAAGAGAACCCTTTGTTACTTTTTTTCTAAATAAATTTTTCTCTTCAGTTAAGGAAATATTATCTGCAGGTACCAAATGGGAATCTTTAACAACCATCAATCCAGCGCCTGTTTCAAGCGGGAAAATCGGGAACCAAAAATTCAGCTCCCAATGTGAATTTCCATAAAAGGTATCCCTATGCCAATCAATGAAGTCGTCTTCCTGATTTGGTCGTGAAATTCTTAAATACACATCTGACTGGATATCAATATCAGGGCCAAAAAGCGCCACAAAATACTCGATGTTATCCAATAATAAATTTTTTACTAATTGTCTTTCGACAATACAATCCTTTGCTTTTTTTATCAGCTGTAAACGCGAATCATCATCAATTTTCTGCTCATGAAATTCTACGGGATCAAAAGAAAATATTGATTTAATCTGATCCTGAATAACTTTTATGTGTTGCGTATTTTTAAAATACAAAACAGCATATCCGTCTTCACAAATCTGCGCTTGTTTTTTGGTTGCCAACTCACTCTGATTGTTCACAAAACCTCCATAGCAAAACACCATTCATACACATACAAATTTTGTAATTTTTTCAATAACACAGTTTACCTCTTCATCACGTAACTCAGGATGAACCGGCAAGCTCAACATTTCATTCATCAATCGTTCTGCTACCGGAAAATCGCCCAATCGATACCCCAAATTTTTGGCTGCGGGTTGCAAATGAAGCGGCACAGGATAATGCACGCGCGTATCAACACCGTTATTTTTTAAAAATTGCGCCAATGCATCACGTTTATTGCTTTGAATCACAAAATTATGATAAACAGAAAATATATCATGATGATCAGTTGGCGTTTTCACCAGGTGATGTAAACCGTGATGATATTTCGATGCATTGAGTCGACGTTTTTCATTCCATTGATCCAAGTATTTTAGTCCAACCGACACCAGCTTTGCTTGCACCGCATCCAAACGTGAATTCAAACCCCATTGCGTGCACGTATCCCTATCTTTCAATCCATGATTGCGCAATAACTGCAATTTCGCATAATGCGATTGATTTTTTGCAACTACAATTCCACCATCGCCATACACATGCAAATTTTTGAGGGGATGCAAACTAAAACAACCAAAATCCCCAATCGTTCCCGTCATTTTTCCTTGAAATTTTGCACCAATGGATTGCGCTGCATCTTCAATCACAAACAAATGATGCTGCGTTGCGATTGCCGTAATTGCGGACATATCCACAGGCCTTCCCGTTAAATGAACGGGAATTATCGCTTTTGTTTTTGCTGTAATGTGTTTTTCAATTTCATTGACATTAATATTTAAATCATCACTGACATCGCAAAATACAGGTTTAGCACCCACAGCCACGACAGCACCTGCGGTTGCCACAAAAGAATTCACGGGAATAATCACTTCATCGCTTGCGCCAATTTCTAATACTTTTAACGCTAGAATAATAGCATCGGTGCCATTGGCAACCGTTAACACATAAGGCGTTTGCAAATAATCAGATAATTGTTTTTCGCATGCCTCTGTCCATTCGCCAAAAATATAATTTCCCGATGAAAATACAGCGTCCACGGCTGATAATATTTCTTCGCGATGCAATGCATAGCGGCGTTTAAAATCAACAAAAGGCACTTGCAATTGCGTTTTATTTTCTTCGATGCGCATTAATAAAATTCCAAAATAAGTTCAATCATGTCATTTAAATCATTTTCAGAAATAAATTCATGCACGGGCAGAGACAATGTTTTTTTAGAAATTTTTTCAGCAACGGGAAAATCACCTGGACGATATCCCAAATAATCTGCGGCAGATTGTAAATGCATAGGAACAGGATAATGAATTTTTGCATCCACGCCATTTTCAATTAAATGCTGCTTTAATACATTGCGATTTTCACAAACTATCGAATATAAATGATAAACCTGTTTGAACTCTCGCTCGCGTTTGGGAATGGTGATTTCTGAAATCGTTTGCAACGCAACATCTAAATAATTGGCATTATAAATTCGCGCGCGCGTAATAACATCTAATTTACTGAACAAATGATCGGCAACGACCGCTTGAATCGTATCTAATCTTGAATTATAAGAAAATTGCACACATTCATCGCGCCCTTTTAAACCATGATTTCGCATCAGTCGCAGTCGATCGGCGATTTCATCTGATTGTGTGGTAATGATGCCACCGTCTCCCCACACATTTAAATTTTTCAGTGGATGAAAACTAAAACAACCGATATCGCCCAATGTTCCTGCATAACGATTTTTATAAGTTGCTTGGATCGCATGACATGCATCCTCAATAACGAATAAATTATTTTTTTTCGCAATAAAATTAATGTCGTCCATGCGACACGGTTTCCCCGCCCAATGCACAGAGATAATCGCTTTGGTATTTTTGGTTATCTTGGATTCAATTTGATTGGGATCCAAATTATAATCCGATAAAATATCGGCAAAAACAGGCCTAGCACCGGCTGTTACAATTGCACCGATGGTGGCGTAAAATGTGAATGGGGTGGTAATCACTTCATCACCCGGCTGCACACCCAATGCTTTTAAGCTTAGAAATAAAGCATCGGTGCCACTACCGACTCCAATTGCATGTTTTGAATGAATACTATTTTTAAATCTATTTTCAAAATCATCCACTGGTTTTCCCAGCGTAAAATCATTGCTCATGACAACATTTTTAATCTTTTCTAAAATAATGTCGGCATCGGAAAATTGTTGTGATAAATAATTATGGTTAATCCGTAATTTTTTGTCTTGTGTATATTGCTCAGGTAAAAAATTGGCGACAGTCATACCTATTTATCCTTTTTAGATTCTGGGCTAATAAATTCCTTCCAAAATGGTGGTGTGAAAAGACTGGGTGGGAGTATAGAGTAAAAAACAACCCCTTGATTAATAAGAGCACGATGTCTATTCATCACCTTTTCTTCATTTTCAGAACTTACACCCATTAAAACAACATCAATATTGCGTTTCATTAATTCATCACTAGAAAGAATCTCTAAACATGATCCGGACATATATAAATTTTGTTTTTCAGGTTGATCGTCGGCGACAAAATCGATATATTTGGCAATATGTGTAAAATTAATAAACCCAGCTGATCGGTTTCCCGCCCCATAAACAGCAATTTTTTTACCTGTCTTGACTAATTCCGAAATAAATACGTTCATGGCAAATTTAAATCTTGGCCATTTTTCAACATAATGCATGATTTTTTGAGTCTCGAGGTTATTTTTTTGATACTTTTTTTTATTGTTTAGCTTCTTTGATAATCTACCGATAATCAGCTGACAAGTTCCAGCAAAAACAAATGTTTCATAATAAACTTCCTCAATGTTTATTTTTTCTAAGAAATATCTCAAAGTATCGTGAGTAAAATAGTTAACATGCTCTTCCCATAGCGCATAATCACAACCCGCAATGTAGCTCTCAAAATCAGGCACTTCGATGAATACAAGAGCTCCCAATTGCAAAATATTTTTCATGTTTCTGCTAAAATTTTTCAAGTCAGTAATATGCTCTAAAACCTGCCTGATTATAAGTAATTCACATTTGCCATATTTTTTAATATATTTCTCTGCGGTTCCCTCATTAAAAAATCCATGTATCGTTTCAATATTTTTTTTCATTGCAGACAAACAAGAATCTTCGGTTGGTTCAATGCCTACCACATTACAATATCCAGCATCTCGTAAATAATGCAAAAATTTCCCATCATTACTGCCAATTTCTAATATTTTCGCATCATTAGCAACACCATTTAATTTCATCAATTCTAATAAACGAGGAATGTGCGGTTCAAATTTCCAATCACTCAAAGTAATATAATTTTTATACAAAATATCTGGTGAAATTGGATTGAAAATAAAAATATGATTACAATAATCACATAAGGCAAGTTCCAATGGATAGGAGAATTCTTTTTGTGTAACTGTTTTCATATAATGATGAGCGATAGGAAAATTTCCGAAGTTCACCAATGAATTACTGTTGGAATGGCATAAATTACACTTCATACGAAAAATTTAACCTAAGGTTTATGAATGTACTCTAATGGAAATGTCTTAATAACACTTAAATTTGAACACAACCAGTTAATTGTTCTATTTAATCCCTGCTCCAAATCTATTTTTGGAAGCCACCCTAATTCATTTTGAGCTTTATCTGTTTTCATACAATAAACAGCATCTTTTCCAGGTCTCTCTGGAGCGTGAGAGACTAGACTATCATAGTCAGTATTTAATTGAGTGCAAATTTTTGCAACAAGTTTGGCAATTGAAATGGGCGATTCAGAAGTGAAATGGTAAGTCTCGCCCAGTTTTCCGCGTTGAATAACGCAATCAATTGCTCTTGCCACGTCATCGCCATAAATAAATGCGCGTTCCGAAACACCACCACCATGTAACAATAATTTTTTTCCTGTGAGCGCATAAATGATAGTTCTTGGAATAATGCGATAAAGCTGCTGATGCGGACCATAAAAATTTGCGAAACGCGTCAAAATTACTGGGAACTGATATTGCTGATGAAAGGCTTTTAAGCTCATATCGATCGCTGCATGAGAGACAGCATACGGTGTTGATGGATTAAATATTTTTGTTTCATCGACAGCGTTATCCGTATTACCATATACCTCCGGTGTTGACACTCGAATATAACGCTTTAAAAAATCGCATTGTCTTAAATAATTATGTAATCGCACCTTTGAAACAAAGTTAGTTTGATACCATTGCTCTGGATTTTCCCAGCTTTCCGCAACCATACCTTGACCCGCAAAATCTATAACGAAATTTGGTTTTTCTATATTAATTAAAGCGGTTAATTCATTGAAATTCGTATTAATGTCACATTGATAAAATTGAAATAATTTTATATGTGGATTTTTTGCATAAACCAATAGCAACGGATGCGGTTCCGCTGAACGACTAACGCCAACCACTCCCCGCTCTCTCGTTAATAAATAATTAACGAGAGATGCGCCCGCAAAGGAATTGCTGCCTAAAATGAGATACTTCAAGTACTGACATCCAGTAATTTCATCATTTTTAAATTATAGTAAAATAATCTTCGTTTTTTAATTTTCTTGCTGAAGTTGGAACACAATTTCCTGAGTAGCATTCCCTACTACCTTCTTAGACTTACATCCAATCAGAAACAATTTATCAAAACAAGCATGATAGGATCGCAGATCGTTGATATGAATATTAGAACACATTCAAATATCGCCAAAAATAGCCACTTAAAATCAAAAATAAGGTTTTCTTGTTGACCCGTAAGTACGAAACGGTGAAAGATGGGGATTCCCACACTTTTTCAAAACACGCGATGCCGCACCTAAATGAAATATCTCCCAACTGCTCATCATATCAAATCCTGTATATTTTTCAAAAATGTTTCTGACTGTAGTCGTGTAAGCTAAACGTGGGCACTCTACCATATTTTTAACCGTGCGATGCAGCGTGAGGGATGAGAAAATAAGAACATCGCCTTCCTTGCATTTTATATTCACAATCTCAGCATCATCCGGCAACCATTTCGGCTCTCTATTTTGATGGGGAATATGTCCCCAAACATGGGATTTTTTTACCATCTCCATCGTTCCTGCACCTTCTTCAAGAAATATAGGTGCCCAAAAAGAACAAGTCTTATATCCTGCACCAGACCAAAATTCTTGATGAAATTTTTTTACTAGTGAATCATTTGCTTCGTCTTTTACATTTACCGGCAACTCTGAAGTTATTTCATAAGCGAGATCAACGCCAAGAATATTAATAAAACTATTCAATATGGCCGGGGTAGTTAAAATATATTTTGGAAATTCAGCGCAAACAATTTCTCGCATAACCAATCTGTTAATTTCATAAGGATGAACATTCTTTGATAGCGCTTTATATTGTTCAGCAAAACTCAACCCTGTTGGCGCGCCTAGTTTTACTAATTTCTCACAGATGCAGCTTTTAACGCGAGTTATCAGATCTTCATGAATTACATTTTCTAATAGAAAATACCCGTTTTCTAAAAACTCATTGATTTTGGCTTGGGCATTAACCCTGATTTGATTGGAAACAGCTAAATTCCCTATCTCTTCCATCATTCAAAAAACTCCCGTTATACTTTTCAAAAATCCATTTTACTCTACCATCATTTTTTTATTTAAAATATGACGATCAATATAATTTTAATGGAAAATTAAAGCATCATACTTTGATTCATATACCTAATCAATTATAATATCCTCTCGGACCTCAAGATGCGAACTTCCGATTTTGATAAGTTGAGTGGTATAGGTATAGTTTTAAGCGCCCAGATTGCGAGCAATTCAAACGTTTCGATTGAAAAAATGATGGAATGCTTAAATTCGCATCTTGAGGTCTGAGAGGTATATCACTCTGAGTAAGGTAGGTGATTTTAATGAAGCTGATACAAGAAACTCCCGAAGTGTATTATCTAACTGGCTCCCAAGTGCTTCTGGAAAAGAAAAATTTTGACCAACTGATTGATTTGGCATTTAGAAGCAAAAGACAAAGAGCAAGATATTGCACACATCAAAACAAGGGGAGTAATTTACACGAAATGTTTGAGGTGTTTACACGTCAAACCTATCTGCGCCCACTCAAGCAGGAAAAAAAAATATATTCATTTCATATAATTCAAGGGGCTGTTGATATTTATTTATTTTCAAACGCGGGTGAGGTGACTGATGTGATTTCATTGGGTGATTTTCAATCTGGAAAGACATTTTATTTCCGCCCACCTGCAAACACTTATCGCACACTACTCACCATGACAGACTTCGTTTTGTATCATGAAGTGACGACTGGTCCATTTCAAAAAGAAGATACTATTTTTGCGCACTGGGCACCACAAGAAAATGATACTGATGGCATTGGGCAATTTATTTTGCAATTACACGCCAACAAGATATCTCGCGAGCGACTCATGCCCCTCCAAAGATCGTCCGCCGTCGACTAAAATGTTTTGGCCCGTAACAAAACCGGCATTTTTACTGCAAAAAAAACTGACAACATTAGCGATATCTTTTGCATCTCCCAGTTTCTTTAGGGGCGTTATCCTTTTTAATAAATCTACTATTTCATAGTTTTTGTCATAAAACTCGCGATTAGATTCTTTCAATATTGTCCCCGGTAAAACACTGTTAAAAGTAATTCCATATTTCCCAAAATAAACGGCATAATATTTTGCTAGTTGTTCTAAAGCGGATTTTCCAACATGATATTCAAGAGGTTGCTCTCTAACTATAAATTTTCTTGCAGGAGATCCAAGAAATACAACTCCCCCACCATCCTTCATGGAATCAGGAATTAATTTTTCAATAATGTATTGGGTCGATCGTAATGAAATTTGGATTTCAATATCCAAATTATTTTGGCTTACTCTATTTTTTTGAGAAAAAACAATGTAGTTAAAATTTATTTTATTGCTATTGATAAATTTTATTGCTTTTTCCAAACTGGACGGATCAGATAGATCGGACTGAATTATTTCCCCTTCCCAGCTATTTTTATTTCTTGATAGAACAATTACCCTATCTCCGCGTTTTTTAAATTGATTGGCTATCTCTAAACCAAGACCCTTTGAACCACCAATAATAAGTGAAGTATTCATATTTTTATACGCATTTTGATGGCTGAATTGCAGTTAGTACTCGAATAGACGGGAGTGGGATAATGACAGTGCATCCGAAGTTCGTTAATTTTTCATATATCATCTCATAAAACCTCCAGGCTAAAATGATCACCACAGAGTCTTCGTTTAGCATGACATCATTTAATTGCTTAACAGGGATGTGGATTCCGGGGCTATAGGTACCTACTTTTCTTGGATTGTCATCAAGCAAACAATGAATATATTTTGCTAAACAGAAGTGGTAAATAAGTGTAGTAGATGTTGCGGAGGCACCATAAGCAAATATCTTTTTATCCTTGTGTTTTTCTAACTCAACAATAAGACTCTTTTTAAGCGCTTCAATTTTATACATCCAGCGATTAAAAAAATCTGCGTTTATATTTTCGCGAATTTCTATTTGAGTGAAAATCGCGACACTTTGATCAATAGAATGCTGAGATAATTCTCTGGAGAAATAATAACGCAACGATCCACCCTTGGTAGCAACGGGCTCCACCCTGATTAATCTTAATTCAAATTTTGCGAAAAAATGGGTTATCGGCAAAATGGAAAAATAAGAGAGATGTTCATGATAAATAAAATCAAACACCATATTTTTTGCCATATCTAGCAAATAAGATGACTCGATAACCAAAACCCCGTTCTTCGCCAATAAATATTCCAATCCTTTCGTAAAATCAGTAAGATCATCAATATTTGCAAATACATTGTTCAAAGTAATAAGATCTGCCGCACCATATTCCTTCTTAATTTTTTTTGCCAATTCAAAATTAAAAAATGTAGATATGGTTTCTATTCCACGGGTTGTTGCCTGCTCAGCAATTTTATTGCATGGCTCAATACCGAGAACCCTGAACCCATTTTGCTGAAAATAATTTAGCAAAGTTCCATCGTTACTACCTATATCAACAACCTTGTCACCTGCCTGTAGTTGTAATTTATTGATCACTTGGTTTGCATAGGATGCAAAATGCGCGCTTAAACCAGACGAGCTGGTTGTGATATAGATGTAATCGCCGTAAATCGTTTCTGAATTGACAACATACTCAATTTGAACAAATTGACAAACATCACATTGAAATAAATCCAAAGGATACACAGGCTGATTTTGAATTCTTTTCAAATACTCATCGCAAAGAGCGGTTGGGGTGAGTGATAACACCTTGATGAGATGTTTGCTGTCACACAATCGACAGGTTTTCCGTGTGTAATATTTTCCTGGCATTTTACAATCCCCATCCAATACAATGAATTGTTTCTACTACCATTCTTAAAATTAGTCAACAGAGAACGCATGTACTTTAATATCAACACAAATAAGCGTACCCGCTTTCATATCACGCAAAATTTGACGTTAACTTAAAAATTTAATAAAATCACACGCTTCAAAATACAATCGAAATATTAACAGGGGTTTTGTTTAAATTTTAAACATGGACGATAATAGATGAACTTTATTAAACAAAAATTTGTTACTGTGCGAAAAACCATTATTGGTGTTTATAGTGAGCGGGGTACGCTCGCAATTTTTCCTTATCTTCTAGATAGAGTGACACATTATCTTTTTTTCTTTATAAAATTTATAATCACATTGCCTATTGCTTCCATACTCATTGCTCTCAGGCCATTTAAAGAAATTTATTTGGTCATGTTATTATCTTCTCGAATTGGTCATTTTGCTGCAAATACAGAACTTATGCTATTAAAAGAACATAAGGAAATATATTCAAAAAAAAAGCTGTTTCTTTTTTATGAAGAAGAACTGGTTTGCAATACTCAACTATCAAAAATGTGGAAGAGAGTTCTTCCTGTGTTGCCTTTCCCGAGAATTTGTCGTGAAGTTGACAAAACAATGTCACTGTTACTTGGAGGAAAATATAAATACAATGTTGTAAAATCTTTCGAGGATTGTCGCCTGGGACGGGATCATCAACAACTTTTGGAAACGCGAAACACCCCATATATCTATTTTACCCCCAGGGAAGTATCTGAAGCAGAAAAAAGATTAAATGCATTTGGAGTAGAAAAAGGAAAGCAATTTGTATGCTTGTTGGTTCGTGATGCTGGATATTTAAATCATAGAGCTCCGGGGAAAAATTTATTTAGCCACCATGATTATCGTAATGCCGATATAACAAGTTATCGTAAAGCCGCTCTCTTTCTTGCTGAAAAAGGCTACGTTGTATTTCGCATGGGAAAACACGTCGAGAAAAAATTTAATGTTGAGCATCCCAATGTAATTGATTATGCCAATCATCCAAAGCAGTGCGACTTGTTGGATATTTATTTGCCCGCACACTGTACCTTTATGATCTCGACCGCCACTGGATTAGACGGCATAGCGCAACTTTTCCGAAGACCTTTGTTGTTTACTGATTTATCACCAATCCTCTTTCAGGTACCATTTTGGTATCCTTCTGTGATGTTTATTATTAAAAAAATCCGATATCGCCATACTAACGCTATCTTGACGTTTCGCGAACTAGAAAAAGAATTTATAGATGTGCGTGACCTTACCATGCAAGCTTCTCTGCGAGAAAAAAACGTGGAAATTGTTACAAACACAGAAGAAGAAATATTCGATGCCGTTACTGAAATGGAATTGCGAATTAAGAATACCTGGATAGAAACAGAACAAAGCAACCAGTTGCGAAATATGTTTTTTCAGGAATGTTTCCCCCCTACTTTAATTTTTAATGAACTCCGGTTCTCATTAGAAAAAATAAAAATAAAAATGGGAAGTAAATTTTTACAGGAAAATACAGCATTGTTTTCGTAATAGATCGGGACTCCTAAATCTGAATTACCAAAACGCTCAATTTTGGTATGCGGTGTTATTTTCCATTTTTCTAACGTTCAGTAGCGTTAATGCGTAAATTATTTCCTTGATAACAAAATACTTCAAATTCCTACACCCGACAACTTCATCATTTTTAAATTGTAACAATGCTCTTCGTTCTTTAATTTTTTTTGCTGAAATTGAAACACCATTTCCTGAATTGCGATTTCTACTGTTTTTTTAGGCTTAAATCCTGTCGACAATAATTTATCGGAGCAAACACGATAAGATCGTGGATCACTGGAAGGTGTCACTTGAATTTCCGAAGGCACATATTTTTTAACAAGATTGGCAATCTCTAAAATAGATAAATTTTCAAATCCTGCATTATAAATCCCCTGGATGCCTGGGTTTTTTAAAAAAAATAAATACAAGTCGGTAATGTCATCGATGTGAATATTGGGGCGTACTTGATCTCCGCCAAAGAGGGTCATCACTTTATTCGAGAGCGCTTGTATTGTCATCATATTGACTGACACATCTAATCGCATGCGCGGCGAATATCCGCAGACGGTTGCGGGGCGCACAATTTGCAATGTAATTTTATTTTGGTAACTCAGCAAAACCCGTTCGGTCACCATTTTTGTTTTGTTATAATCTGAAATTGGATTTAACGGTAAATCTTCGGTTACTTTTTCTGCATCATTCACACCATACACGCTGCCCGATGACGCATAAATAAATTGTTTTACGTAATTTTGTATCGCTAATTCTATTAGCTGCATCATTGCAAGCGGCCCAATTTCCCAACTTAATTTTGGATTTAAATCAGAGCAGGGATCGTTGGAAACAGCGGCCAGATGAATCACTACATCCGTATTTTTAAACCAGCTCGGATTTGGCGTGCGTGTATCTGCTTTCAAAACAGTTAAGTTGGCATGCGGTTGTAAATAATTTCCAAACCATTGCGTGTCAACAACAATCACTGTGTGATTTTCTTGCAATAATTTTGGCACCAAAACAGAACCTTTGTAGCCGCAGCCGCCGGTAACTAAAATTTTCATAGTAATTCCCGCAGTCGATCAGTCAGGTAATGCAAAATAAAGGCGTGACCAATTTCAACTTGACCATACTCTTTTGAATTTAACCAAAGATTGTAATGACCAATTTGACGCAGCACGTTATTTTCAGTAAAACCACTTAGCGTGATTACAGTGGCGCCCTGATTTTTAGCAACATCAACCGCATTGATAATATTTTTTGAATTACCGGAGCTGCTGATAGCAATCAGCACATCTTCTGATTGAATAAACCGCGCTAATTGTTTTGCATAAACATACTCATATCCATAATCATTGGATAAACAAGTTGTCACTGCGGGATCCAGCATCGCCGTTGCTTTCATTTTCGCCATATTTAAAAAGTCGATCACTGCGTGACTTGCAATGGCTGCGCTGCCGCCATTGCCTGCAATATAGGCTGTGCCAAATCGATCACGACAAATAAGTAAGATATTCAGAATTTCATGCAACCCTTTTTCAAGAATTATTGTTTCATAAGAAAAATTGGTAATGGTTGTGTTCACTAACACACGTGAAAATCGATCAATGCAGGTTATTAAATCCAAATACCCCGTTTTTGGTTTTTCTAATTCAACGCAATCCATGTCACTCATCCCTTCGTTACTATCGCTGCACAAACAACATAAATTCCATGCTGATTCTACAATATCGACCCCTGTTTACCGCGCCAGCATGCAAAAGTTTATCATGAAACACAACAGCATCACCTGAGACAGTATTCAAAAGCTCGATGTTTAACTTATTCTCGTCATCATCAAATTGCGGTTTGACAAAACCATGGCGAAATTCCCCATGATAACGCCATTGTTTTTTTTGAGAATCAGAAACCACCTTGAGTCCATTTAAACCAGGCTCACAACATAGCGCAACCCATACCTTGACAGCTTTCATTCCAGAGGGTGGTTTAACACCATGACCTAATTGCAAAAACCAATCATCCGCATGCAATGGCCCAATATCCGAGGGTTGGTTAGGCCTCACTAAACGCCAAACGAATTCTTCATATCCAATATTTTCTTCATCCGCAACGATAAAAGGGCCGTATGCTTTTTCAAGATTTTTAATCAGCGATAAAGATCGCATAACCTTAGCCGCCTCTCTGGAAAAAATCCTATTAGGCTTAGCCCAAAGCGCGCCATGATCCACCAAATGTGCCAACTCATGATATCGTTCAATGCCAATGTCAGAAAAACGCTTCCAGTAAGTTGAGTTATTTTTTTTAATGATATTCAGCCATTGTTCTCTGACAATAGACTTGAGCAATTCAACTTCTTTTTGGTCCAGTTTAAATTTCAAATAAAAACCGCGACCCTGCTCAATCTCTTGATCAACTGCATGCTCGATACATTCCATGTTTATCATTAAACCGCCAAATTTGGGAAAAGAACATCCTAAATGCGTATCGCGAGAGTATAAGATTTACTACTACACTTGTAAACTTTTATTCAGAAACAATTTATTGAGTCCTTCTGTTTTAAGATGCCAATTATCACTAAAGTATTTTGTAGAGAGTTTCACCCGTCCGGGATCATACGATCCTATTATTTTAAGCTGATATTTTTTCGCAATATCATTAAAATATTGTTGGGCAACAAAAACCATCTGATAATTTTTATTCTTTTTTACCAATTGTTGATATTCCAGTGGCGCTAGTGGCGGGAAATATAAAATCACACGAACATGATGTTGCACTAAGTATTTAATAAAAGAATCAAACAACTGAGTACTTTTGGGATCCAGCCGTGATTGAGACCAAAAATTTTTCCAACCATCAACGTGATTAACAACATAAGTATTCGCTTCAGCTGGTGTTGTTAATTCTTCGCTTGGCGTTGGTAATCGCGCACCATCGGGTTGACGAACAAAACAGTTAGGGCAAATATCTACGGTATTAGATAGCACTCTGACATTCAAATTAATTCCGAGATTTTCTTTTTGTTTTAGAGATAAGGTCAGTTTATTGAACGACGCCATTAAATATTCTGAAGATAACAGTTGTGAATATTTTTCAAAAAAGCCAGATAGGCGAATATAATAATCAAAAGAAAATCGCCGACCCAAAATCAAATTTTTCCCTTCGTTAAACTCCTTGATATATTCTGTTTTCCACAAAGTTTCCGGGCTGGATTTTGAAACTATCCACGGATCTAAACAAATAATCAAAATTTTTGGTTGATATCCTTTTTTTTGCAGCAAATAATACAAAGCGATGTCGTCCTGAAGATTAGCCGATGAAACGCTTGCATTGAAAAAACGAGGCCTGTTAAAAACAGTGTGCGAGAGCGGCATAATATGACTGGAGCCCAACACAAAAATATCCGGCGCAACAGGCAATTTTTCCAACATAATTTTTTGCAACAGTCGCTCATTATAATTTGCTTGAACGATCATAGATTGGTTTTTCAAAAGTGCTTTCGACATCTTTTGCTCAACTTCAGCGCCATGTGAAAATTGATTACCCGGATCAACCCAATAATTAAATAACATTATAAATATCAGAAAAAACGAAATTGATAAGACGTAAATAATAAAAAATTTCTTATATAGTTTCACAAGCTAAAACCTAAAATAAAGAAAAATACTGGAAGCATGAACATAAATAATATCTAGAATAAATACAAGAATTACAGTACAAGTTCCAACAAGGTTGGGTTTCCAAGTTAACCGTGATTTAATATTTTCCCAAGAAATTAATGCGGGCCTATATTTATGCATAATCTGATATGAATTTGGCATAAACCATACAATGATGAGAGAAATTAAAATAAGCGTAATAGCATGGAGAGATGCTACTGTATCGCTAGCCATCCATGTTGTCTGTGTACTGAAACTAACATGCAGCTTTAATAAAAATATCTTTGCTGCGAAAGGAATAGGCCAGTAGTTCGGCAATATCAATGGATTAAAAAACATTGCGTGTAAAATAGCATGCGCCGTCGAAAAGTTCGGGGCGCGAAAAAATACCCACGCAACCATCACCAATACAAAAGTAAACAAACATGCAACGACCCTGAAAACAATCGTGTTACTTTCACGAAGATTAAAAATTTTCTTTAATGTCGCCCACCAATGATTACAACATAAATAAATTCCATGCAGACACCCCCATACTACGAATGTCCAACTTGCGCCATGCCACAAACCACCCAAGAACATGGTGATCATTAAATTTAAATAACGTCGTGATGGGCCTTTGCGATTGCCGCCCAAGGGGATATACAAATAATCTCGTAAAAAACGAGACAACGTCATATTCCATCGGCGCCAGAATTCAATAATGTTCAATGATTTGTATGGAGAATAAAAATTTACAGGTAATTTAATCCCGATTAGCAGCGACAAACCAATCGCCATGTCAGAGTATCCAGAAAAATCAAAATATAATTCTAATGTATACGCCAAAGAAGAAATCCATGCATCCAACAATGAAATATGCGCACTGTATATATCATAAATTGGGCTAACATACGCCCCAAGGTTGTCAGCTAAAATAGTTTTTTTAAAAAGACCGATACTAAATAAGATGATTCCGATACTAAAATTTCGATAGCTAAAAGAAAAAGTGCTGCTTTTGGTAAACTGCGGCATCACTTCTTTATGATGAATAATGGGGCCGGCAATAAGATGGGGGTAATACGTTACAAATAACGCATAATTCAGTAAATGATATTTTTGAACTAAGCCGCGATAACTATCCACTAAAAAAGCAATTTGCGTAAATGTAAAAAATGAAATTCCGATAGGTAACACAATATTAAAACTCTCAAAATGATTATGTGAAATAATGTTGAGATTTTCAATAAAAAAATTGAAATATTTAAAGTAAGCGAGTAGCAATAAATTAAAAATAACCCCTGAGAACAACAAATATTTTTTTTGAGGTAAAGTTGTGGTGATAATATACTTTCCAATTAAAAAATTGATAACAATGGAAAAAAAAAGCAAAAACACATAATGATAATTATTCCAACCGTAAAAAATGATTGAAGTAACAAACAAAACAGTTAGTGCAGCCTGCTTACTGTATTTTGCGGTGAAAAAAAACAGTACTAGCGTTGCTGGCAAAAAACCAAAAATAAATATGAAGCTATTGAAAAGCACGGTCAGGCATTCCTTGTCCAGAATTCACCTTAATGATGAATTAGGATGATATGTGTCGTGCATACAAAAATCAACATTCTAGATTTTTATCACATTATGATCTACGATACAAAAAAGTAAAATGTTTGGTGAGCAATACCAAGGGATGTGTGCGTTGAAAGCAGTGATTCTCGCCGGCGGTTTTGGCACCCGCATTTCAGAAGAAACCCACCTAAAGCCAAAACCCATGATTGAAATTGGTGATAAACCCATTCTATGGCATATCATGAAAATTTACAGCACGCATGGCATTAATGATTTTATTATCTGCTGTGGATACAAGGGGTACATTATCAAGGAATATTTTTCAAATTACTTCCTGCATATGTCTGATGTCACCTTCAACATGAAAAACAACCAAATTAAAGTGCATCATCATGAAGCAGAGCCTTGGCAAGTCACATTGATTAATACGGGTGAAAATACATTAACGGGCAGCCGATTGAAACGTGCTTTAAAATATTTAGACAGCGAAAAATCTTTTTGCTTCACTTATGGAGATGGTTTAGCAGATATCGATATTTCAAAGCAAATTGCCTTTCATAACATTCACGGAAAATTAGCAACCATTACCGCTGTTCAACCGCCAGCGCGCTATGGCGCTCTTAAAATAAATAATCATTGCGTCACTGGATTTACGGAAAAACCGCGCAACGAAGGTGGCTTGATAAACGGTGGATTTTTTGTACTGTCTCCAAAATGTCTTGAATTAATTGATAGTGATAACACTAGTTGGGAAAAGGAACCACTCAATACACTAGCGTCATCGAATGAACTTATGGCATTTGAACATTACGGATTTTGGCATCCAATGGACACCTTGCGTGATAAAAACTATTTAGAGAAATTATGGCAATCTGGAAGCGCTCCGTGGAAAATTTGGCATAAAAAAGAATTGCTGGCGAAAGTATGAAAAATGAATAACAAAATCACTGCGTTAATTCCCACTTTTCAACGCCCTCAATTTTTGCAAAGAGCGATACGAAGCGTGCTCAATCAAACACATCAAAATTTACAAGTATCTGTATTTGACAATGCGTCAAACGATGGCACGAGAGAGATGGTGCAGGCTATGCAACAGCAAGATGGCAGAATTTTTTATCATTGCCATAAAGCAAATATGGGTGCTTTGAAAAATTTTAAATACGCTTTTGGCACAATCAATACACCTTATTTTTCTATATTGAGTGACGATGATGCTTTAATCGATGATTTTTATGAAAATGCCATTCAAATTTTAGAAAAGCATGAAGATATTATGTTTGTTATTTTTAATACGTTGCTAATAGATGAAAATTCTAATCTAATAGGAAATAGAACAAGCACAAATTCGTTAACAATTTTTCGCAATGATGAGCGATTTAACGCTACATCCATTGCTAATCTTCCATCAACCTGGACATCAATGCTTTTCAGAAAAGAAGTTGCAACAATTTACACGAAAATGCAGGATCAGTTTGACATTGCTGCGGACATGAAATTCCTTATGCTAGCGCGCACGAAATATCATTTCGCGTATTATTCTAAAGTAGGCGCATTTTTTACGTATCATTCAAATACAGCGAGTACACAAAGGCCCTACTTTGACCTGATGCATCACGCCGTTCAAATTTCGCGTTACATTGAAATATACTATGATTCCTCAATATCTCAGCTGGCAAAAGAACAAGCGTATTTAACAGTTAAAAATATGTTATCACCTAGTATAAAAAATAATTTTGACGCTTGCAGTACTTCGATAAAACAGGCCATTAAAAAAATTTGCAATCATCCTAACTTAGAAAAAAAAGTAATTGATGATGAAATTACCTGTGCAAAACGCGCTGGATTTAACATAACCGCCTTCATTTTAAATCAAATTTACAAGAATAAAATTGTGAATTATTTTGTTCGAATGTTTTTCTCTCGATATTACGAAAAACATAAGGCGCATCACGCAGTTAAAATGACCGTGTTACAAAACACTGCATACAAAAAAATGTTTGAAAAATTAAAAGCGCTCACCGCATGAAAAGCACAATCAATTGGGCTGATCAAACTATTATGATAACTGGGCATACCGGATTTAAAGGCGCATGGTTGTCTTTATTATTACGTCAATTGGGTGCTTGCGTTCATGGTTATGCGCTTAACCCATCAATCCAGCCCAACTTATTCACCATAACAAAAATTAATTCTGTGTTGGCCTCAGATACACGCGCTGATTTAATGGATCTTGCACAACTAAAATTTGCATTACAAAAATCGCAACCCGCTATTATTTTTCATCTCGCTGCACAATCTTTGGTGAGAGAAAGTTATCGTAATCCTCTGGACACATTAAACAGTAATGTCATTGGGACAGTACATTTATTAGAGGCAGCGCGTGAAATTGATTCTATTCGCGCAATTATTGTGGTTACCACTGACAAAGTTTATGAAAATAATGAATCTGAAAATGCATATTCTGAAAATGATCCTCTCGGTGGTCATGATATTTATAGTGCAAGCAAAGCGGCCGCAGAAATTATTACCGCAAGCTATCGCCGTAGTTTTTTTAATGCATCTTCGACAAAGTCAGTGAACATTGCAACTGCGCGCGCAGGAAATGTTTTTGGTGGTGGTGATTGGGCAATGGATAGATTAATTCCGGACTGTATCCGTTCGTTTCAAAAAAAAATACCTGTGCAATTACGTTTTCCTAACTCAGTTCGTCCATGGCAACACGTGCTTGAACCGTTGCGCGGATATTTACAATTAGCTGAAAAATTATTATCGCCCGACGGAAAGCAATTTTCCCATGCTTGGAATTTTGGGCCAGATATTAATAATGATCTCACGGTTGGCACAATTGCTAATACAATAGCAAGACTCTGGGGAAAAGATGCGGTAGTAGTGATTGATAAATCAAAATCGCATCCGCATGAAGCGCACATGCTTCAATTAAACAGCAAAGAAGCGCGGAAAAAACTTCACTGGAAGCCACGATGGGAGTTTGAATACGCATTACAACAAACGGTATCCTGGTATAAAGCATGGCAACAAGATAAAAATATGTTTGAATTTTGCAACCAGCAAATTCAAGCTTACATGACCGAAAAAGAATATGCCAAATCGATTTGATGTGCTAAATACAAAAATATCTTCACTGAAGATCATTCAGCGAAAAATATTAAGCGATGATCGCGGGTATTTGGAACGTTTGTTTTGTTTTGAAGAATTAAGGACGGTGATTGCTGAAAAAAATATTGTTCAAGTAAATCATACGTTGACTAAAACACGCGGAATCATTCGCGGTATGCATTTCCAAATACCACCGCATGCAGAAATAAAATTGGTGAGTTGTCTTAAAGGCGAAGTGTTTGATGTAGCAATCGATTTAAGAAAAAATTCACCGACTTTTTTATCGCACCATGCGGAAATTTTAAATGAAAATAATTACAAGACTTTTTTAATTCCAGAAGGTTTTGCGCACGGATTTCAAACCCTCGCTGACGATTGCGAAATGCTATATTTTCACACTAGTGCTTATTGTAAAGAAGCTGAACGTGCTCTGAATGCGCTTGATCCACGGCTCAACATATCTTGGCCGTTGCCCCTCACTTTTCGTTCTGAACGTGATGAATCACATCCACTACTTACTCAAGATTTTACAGGGGTTTTGGTATGAAATGCCGACATTGCTATGCACAAGTCACATTGCCATTGATTGACCTGGGAAGTGCGCCGCCATCTAACGCATACTTAACTCTTGAAAATATAAATGCGCCCGAGAAATGTTTTCCGCTTCGCGTGCTGGTATGTGAGCAATGCTGGTTAGCGCAAACTGAGGATTTTTCAGATGCCGCAGAATTATTTAACAACGACTATGCTTATTTCAGTGGTTTTTCGAGCAGTTGGTTAACGCATTGCAAGAATTATGTGGATGAAATGATAGTGCGTTTTAATTTAAATGGTTGTCATCATGTAATTGAAGTTGCAGCTAACGATGGATATTTATTGCAATATGTAAAAGCAAAAAATATTCCATGCGTCGGGATTGAGCCGACTGCCAGTACTGCGAAGGCTGCGCGTGAAAAAGGCATTCCTATTATTGAGGAATTTTTTGGTGTCGCGCTGGCAAAAAAATTAATTGCGCAAAACAAGAAAGCTGATTTAATGATCGCTAACAATGTATTAGCGCATGTGCCAGATATAAACGATTTTGTTTCCGGATTTACTTTATTGCTCAATGAAAATGGTGTTGCCACATTTGAATTTCCGCATTTGTTAAAATTAATTGAAGAAAATCAATTTGACACTATTTATCATGAACATTTTTCCTACTTATCGTTCACTGCGGTGAATAAAATATTTTTAGATAATGGCATTAAAATATTTGATGTTGAAGAACTTGATACACATGGCGGCAGTTTACGCATATTTGCGCAACGCATCGATACAGGAATACAGCCTTGTTCTTCTCGCGCAAAACTTTTATTACAAAAAGAAAAAAATCATCGGGTGCTAACGAGAAATTATTATTTAAAATTCCAAAAGAGGGTTGATAAAATAAAAAATGATTTTTTATCATTTTTGTTAAATGCTAAAAAAGAAGGGAGATTGGTTGCGGGCTATGGCGCTGCTGCCAAAGGGAATACACTAATCAATTACGCATCGATTCGTTCCGATTTAATTTCGTTTGTTGTTGATCGAAATCCGGCAAAACAGGGAAAAATGTTGCCGGGCAGTCATATTCCCATTTGTGATGAAGCCGCACTTAAAAAATTAAAGCCGGACTATATTGTTATCTTTCCGTGGAATTTAAAAACTGAGATAATGCAACAGCTCCTATATATATCAGAATGGGGTGCGCGATTTGTTACAGCAGTGCCGGAGTTGAAGGTATTATGAAATCCCGTATTTATTACACTAAACCATCAATTACCGATCTAGAAGTTTCATATGCTACTGATGCAGCTAAATTTGGTTGGGGTGATCGTTGTTATGATTATATTTATCGTTTCGAAAATGAATTTAAAGTCTACTTAAATTCAAAATTTGCGATTGCGACATCAAGTTGCACCGGCGCTTTACATATTGGACTTTCTGCTCTGGATATTAAACCAGGCGATGAAGTCATTCTCGCTGATACTAACTGGATCGCTACAGTTGCGCCGATAGTACAGTTAGGCGCAACACCCGTATTTGTTGATATTTTATCGGATACTTGGTGTATTAATCCTAAATTAGCTGAAGCGGCTATCACGCCTAAAACCAAGGCAATTATCGTCACTCATTTGTATGGCAATCTATGCGATATGAAAACGATGCTTGAGATTGGAAAACGGCATAATATTTTTATCATTGAGGATGCTGCAGAAGCGCTGGGATCGCAACTGCGCAATGAGAAAGCTGGTAGCATGGGTATATTTGGAATTTTTTCCTTTCATGGGACAAAAACACTAACCACAGGCGAAGGCGGAATGTTCGTCACTAATAATGCGGCGTTATATGAAAAAGTATTAACACTTTCTAACCATGGTCGCTCACGAAATCAAACCAAGCAGTTTTGGCCAGACACTATTGGTTTTAAATACAAGATGTCCAACATACAAGCAGCGATTGGTTGTGCGCAAATCAAGCGTATACATGAACTGATCAACCGAAAGCGAGAAATATTATCTTACTACAAACAAAATTTAAAAAATATTTCGTGCATTTCGATGAACCCTGAACCAACCGGAACAGTGAATAGTGCGTGGATGCCAACCATTGTTTTTGATAAAAACTTGTGTATTACTCAAGAAAATTTGCAGTCGGCATTCAAAAATGGAAATGTTGATGCGCGTGTTTTTTTTCATCCTTTATCTAGCCTGCCAATGTTTTCATCCCATCCTAAAAATCCTCTAGCGCTAGACATTTCAAAACGCGCTATTAATCTACCCAGTTATCACGATATGACAAGATCGGAACAAGATCGTATTATTGAAATAATCCAATCTCTTTTGATTAACGTTTGCAATTTTTAGTGGATTGGCAATGGAAAAAAAATTTATTACCAATGTATCTGAGAATTTTAAATTGATCAAACAGCAAAATAGCATAGTTTCCGCGTGGAAAATGGCTATTCCATTGCAAAATAACCAAGGTTTTTTGCTTCCTATTTGCAAGGCACATATTGCAGAACCACAAATCTGTGAAAAATTAACCCGCTGGAGAAATACAGCTATGTTAGCTTTTCAAACACAGTTTATTGCCACACCACAAAGAACCCACGTTTGGCTAAAAAAGCTAATTAACGAATCCCCAACTAGGGTATTATTTTTAATCACTGATGAAAAAAAAACTGAGGTTGGTCATGTCGGATTGACTAATCCAAATAAAACCTACCTCATCGAACTTGATAATGTACTGCGCGGTGAGCTCAATATGTCTCCTGGAATTATGGCTAATGCAGTTACATCATTAATAAGCTGGGTAAAAACCATTACTCTAACAAAAGAGGTTTTTTTGCGCGTTTTCGAAGATAACATGCGCGCGGTCAACTTTTATCATCAGTTGGGATTTAAAACTTGCTTGCGTGAACCGCTCAAGAAAATAGAATCAAAAGAATCTATCACTTATCTTCCTGCGACTGATGATGTATGCGATAAAATTTATTTGCATATGTTTTTATCTTAATTGTAGAAAACTAATAAGGGTCTTTATGATTCCATATCAAAAATTTAAAAATGAATGTGTGCAAGAAATTTCCTCTCAAGGATCCGATCTGTCTTTGACTCAATTATCTCAAGTCTGGTTAAATCAATCAGTGACTAGAAAATATTCATATCATTTCGAATGGATGGGTCGCCCCATCATTCAATATCCACAAGATATTATTGCTATGCAAGAACTCATCTGGATAATTAAACCCGATTTAATTATTGAGACCGGGATTGCGCACGGTGGTTCATTGATTTTTTCAGCATCGATGTTGGAATTAAATGCGATATGCGGTGGCCCGCGCGATGCCACCGCGTTGGGAATTGATATCGATATACGAGCTCACAATCGCGAAGCAATCGAAGCTCACCCGTTGTTTAAGCGAATATCAATGATTGAGGGATCTTCTATCGACTCCGATATTGTTAATCAAGTAAAAGAAAAAGCGGTTGGCAAAAAGAATATTTTGGTTTGTCTCGACAGCAATCACACGCACGATCATGTGCTTGCTGAGCTTGAAGCTTACGCACCGCTCACCTCAATTGGAAGTTATTGTGTTGTCTTCGACACCATCATTGAAGATCTTCTTGAGGACACTTTTCCAGATAGACCGTGGTCTCGTGGAAATAATCCAAAATCAGCTGTTAATGAATATCTCAAAACACACCCTGAATTTGTGATCAACAAGGAAATTGACAGTAAGTTATTAATTAGTGTTGCGCCGGGTGGGTATTTAAAACGGGTAAAATAGCATTTAGATAAAAACATCCCACGCAACAGGCTGACCTCGCTTAATGTTTTTTTTAATCGCTCTACCTATGATGTCAAAATAATGCTTTGGTGCTAAACCATAGCCTGGTCTAATGCAACGAATATCGTCTTGCGTGATTATTTTTCCTTCTGACAAATCCCTCACAAAATAAATTGAACGTCGAAACTGTTTAGATTTTTCCTCCGCTAAATTTTTTTCATATTTTACGCTGCCCAATGCTTCCCATGCGCGCTCTGATTCTTCTGTCAGCATTTTAAATTCATGTGGCTCTAACGAAAAATCAGAATCAACACCGCCATCTGCTCTACATAATGTAAAATGTTTTTCGATGACTGTTGCACCTAATGCTGCAGCTGCAAGCGCAACACCAATTCCCATCGTGTGATCAGATATTCCAACCTGACAATCAAACATTTTAGATAAATGAGGAATTATTTTTAAATTCGCATCTTCTGTGCGAGCAGGATAAGCACTTGTACATTTTAATAAAACTAAATTTTCACAACCGTTATCTCGCAATGTATTTACCATTAATTGCAAATCTTGCAAGTCAGCCATACCCGTTGAAACAATGACGGGTTTCCCCGTTTGAGCAACTTTCTTTAATAAATGAATATCCGTATTTTCAAATGATGCAATTTTATAAGCTGGCACATTCAGTGATTCTAAAAAGTCTACTGCTGTTTCATCAAATGGGGTACTAAAACAAATTAACCCTAATTCTTTCGCATGCTGCATAATAGGCGCGTGCCATTCCCAGGGTGTGTGTGCTTCCTTGTATAGATCATATAGATGACGCCCAAACCACAAGCTCTTTGGATCGGTAATTCTAAATCCATCCAAGTCTACATTTAACGTCATGGTATCTGCAGTATAGGTTTGTAACTTAATAGCGTCCGCACCTGCTTTCGCCGCTGCATCTACGATTTCTAATGCGCGATCTAATGATTGATTATGGTTACCAGACATTTCGGCGATGCAAAACGGTTTATGCGCATTACCAATTTTTCGATCTTGAATACAGAACCCCATGCATTAAACCTTTTGTTTTTCAATTTTAATAACGTATTTACATCCGAGGTACTCAAAATATGCTGGATATTTTTCATTATCGACAACGCGCAGCAAGTTAAACAATTCTTGCAGTGTTTTATCTTTATCTAGCTCGCTATCAGACGACAGACGTTTCTTATAGAAACTACTCTCACCCGATTGTATCCTTGCAGTTCGCACAACAACGTCATAATAAGCTACAAATTGAAAACACAGGCGAATAGTAAAATCTGCCTGAACAATACGCATTTCCTCAATCAATTCATGTCCTGCAAACTGTATTATCTCCTGCAAATAAATTTTTCCACTATCTAGTGCTTCATCCGCTTCAAATAGCGTCATCGGAATATCATTTCTCCCTTCTAGAATCTGCCACGTTAACGGAGACCAACCTTTTCCCAAAGGTAATGCGCTACCGTGCACAACCAAATTATGGCGGTGCTGATTCAATATTTTTTTGGGTACAATTTTTGAAAAACTTAAATAAAAAACAATATCGCTTGGTTGTAATAATATTAAATCATGAATCAACACAACCTCAGCAGCATATTCTTTTAATTTTGCTACCAACGTATCAATGTAGCTGTTCAGCCAACTCGATTTATCGGTAACAATACTAATACGACTGAATCGCATCAACCACCCCTTCCGCACCTTGGTAATTTAAAAATAACCGGAAACCAGCTGACAACATCCGATCCCGTTTTTCAAATGTCAATGAACGTAACTTTGATGATAACGCTGAAACATGCTCAATAAAAATATGCGCTCCTGCTGCTGCGACATCACTGCAAATCTGATACTGATTCTCAGCAAGCGAAAACACAATCGACGGAATACCTGCGAAACAACGTTCATATACGCCAGATCCACCAGAACCAATCACCAAATCCGATTTCATCAACAAATCCGTGAAATAGAGAGGCGTAAAGTGCACTGCAATATTAGAATATGTTTTACAAAAATCCTTAACATCGTCGCCATGCACATTAGCGGGACCTAAAATAACATCTAGATTATAATTTAATATTAATTTGCTTTTCTCTAATTGCTGTAATACCTGTAGCGTCATATTCTTTGAATCAGCCCCGCCCATGAGTATAGTGATATTTGAAAGTGGTGTAGTTTTTTTTCGTAACTGAACTCTTCTTTCATGTAATGCCAATATTTCTGGGCGAATGAGCGCGTACACTGGTCCTAATAGTTGTTTGCAGCGCGTTGACGCAAATGATTGATAGCGTATTTTAGCATTCAAATAATAATTTTGATCCAGCAAGATATCGCATACATGTTTTCGATTTGCTAAATCATCAATAACCATTAGGTGTTTGCTGTTTCGCCTCAATGAAAGTTCCCAATCACCACCCAGAGCATAATGATCTACGATCATCCAATCCAGGTATATTTTTATTCGATTCGATACCTCATCGGCATCCTGCGTTTCACTGACCCACAACCAATTTGAATACCGGTCAGATAAAACCTGTGCTGCATATCGCTCTTTTTCAAAAAATGGCAGCAAACACACATTAAATTTCTCGGTAGCGATATACGGTGTCATATTACCTGGATAATCTCGACAAACAAACAAAACTTCATGACCTGCGCGTCGCAACGCATTCGCTAATGTTAAGCATCGCATCACATGACCAGAACCAATAACAACAGAAGCATCAACGCGAATGCCAATATTCATACTTATACTCTGCTAACTGCCAATCAGATAACATATCAATATCTTGCACATGCGTTTCTGGCAAAATAATTGCCTCCATTTCACCCTGTAATAATTGTTTATTCTTTAAAAAAGATACTGTGCGCATCCAATAAAATTGACCTGCATCATGATAGCTTGGTGTCAAATCTTGCGAACGAGTTAGCGCATGTGCTGAATCCAAAAAGTGAATTCTTTCGTTTTTAAAATGCAACGCTCGCTGAACTGGAAAAGAATATTTTACCACAGGAAAAACTACCGACAACGCTGAATTATTTTTCAATTTTATAAAAGCCTCCAGCAATCGCTCCCTTGTTAAAAAGGGCGCTGTTGGATATAAACAACAGAGATATTTAAAATATTTTTTATTTTTTCGATATTGATTAACCACCTCAAACAGTACTTCTGCTGTTGTTGCAAAATCATCGGCGGTTTCTTTTGAGCGCATAAATGGCACTTTAGCACCATATTTTTTCGATATTTCCGCAATTTCATCATCATCCGTTGAAACCATTACTTCATCAAAACAATTTGAATTCAACGCGGCTTCAATGGAGTATGCAATAATTGGTTTCCCACAAAATTCTTTTATATTTTTTCGAGGAATACGCTTGCTTCCGCCACGCGCAGTAATCACTGCTAAATTCATGTCAAGCTACCATTTAATTTTTCAATAATGAACTCTTGAGATTCTTCATTTAAATCAAAGAATATCGGCAATGAAATGGCGCGTGAATAATATTGTTCTGCAATTGGAAAATCACCGAATCGAAAACCCATTTTTTGATAATAAGGCTGTATGTGAACGGGAATATAGTGAACATTCACACCAACCCCCGCCTCTCGAAGTTGATTAAAAACATGGGTCCTTTGCTCTGATTGAATCACATACAAATGCCAACTCGATTGCTCTAGTTCATGTTGTAACGGTAATTGAATGGGCAGGCCCGATAATCTCTCGTGATAACGCTTTGCCAGATATCGTCTACGCTCAATAAATTTTTCAATATTTTTTAGTTGCGTCAAGCCCAATGCTGCTTGAATGTCAGTTAAACGATAATTATAACCCAGATCTATTTGTTGATAATACCAAGCGCCTTCAGAACACTTGGTCATATCATCTGAATTTCGTGTCACGCCATGACTTCGAAGCATTCTCATTTTTTCCGATAAATGGCGCTGATTGGTAATAGCCATTCCACCCTCGCCGGTCGTAATAATTTTCACAGGATGAAAACTAAATACAACGATATCAGAATATTCGCATGAACCTACTTTTTTATCGTGATAGCTTGCACCAATCGCATGAGATGCATCTTCGATAACGAAACATCCATACTGTTTTGCAAGTTTAGAAATTTTTTCCATATCGCAAGATTGACCTGCAAAATGCACGGGCATAATAATTTTCGGCAACTTTTCCTTTTTTTTAGCGTCCCTCAGCTTTTCTTCCAAAGCTATTGGACACATATTGAACGTCCTTGGATCGATATCAACAAAATCAACTGAGGCGCCACAATACAAGGCGCAATTTGCGGAAGCTAAAAAAGTATTAGGTGATGTCCACAATATATCTTGATGGCTCAAATCCAATGCGCGACACGCTAAATGCAAAGCAGCGGTCGCATTACACGCACTAACTGCATACTTTGCATTAACATATTTAGCTATGGCTTGCTCGAATTTATCAACAGTTGGGCCTTGCGTTAACCAATCAGATTTTAAAATTTCTGTCACTGAATCGATATCATCTTTATTGATTGTTTGACGACCGTATGGAATCATGTTGTCACCGTTTGATGATACAATTCAGTAAGTTCATCGATTGTTAAAAAATGTGGGTTTGTTTCAGAATTATATTCAAAGTCATCATTTTTATTAGGAAAGCCTTCCTCACTCAATTTATTGCAATAATAATTATTTTCTTTGATAAATTGAATTGCTGGACGCAACACATAGTGATCTGGAAATTCAACCACGAGTCGAGCTTCATCCTTCGGGCACATCACTTCATGCAATTTTTCACCTGGCCGAATGCCAACCGAGTGTTGTGAAAGATGGGGAGCAAGCGCCGATGCCAAATCGGTAATGCGAATAGACGGAATTTTTGGCACAAAAATCTCACCACCCTGCATTCGACAAAAACTCTTAAATACAAACTGAATTCCTTTTTCCAACGACAACCAAAAACGTGTCATGCGCACGTCGGTGATTGGCAATGACATTACACCTTGCTGAATTAACTTTTCAAAATAGGGCAAAACAGAACCGCGCGATCCAGAGACATTACCATAGCGCACCACAGAAAATGTCGTTTGGTGTCCACCAGCAATATTATTCCCCGCGATAAATAATTTATCAGATGCTAATTTTGATGCGCCATATAAATTAATGGGATTCACTGCTTTGTCAGTTGACAACGCAATCACTTTTTCAACCTCATTAGCAAGGGCTGCCTGAATCACATTTTGCGCACCATTTACATTCGTTTTCATGCACTCCATTGGGTTGTATTCTGCCGCAGGCACCTGCTTTAATGCGGCTGCGTGAATGACATAATCGATGCCGCGCATTGCTTGCGTTAACCGTTCACTATCGCGCACATCACCCAAAAAATATCGCATTTCCGGAAAATGAAATTTTTGATTCATTTCATATTGTTTTAATTCATCGCGAGAAAAAATTACCACTCTTTTGGGAGTATAATTTTCAAAAAGCATTTGGATGCATTGATATCCAAACGATCCTGTTCCGCCTGTGATGAGAATAGATTTGTTATTAAACACGTCTCTTTTCCGATAAGGATATTGGTAGTGTAACTTTCTTTCTGAAAATTTCAATACTGGTAGTGTAACCTTCTTTTTGAAAATTTCAATTTTTCTAAACATGCCGCCAATTTTTATTTTGATTGTTGCAATCAGAGGAACATCGGTGCTATATTGCCTCGATTGATTTTTGCACCAGGGATTCAAAGCGTAGCCTATATTCTCAAAGAAAATAGAGAAAATTGAGTTGTAGAACCAATTTATGGATATAAACATAAAATACCCGCAATTACTTTTTTTAAAAGAATCAAAAAATGTGTCTCCATACAGGGAAGATCTTTAGTATACCTGCGTTTTTAAAATTCACCCTTCACGAATCAATGCGGGATGAGGAAGCATTACAAAAAATAGGGATACCAGATAGACTATATTTTTACCAAAATACTGCTAGTTTTGTAAGATTAAACTCGTTTTTTGCGTTAAAAATAACTGGCATTGGAAATGCGAGCAGCGCTAAAAAAAGAAATGAAAATTAACGACACGTTTCTTGTCATGTCGAGCTTGCCAGAGTTTTGTGATAATTCAAAACCATGTGTTTATTTAGGCGAATGGTGTTTATCCTGGGAAGAAAAAATATCTAAAAACTTTCATGGTAAAGCTATATTTTCAGATTCGCTTGTTAATAAAATAAATTCTATACATGGTTTCAATTACACAATAAAAATATATGAGGCGTTATTACCAAAACTCTCACAATGGTTAAACACCGTTCATCATCTCCAATATTCTTTGCGTTATTGGCGCATCATCATTGGCCCGTTCTTATTGTTATATATCCAGACTGTCTATCATCGATTCATGTTATTAAAAAAAGCTCATACGGCATATTCAAATTTAAATACTATCGGATTAACTTCCTCTTCATTTGTAACACCTGATGACACCGATGATTTCTTGTATCTGGCCGGGCATAGCGATGGATGGAATCATCAGCTCCTGACGCAATTATGGAATTTAACATTTCAACCAATATCGCGCAACCGAGATTATTTTTGGGATCCGGAGCTAAAACAACGTCATGCCAATGCACAGGAAATCACCCGCTACAAAATCCGAACCAAAATCCAAATTCACCTAATCAAGCTACTGATCAAAATAACTGGAAAAAGGGTAACTGGGCTACATAACACTGACATTATTTTTTGCGGAAAATGGAATTTACTTAAAATATTCCTGCTCTCTAAATTGAAGGCGTTGCCACTATTTGAAGTATTGCCTAAACAAATTTTATCTCATAAAAAAAAAGCTATTAGCAAGGTGATTCGCAATGAACTTGGCAGCATTGAAGTCAAAGGTAGTTTTTCTAAATTAATACTGGAAACACTGAAGATCAATTTACCACTTAATTTTCTAGAATCCTACCAAAATGCTAACGAAGAAAGTCAGCGATGTTTTCCATATAAATTAAATACTGTATTTACACTAAGCTTAATAGAAAATGACAAAATGAAATTCTGGGCGGCAAGACAGGTTGAGGCTGGCGGAAAGCTAGTTACTATGCAGCACGGCGGATGCTACGGACACTATAGTTTTTCAACATACGAAAACATAGAACGAGAAAATACGGATGCATTTATTTCCTGGGGATGGTCGGACAATGGGAAAAAAATAATTCCATCTCCAGGTGTATTTATCTCAAAACTTATCGAAGAGAATAGAAAAAATCCTAGAAGCGAAGAGTGCCATTTGATTTTATGGTCTGTGACAGAACCAACGAGTCGCTATTTAACATACTTCTCTGCCTTTCCGGTCACAACAACCATGTACCCCTATTTGAAATGGCAGGAGCGATTTTTAGCAGCAGTAAAAACAGATGTATTGAATGAGATATTGTTTAGACCACGACAAACACGTCAATGGCATCACTACATTGTATCCAGATGGAAAACACTTAAAATTGATACAGAAAATGAAAAAGAGGCCTTTTTTAACAGATTAAAAAATACAAAAATCTTGGTGGTGGATAACCTTAATACGACTTTTCTATATGGGTTAGCACTTAACATTCCGACGATTTTATTTTGGGAAAAAAATTCTTATCCAATTCGCAAAGAGGCGAAACCATTTTTTGAGTTATTGCAGAATGCTAAAATTTATCATGATTCTCCAGAGTCCGCCGCAACACTACTCAATAATGTCGCTGAAAATCCTGCTTCGTGGTGGAGTAATCGAGTAGTGCAAAACGCGAGGGAGAAATTTTGTGATACTTATATAAAAACTTCAGATCATGCGTTGAGAGAGTGGGCAAAAATTTTGATAACCATTCAAACGTAAATATCTACGGAATTCTCAGAAAATTTAAAATTGTCGTACTCCATTCTCGAGTTTTTTTCTAAAAAAATTCCTTCGTTTTCTAATAATTGCTTCATAGCCTGTATCAAAAAACTTTCATCGTATTCTAAGAAACCCAGCTCGAATAAACCGAATATTTTTTGAATTTCACTCCAATTTTTTCTAATATCACCATTAGCCTTAAAAATTTTTTTCTGTTGTGTTTTAATTAGCTCTTCTTTTTCATAAAATAATTCTTCGAATAATTTTTCCCCGGGTCTTAAGCCCGTATAAATAATTTTAATTGTGCTGAAACTATTTCCTGATAATTGAATCAAATGTTTTGCTAAATCCAAAATTTTCACAGGTTGGCCCATATCCAATACAAAAATTTCACCACCCATTCCTTGTGCACCCGCTTGTAAAATCAACTGAGATGCTTCCTGGATTGTCATAAAATAACGTGTCATGTCAGGATGTGTAACAGTAACTGGCCCTCCCTGCGCAATTTGTTTTTTAAATAAAGGAATCACGCTGCCCGTTGATCCAATCACATTACCAAAACGCACAGTAATAAAAGCAGTATTACTGATTTGATTGCAAGCCTGGCAAAAAATTTCAGCGATTCTTTTGGTAGCACCCATCACATTGGCTGGATTGACTGCCTTATCGCTGGATACCAACACAAATTTTTTTACGTGATATTTTATAGCAAGCTCGGCCATTATTTTCGTTCCAACGACATTGTTTTTAACGGCCTGCACAATTTGAAATTCCAAAATGGGTACGTGCTTATATGCCGCCGCATGAAAGACAATGGTCGGCCTGTGTTTTTTCATCACATATTCCAGCGCATCAACATCGACAACACTGATCAATTCGATGAATATTTTTTTCGCTTCTACATTAGATAATGCCTGCTCAACTTGATACAAATTAAACTCAGAATGATCGACGATCACTAATTTTTTGGGATTCATTTGCAATATTTGGTAGCACAGTTCAGATCCGATAGATCCACCACCGCCACTGACTAACACCACTTGATCATGTAAAAAATTTTTAACCCCTTGCCAATCCAGCTCAATAGGATCTCGCCCCAGTAAATCCTCAAGTGATACATCGCGTGGCTGCAAACTCGATGGTTGTCCCGCTTCAAATTCTGCGAGCGACGGCAATAAGCGAACTGACACTTGATTCTCTTCGCAAAGCTTCACAATGTGTTGCAGTGTTATCGTTTTTATAGAAGGTATAGCAACCACCACTAAATCAATTTTTTCTTTTTTAACTACGCCTGGCAACTGCGCAATGGAGCCGACGATGGGCACTCCGCGAATTTCTTTGCTTTTGAGTGCGGGATTATCATCTAAACTGACAACGGGTTGGTACTGCCTTTCTGGCAATCGATCTAATTCACGCAAAAATAATTCAGCGCCTCTGCCAGCACCAACAACCAATACTCGTTTTATTTGCTGCGCAATGGTTTGCTTGTCCGAAAAATACCGTATCGCCGAACGACTGAGCCCCAAAATCAAAATGAGCCACAATGGGTAAATAAACCAAATACTTTTTGGAATAAGAATCAAATCATGCGCTAAAAAAAGAATAGTGATGTTAACAATCCAAGCACATAAAATCGCTTTGGCCAATCGCATTAATTCTGGTAGCGAAAAAAAACGCCACAGCGGCCGGTACGTTTTATATCGCCAATAAAAAATGGTGTGCACAAAAGCCACTAGCAACTGCGCTTTAAATCCATGCTCCAAAACACGCAAGGTGGTGGCATCAAAATTATAACAAACAAAAAAAGCAACCCACCACGACAAAATGACCGCAAAAATATCGTGGCTCAAAATAATAAAAACAGAATGTCTTCTCAGAAAATTAAGATTGATCATTCACGGGCACTCGCATTAAGAAGATACGTTTTCTGATAATTGTAAACCAAATCAACCAAAAACCGGAAAAAATCAGCGTTGCATATAAAATTAATATCGGGTATTGCAAATGTATTGAAAACTCCGCCAGCGGCAAACAAATAATCACATTAACACACAAAATTCCCAGTGTAATTCGTCGGTGCGAAATGCCAGATTGCACCAACCGTTGATAAGCATGCTCACGATGCGCCTCATACCACGTTTTTTTCTGAAGTAAACGATAAATCAGCGTAAAACTGGCATCAGAAAGAAAAACAGCAAACAATATCCACCATGTCGAGATAGATAACGCATGTTGATTATTTGTAATCCACATCAGCATCGCAAAGAGATAACCCAAAAATCCACTGCCCGCATCACCCATAAAAATTTTTGCAGGAGGCCAATTGAATACCAAAAATCCCAACACCGAAAAAGTCAGCGCAAAACAAACGTAAGCCACACCCACTTGCCCCAAAAAATACAACATACTTCCTGCGGCAGCGCTCACAAAAATCGCCTGCGTTCCCGCCAAACCATCCACTCCGTCCATGAAATTGTATAAATTGGTAAACCAAACGGTAACAAATACTGCAAAAATGTAAAATACCGACGATGCAACACCAAGAATTGCAAGCCCCGCCATTGCTGATGCTACTTGTATCAACGCGCGCCACCGTGCTCGCACACCAAATAAATCATCACAATAGCCAATGCACGCGATTGGAATTCCGCACAACAACGCCAAAAAAACACTCAATTGGATAAAATGAAAAATCCATAAAAAAACAAGTGCCACATAAAAAAGAATAACAAATGCCAACCCACCGCCGCGCGGTATCGGTTTTTGATGCAGGCTGCGATCATTGGGAAAATCTAAAATATTTTTTTTAAAAGAAATCATAAGAATAAAATACGTCAAACACAACGATAAAAAAAATACAATGGCGCCCAATAAAAAAAAATACGTCATCCCTGCAGCTCATCCATTGGATATTTTGACGCAGTATTCGTGATAAATCTCATGCATCGACACTATTTTATATTTTTTCCTAAAAGCGAATTCGATGATTTTCTGTATGACGTTTCGAATTCCGTGACCTTTGTGTTCCACTGTTTTGATATCCATAGTGCTCATATTATTCCATATTTCACGATTCATACTATCTTTTATTTTACGCGTGTAAGAAAAATCAGGGGTATTAAATGCCATGTGGGCGGGATGAAAATTAATAATTTTCAAACCGGGTGTCTCTAATCGAGGAATCAGTTGATTAAAATCAAGTGTTGGATCCATCAACAAATATCCACCATCTTCTAAAAAAATCGGCAAGCTCAACAGCCCACTTCGATGCATTAAAGGGCGAATATTGGGCTCGCATCGGGTGCAATGATTAGAAACAAATTTGAATCCTCGTTTTGCGAAATCATCCATAATATCGTTCACCTCAAAATAACGGTGACAACGAAATCCATCGGCGTCTGGCACTAATTGTTTGCAATAATCGATTACTTCTGAAAAAGAATTGCCCTGTGAACTGTCGGGCAAAAAATTGGGGTGAATGAGCATTTTAATTTTTTTTGCGGCATTTAAATCGCTCAAAAATGCACTTTCGTTGGTATTAAAATACGTTAATCGTAATGCATCGCCCGACAAAATCTGATGGCTGTAACGAATGACTTCTTCTGACGCCCAATCGATATCCGATGTAAAACAAAAAACAGGGGATTGAGTCCATGAATACATATCTTTCCTTATTTATCATGATCAATCATAATTAAATGCTGCAGATCATGCAGCATCACTATTTTATCACGCGCAAAACCCGCATTTTCCATCGCTTTAATGCTGCCAATATTATTGGGCTGCACATACGCAAAAATATTTTTTGAAAAATCGTAATACCTCACCAATTCACTACCCTTCCTGAAAGCCGCCGATGCAATTCCTTTTCCATGCATCTTTTGCGCGATATTAATACTAACTTTGGCCGCATTTGGGATAATATCTGAATTTAAAACATAGCGAATTTGGCCCGCGGGCTCACTATTTGCTTCAATAATAAAAAAAAGACAGTGGGGATCTTGCAGTGATTTTTCAAACCAAGATTGGTGTTCTTCCAATGACAATGCTCTTGTAGCGCCCATCCATGGAATAGTGGTTGGTTCATTGCGCCACGCCAAAATTTTATCGGAGTCAATCAAAATCGCTTTTCGCAGTGAAATTTTCATATTTGTCATAACATAATTGACAAGATTGAATACGCGCTTCATCTTATTACAAACGTATTCGTCAGTAAACGAAATTTATGAAGATCTTATTTATCACCGATAATTTTTATCCTGAAGGAAATGCAATTGCGAGTCGCGTCTACGAACGAGCTTGCTTTTGGGTGAAGTGGGGATATCAAGTGACTGTGATTACTTCAGCACCTAATTTTCCAGAGGGAAAATTGTATCCCGGTTACAAAAATAAATGGTTTCAAACAGAAATATTGCGGGGCATTCGCGTCATTCGCGTTAAAACGTTTATTAAAAGCAATACCGGGTTCTTATTCAGGATTCTCGATTTTTTATCTTTTCTGCCATCGTCATTTTTAGCTGGAATTAGGCAAGATAAACCCGATGTTGTAGTTACCACTTCGCCGCAATTTTTTGGTGCCATTTCGGCTTGCTTGATTGCTCAATGTAAACGAGTGCCGCTTATACTGGAGCTCGGGGATATCTGGCCTCAATCTATTGTGGGTGTGGGTGCCATGCGTGACAGTGCTGTGATTCGCCTGTTGGAAAAAATTGAGTTGGCTCTTTATCGTGCGAGTCAAAAAATCGTTGTGGTTTCCCCATCATTCAAAGACAATCTGGTTTCTCGGGGAGTGAATGAAAAGAAAATTTTTACTGTCATGAATGGGGTGGATTTAACAAAATTTTCTCCGCAATCACGCAATCGATCATTATTGCAAGCGCATGACATCTTGCCATCCGAATTTATTGTGGGTTACATTGGAACACATGGCATGGCGCATGCGCTAGAAAACATATTAAAAACTGCCTTGTTACTGCAGGATCAAAAAAATATTCGTTTTATTTTTGTTGGGGCGGGTGCCGAAAAAGAAAAATTGATTGCGCTATCCAAAAATTTGAAACTGAGCAATGTTACTTTTATTTCAGCACAACCCAAAGAAAAAATTATTCATTATTGGAGTTTATGCAACCTTGCCTTAGTGCATTTTAAAAATTCTTCCGTCTTTTCCGCGTCGATTCCCTCTAAAATATTTGAAGCCATGGGCATGGGTCTACCGATTCTATTATCTTCGCCACAGGGAATTGCAAGCGATATTATTCAAAATGAGCAGGTAGGATTGTGGGTGCCGGCTGAAAACCCAAATGATTTAGCTAACGCTATCTTGAAACTTTATAATGATAATGTATTACACGACACATTTTCTAAAAATAGTTTGCTTGCATCCAAAAAATATTCCCGTGAAACGCAGGCGCGCGATTTTCTGTCTGTATTAAATTTCGAATCGACATACGTTACGATTTGAAAACGGCACGCGAATAGTTTGCGTGGACCGTAAAAATCCAAATGACTCTGCATAATCACTTTTTATGATATTAAAATGGTGATCGATGGAAATATGAATTAATTTTCCATTGATTAACTGCACTATCACTTGTTTCTCATCTATTGAAATTATTTTACAAGCGGGATGTAAATGAAGATAAAAATAAGAGGGCTCTCTGGCGCGTTGGATCTCGTCGATTATTTCAATTTGATTCTCTGATATTGTCCATTGTCGGATATGTTTTAAATTTCCAGTGTAACCATGATGTGATGCGCTGATTCTATAAAAATTTTTATTTTCTGCAATGTGAATATTTGAAACACGCGCTCGTCTTCCTGCGCGAAATCCGCTCCACACTTCAGATGAATTTTTCTGATTGACAGCGACAGTATTATGCGCACTGGTGCCACGCTCAAATAATCGCCGATCAGAATTTCCATAAACAGAAGTGCCTAAATTTACAAAGACAGGTATCTCATCTATCATTAATTCGAATGATAAAGTATCCGCATGGCCGTGCCCCGGCAAATAATCGGGGCCAATATTACCGACATCTAAAATGATTTTAAAGTGCGTGTTGTGAATAACGATGTATCCAGACTCAGATAAATACTTTAATCCCTTTTTTTCCGGCTGAACTGAGTATCCTAATGCCGTCGCATACAAAAATAATTGTTCTGGGGTTGCAGCAATATCATTGGCTGCATCATTAAAATATGAGATTTCTCGAAGCGATCGTTTCATACTATTTAGCCAACTCAGCATGGAAATTACTTTTTCCTTCCATGGAAATATTTTGTTGTACACACCAAAAATATTTTCTAAATCCAGCAATCCTTCTAAAAATAAACAATGGTACATGGGGCTTAATTCAAAATGTCCGCCATCTTTTAACACTTGCGTTTGAATTTCTTGTTGCAGCCCCCGAAATCCTTTTTGAAACCATGTTTGTGATTCAGGTGTTTCAAAAAATAAACCCGATAAACACAACGCTTTAAAATTTTCAAACAAATGATTTCCCAACAAATGATATTCGCACTTTTTATTTAAATATCGTGCTTGCAAATAAAGTGAATTGCGCATCTTTTCAGTTAATGCGTTTCCACTCAGCGCATATTTAATAATATTGACGATGCGCAATGAAATTGGAAATGGCTCCCAGCCGATTCCGAAAAATGGCGGATTTTCATCTATCCATCGCTCTAATAGTTCGCGCGCTGTGTCTCGTTGTTGTAAATTTTCAGACAATAGCGCATCAAAATAATGCAATTGATATAACCATAATCCTGTTCTTGAAGTATCATTCCAACTATTTTTTCCGGAAATATCAGCGGTGTTATTTAAAAAAGTAGCGGTGTTGTTTTGAAAAAAAAGCTTATTTTTTAAGATAAATGAATGTTTAACAGTTGTGGCATTTCTCAATGTATTTTTTTGAATAGATAAATCAACGATTGCTGAATACAACAAATAAAACAATCGATAATAAATTTGCTTGAATTTTAAATATTTTATCGTGTTAAAATAGAGCAGCGCACGTCTCATTGTCTCAAATACTCAGCAATTTCTATTGAGACCCGAGAAACTTCCATAATTTCTTCAAATGGAATAGGAGATTTTGTTCCTTGCTGAATTGCGTTCACAAATGCCTGGATACAAGCTACCTGACCTTTATTTTGTTTCCAGTGTATTTGTTTTTTAAAACGCTGGAACCCAAATCCCGTTAATTTTCTAAAATTATTTAATTGAATTATTTTTCCATTACAAAATATTTCTAACACTTCTTTTGGAAAAGATTTATGCCCATTAGAAAAATAATGCACCGTTCCAAGAGAGCGATCCTCAAACAATAAGGTAATGGTCGCTGTATCAGATTGTGTTGCAACTGCCTGCCAGTTTTTAATAGCGCTTCCAGAAAGATAGCGCAGCAAATCAATAAAATGACACGCCTCCCCAATAATTCTGCTACCACCCACTTCCCAATCTTGCGTCCAGTGTTTATCGGAAATAAACCCTGCATTCACTGTCATTACAAAAGATTTGGGTGACACTTCATTTTCCAATAATTTTTTGATCGTTTGAATAAACGGCGAAAATCGCCGATTAAACCCTATCATCAATAAATTATTTTTATTTTCTTGATACGTCGCTTTTATTTTTTCAAGATCTTCGAGATGAATGGCCAATGGTTTCTCAACAAAAACATGTTTTCCATTTTCCAATCCTTGTATCACTTGGCTCGCATGTAAATCATGTTGCGTTGAAATCACAATTGTATTGACTTGATCGTTTGCGTAAATTGCTTGATCATCCGTACCTGCAAACCGAAATCCCATTTTTTTCGCCAATATTTTTGCACTGACTCCCTCGCTTGAAACAACGCTATGTAAATCAGCACCAGTTTTTTGAAATGCGGGCGCTAACACTGCAGCGCCATACGTTCCAGCACCGATGAATCCGATACAAACAGGATGAGATATTGCTTGATGATTCACGGCAATTATTTTTTCTATTTTGCGTTGTCGATCTTGATTGGGATATTCAATTAAAATACCGAGCGCTGATTGATTATTTTCTAATGTTTCGTATAGTTCAAAAATATTGTCAATGTGAAATCGTTGTGTGATGAGCGGCTGTAAATTCAGCACCCCTTGCGACATCATATCTAAAATTGCTTCAAAATTACGTTGTTCAGTCCATCGCACAAATCCAATGGGATAATCCAAACCTTTTTTTTCATATGATTTTTCGTAGCGTCCTGGTCCGTAAGAACACGACACTTGAAAACTCAATTCTTTCTCGTAAAAATCCGCACGCGATAATTCTTTTCCAATCACGCCAATTAAAATAATGCGCGCACGTTTTCGGCAAACAGTGGCTGCTTGGTGCAATAGGTCATTACTCTGTGTTGTTGCCGTAATAATGACAGCATCCACGCCACGTGCACGCGAAAAAATTTCCGCTTGTGAAATCACATTATCTGGATTAGCAACTTCTGCACCAAATTGTTTTGCTAAAGCGCATTTGGTCGCATCAAAATCAACCCCCAACACACGGCAACCATGTGCTTTCAATAATTGCACGGTCAACAAACCAATTAATCCTAAACCAAACACAACATAACATTCGCCCAGTGTGGGTTGTGACAAACGAATACCCTGCAAAGCAATAGCGGCTACAATTGTAAATGCAGCTGCTTCATCGGACACACCATCCGGAATTTTGGCGCAACCATTTTTTGCCACGCGCACGATTTCAGCATGATGTCCGTTGGAAATCACACGATCACCCACAGAAAATCCGGCAACTTCTTTTCCAACTTCAATAACGCGACCGACATGACAGTACCCCAACGGTATCGGTTGATCTAATTTGGCTTGAATGGCATAAAACGTTGCGGCGATTCCATCGGTTTTTATTTTTTCCAGAACCATCTTCACTTTATCAGGCTGCTGTTTTATTTTTCCAAATACATTTGCTTTTCCGAATTCCAATAACATTCTTTCTGTGCCGACAGAAATTAATGTATTGACGGTTTCGATTAGCAGAGATCCGGCGATGTTTTTAGGACACGGCACATCTTCTAAAATCGTGTCACCCGTTTTAAGCGATTGCAAAATTTGCTGCATGTTTTCTTTTAATTACTCCAACGACATCAATAATTATGGCATGAGACGCGGTTAATTTTTCTGCTGTAAAAACTGTGTGCGCCACTAATAAAACAATAATATCAGCGGAGGATAATGCATCCTCTAAATTCGTCAATGCGACGTTTTTATGTTGGGACAACACAGCGGGTAATGTTTGAATATGCGGTTCAACCACCAAAACTTTCCCTGATATTTTTTCTGCCAATTGATTGACAATCATTAACGCCGGGCTTTCTCGCAAATCGTCTACATCTTTTTTAAATGTAATGCCTAGGCAAGCGATGACGGGTTCTTGCATTGTACTGATGGTTTTTAAAATATTTTTTAATACATATCGTGTCTTGTAATCATTCACTTCGCGCGCGCAACGAATTAATTTTGCTTCTGCGGGATTCGCTGCAACGATAAACCAAGGATCAACAGCGATACAGTGCCCACCGACACCGGGACCCGGTTGCAAAATATTCACGCGCGGATGACGATTCGCCAATGCAATTAATTCTTGCGCATCGATGTGATGTTGATCGCAAATCATCGACAATTCATTCGCGAATGCAATGTTAACATCGCGAAATGCATTCTCAGTTAACTTGGTCATCTCTGCGGTTTTTGCAGTGGTTGCAATGCATTCACCGGTCACAAAAATTTTATAAAACGCGATCGCTTGTTCTGTGGATTTAGGGTTTATTCCACCGATGACGCGATCGTTGCAAACAAGCTCTCGCAAAATATTTCCTGGCATCACGCGCTCGGGGCAATAAGCGATATAAATATCTTCAATAACATTCAGATCAGGGCGCAATTGCTGAATCCAGGTGATCGCTTTTTCTGTCGTGCCAACGGGCGAGGTAGATTCAATGATCACTAAATTTTTTTTCTGTAAATGAGGCGCGATAGATTCTACTGCAGATTTTACATAAGAAATATCAGGTTCGTGTTTTTCTGTAACCGGCGTTGGGACAGTAATAATAAAAACATCTGCCGCTGGAACTGATAATTGCGCTTTTAAATTTCCAGACGAAACGGTATCGCGAACCAAATAATTCAAACCGGGCTCAAGCAAATGCGCAATGCCGGCATTAATCTTCTCAATAATATGCGGTTGAATGTCGCATCCGATTACTTTTTTATTTTGCGATGCCAGTAATGCGGCAGAAGGCAGACCGATATATCCTAATCCAACTACGCAAATAGTTTTGACGTCCATATACTGATCATACTTACGTTCACGCTAAATGATATTATCAAAACGTATTTTCTGTCGACTTCACAACACCAGGCACTGCCAGCGTACTTGAAAGTTGTGAAATCAAATTGTTCCAATTTGCAATACCAAGTGGTGGCACGTAAACAATATCGCGATTTTGCAAATAAAAATCTTCAGCCAACATCATATTTTCTGGTGAACGCGCATCCAATGCGTAAACCGTAATTTGATTAATGGTTCCGCGCAACACAAAAATCTTGGCGGTATTGGAAGCGAGAATACTGGTGCCGGCATTATTATTGATCGCGTCCAGCAGTGAGAGTGGTTTATCGGTTATTGAAACCACCTTGGTACCACCGATCATTTCCCCCATCATCTGCACTTGTTGGCTTCTAAATCCAACGACACGCACCGTCACTTGCGGAGTACGAATATATTTTGAAAGACGTTTTTCCAATACAGTTTGGATATTTGAAATTGTGAGGCCATTCACATTAAATATGCCTGCAAATGGAAAAGAAATATCACCGTGGCGATTAACCAGGGTGCCCGATGCCTCTGGAGTGCTCAGCTGTGTGGTAATTGTTGTAATCTCAGGATGATCCCAAACAATAATATTTAAAATATCATAGGGCCCAACATGATAAGTTGGGATATCGCGATGTTGAGCGATATAATTTGGTGTTAATTGCACATAGCGCACTTGGACCGTGCGACCATCGACTTGGTACCGAGTTGATGGCTCGCTGGGATTCATGTAGGTACCAAGAAATGTAGAACAGCCCACCAACATGCAAGCTAAAAATAATAATCCTAACGCTCGTCTTATCCATTCCATAATTTCTTCTGCCACAATTCCCAATTTTGCTTAATAACATCGAAAACTTCTTGGTAAACTACTTTTTCTTTTCGGTACGGATCAACAACAATCTCATCTTTCCATTGCCCAAGGCAGAAAATCTTACCACGACCGCTTGGAAATGCAACTGAGAGTTCTTTTTTGTGCCAATCTTCCATCACAAAAATAATTTCCGCGTCGTTGACATGCTTTGCCGTCACTTGTTGTGCGATGTGTTCGCTCGCATCAATATTTTCTTGATCGAGCAATAATTTCATTTCTTTATGGATGGAGGAGCCTACCATTGCACTTAAGCCAGCTGAATAAATGTATAAATCAGTGATGCCTGCTTTTTCTAATTGTGCACGTGCCCAATACTCTGCGGTGGGGCTGCGGCAGATATTACCGACGCAGACGAATAAAATCTTTTTGAACATAAAATAAAATCCCGCTTGCTAACGCGCGCGGCTCACATCTGATTTAGTCGCGGCTCACATTTTATTTAAGTTAACTTCGCATAATTCAACACGAGCCACTTCGCGCCAGCATTTTCGAATTTTACTTGTACTCGCGTCGCATCACCAGAGCCTTCATAATCTATAATCACACCTGACCCAAATTTCGGATGCGTTACACGTTGACCCACAGAAAATCCACCAACACTCTCACGCAACTGTTTTTTGGATTTCTTTTTTTCTGCTATCCCTTTGACAAAATATTGGCGATTTTCGCTAGCATAAGCGGATGGCTGAGGCGCTGATAATTTGGGGCGCACGCGATGAATTAAGTGATCTGGGATTTCTGCGATAAAACGCGACGGCGCATTATACTGACCTTGCCCGTGCAGCTGACGATATTCCGCACAACTTAAAAATAATTTTTTCATCGCACGCGTCATGCCGACGTAACACAAACGCCGCTCTTCTTCCAAACCATTACGCTCTGCAATCGACATTTGATGCGGAAACAATTGCTCTTCCATCCCCACCATAAAAATCACGGGAAATTCAAGCCCTTTGGCTGCATGCAACGTCATCAAACTCACGCAATCCGTTTGCACATCCGCTTGTTGCTCACCCGTTTCCAAAATCACATCTGCTAAAAATGCTTCTAATTCTGATAAATTTTCATGTTCACTTTTCGCGACAAATTCGCTCGTTGCATTCACTAACTCTCTTAAATTTTCCGTCTTAGACAATCCTTTTTCAGATTTATCGGTGATATAAGAAGCGAGCAATCCCGTTTTAACCAACATTAAATCCACGCATTCCGCTAATTTGAGCGTGCGCGTGTCTTGCGTTAGCCGATCAATCAGCTCGATAAATCCAGACAATGCTGCATGTGCACGCGCAGAAAAAGCATTGTCTGCCAAACATTTTTTTGCAGAATCCCACAGTGAAATTTTTTGCTGATTCGCCTGATCTCGCACTTTGGATAACGTCGTCTGCCCAATACCGCGCACGGGGGTGTTGATCACACGCTCAAATGCCGCGTCATCATTGCGATTCACCAATAAACGCAAATAACACAACGCGTCTTTAATTTCCGCGCGCTCAAAAAATTTAAATCCACCGTAAATGCGATACGGAATTTTTGCTTCAATCAACGCTTCTTCTAACACACGTGATTGCGCGTTGGATCGATACAAAATCGCAAAATCATTCAACGAAATTCCTTGGTGAGCAATTTGTTTTATTTCTGAAACCACCTGCCCTGCTTCTTCACGTTCATTAAACGCTTCAAATAAAGTGAGGGGCTCTCCTGATGATCCCACCGTCCAAAGCGTTTTTCCCAAGCGATTTTTATTGTTGTCGATAACAGCATTAGCCGCGTCCAAAATATTTTTCGTGGAGCGATAATTTTGTTCTAACCGAATAGTTTGTGCATTTTTAAAATCGCGTGTGAAATGTTGAATATTTTTCACTTGCGCGCCGCGCCAACTATAAATCGATTGATCGTCATCACCCACCGCCATCAAAAAACTTTTGTCACCCGCAATCGCTTTTAACCAACGATATTGAATGTCATTCGTATCTTGAAATTCATCGACTAAAATATGCGAAAAACGTTTTTGATAATGCGATTGTATCGATTCGTTGTTTTTCAATAACTCGTAAGAACGCAATAATAACTCAGTGAAATCCACGATACCCGATCGCGTGCAAGTGGCTTCGTATTCTCGATATACGTGTAATAATTTTTCAGTCGTGTAATCAGAGCCGTCACATTGAATTTGATTGGCGCGAAAACCACTTTCTTTTTTATTATTAATAAACCATTGCGATTGCTTTGACGGCCAACGAGATTCATCTAATTCCATCGCGCGATGAATACGTTTGACCAAACGCAACTGATCTTCACTGTCGATAATTTGAAATGTCTGCGGCAAACCCGCCTCAGAAAAATGCGTGCGCAGCATGCGATGCGAAAGTCCGTGAAACGTACCAACCCACATTTGACTAGATGGCACGCCGCGCAATTTTTCGATGCGCTCGCGCATTTCATTCGCCGCTTTGTTGGTAAACGTCACCGCGATAATTTCATAGGGCGAAACACCGTGCGCCGCCATCAAATAAGCCATGCGATGCACGAGTACGCGTGTTTTCCCGCTGCCCGCACCGGCCAATACGAGCAAATGTTGTAACGGCGCTGAAACCGCTGCTTTTTGATGGTCATTTAACGATTCTGTGATGTGATGGAATTCTGACATGGCAGGATTGTAGCTTGCATGCCTGCTCGGTGTAAAACACTTTCAGTGATCTTCAAAATGCTTTATCATGATCAAAATTTTTTAAATGCGAGGATTGCGATATGTCTTCTACTAAAATTTTTACATCAGAATCGGTGTCTGAGGGGCATCCCGATAAAATTGCCGATCAAATTTCGGATGCCGTGTTGGATGCAATCATCGCCAAAGACAAACACGCGCGCGTAGCGTGCGAAACGCTGTTAAAAAATGGCATGGTCATCATTGCTGGCGAAATTGCGACAACGGCATGGGTTGACATTGAAGAAATCGCGAGAAAAACCATCGCTGAAATCGGTTACACCAACCCTCATTACGGTTTTGATGCGGAAACCTGTGCCATTTTATCCGCGATTGGTAAACAATCGGCTGATATTTCGCTCGGCGTTGATCACCGCGATGACAAAGATTTGGGTGCAGGTGATCAAGGATTAATGTTTGGTTTTGCCACCAATGAAACCGAAGAATTTATGCCGGCGCCAATTATGTATGCGCATCGTTTGGTACGAAAACAAGCGCAGGCAAGAAAATCGCATGAATTACCATGGCTGCGCCCCGATGCGAAAAGCCAAATTACGATTCGTTATGAAAACGGAAAACCAGCGGGTGTTGAGTGTGTCGTGCTATCAACGCAACACGATCCCGATATTGATCAAAAGACGCTGCAAGAAGCGGTGATGGAATGCATTATTAAACCCGTAATTCCAGAAAATTGGCTGGGCAAGAATACAAAATATTTTATTAATCCGACCGGGCGATTTGTAATTGGTGGCCCCGTTGGTGATTGCGGCTTAACCGGTCGCAAAATTATTGTCGACACTTACGGCGGCATGTCGCGTCACGGCGGCGGCTGTTTTTCTGGAAAAGATCCTTCGAAAGTGGATCGATCAGCTGCATATGCAGCAAGACATGTTGCTAAAAATATTGTGGCAGCAGGATTGGCTGAACGTTGTGAAGTGCAAATCTCCTATGCGATTGGTGTGCCGCAACCTACGTCTATTTTAATTGAAACGTTTGGTACGCATAAAATTCCAGAAAAAGAAATTGAAAAGTTGGTGCGCGCGCATTTTGATTTACGCCCGCGTGCCATTATCGAGTCGCTCGATTTATTGAATCCAATCTATCGCCAAACTGCCGCATACGGGCATTTTGGCCGCAGCGATTTGGATTTAAGCTGGGAAAAACTGGACAAAATTGCTGTTTTAAAAAAAAACTGTAATTTCGCCCATGCGTAAAAAATGAGGTTGTCATGAATTCATCCGTCGCGGGAGTGGTTATGTCTGATTATAAAATTGCGGATATTAATCTGGCTGACTGGGGACGCAAAGAAATTATTATTGCTGAAACCGAAATGCCAGGATTGATGGCGATTCGAAAAGAATATGCGGCAAAACAGCCGTTAAAAGGTGCTCGCATTGCCGGCTGCTTGCACATGACGATTCAAACGGCAGTGTTAATCGAAACATTAATTGCATTGGGTGCTTCGGTGCGCTGGTCTTCTTGTAATATTTATTCCACACAAGATCACGCGGCAGCAGCTATTGCGGCAAAAAATATTCCGGTCTTTGCTTGGAAAGGCGAAACAGAAAAAGAATACGATTGGTGTATTGAGCAAACGTTGCGTGGCCCTGATGGCTGGGAACCCAACATGATTTTGGATGATGGTGGTGATCTCACTTTAATTATTCATGAGAAACATCCGGAATTATTAAAAAATATTCGCGGCATCACTGAAGAAACGACGACGGGCGTGCATCGCTTGTATGAAATGGCTGCCAAAAATACGCTGAAAGCACCGGCGATCAATGTAAATGATTCGGTGACCAAATCTAAATTTGATAATTTGTATGGTTGTCGCGAATCATTGGTGGACGCAATCAAACGCGCAACGGATGTGATGATTGCGGGCAAGATTGCCGTGGTTTGCGGTTACGGCGATGTTGGCAAAGGTTGCGCACAAGCACTGCGCGGATTGGGCGCGCGCGTTTGGATCACGGAAATTGATCCCATTTGTGCATTGCAAGCCATGATGGAAGGATATGATGTCGTCACTATGGATGATGCAGCGGGTAAAGCAGATATTTTTGTGACTGCAACCGGTTGCCGCGACATCATCACGCACGATCACTTAAAAAAAATGAAAAATCAGGCCATCGTTTGCAATATCGGACATTTTGATTTGGAAATTGATGTGGCGTCTCTTAAAAATTATCGCTGGGACAATATCAAGCCGCAAGTTGATCAAGTTTTTTTTCCGGATGGAAAATGTATCACGATTTTAGCGCAAGGACGCTTGGTTAATTTAGGATGTGCCACCGGGCACCCGAGCTTTGTGATGTCAAATTCTTTCACCAACCAAACGCTCGCGCAAATTGAACTGTGGAATAACGCGGAAAAATACGAAAAAAAAGTATATGTGTTGCCGAAACATTTAGATGAAAAAGTAGCAAGCTTGCACTTAGAAAAAGTTGGTGCGAAATTAACAACGCTCACGGATGCGCAAGCAAAATATCTTGGCGTTTCTAAAAATGGACCGTTTAAGCCGGAATACTATCGATATTAATACATTCACTCGCTACCGCTCGTGTCTGTGTCCTGTTTGTTTTTATACTCGCTACCACTTATGTCTGTGTCCTGTTTTTTTATACTCGCTGACACGAGCAATTTTTTGTTTATCTTCTAATTAAACGCTGAGTTCCTCATCTCGATCTCGTGGAGATATTGCGGGCTCTGTTGAAGGTTGCGAGCCATCTTCCACTATATCGAATGCAATTGAATGACGACTCGGCAAGTCGTTTCTCACTCCATCAGTCGGATCTTCTATTGCTGCCAATGCAGCATATTCTTCTCTTGCTACCGGCAAATCTGCAGATGAATTTCTCGAAAAGAAGCCGCGAATCTGGGGGTAAAAACAAAGGCCAGTTGCAAGGGACATACCCAATGAAAATATCACCCAACCAGCGATGATTATGTTGCGATCTGTCCGTAAATCGCTATCGCTAACATTATTGGATTCATCTGCATGTATAGCCATATACCCAGGTATCAGCAGGGTAATACTGATGACCCCTGTGACAAGAAAAGTGATGTAACTCCACAAAACCAAACACAAATCATTATTTCTTTCTTCTGAATTCTGCATTAATTAACTCCCCAACATTCTATATTTGTTGCAGATAAAATAATACCCGGACCAGTCTTGAACCTCAAGAAAATAAAAGTTAAGGCGGAATTAAGTTGAGCAGGGGAACGCCGCGAAGCGAACATTAAATAAACGTTAATTTTCTCGCAACCGTGAATTTAAATTGACTAAAATATAATCAAAATATACACTTTTGGGAATTTTCTATAAAATGCTGCGAAAGAAAAAGAAAACAAATGAAATTTTTATCCACAAAACAAATTATTTTTCTGTCACTTTTTACAGCCATGATTGGTGTTATTTTGAAATATGCGTTATCTTCCAAAAATAAAAATGGATTACCCGGCGGTTGTGAAAATTTTTATTTTTTACATGGAAATATAACCCATGAAACAAAAGTAATTATGCTCGGCGAATACCACGATTCACGCGAAATCGCTTTAAAATGCGCGTTCAATTTAATCAGCTTTTGGTTATATGGCGTTGCCGCAAACAATACTTTTTTAAATTCAATACATCCCGTTAACATTTATTTTGAAGAAGTGTGTGTGCGCTCAGATGCAGAAAATAAAGCAGCGCTCTGCCACAAAACTAATAAAGGAACACTGCCTTTGTATCGCATTTCGCAAAACGTAAGTGTTTGGGGTCACAGGGAATTACACATAGCGCAGAAAAGCTTGTTTGAAATTTCGCTTAGCATTAGAGTGTTGGAAATCGTCATCGAGTTCCAACGTTATAATGAAATTTTAGATGAAGTGATGTATGCATTGTTAAAAGATAAAAATCATCCGGGTTATCAAGCGCTGTTTAATAGCATTATCAATCATGAAAGTATGTAAAACATAAATCCACAACATATAACCTCGATAATTCGAGGGACTGTGCGCACGATCATAGAGAGTGGCGTGAGGGTATTTGGCAAACAGCTATCCTTGTTGGCGTTGATAGAAAAAATAGTGGGTGTTGTCACGCAAAATGAGGTTGGCTTTATACCAGAATCCGGAGAAAACGCTGCTTCAATTGTCCATCGAATTTTTTCAAGCGAAAGAGCACGAAATATTAGCGTTGGTCGCGATTATCATCTTTTTGCTTTGATGAATAATGTTACTCGATATCCAGGCATTTCCTTTTTTCTTGCTGGAAATTTTCACGCATTTGATATGCAAAAAAGATTTTCTGAAAAGCCAAACCCGCATGTTGCTATTGTTTCCATGAAAGAATTATCGGATGCACATCGTGGAGCAAGAAAACAGCAGGAAGAAACATACAGACAATTTCTGACATAAATGAAAACGCGAGCGCCAGCGACCGTAATGTTTGTTATTGCTCAACACGTCAATGTTTTATAGTAAGCTGGCTCACAATAAAATGCCATTTCTGTACCTTGCTCTTCAATTGTGTATTGTATTGCGCGAAATAAATTTTCCGATTGAAAAATATATCCTGTGCTTGCGCCTTTCGACCAATATCGTTCTCGATTTAATTCAGGGTGTTGTTGTTTTAAATATCGCGTTGCATATGCTTTCAAAGAAACCGTTATTTTTTCAGGTTCTTTTGGAGCGCTAACAACAATATGCATGTGATTAGTGCGAACATGTGCTGCGTACAAGTGCCAGTTTGCACATTCACTTGTCTTGATAATGGATTGCAATACCGTTTCTCGTTGTGGCGCATTCATTAGATAAGGTGTTTCTTTGCAAAGTTGTTTTCTTACTTTTTCAAGAACAGGATTGGGTTTTATTCTCGGAGTGAGAAACTTATTATGATATCGATCAACACTGTTTCGCTCATCGCCATGCAGCCAAGTTGCGTAGGTTCGGCAAGTGATGATGTAAGCGAGCGGAATGGGTTTTTTGTTTTTCATCACACAATGATAATGAATGTAATGAAAAATAATATTCGTGTTTATACGAAAATTACGGTCGCTGGCGCTCGCGTTTCTATGCGTATTTAATTATGACTGTAGTGAACTCAAGCATTACGGTCGCTAGCGCTCGCGTTTCTATGCGTATTTAATTATGACTGTAGTGAACTCAAGCATTACGGTCGCTGGCGCTCGCGTTTCTATGCGTATTTAATTATGACTGTAGTGAATTAAGCATCGCCCTCGCATGCTTAAGAGAGCCTGTTTGATTAAATGCAGATTCTACAGTTGACTCAGCATCAAAATCCCGGCAATATGCTGAACGTTTATGAATCTACATCTGGGAGCTTGTCATGAAAAAAACATCTGTCATTTTTTTATCGGGAATAATAGCAACAATGGCTGCGACAACAGCACTGGCAACAACCACAAAATCCAGCACATCCCCATTCACCGATAACATCACCGTATCGCTAATCAACTATCCCGCAAATGATTTCACTACTGCCACCTATACAAGTGATAATGGTGTAAATATTCAAGGCCCAACTTACATTACATCGAATTCATTTCCGATCACCATTTCTAGTCAAAATACTTATCAAAATGGCAATCCATCCGTAACACTCAGTTACACAACGACGAACCTGGGTAATCAACAATGCACATTGAATTTTGTGGATGGACCCTGGGCAGATCTCGCTTATCAATATGGCACTCCACCATCCTGCCAAGGTATCATTGTTTCTGCCATTGCGAATAGCGCTCCCTATACTTACAATATTGCAATTACTTGGCTGTAAAATACCTCGTGTGTGCGGAAAACAAAACGCGCACACAAACTTAACATGTCACCCACGCAACCATTGGCGCGTCGTATGCGCCCCGCATCTCTCGCGCAATTTGCCGGGCAATCGCATTTGTTGTCTGCTGGAAAACCTCTATTTTTAGCGATTGAACAACACAAATTGCATTCGATGATTTTGTGGGGGCCGCCTGGCGTTGGAAAAACAGCACTCGCGGAATTAATCGCGGAAAGTAGTGCTGCGAGAATTGAAAGATTGTCAGCTGTTTTATCCGGTGTCAAAGAAATTCGTGAAGTGATTGCTAGGGCTGAATCTCACGCGCAAAAAACGGTTTTATTTGTCGATGAAGTCCATCGTTTCAACACAGCGCAGCAAGATGCTTTTTTACCACACATCGAACAAGGCACCATTACTTTTATCGGCGCCACCACCGAAAATCCTTCATTTCATTTAAATAATGCATTGTTGTCTCGCGCACGCGTGTACGTATTAAAATCTTTGTCTGAAAATGATTTACTAACAATCATCAATCAAACTATTTCTGATCAAGAAAATGGTTATGGAAATTTTGCGGTGGATTTTAATGACACGTTGAAACAACAACTGGTCAATTTTGTCGATGGAGATGCGCGATTTTGCTTAAATATTTTGGAAATTTTATTTGATTTTGCAAAACACGATGATCAAAAAATTATGATCACGCCAGAACTATTGCAATCCATTCTCACGCAAAATCAAAGACGATTTGATAAAGGTGGTGACGCTTTTTACGATCAAATTTCGGCACTCCATAAATCAGTTCGCGGATCGGATCCAGACGCAGCATTGTATTGGTTTTCGCGCATGATTGACGGCGGTTGTGATCCGCATTACTTGGCAAGACGCATCGTTAGAATGGCAACAGAAGATATTGGGAACGCCGATCCGCGCGCCCTCACCATTGCGCTTGATGCGTGGGAAGCATTTGATCGCTTAGGATCGCCGGAAGGTGAATTAGCACTCGCGCAAGCCGTCGTTTTTTTAAGTGTTGCACCGAAAAGTAATGCGACTTATCTTGCATATCAAAATGCGCAAGCTGATGTCGAAAAATTTGGGAGCCTGGACGTGCCGCTGCATTTGCGCAATGCACCAACCAAACTGATGAAAGCATTAGACTACGGCAAAAATTATCGTTACGCACATGATGAAAAAGATGCGATTGCGGTCGGTGAAAATTATTTTCCAGAAAAAATGGGCAAGAAAATTTATTACGAACCTGTGCCGCGGGGGCTGGAAATTCAGATTGGGGAGAAATTAAAGAAGCTCCGGACAAATATATAAGGAAAGAACCGCGCGCGCAAGCAAGCGGGTTCTTTGGATTTGTCGCGCGCAAGCGAGCGGGTTCTTTACGCGCGCAAGCGAGCGGGTTCTACTTTTACGCACTTGCTGCGTAAATAAAAATGATTTGCTTCGCAAATCTCGCTCGCTGACGCGCGCGGCTCCTCGTTATATATTTACACTAATAAGCCTGATGTATCGCTTCTTTCGCTTTTAGTAGCGTTTTATTGGCAATAACATTAGCTTTTTCAGCGCCTGATTTTAAAACAGATAATATATAATCTTTATCTCCCGCATATTCTTTTCTTTTTTGATGCATGGGATCTAATATGGATATTAGTATCTCTATTAGTTTCTTTTTACATTCTACGTCGCCAATTTTTCCTTGTTTATAACGTTCTTTTGCTTCTTTAATCCAGGCATGATCAGAATTAAAAGTGTCATGAAAAATCCAAAGTGGATTATTTTCCACATTACCAGGATCGGTCACGCGTAATCGATTCGGATCAGTATACATATTCATGACTTTTTGGCGCACGGTATCTGCGTCGTCATTTAAAAAAATCGCATTGTTTAGCGATTTGCTCATTTTCAATAAATTTCCGTCGACAGTTGGCCCGCCGGTTCCCACTAACCGCTTGGTTCGACCCAATAAAATTTTGGGCACTGGAAACAAAGCGCCGTGTTTTAAATAATCTTGGTCTTCGATATGCGAGCTCACACCACAATACAATTGATTAAACTTGCGAGCGACTTCGCGCGCTAATTCCAAATGCGCCGCTTGATCTTCACCAACCGGAACCACCTCTGCCTGAAACGCTAAAATATCGGCAACCTGCAAAATGGGATACCACAAAAAACCCATCGAATATTGCTCACCTAAATTTTTATCGCGAATTTCGTCTTTAATCGTTGGGTTTCGCATCAAGCGCGGATAAGAAATTAACATACTAAAATAAGAAGCGAGCTCAAAAATCGCTGGCACATCGGTTTCCAAAAAAATACAACTTTTTTCGGGATCAATGCCAACACTCAAATAATCAAGCACGATATCCAAAACACTTTCTCGAATCTCGACGGGCTTGTCCGCTTTGGTTGAAAATGCGTGCGTATTCGCAATTAAAAAATTGCAATGATAATCATTTTGCAGCGCAACGCGATTTTCAAGCGAACCAACCCAATGCCCTAAATGCAATTTCCCGGTCGGCGTGTCGCCTGTCAATAAATATGGTTTTGTCATGTGGCTATCATAATGTGCGCGCATGTTTTGCTGCAATGATTATCGCTTCGCCGTCGATGAAAATATTGACCGTGTGATTGACGAAACGATTGTAAGCACTGCTATACCTCTCAGATCTCAAGATGCGAATTTAAGCATCCCATCTTGCTTCGCGCTTGAAACGTTTCTCAATCAAAAATGCTCGAAATGCAATAAGCATTCCATCACATTTTTTCAATCGAAACGTTTCAATTGCTCGCAATCTGGGCGCTTAAAATCTAATTCATACCTCTGGATTTATCAAGACGTGGAGTTCGCATCTTGAGATCTGAGAGGTATGGTTTCGCCAAAACAAAGCGGCGTGTTTTTTCACTCACAGAATCAAAATCGCCTAAAATAATCGCGAGTAATATTTTTATTTTTTCAAGTTGCTCGATGGCGCCATCCAGTGCCACAATGGTTTTCCCAATGGACAGCGTTTGGATGCGCTTTTCGGTTAAGCTGGGGCCGTTAGCGATAATTAAAAATGGTGTGTTTTGCATGATTGAGATCATAGCACAAGACACAGATTTATTATAACTTATTGATTTTAATGGATTTTTAATGATTTCGACGTTACACATCGAAAATTTTAGAAATATCAAAACTTGCGATCTTTCTTTGTTTTCCCAATTTAATCTTTTTTATGGCGAGAATGGCGCTGGAAAAACAAGCTTGCTGGAAGCAATTTATTATCTTGCCACAGCGAAATCATTTCGAACCGAGTCTGTCGAAAAAATTATTCATTATGAAACGCCCTATTTACTCATTTCTGCCGCTTGGCGACACAACCAGGTAACTTCGATGCTGGGAATACAGCGTGATAAAAATGGGCTTGCAACAATTCATTTAAATCAACAACCCGTGAAATCCATCGCTGCTGTATCTGCAGAGCTTCCCATTCAGTTTATTGGCGCAGAAAGCCACCGATTATTGACCGATGGCCCGAAAGTTCGTCGGCAATTTTTGGATTGGGGATTGTTTTACACCGATCCGTTATTTTTTTCTACCTGGAAACAATTTCAAAAAATATTAGTGCAAAGAAATGCAGCGCTCAAGGCCCGTGCTTCGCGCGATGAATTGTTCATTTGGAATAAAATGTTTTCGGATGTTGCAACCTTACTGCATACGCACCGAAAAAATTATATTAATTCTTTTTTAGATGGTTTTTATCAGATTTTAGAAAAGTTTTTGCCACATCAAGCGATTTCTTTTCTGTATGCGCCGGGTTGGGATGAAAATGTGGCGTTAAACGTGCTATTGGATGCAGAACTGTATAAGGAATTACAAGTTGGGCATACACTGCATGGTCCTCATCGTGCTGATCTTCTTTTTTCTGTGAATAATTTTCCAATTCACGATGTTTTGTCACAGGGTCAATTGAAATTAATAGCGTATGCATTAAAACTTGCCCAAGGAATTCATGTTCAATCTGTTGCAAGCAAGACTCCTATTTTTTTAATTGATGATCTGCCATCTGAATTGGATTCTCACAATCAAAAACTAGTCATGGAAATGTTATCAACAATTCATGCACAGGTTTTTATTACTGGAATTCAGTTGGATGATTTGCGTGTGATGTTGGAGATAGAATCTACTGGTAGGATGTTTCACGTGGAACAATTGGATGGGATTGCAAATATCGTGGAACATGCAGTGGAGGAATGTTTCACGTGAAACAATTTTTTCGCGCAGTTGCTGCGTTAAGATGATTTGCTTCGCAAATCCCGCTCTCTAACGATCGCGGCTCACATCTGAATTTAGATCGCGACTTCGAAAACTCAAATGATTTGCTTCGCAAATCCCGCTCTCTAACGATCGCGGCTCACATCTGAATTTAGATCGCGACTTCGAAAACTCAAATGATTTGCTTCGCAAATCCCGCTCTCTAACGATCGCGGCTCATTTCTATTTTATGCGCGTGCTTCTGTGGATTTTTGTTCATACGTAAAATCGCTGCAGTTCAAAGAAATTAACGTATTTTAGCAGCAACTACTGAATGATATCGACAATAACACTCAATAATCAAAAAAGCACGCAAAATACACTCAAAAAACGCCAAAAAGACAGCTTAAAAAACTCGCAATAAACCTAGCAAAAATAGCGAAAAAACGCCTATTTTATGATAGGATAGGCAACTATTGGAGGACGCAGTTATGTCAACACCACCAACCATCCCCGCCTATGATTCATCGAGCATTAAGGTACTCAAAGGGTTGGACGCCGTTCGCAAACGCCCTGGCATGTATATTGGCGACACGGATGACGGCTCAGGTCTGCATCACATGGTATTTGAAGTCGTCGATAACGCTATTGACGAAGCCCTGGCTGGTTACTGCAACAACATCGTCGTTACTATTCACAGCGATGGGTCCGTCTCCGTTTCAGACAATGGCCGCGGCATTCCAACCGACATTCACCCCGAAGAAGGTCGATCGGCAGCAGAAGTAATCATGACTATTCTGCATGCCGGAGGTAAGTTCGATAATAATGCCTATAAAGTTTCTGGTGGATTGCACGGCGTCGGTGTTTCCGTTGTAAACGCTTTATCAAAAGATCTTATTTTAAACATTAGTAAAAATGGAAAAATACACGAGCAACATTATAAAATGGGGGTACCACAATATCCATTAAAAGTGATAGGCGACACGAATAAGACCGGAACCACGGTTCGTTTCACACCCAGCAATGAAATTTTCACCGATACCGTTTTTCATTACGACATATTGTGCAGCCGCTTACGCGAACTTTCGTTTTTAAATTCTGGCGTTCGCATCACACTGAAGGAAGAAGCGACCAAACAAGAAGATGTATTCCAATACGAAGGCGGCATTAAAGCATTCGTGCAACACTTAAATCGCAACAAAACACCCATTCATCCCGAAGTCATCTATTTTAGTCACGAAGAAGCGGGCATCACGGTTGAAACCGCGTTGCAATGGAACGAAGGCTTCCAAGAAAATATATTTTGTTTTACCAACAACATTCCACAAAAAGACGGCGGAACACACTTAGCTGGATTTCGCGCAGCACTCACTAGAACACTCAATCAATACATCGAAGCATCCGGCTTGGCCAAGAAAGCAAAAGTAGACACCACTGGCGATGACGCACGCGAAGGATTGACTGGGGTTTTATCAGTCAAGGTTCCCGATCCCAAATTTTCATCGCAAACTAAAGACAAACTCGTGTCATCAAACGTGAAACCCGTGGTTGAAAGTGTCGTGTCAGAACACGTGAACAATTTCTTATTGGAAAATCCCGCGCAAGCAAAAACCATTGTGGGAAAAATTATTGACGCCGCACGCGCACGCGAAGCAGCAAGAAAAGCACGCGACATGACGCGTAGAAAAGGTGTGCTGGATTTCGCGGGATTACCCGGAAAATTAGCGGATTGCCAAGAAACCGATCCCTCATTATGCGAATTGTATTTGGTTGAGGGTGATTCCGCAGGCGGTTCCGCTAAACAAGCGCGTGATCGAAAAAATCAAGCGATATTGCCGCTCAAAGGAAAAATATTGAACGTCGAAAAAGCGCGCTTCGATAAAATGTTATCATCCGTCGAAGTCACCACATTAATTACGGCGCTGGGTTGTGGCATTGGCCGTGAAGAATATGATCCCAATAAGTTGCGTTATCATCACATCATCATCATGACCGATGCCGACGTAGATGGATCGCACATTCGCACGCTGTTGTTAACATTTTTTTATCGTCAAATGCCTGAATTAATCGAACGCGGTCACATTTACATCGCGCAACCGCCGTTGTATAAAGTCAAAAAAGGCAAACAAGAAACTTATGTAAAAGATGATGAAGCGCTTTATCATTACCTGCTGCAATTAGCACTTGAAGATGCAAAATTATTTCCCAATGAAAGCGCGCCTGCGATTTCAGAAAATGCATTGAGCACATTGGCGAATGATTTTTACAAAGCGGAGCACGCTATTCATCGCTTAGCGATTCATTATCCAAAATTTATTTTGCAACAATTAAAATCGATGCCGCACATGGATGTTTCGCATTTACAAACAGAGGCAACAGTTTCCGAATGGGCGGCAACACTAGCAAAACTGCTTCAAAAAAATTGCCACGAAATTAATACGCATTTTAAAGCTATTGCAACAGCAGATAAGGAAACGGGTTTGTTTTTCCCCATGGTTGTAGAAACAAAACATGGTATTGATACGCGCATCACACTCGACGATGATTTTTTCAAATGTCACGATTATCAATCCATCGCGCATTGGCAAAAAACCATGATTGGATTTTTGGAATCGGGCGCTAAAATTGTTCGCGGCGATCAAACCAAACTGATTGCAACATTTGATGAAGGATACGAATGGTTGCTCGTGCAAGGCAAAAAGGGCCTTGTCATTTCGCGTTATAAGGGGCTTGGTGAAATGAATCCTGAGCAATTATGGGAAACAACCATGGATCCCGAATCGCGTCGCTTGCTTAAAGTTAAAATCGAAGACGCCATTCAAGCCGACGAAATGTTTACCACCCTCATGGGCGATCAAGTTGAACCGCGTCGTCAATTTATAGAAGACAATGCGTTGTCAGCATCGAATATTGATGCATAAACAACACAGCACTTCTCAGGTTCGCATCATCGGCGGCACTTTTCGCAGCCGAAAAATTATCTTTGCAGAAGAAAGCGCGTTGCGACCCACGCACGATCGCATTCGCGAAACATTATTTAATTGGTTGCGGGATCGCATTGAAAATAGTGCCTGCTTGGATGCATTTGCGGGCAGCGGCGCGCTCGGTTTCGAAGCACTCTCACGCGGCGCGAAACACGTCACTTTTATCGACACCTCCAGCACCGCAATACAATACTTAAAACAAAATGCAGCGACACTTAAAATAAATAACGCCGAATTTTTGCAAAATGATTTTACATTAACAGAGCTTGTGCGAAAATTTGATATCGTATTTCTTGATCCACCCTATCAGAAAAATTATTTACTCAAATCAGTTGAGTTACTATTATCTCGTAATTTACTGAATAAAAACGCACTGATTTATTTTGAGTGTGAAAAAAATAGCGTGGATTTTAAAACGCTGCCGCGCGAATTTGAGATTATAAAACACAAAAAAACGAAAACGATTGAATATGGAATGCTGCGCTGCTTAATCTAAAAGTACCTGCAATATAAGATGGTGACCACCTCAAATTACAGGTACTTTTCAGCAATTCCCGGTGAATGCTTTGGCTGACTCAAATTTTCAGATTTACAGGAGTTTCGCAGCAAGCGAAACTCTCATTACGCGATGGGGAATTCTCAAGGGGGAGAACCGCGATTCTCCCCCTTGAGTGCAAGCGCGAATTTATTGCCGGGAATTGCTGGGTGCTTTTACCCCACCACAACCGTTACCATTTCGCTCGGATGAATTGATTTTTGAAAAGCGTTTTTCACTTGATCGGATGTCACATCAGATACATTTTTTTCATACGTGTCTAAAAAATCCAGCGGACGATGATAAAAAGCCATATTCGCGACAACCGCTAAAATATTTTTATTTGACGAAAAAGTCGTTGGAAAATATCCAATCAAAAATTGTTTAGCGCTTTGCAATTGAAAATCACTCGGGCCATTATTCACAAACTGCTTGAGCAATTGTTGCGTCAACCGCTCAGATTGTGCGAGCGACGCTGTTTTGGTTTGCAATCCAATTAAAAATGGCCCGCGATAACGCAACGGATTAAAATCACTTGTCACTGAATACGCCAATCCGTTTTTTTCTCGAATATTATCGTACAAAATCGATGTCATCGGCATACCACCTAAAATAGTATTACCAATCATCAACGGAAAATATTCCGGATTTTCTCGAGAAATACCCACCTGACCCAACAACAGCGTGCTTTGTTTTGAGGGGAAATGAATTCTGATCGTGCGCGCTTGTGATAACATCGCGACGGGATTCCACATTTTTGCAGTGTCGCCTGCGGGAATCTCGCCTGCAATTGTCGCAGCAATCGCTTTGGCTTGCACTTCAGTGATATCGCCCACTAAAATCAAATTTGCATTCGCACCAACATAATATTGTCGATAAAATTGCTGTAATTGTGCGCGCGTGATCGCTGCAACAGTTTTTTCATTACCCAATGGATTGTGCGCATACGGAAATTCGCCATACAATGCCGCATAAAATTGATTTTTAGCCACTTGCCAAGGATCTTCTTGCTGTGATTTTAATGCCGCGATGATCTGACTTTTCACGCGCGGTAATTCTGTTGGCGCAAAAGTCGGGGATGATAAAATTTTTCGAAATAAAGTAATAGCAGTCGATAATTTTTTTTCATCCACTAACGTGCGCAGTGTCATGCCCGCATTATCGCGATTCGAAAATGTTTGCACTTCTGCGCCAATATTTTCAAATTGATTGGCGATTTGCTGCGCCGTTAATCCTTGCACGCCCTGATCCAGCATCGCGCTCGTGAGTGTTGCCAATCCAAATTGTTTTCCATCACGTGCCGAACCCGCATCCGCCACCCACTCCACATCCAACGTCGGCAATTCTGTGCGCTGCACAAAAAACACGCGCGTTTTATTCGGCAATTCCCAATGTTGTATGGACAACACTGGCTGAGTAACAGCCATGGCAGAGGTGAGAAAAATTAAGAGAATGCTGATACTTTGTATTACTGAAACACACAATTTTGAGCTGATTTTTTCTATAAAATGCAATTTCATTTTTTAGGCTCCAGGGTGACAACTGTTAACCCACCTTTGTGAAAATATTGTTGCGCTACTTGTTGCACATCGTCCGGTGTCACCGCTTGCGCTGCCTGAATCAATGTGTCGGCTGTTTTCCACGACAATCCCGCCATTTCTGGCACACCCAATGTAGTCGCCTGTTGCATCAAAGAATCTTGACTGTAAACATATTCAGAAACCAACTGCGCCTTCGCGCGATTCAACGCCGCTTCTGGCAACAGTGTATCTGCCAACGCATGCATTTGATCTAATATCCCCTTTTCTAATAATTTACTGGTATTGGTTGGTGTTGCAGAAATAGTAAATAGCGTTGGAAATAAACCATAAGGGTTGTATTCCACATCCACTGACGTCGCCAATTTTTTTTCATGCACCAATTCATTCACCAACACGGAATTTTCACCGCTGCCCAAAATACCCGCTGCCAACAATAATGCTGCAATTTGTTTTTGATTAACGGGATTGATGGTTGCCAATGTCGGCACAGAATATCCCATCACCAACCAGGATAATTGCACAGGCAAATTCACCGTATCATGGCGTTTACCGGAATGACGAATCGCATTTTGTTTTTGTAAAATCGGCAATATAGAAGATTGGATGCCACCAAAATACTGTTTTGCCAGCGCAAAAACAACATCTGGCTTCACATCACCCACCACAATCAGCACCGCATTATTCGGCGCATAATAAGTTTGATACCAAGTGCGCACCACATTCGGCGTTAAATGCTCGATGTCCGTCATCCAGCCAATCACGGGATGATGATACGGTTTTGTTTCAAATGCGGTAGAACGAAATGTTTCATACGCCAACGCGCGCGGATCATCCTCAACACGCATGCGCCGCTCTTCCATCACAATTTTCTTTTCTTGTTCGAATTGCGCAGGATCAAACGTCATGTTATGCATGCGATCCGCCTCTAATTGAAATACCGTCGACAACGCGGTAACTGGAACCGTTTCGTAATACATCGTGTAATCTTCCGTCGTCATCGCATTGGCATCACCGCCCTGTGTCACAATCAATCGATTGAATTCTCCAGATTTAAATTTTTGCGTGCCGCGAAACATCCAATGTTCGAGAAAATGTGAGATACCGGTTTCGCCCTCAGACTCATACGCGCCACCCACCTTGTACCACAATGAACAAAACGCCACCGGCGCACGATGATCTTCACGCACAATCACTTTAAGCCCATTGGTCAATTGAAGTTCTTGCGTGGTTGCTGAAAAAACCGGGGCTGAAATAATAACGCAAATGAACAGCAGCGCTTTTCGTATGGTCTTGAACATCCTGCATTCATCCTGGGTGTGATCAGCTTCTCCCGCTTTCATAAAGAATTTTCATCTTTGGGTGATATTGAATGATAATTTGCCTCGAAAATGCTCATTGACTGATGTGTCAACTGCGCTTTTCTCACCAAATTATCATTCAATCTCACCTCAAATCTGAAAATTTAAGTCAATCAACCTTCAGAGCGGGAACTACTGAGGTGTGATAAGATTCCTTTATCTTAGAGGGTGTGCGCTCATGTTTCAATTTTTAAAATCAAAAAGCGAAAAGAAAGGTTGGTTTCAACAATTTCGCGATGGTGTCAGCAACCTCATTCTCGGAAAAAAAATCATCGATGCAGCGTTAATCACATCACTCGAAACACTGCTACTTTCCTCGGATATCGGCATAGAATGCACGGATATTCTCATCAATAAAATTACGGAGCGTGTCGATCGAAAACAATTGTCTGACCCTGCTGCATTAATGCAAGCGTTGCAAGCGGAGATGATAGCGTTACTCAAACCGTATGAAAAACCATTGGTGATTGATCATCAACCTTTCGTCATTCTCATGGTTGGAGTCAACGGCGCCGGAAAAACGACTTCCATTGCGAAAATCGCGCATTATTTTCAACAGCAGGGAAAATCGGTAATGCTTGCCGCGGGCGATACTTTTCGCGCTGCCGCCATTGAACAATTGCAGGCGTGGGGTGAGCGTAACCAAGTTACCGTCATCGCACAACAACCCGGTGCCGACAGCGCTTCCGTTATTTACGACGCACTGCAGTCTGCTGTTTCGAAAAAAATAGATATTCTCATTGCTGACACAGCGGGTCGATTACACACCCAGGCACATCTCATGAACGAACTCAAAAAAATAAAACGCGTGATGCAAAAAATGGATGCGAGTGCACCGCAGGAAACCATGCTCATCGTTGATGCCACTATCGGTCAAAATGCATTGAATCAAGCGCGCGAATTTCATGAAGCCATTGGATTAAATAGTATCACTGTGACAAAATTAGATGGAACTGCCAAAGGCGGTATGGTATTTGCCATCACACAAAAAACGGGGTTGCCCATTCGTTTTATTGGTGTCGGCGAAAAAATGGATGATCTCAAACCGTTTGACGCTACTCGGTTTGTAACGGAAATTTTTAGTTAGTATGATAGAGTTTTCCAGCGTTTCAAAAACTTATTCAAATCACGTTGCGCTCTCATCGGTCTCTTTTGATATTGATCGCGCAGAAATGGTGTTTTTAACCGGTCATTCAGGTGCTGGGAAATCTACTATTTTAAAATTAGTCATGCGTATTGAAGAACCAACGCAGGGACAAATTACCGTTGATCAATTTAATGTAACTCAATTATCGAAGCGACACATTCCTTTGCTGCGCCGCAACATTGGCATGGTGTATCAAAATCCACAACTGCTGGCGCAACATACCGTATTTGATAATGTCGCACTGCCGCTCATGATTCGCGGATTTCATCATCGTGAAATAAAAAAACGGGTGCAAGCAGCGTTGGATAAAGTGGGTTTGCTATCCAAAGAAAAATTATTGCCAGCAGTGTTGTCGTGCGGTGAACAACAACGCGTTGGCATCGCACGCGCCGTTGTTGGTAAGCCCGATATTTTACTCGCCGATGAACCCACGGGTAATTTAGATCCCGCATTATCTTTGGGAATTCTGCGATTATTTGAAGCGTTTAATGCGGTCGGCGTGACAGTTTTAATTGCGACACATGATTTGCCGCTCATCGCGCAAATGCCCTATCGCATGATTGCTATTGAAAACGGTGAAATACGATGATAGTAGTTTTCGCTCCAAAGGTTGATTAACTTAAATTTTCAGATTTGAGGTGAGATTGAATGATAATTTGGCGAGAAAAGCGCAGTTGACACGAAAGTCAATGAGCATTTTCGAGTTAAATTATCATTCAATATCACCCAAAGATGAAAATTCTTTTGAAAATGGTGAAATACGATGATACATCATTGGCTCATTGCGCACGTACGCGCATTTCGATCTGCAATTCATGCATTCGTGAGAGCGCCTTTAACCAATGCAATGACTATTTTGGTTATTGCCATCGCTATTGCATTGCCGCTGGGATTTTTTGTGTTACTTAAAAATATTGAGGTGGTGAGTCACGCTCAGCAAACCAATGCGCCCAGCATTTCTTTGTATTTACAAGTTAGCGCTACACAAAATGATATCGACACACTCATTAAAAATTTAAATCAAGATAACCGCGTCCAAAAAATTACGTATATTTCATCGGAACAAGGATTAAAATCATTTGAGAAAAAAACGATGTTTCATAATGTTTCCGCGTTTCTATCAAATAATCCCATCCCTGCGGTTGTCATCGTTTATCCAAACGCTGCCAATCGAAATACAGTGGCGATGAATACATTATATGCTTCTTTGAAAACACTTCCGCTCGTGGACACTGCACAACTCGACGCTCAATGGATCACTCGGTTAAATAACATCGTGCATCTCGGTAATCAACTGAGCAAAGCATTATCCATTTTGTTTGCCTGCAGCATTTTATTGATTGTCGGTCATGCGCTACGTGAATCACTGTCATATCATACAACGGATATTCAGATATTCAGATTGTTGGGCGCAACATCAGGATACATTCGACGACCGCTCTTGTATCAAGGATGGCTGTATGGATTATGTGGCGCACTCGGTGCTGCCGCTTTGGTTCAATTGTTGCTGTGGACGATGCAAGACTCCATCGCGCAATTGGCACAAAGCTATCAAACTCATTTTCAATTAATCATGATTTCAAGAGTGGATATAATTGCGCTAACCCTCGTTGCTTCACTGTTGGGATGGCTGGGCGCTTGGATGATCGCCGTGCGTTTTATCAATCGGTCCGAGTTGTCGAGGTAATCGGTATACCGATTGATTTATGTAAAGATACAATCGACATACCGATTTATTTATGCCATAATACAATCAGTATATCGATTGTATGAGGAAATGATGTTCACCATTCTAAGTCGCTGGAATCGCTGGGGTAGCGCCACGCTTTCCAGTGGTATTGCGCGACAAATAACCCGGAATATCTACCCGGTGATACACACAAAAGAGATTGTCGTGTTGATCGGCATGCGTCGCGCTGGTAAAACAACAATCTTATTTCAGCTCATGGATCATCTTGAATCGTCTGGTATTCCGAAAGAAGCCATGTTGCACGTTAATTTCGAGGAGCCTGCATTAGCCGCCAACCTCAACACCGATTTTTTAGACGAACTGTATAACGACTATCGCGCAAACATTTTTCCGAAAGGGAAAGCGTATTTGTTTTTTGATGAAATTCAAAATGTACCTCAATGGGAACGCTGGGTACGCGCACGCAATGAATCCGAAGAAATAAAAATATTTTTAACGGGCTCATCTGCAAATTTAATGTCGCGTGAATTAGGCACTGTACTCACCGGGCGTCATGTTTCTTTTATAGTTAGTCCACTCTGTTTTTCTGAATATTTGCAATTTCAGAAAATAGATGTGCCAGCAAAAAAAACAAAGTTGCCCGCATCACACGATATTCAATTTGCATTAGAAAAATATTTACAATGGGGCGGGCTTCCGGAAGTCGTATTAAGCCAATCAGATGATCGACGCGAGTTATTATTAAGACAATACTTTGATGACCTGCTTTTCAAAGATGTGGCCATGCGTCATGAAATTCGCGATATTGCTTTATTGCGACATCTTGCGGTGTATTTAATGACTCAAACCGCAAGCCTGGTTTCTTTTCATCGTATCGCCAAACAATTTTCAATTTCCATTGAAAAAGCGGGAACCTACTGCGTCTTTTTACAAGAAGCATTTTTAATAGACTGTTTATCTTTTTTTAGCCTGAAAACAGCAGAACGCAATCGCCATCCATTTAAAGTGCATGCCGCAGATTTGGGATTACGCAATATAATTGCGTTGTCAGGCTCACCAGATCGAGGGCGATTAATCGAAACTGCCGTATTCCATCAACTGAGAAATAAATTTAAAAACGAACTGTACTACTGGAAAGGAAAACATGAAATCGATTTTTTGCGTCGCGAAAAAAATGTTGTGAAAGAATTAATTCAGGTGGCGCAAAAAATAGATAAAGAAGAAATCGTAAAAAGAGAATTTTCTGCATTAAAAGAGGCAAGCGAACACTTTAAAACCGCGCACACCACATTCATTGTGGAAAAAATATCAAAAAAAATGCCGAATAACATCATGCCGCTATGGTTATTCCTGTTGAGTTAAAAACTATAATAAATCATCATTCCATAATTTTTCTAAAAAATATTTCCAATGTATAATATCAATCCCCTCTTCTTTGCGATGTATGAGATCATGACTAATAACCATGTATTTTTTACAAATATTTTCTTGTTTTAATAAACGAATGCCTTTGAGGTGCTTATCGTGAATTTTATCGGCCGATTTTACTTCAATTGCAATATCATCACCCACGATAAAATCAACTTCTTGGTGTTGTTGTGATTGCCAATAAGATAATGGTGATCTTAGCCGGCGATAACTCAAATAAGCGCGCAACTCAAGCGCAATAAAATGCTCAAATGCCCGCCCGTAAACATCGCTGGTTTTTTCTAATGATTGCACACCAGACAACGTATGCTTAACGCCACAATCAAATAAATAAAATTTTGCGGTACTCATTGCTTTTCGCTTCATTGTTTTAGTCCATGCCGGCACTAAAAAGCCAATAAACGTATCTTCTAAGATATGGTAATACTCACGCACAGTTGAAATGGGAATTCCTGCGTCGTTGGCAACAGAACTAAAATTCAAAATATTCCCACTCGTCAACGCTGCCAATTTTAAAAATCTCGCGAAGCTCGGTATTTTTCGAACCAATGATTCCGCTTGAATTTCTTCTTTCAAATAAGTGTCGACATAAGCATGCAATTCTTCGGCGGGTTTTTCACTCGAATAAACGGCAGGCAATCCGCCAAATTGCAAGTACCGCATCAAATCAAAATCAGGAATTTCGGTGCTGACCAACGGAAATAAATTTGCTTCCCAGGCGCGCCCCGCCAGTAAATTAACATGCTGTTGACGCAATGAACGCGCACTACTGCCTGTCAATAAAAATTTGATATTGCGCGTTTCAATCAGTCGATGCACTTCATTCAGCAACATAGGAACACGCTGCACCTCATCAACAACGACGTATTCGAAATTTGATGCAGCATCAATCATTGATTCCAGCTGGTGTGGCTGCGCTGAAAGTTGCAAATACAAATCACTGCGCAATAAATCAAAAACAATCGCGGAATCTCGAAATTCGTGCCGAATTAAGAAGGATTTTCCGGTCGCGCGCGGCCCAAACAAGAAAAATGACTTGTTTTTCAATAAATTATGTAAATTTAGTTGTCGTTGAAACATAAAAATTTCGCAACTCTATTGCTAATAATTATATAAAATTTACAAGGGAGTTGTCAATTTTATAAAGTTCTCAATGCCGAAAACCCGCCTATCCTTGTGTCAACCCGTCAAAAATGTGCTAGAATTCCGTCCACAAACGAGGTAACTATCAATGAAGTTAGCAGATCAAAAAGCATTAGCGTTAGCGACAGGATCGCTGTCTGTTGGCACTTTAGGCTCGTATATTCATTGGGTTAACCAAATCCCTTTGTTAACCGAATCAGAAGAAAAAGCGCTGGCGGAGCGTTTACATCAAAACAACGACTTAAAAGCAGCCCGCGAGCTCGTCATGTCGCATTTACGTTTTGTGGTGAAAATTGCCCGAGGTTATGCAGGCTACGGTTTGCAACAAGAAGATCTTATCCAAGAAGGCAATATTGGCTTGATGAAAGCGGTCAAGCGTTTCAATCCGACCATGGGTGTTCGATTAGTATCATTCGCGGTACATTGGATCCGCGCGGAAATGCACGAATTCATTATTCGTAATTGGCGCATCGTAAAAATTGCAACGACTAAAGCGCAACGAAAATTATTTTTTAATATTCGAAAAGCCGCTAAAAAACGGGGTTGGTTTAGTGATTCAGAAATTGCGGCGGTTGCGGAAGAATTGAATGTCAGTCATCAAGATGTGCGACAAATGGAAATGCGCATGAGTAACGCCGATCAATCGCTTGAATTTTTCGGCGATGATGACGATGAAACAGCGAGCCTCAAAGCGCCGATTCATTATTTAGAAGATAAAAGCGCTAATCCAGAACAACAAGCGCAAGCAGATAATTTAGAAGCGTTTCAAGGCGTCGAACTGCAACACGCGATGAAAAAACTAGATGCGCGCAGCCAAACCATTATTCAAGAACGCTGGTTGTCAGAAGAAAAATCAACGCTACAAACACTCGCAGCACAATTCAATATTTCGCTAGAGCGTGTTCGTCAATTGGAAAAGATGGCATTAGAAAAATTACGCATGGCAATGGCCGCGTAACTTATCCACAAAATAAAAATTTATAACTTATTGTTTTTAAAATAAAATTTTGAGTTATCCCCAATTCTATGGGCACGACAAAATTTAAAAAGCACGTGTCATCCCGGAAATTGCGCTAGCAATTATCCGGGATCCAGGAGAAAAACACTGGATTCCGGATAATTTTTGAGTACAAAAATTTCCGGAATGACGGTAACAAATCAGGCCATACTAGCGTTTAACCAGACGGTTTCTTAGACCAATTCTCAAATTTTAATTCTTTAATTTTTTCAAAATGTTTAATATTATTGGTGACTAAAATTCCATCATGCGCTAACACAATACTCGCGATCATTAAATCCATATCGGCCAATAAATTACCTTGTTTTTTCATGTGCGCTTTATGTCTTGCAAAATGCATGGATGCAGCAGGTGAAAATTCAAGCACACGAATCTCTTTTAAAAATTCCTGTATTTTTTTTAAGTTTTGTTCTTTTTGTGTAGAATTAAAAACACCATACAGTAATTCTGTTTGATTGATAACGGTGGTTGATAAATCCGATTGTGCAACAACTGATACTTTTTCAACAACATGCTCATGCCCTTTTAAGAAATAAATTAATATGTCTGTATCCAACACATATTTCATAACTTTGCCTTAGAGCTTGTTTAAAATCTCCTGACTCGCTGCAAATGACGCTATTCGGTGTAAATAAATGAAATTTTTCGGTCAAGATTAAAGAATATTAACCTTAAATTTTCATTTATTTCCACTCGAATATCATCATTTTCGCTTGAGCCCGGAGATCTTAAACAAGCTCTTAATAGTTTTATTACGTCGATCACTTCTAATTGCAAATAACATATCATCAGATTCTTTTTCGGAAAGAATGCCGGCGAATCGCATTAATGTGTTATTTAATTTTAGTTGTTGATTGGCATAACATCGCAGTGCTTTTTCAACCACCGCTGTCTTTGAGGTTCGTAATTTTCCTTCAAGTTGAATTAAAATCATCATCGCCTGATGGCTTAATCGAAAATTGGCTGGTTTTTTATGCGGATTCTTGAGTGGTTTCGTCATTGTCTGCTCGCAACTATGTGTATATACAAATTATAGTATAATTTCATTTTTTGTCAATACAAAAAGATGTGGTTTCCCGCCTCAAGATCAGAAATTATCTTGTTCGATGGTGATGGAGTGCGGTAATATCGCATCTTCATTGGCGAGCGGTATATACCCACTTCACTTCAAAATGCGATTTTTTTATCGCATTTTGAAGTGTCTCATCACGATGGGGTTTCTAAGGGGAGAATCGTGATTCTCCCCTTAGATTTAGCAAACGTGAATTCACTTCACGTTTGCGTTCTAATCAGGATATACCGCGAGTGATGAAGTGCGGTAATATCGCATCTTCATTGGCGAGCGGTATATCACTTTCTACATGCTTCTGATTGCATGCATAATCAGAACCCGTTATATTAGCTCATTCCACTCCACCACATCTATTTTTAAGGAATAATATGAAAAAAATGATGCACGCATTACTCGTGACTGGCTGCTTACTCGTCGGATTTTCAAGCTTCGCCGCAGAAACCAACGCATTCACCCCCGCTCAAGTGACGCAAATCCAAGACATCATCAAACAATACCTGGTTAGCAATCCGGAGGTATTGGTCGCGGCATCGCAAGTGCTGCAAGCTAAGCAAGAAGTGAAAATGGAAAAAGATTCCATGGGCGCTATTTCTCAAAACAAAACAGCGTTATTCGATGACGCTCAATCTCCCAGTATCGGCAACGTCAATGCACCCGTTACTGTAGTTGAGTTTTTTGATTATCAATGTGGGCACTGTCGCGCCATGGCGCCGATTCTCGAAAAATTAGTGGGCGCTGATAATAATTTGCGTGTGATATTTAAAGAATTGCCTATTTTTGGCGGTCAGTCGCAATTTGCCGCGAAAGTAGCGCTGGCAGCAAGCTTGCAAGCCAATAAATATTACACGTTGCATAATTTATTACTTACCTCAACGGATTCGCTAACCAAAGAAAATGTTTTGGGATTGGCAAGAAAAGCGGGTCTCAATATGCCGCTGCTTGAAAAAGACATGGAATCGCCGGCGATCGACAAACAATTACAAGCTAATTTTAAATTAGCGCAAGCATTAAAACTCGCGGGAACGCCAACGTTTGTGATTGGCAATAAAGCGCAAACCAAGTTTCGCTTTATTCCCGGTGCCACATCCATGGAAAACCTGCAGTCGGAAATTAAAGCGGTTCAATGATCGACAAGCCCAGCACATTTCAGTCTGTTATTTTTGAACTACAGAAATTCTGGGCGGATCAAGGCTGTGTTATTTTACAGCCGCTGGATTTGGAAGTGGGTGCTGGCACTTTTCACCCCGCTACTTTTATTCACGCAATCGGACCGGAACCTTGGTATGCAGCTTACGTGCAGCCGTCTCGCCGCCCGACGGATGGTCGTTATGGTGAAAATCCCAATCGTGGTCAGCATTATTATCAATTTCAAGTCGTGTTAAAACCTTCGCCATCCAACATTCAAGAATTATATTTGCAATCCCTGCGCGCACTCGGCATTGATCCTCTATTGCATGATATTCGTTTTGTGGAAGACAACTGGGAATCGCCAACGCTCGGCGCCTGGGGTTTGGGCTGGGAAGTTTGGCAAGATGGCATGGAGATCACGCAATTTACTTATTTTCAGCAAATCGGCGGCCTGCCCTGTGAACCCGTAATGGGTGAAATTACCTATGGTTTGGAACGCCTCGCTATGTTTTTGCAAAATAAAAATAATATGTTTGATTTGGTGTGGACCAAAACTCCGGGTGGCATCGTCACCTACGGTGATGTTTTTTTGCAAAACGAACGTGAAATGTCCGCATTTAATTTTGAACATGCGAATGTGAAAAAATTATTTTCACTGTTTGATTTTTATGAACAGGAAGCAAAACGTTTTACCGAATTGCAACTACCACTGGTGGCTTATGAGTGTGTGCTAAAAGCGTCACACTTGTTTAATTTACTTGACGCAAGACAAGCCATTTCCGTCACCGAAAGGCAGCGATTTATTTTGCGCGTGCGTAATTTAAGTTTTAGTGTTGCAAAAGCATATTACGAATCACGCAAGGCGTTGGGATTTCCTTTGTGTAAGGCGACACCATGAATAATTATTTTTTACTCGAAATTGGATGCGAAGAAATTCCCGCGAATCATCAAGTGGCACTGGAAAATGGACTAAAAACACAATTTGAAAAAAATTTATCGGAAAATAAAATCACGTTTTCACAAATCAAAACATTTTCCACGCCGCGTCGTTTGGCGATATTAATTTCAGGCATGGAAACTCGACAAGCACCACAACGCACCGAGCGCCAAGGACCGGCATTTCAAGATGCCTATGATAAAAATGGCACACCAACTTTAGTGTGTTTGGGTTTTGCTAAGGGGTGTAATGTATCTATCGATCAATTAATTGTGAGAGACACGCCCAAAGGAAAACGATTGGTGTGCACCGTTGAAAAAGAAGGCGCTGCAACACGCGATTTATTGCCGGAAATTACAGTAAAATCGATTGCCAAATTACCACTTAGCAAACCCATGCGTTGGGGAAATAAAAATATTTCTTTTATTCGCCCGGTGCATTGGGTAACCATGCTTTTCGGATCAGAGTTGATCGATACTGAAATTCTCGGTGTAAAAACCACCCGAAATACAATTGGCCATCGTTTTCATTGCCCTAAATCTGTTTTCATTTCCAGGCCGGAAGATTATCACGTCACACTGTACTCCCAGGGCTTTGTGATGGCGGATCGCGAATCTCGAAAAAATTTAATCATGAAATCGATGCGCGCACTTTTGTCTGAAGATCAACAAGTGATTATTCCGCCGGATTTATTAGATGAAGTGACCGGATTGGTGGAGTGGCCCGTCGCACTCAAAGGAACTTTTTCGCCAGAATTTTTAAAGATTCCCAAAGAAATATTAATTTCGTCGATGCAAATTCATCAAAAATGTTTTCCGGTAATAAATAAAAATCAGGAATTACTGCCCTACTTCATTTTAATCAGCAACATTAAAAGCAAAGATGCGGCCACTGTGGTCGCCGGAAATGAACGCGTCATTCACGCGCGATTATCCGACGCTGCGTTTTTCTATCAACAAGATTTAAAAAAACCGTTGATCGATCACTTACCGCAGCTCGATCATGTAATCTTTCAGGAAAAATTGGGCAGTGTTGGTGATAAAGTGAAACGAATCACCGCATTATCCACTTGGATCGCCAAAAAAATTCACGCAGATTTAAAATCAACCAGACTTGCGGCGATGTTATGCAAATGCGACTTGGTCACTGATATGGTGCGTGAGTTTCCAAATTTGCAAGGTGTTATGGGGTATTACTACGCCCTGCGTGCTCACGCACCCGAGTCCGCAGCAATCGCCATCACAGAGCATTACCTACCAAAATTTTCTGGTGACGAGTTACCACAAACGCCCGTTGGATTGTGTGTGGCGCTCGCAGATCGCGCAGACACGCTGATCGGCATTCTTGGTATCAATCAACTCCCGACTGGCGAAAAGGATCCATTTGCCCTGCGTCGCGCTGCAAACGGTATTGTTCGCATACTCATTGAAAAAAAATTGGATATTGATTTATTGCTGCTACTCAAAGAAAGTAAAAAGTTATACGCAAACGCCCTGCCCAACAAAAATGTTGCTAAAGATGCATTTGATTTTATTTTAGTGCGTTTGAAATCTTGGTATTTAGAAAAGGGGGTTGCAGCCGAAATTTTTGAAGCGGTCGCCGCATGCGCCCCAACCTCCCTGTTAGATTTTGATCGGCGCTTGAAAGCGGTGTTGCAATTTCAAAAATTACCGGAGGCAAGCAGCCTTGCTGCCGCCAACAAACGGGTTTCTAACATTCTTAAAAAACAACCCAGAAAAGAATTCAAAGACGCTAACAAAAAATTATTTGAATTTGAAGCCGAGCATCACCTGTCCATGCAATTACAAGCACTAGAAAAAACAATCAACGCGCTGTATCAAAAAGCAGATTATGAAAAAGCACTCACAGAATTGTCAACCCTTAAAACACCCATCGACCAATTCTTTAATGACGTGATGATTATGGTGGATGATGAAAAGAAAAAACAAAATCGCCTGGCGTTACTTTCTTCAATACATCAGTTGTTCACTAAAGTTGCCGATATTTCTTTGCTTCCGTAAAAATAAACCGCTTGTGTAACCTTGTGGATAATCACTGTATGCCGCAGGTAAAACCCCTGCGCATTTCCCCGTGAAAACTTATCCACAAAGTTATCCACAGCTGTGCATAGCTTATGCCCACACTCAGACAAACAACGCAACACATTGATAAAAAAACAAAAAAAATAGTTATCCACAGGCGTGTGCCACCCCTATTACTACTACTATCTTAATTACATATAAATTAAATATAGATGTAATACAGATAAATAAAGTAGTTTTTTATCAATCAAAAACTCATTGCCTTTGTGAAACCCTGATCGTATGATGTGTTTTTGTTTGGGATTGCTATGCGCCGCCACTTGTTTTTATTATTATTATTTTTTTCATTCTCAGGTGTTGCGGATACTTTTTGGCGTTGCACCGCCATTAATCACGCCGGTGCGAAATGGGTTGAGTTTGGCGCAGCCAAGTTAATCACGTTGCGTTACGTGCAGGGTGAATGTAAAAAAAATAATAATGATAAAACGTGCCGTGAAAGTTGTTTTCCACCCATGGAATATTGGCGTTGTTTGTCGCACGATACCACACCCACGGAAAAAAATGTTACACAAAAACCAGGAAGCTGGTATTGGTCATCCACTTACAAGCAAGTTGCGATGAATGGCGCGCTAGAGGCTTGTTTGCATAACAGTGCGTTTGGTGGGTGTCATGTTAATTCAAACAGTTGTGCTGCATCGTAGATGGTAAAAAATATGGTTTTTAAAGCAATTCGTTTTTTGTTATTACCACTGATCGCCGCATTGCTTTGCGCGTGCACTGGATTTCAAAATTTTATACAAGATGTTTCTAACAAATCGCAGCCAGCAGCTGCTGCACCGGCCGCGAAACCGGCGCAGCAGTGCAATCAGTGGTGCCATAATGGATGGTGCTCAACGCACTGCGAAGATGTTGACAATTCCCACTGAAAATCAAACCTGAAAATTTAAGTTGACCAACCTTCTGGGTAGAAACTATTGAGTGTAAAAAGTAATGTTACATCTGATTTTCTAATTATTGGCGCCGGCGTTTTAGGCGTTACAGTAGCGCTGGTACTCAAAGAAAAATTTCCAGACCAAAAAATAATAATTTTAGAAAAAGAATTACACGCTGGATTTCATGCCAGCGGGCGAAATAGCGGGGTGTTGCACGCGGGATTTTATTATACTTCAGATAGCTTGAAGGCGCGATTTTGCAAAGAAGGCAATCGCGCGATGAAGGATTATTGCAAAGAAAATCGATTACCGTTAAACGAAAACGGAAAATTAGTGGTGACAAAAAATGAAGTTGAGCTCACCGGCTTAAAGACATTGTACGAACGCGGAATTCAAAACCAAGTTTCATTAAAATTAATTAACGAGAAAGAAGCAAAAGAAATTGAACCGCGCGTTCGCACCATTCAGCAGGCAATTTTTTCGCCCGACACCGCGTCCGTTGATCCCAAATTAATAATGCAATCGCTGGTTCAAAAAGCGATGGAGCAGGGCGTGTGTTTTTATTTTAATGAACGGTATATTTCCGTGAAAAAAAACATCATTTGCACTAGTCGACGAAAAATAAATGCGGGATTTGTTGTGAATGCCTCGGGGTTGTATGCGGATAAAATCGCCAAAGAGTTTGGTTTTGGAAAAGAATATGAAGTGGTACCGTTCAAAGGATTGTATTTATATTCGCAAGAGAAAGTAGGGGATTTAAAAACACATATTTATCCCGTGCCTGATTTACAGTATCCATTTTTAGGTGTTCATTTTACGGTAACTGTTGATGGAAAAATAAAAATTGGGCCGACAGCGATTCCTGCGTTTTGGCGAGAGCAGTATAGTGGATTGCAACGTTTTTCCACATCAGAATTTTTTTCCATTGTTCAGCGTGAAGCAAAATTATTTATTAAAAATAAATTTCATTTTAGGCAAGTTGCCATACACGAATTAAAAAAATATCAGAAAAGTTTTTTAAGTAATGAGGCGGCGTATATGCTCGAAAACTTTAACGCAGCACACTATAAAACTTGGGGAAAACCCGGTATTCGCGCACAATTAGTGAACACTAAAACCAACACACTCGTAACCGATTTTTGTTACGAGGGAGATAAAAACTCATTCCATATTTTAAACGCCGTTTCACCCGCATTTACCTGTGCGTTTCCATTAGCGGAATTTTTTGTGATGCGGATTGCAAATACCCAGATTTAAATAATACATCAGTGATTTTATTTACACTGTCTTCAACGCTGGAGTTTGATGTGTCTATCATCACATCTGGATTTTTTGGGGCTTCATAAGTATCATCCACACCTGTAAAATTTTTAATAAGCCCCGCATGCGCTTTTTGATACAAACCTTTGGGATCGCGCTTCTCACACAACAATAACGGTGTGCTGATATAAATTTCAAAAAAACCACCATAGGGGATGATCAATGAGCGCGCTTCTTCACGGGTATTTGCGTGTGGGGCGATTTGCGCGCAGATCGCAATACCATTATGTTTGGTAATTTCACTTGCCACATAAGCGATTCTGCGAATATTAAGCGCGCGATCTTCTTTTGAAAATCCAAGGCCGCTTGATAGCATACGACGTACCACATCACCGTCCAGCAAAGAAATAGAACGATCGATGCAATATTCATGTAGTTTTTGAATTAATGCATTAGCAATAGTTGATTTTCCGGATCCAGATAAACCCGTAAAAAATAGCGTGAATCCTTGTTTGTGTTTTGGTGGATATACTTTTCGTAATTCTTGAATCACTGACGGAAAGGAAAACCACCCTGGAATTTCAGCGCCTGTTTGTAGTAATTCGCGCAATTGCGTGCCAGAAATGCGCGCGATATCAGATTCCGATTGAATTTGATCAGCAGGAATGTAACGACGCTTGATTTTATCAAACACCATTTCCTGAAACGGAACCATTTTAATTTTAATTTCTTCCTCATGCGTTTTAACCAATTCTTGTGCGGCATAAGGATGATAAAAGGGTTGGTTATTTTTATCATTTCCCGGCCCCGCGTGATCACGCCCAACAATAAAATGCGTGCAACCATAATTTTTTCGGATTAACGCATGCCATAACGCTTCACGCGGCCCCGCCATGCGCATTGCGAGCGGTAACAAACTTAACAATGCATGATTTTCAGGATAGGTTTCTAAAATTTTCAGATAACACCTGATGCGAATAAAATAATCAATATCACCGGGTTTGGTGATGCCAGAAACCGGATGAATAAGTAATTTTGCTTGATGTTCTTTTGCTGCAATTAACGTGAGTGTTTGATGTGCGCGATGCATAGGATTTCTGGTTTGAAAGGCGATCACACGATCCCATTTTTTTTCATGAAAAATTTTTTTTATTTCTTTGGGTGAGTGACGTAAATTTTTAAAATCATAGTGTTTGGGGGTTTGAATTTTTTCAATTTCACCACCCAAGTAAATCGAATTGGTTTTATGAAATAAAGTATAAACACCGGGATGTATTGTATCTGTTGTGCCAAAAATAAATTGTGCTTCACGTGTCTTGTCTGGCTTCCAGGCGGAGTGAATGCGCATGTGTGCTAGTGCATTTCCCTCTTCATCTTGAAGTAAAATAATATCATGTAGGGCGATGCTATCCGCAAATGATTCCGACACATCCAAAACAACTGGAATTGGCCACAGCGATCCATTAACCAAACGCATTTTATCCAGTACAGAATCATAATCCGGTTGCGATAAAAAACCAGTGAGTGGAAAAAACCCACCATTTTGCAGTAACTCTAGATCACAGATTTGTTTAGGCGACAGTATCCAGTTTTTCATATTTTTTCTCATAAAATGCCATTGTTTTTTCCAACCCAGCTTTTAAATCAGTGGCGGGTTTCCAGCCCAACTCACTTTTTATTTTTTGATTATTGATCGCATAACGCCAATCATGGCCCAGCCTATCAGTGACAAAACGGATGAGTTTTTCATGCGGTTGATTTTCTGGAAATCGCACATCCATCAATGTGCAAATTTGTTTTGCTAAATCTATATTACTAATTTCGCATTCACCACCAATGTTATAAGTGTGATTGAGTTTTCCGTGACGAATAATACAGCTCACCGCCTCGCAGTGATCATTGACAAAAATCCAATCGCGAATATTGGAGCCATCCCCATAAATCGGAATTTTCTGATTTGAAAAACAAGCGCGAATAATGGTTGGAATAAATTTTTCAGGGTGTTGATGCGGCCCATAATTATTGGAGCAATTAGAAATTGTAACGGGTAATTGATGGGTGTGTGCGAATGCACGCACTAAATGATCCGATCCCGCCTTGGAAGCAGAGTAGGGTGAGTTGGGTTGATAGGGATGTGTTTCTGTAAATGGAGCATCACCATTTTTTAATTCGCCATAAACCTCGTCCGTTGAGATATGATGAAATCGGCAATTTTTTTCGCGCGCATATTGTAATAAATTAAATGTGCCTACAATATTGGTTTGAATAAAGGCGCTTGGGTCGATAATAGAGCGATCCACATGACTTTCTGCGGCAAAATGCACAATGGTGTCGATGGTGTATTCTTGCAATATTTTTAAAACCAATGCTTCATCACCAATATCACCCTGAATAAAAACATGCTGATCCGGATTTAAACCTAATAAATTATTTTTATTTCCCGCATACGTTAATTTATCCAGGCTTACAATGCGCAAATTAGCATCGCGTGATAATTCATCGCGCACAAAATGACTGCCGATAAATCCTGCGGAGCCGGTAACTAACATATTTTTGGGCGCATGTATCATGTTAAAATAGCGACCTCATCTCGAATGATTCGCAATAAATATTGCCCATAGTCATTATTTTTCAATGTTACCGCTAATTTTTCCAATTGTTCTGTGCTGATGTATTCTAAACGCCACGCAATTTCTTCGGGACAAGCAATTTTCAAACCCTGGCGTTGCTCGAGTGTTGCGACATATTGTGACGCTTCTAATAATGATTGATGCGTTCCTGTATCCAACCACGCAAATCCGCGATTGAGTTTTTGCGCACGCAATTGATTTTTTTGAAAATAACATTTATTCACATCCGTAATTTCCAGTTCACCTCGTAAAGAAGGCTTAATCGATTTTGCAAAATCGATTACTTGATTATCATAAAAATATAAACCCGTCACAGCCCAGTTTGATTGCGGATTTTGTGGCTTTTCAGTAATGTCTACAATATTTTCTGCTGCATCAAATGTAATAACACCGTATTGTTTTGGATTTTTTACGTAATAAGCAAAAATCGTCGCGCCATTTAAATTTTGCTTGGTATTTTTTAATTCCTGACGCAAGTTTTGCCCGTGAAAAATATTGTCGCCTAAGATCAAACAAACGGATGCGCTGCCAATAAACGATTCACCCAAAATAAACGCCTGCGCCAATCCATCCGGATTTTTTTGTACACAATATCGAATGTGTACGCCCCATTGAGATCCGTCGGATAATAATGTTTGGTAAGCTGGTAGATCACGCGCTGCAGTGATGATTAAAATATCGCGTATATCAGCGAGCAACAACGTCGATAGGGAATAATAAATCATGGGTTTGTCATAAATCGGCAGCAACTGCTTAGATGTATTTTTCGTCAGCGGATAGAGTCGGGTGCCTAAGCCGCCCGCTAAGATAATTCCTTTCATTTTCTCAATGCCATTTGTACTGTGGTGCGCTATGATACCGAATTCTAAATAAAAAATCTTGATCTTATGTTGACCGTCTTCAAGCAATTTTACGCAATCTTTACTGCACTAGAACGTCGAAGGGTTTGTTATCTTTTTCTTCCCGCGGTGTTTGCAGCGATCGTGAATGTGATGGGCATTGCTTTTGTAGCGCCTTTTATCGCGATGGTTGCCGATCCAACCGCTATTCAAGCTCACGCAAAAGTGGCTTGGATTTTTCATGCGTTGCATTTTCACAGCGTGCATTATTTTTTGCTTTTTTTAGGATTTTTGGTGCTGGGTATTTTGATTGTCGGCAATGGTGTCAGCGCGTTGACTACTTGGCTTATGCTGCGATTTACTAACCTCTGTAGCTTCACTTTATCAAAACGACTGTTAGAAAATTATTTAAAGCAACCTTACTCTTATTTTCTCGATCAAAATAGCGCCACATTAACAAAAAATATTTTATCGGAAGTCGATTCAGTGGTGTCACATGTGCTGCGTTATGGATTGGATATGTTAGCAAGAACAGTAGCGATGCTGTTTATCGTGGTACTACTTTTTTTAATCAATCCCAGTTTGGCTGTGGTGATTACCGCCGTGCTGGGCGGTGCTTATGTCATCATTTATAGTGTAGTGCGTCGACGTTTGGGCGAAGCTTCGCTTGCGCAAACCGAATCGAAGGAGCAGCGTTATCGCATTGCGAACGAGGCATTTGGTGGAATTAAAGAAATCAAATTGCAGGGTTGCGAGGATATTTTTCTAAAAGCGTTTGAAAAACCTGCGAAAATATATTCTTATCACGAGGCAGCATCTCAAATTATTGCTGACTTACCTCGGTACGCATTGGAGGTAATTGCTTTTGGCGGCATTGTGTTAATTGTTTTGTATTTATTGGCTACACATCAAAACTTTAACAACATTATGCCGCTTCTCGCGATTTATGCATTTGCGGGTTATCGTTTAATGCCGGGATTACAGTCAATTTTTGGTGCGTTAACTTCAATTCGAGCGCATGCACATGCATTGGATATTTTACATGAAGACCTGGTTAATAAATCATGGGAAAAAGACAAAAATTATTTTTCTCTGAACATTGGAAAATTATTTTTTCAATCCACGTTAACCTTGCGTAATATTTCATTCTCATATACGCAATCAAAACATCTTGTCTTGGATAATTTTAATTTTACTGTTCATGCGGGCGAAAGTATTGGTATTGTCGGTGAAACGGGTGCCGGAAAAACAACACTGATTGATATTATTTTGGGATTACTATTGCCAACATCAGGGAAAATTCAGGTTGATGATATCGTGATTTCTGAAAATAATATGCGCGCATGGCAGCAGAATTTAGGATATGTTCCGCAACATATTTATTTATCTGACGATAGTATTACAAGCAATATTGCCTTTGGCGTTGAGAAAAATAATATTGATTTTGATCGCGTTAAAAAAGCAGCGCAATTAGCGGCGATTGATGATTTTATTGTGCAAGAATTACCACAGGGATATGAAACCGCGGTCGGTGAACGCGGTATTCGTTTGAGTGGCGGGCAGCGTCAACGCATTGGAATTGCACGTGCATTGTATCGTGATCCGCAATTGTTAGTGTTTGATGAAGCAACGAGCGCTTTAGATAGTATGACGGAAGAAAGTATTATGCACGCCATTTACGGATTATCTCGCAAAAAAACATTGATTATTATTGCGCATCGCCTATCCACGTTAATACAATGCGATAAAATTATTGTGCTCAGTCATGGTGTTGTGAAAGATATTGGCACCTATGATGAATTGATTGCAAGGAATATTGAATTTCAGAGAATGGCAAAAGTGATCGCATGAAAGCAGAACAATTAAAAATTCCCGGTATGATGTTAATCACGCTGAAAAAACACGGTGATGAGCGGGGGTTTTTTATGGAAACGTTTCGACAGTCTGCACTTCAAGAGATCGGAGTGAATTATCACTTTGTGCAAGACAATCGTTCATTTTCCAGAAAAAATATTTTGCGTGGTATGCACTATCAAATTCAGAAACCCAAAGGGCACATGATTTCAGTGATGCGTGGAAAAATATTTGATGTGGGTGTTGATATGCGAAAAAACTCCCCAGCATTCGGTCAGTGGTGCGGTGTTACGTTATCTGCTGAAAATCCACAACAATTGTTTTTGCCGCCCGGAGTCGCGCATGGTTTTTGTGCACTCGAGGAAGAAAATGAAATGTATTATAAATGCACCGATTATTATGACGCGCAAGACGAGGGTGGTTTGCTGTGGAGTGATGTGTCGATCGGAATTGAATGGCCATTAACTCAACCGATCACCAACACAAGAGATAGTACATTTCCGCTGCTATCCCAAATTCCTGTTAGACGATTACCGCAAGTGACTATATAATGCGGGTGGTTGAGAGGGAGATCGTTATGCAATGCCGTATTTGTCAAACACAGATCCAGCCGTTTATGTCATTTGGAAAAATGCCCATCGCCAATGGATTTTTGCAATCCAATAATCCGACAGATGAATATTTTTTTGAATTAGCGCCCGCATTTTGTAATCGGTGTAAAACATTTCAGTTAACCGAGCAGCCTGATGCCAATCAAATGTTTCATGATCATTATGCATTTTATTCACGCACATCCAAACGCATGGTCGAACATTTTAAATCTTATGCAGAATGGGTGATGGAAAATTATTTAGATGACAATCCGTTCGTTGTGGAACTTGGCAGTAATGACGGTATTTTACTTGAGAATTTTGCACGCGCCGGGATTGCGCATGCAGGTGTTGAGCCTTCTGCCAATGTAGCAGTTGAAGCGAGAAAACACGGCGTAAATACTATCACTGAATTTTTTACGTCCACGCTTGCTAATCGCATTATTTCAGAATATGGATATGCCGACGCGATTATGGCAGCTAATGTGATGTGTCATATTCCAAACTTAAATGACATTGCCATTGCTGCAAATCAATTATTAAAGCCCCAAGGTGTTTTGATTTTTGAGGATCCCTATCTGGGTGATATGATCGCAAAAACGTCCTATGATCAAATTTACGATGAGCACGTTTATATTTTCTCAGCACATGCCGTATCCAATATTTTTGGCAGACATGGTTTTGAATTAATTGATGTGAAGCCGCAAGCAACACATGGTGGATCGATGCGATATATTTTAGCAAAAAAAGGTGCGCGTCACATTTCAGATGCCGTCACTAAAGTATTAATGCAAGAAAAATCGCAAGGTCTTTGCGATGAAAGAACTTACGAAAAATTTAAGAAAAATTGTGAACTTTCTAAAAAAGCCTTACTAAAAACTTTGAACAAATGCAAATTAGAAAATCGTCGTGTCGTGGGGTATGCGGCAACCTCAAAAAGCACCACCGTTTTAAATTATTGCGGCATAGGCCCAGATTTAATTGAATATATTTGTGATACCACCCCTTTAAAACAAAACACGTATACACCCGGCACGCATATTCCTGTTCGCGACTATGAAAATTTTAAAAACGAATATCCAGACACAGCGCTTTTATTCGCCTGGAATCATAAAGATGAGATTATGCAAAAAGAAAAAATTTTTTCTGAAAGCGGTGGTCAGTGGTTGGTGTATGTTCCATTTGTAGCAGAAAATCCATGATTAGCTTTGCCAATCCGCTCGCACAGTATCAATCACATCAAACTGAAATCGATGCAGCAATTCATACAGTTTTAAATAGTGGTCATTACATTTTAGGAGAACAAGTTGCCGCTTTTGAAAATGAATTTGCGCGTTATCTCGGTTTGACCAATGCGGTAGGTGTTGCGAGTGGGACCGACGCATTGGTGTTGGCATTAATGGCGCTCGGCGTTGGGCGTGATGATGAAGTGATTTTGCCATCGATGACCGCAACCGCAACCGCGAATGCGGTTAAACAAGTAGGTGCGACCCCTGTTTTTGTGGATATAGAAAAAAATTATTACACGATTGATCCAGTGTTGGTTGAAAAAGCCATTACTGAAAAAACAAAAGCGATAATTGCAGTGCATTTATATGGGCAGCCGGCTGATATGTTTTCACTGCTAAAAATTGCCAAACAATATCAAGTAAAATTAATTGAAGATTGTGCGCAGGCCGTTGGGGCATATTATCAGAAAAAACCCGTTGGAAATTTTTCTGATATCGCCTGTTTTAGTTTTTTTCCGACTAAAAACTTAGGTGCAATGGGGGATGGTGGTGCAATCGCTACCAATAACAACACATTGGCTGAGCGTATTCGACAATTGCGTCAATATGGCTGGGATGCAAACCGCGATAGCCAGTTTATCGGTATGAATAGTCGGTTGGATGAATTACAAGCGGCTATTTTGCGCGTAAAATTGAGATATTTGAATAAAGATATAGAAAAGAGAAATCAAATTGCTCGTCATTATGATAAATTACTCAAATCATTTCCATTTGTATTGCCAGCAGTGAGACACGAAGCATTGCATGCTTATCATCTATATGTTATTCAGTGCGAACACAGAGGTGATCTGGTAAAACAATTGCATGAAAAAAATATTATGGTGGGTATGCATTATCCGAAAGCAGCGCATCAGATGCCGGCTTATAGCGCTCAAAAAACACATTTACCCAACACAGAAAAGCTGGCAGCGCGCGTGATTAGTTTGCCGATATTTCCTGAGTTATCTATAACGCAGCAAAAAAATTGTGTAGAAATGTTCGAGTCATGTTTATGTTTACGGTAGCTCAAAACGTTATTCAATTTTACGAGAAAAAACGCATTTTAGTAACAGGCGCTGGTGGTTATATTGGCACAAGATTGATTGATTGTCTAAGTGAAGTAAATTGTAATTTAGCACGCTTTAGTCGAAAAATGTTGAGTCCAAAAATCAATTCGAGCGCATTAATAGAGGATGTGCGTGGTGATTTGGCTGCGTTTGATGATTGGGAAAAAATCATTCGCGATGTTGATGTTATTTTTCATTTAGCTGCGCAAACTGGTGTTCAGCAGGCCGACGATCACCCGGTGCAAGATGCTGAAATAAATGTAATAGGAACATTGAAGTTGTTGGAAGCCGCAAAAAAATATCCAAAAAAAATAATTATTGCGGCAAGCAGCGCAACGTCTGCTGGCTTGCAAGAGAAACTGCCTATTGATGAAAATGCAATTGATGTGCCGACAAGCTTGTATGATCTTCATAAAATAATGACAGAGCAATATATACATTTATTTCGTAAGAAAAACTGGGTGCAGGGAACATGCCTGCGATTGTCAAATGTTTATGGCCCAGGCGTAAAAAGCAGTGATCATAGTCGGGGAGTGCTAAATCAGATAGTGCGCACAGTTTTGCAGAAAAAAGATATTTATGTGGTAAACGGTGGTAATTTTTTGCGTGATTATATTTATATTGATGATGTTGTGCAGGCGTTTTTGTTATCCGCGATGTGCGCATGGAAGCTAGAAAAGCCTTATTATTTTATTGGTACAGGTGTTGGTACTACCGTTAGAGCCGCCTTTCAAACAGTGATTGATGTTGTGAAATCTGAAACAAATATTTCAGTTAATTTGTTAAATAAAGAAATGCGGAATGCATCGCCCATCGATCAGCGTAATTTTGTTGCAAACAGCAGCGCTTTTTCTGCTTTAACAACTTGGAAACCAAGTGTTAACTTAACGGAAGGTATTCGACGATTAATACAGAGCGAAAGTGCATGTTGTGTGTAGACGGTATTGAAAAAATCAATTTAGCAATGCGAAAACCACGGCTTATCATTGTTGAGGGCGAGAATTTACTGATCAATGTAAAGCGTTTTTTTATCATTATTGGAAATGAACAAGAAAAACGTGGAAATCACGCACACAAAACATTGTCGCAATTATTGGTTTGTGTTCACGGGATTTGTGAAGTGACGGTAGATGACGGAGAAAATCAAAAAATATTTGTGTTGCAGAAACCAGACGAGGCATTATTGATACCTCCTGGTATTTGGTCGAAGCAAACATATTTAAAACCAGAGACAACACTGTTGGTTGCTTGTGATGCATTATATGACGAATCCGATTATCTTCGCGATTACGATATTTTTTTAAACTATCGACGAGAAAATACATGAAGATTATTGTTACGGGCGCGTTAGGACACATCGGTTCTTATCTAATTCGAAATCTGCCAGAAGTATTTTCGCATCCGAATATTATTATGATTGATAATTTAATGACACAGCGTTACACATCGCTTTTTAATTTACCTAAAACAGCACAGTATCAATTTATCGAAGTCGACATTACTAGCGATAAAATGGATCTTAAATCCATTTTTAAAAATGCCGATGTGGTAATTCATTTGGCGGCAATTACTAATGCTGCTGCAAGTTTTGAAAATGCAAACGAAGTAGAGCGTGTGAATTTTAATGCAACGCAAAAAGTAGCGGATGTGTGTGTTGCAACTAATGTCGCAATGATTATGGCTTCATCTACCAGTGTGTATGGTACGCAGGAGAAACAAGTTGACGAGAATTGCAGTTTTGATGAATTAAAACCACAAAGCCCTTACGCAGAAACCAAATTAAGAGAAGAAAAATATATCCAAGAACAATACATGAAAAATAATTTGCGCGCGATTATTTTTCGATTTGGAACTATTTTTGGTGTGTCGCCCGGCATGCGTTTTCACACCGCTGTTAATAAATTTTGCTGGCAGGCGGTGATGAATGAGCCGATTACTGTGTGGAAAACAGCGTATCATCAAAAACGCCCTTATTTAGCGCTAAATGATGCGCTATCTGCAATTACTATGATGATAAAACAAAATCATTTTGATGGGCGTGTTTATAATGTGGTGTCAGTGAATGCGACTGTGGCTGATGTGGTGAAATCGATACAGCAATACATTCCTGATTTACAAATTCAGTTTGTTGAAAATAAAATTATGAATCAATTGTCGTACGAAGTATTAAATACTCGGTTGAATGCGATGGGATTTAAACCCAGAGGCGAATTAAAAAGCGGTGTACTGGATACATTGCAGTTATTGTGTCACACATCTTCAACAGTGAACACCTTTTGATTTGTTTCGGTATAATTCAAACGATAATCGCTGGGTGTACATTTAATCGTAGCTCCCCAATTAATCAGTTTAAAAAGCCGTAACAGATGGCGCGGAAGATATTTTTTGTGTCCCAGTTCCCATTCTAATTTTCCAAAAAAAGCTGCCAACACACCATATAAGCTTTTTTTGGTGAATAAAAACCATGGTGCTGCAATAATAAAATTAATAATATTCATTATTTTTAAATTTGGAAATCCTGGGCGTTCTAAAAAATCATCTATCGTAAACTGATTGATTGCCAATAATTTTTTAATGGAGTAGGGGTCGTGTAGGCGCACATGATACGTGGGCTTGCTTGCTAAAAATGGAACAGTCACAATCAGCGCGCCACTTGGTTTTAAAACACGTCTCGCTTCTTGCAGCGCATGCATATCCCACTGCAAATGTTCCAAAATTTCCCCCATGACAATCAAATCAAATGAGTGATTGTCAAACGGCCAATCTTTTTCAGCGCTGCCAAAAACAATATTTGGGCAGTCAGGTACATTACCCAAATCAAAACCCGTGACTTGGTGTCCCCATGCTTTTAATCCCCAATAATCTCTGCCACCATGAACACCCACCACTAAGCAATTTAGCGCGCTACCCTTTTTCTCCAGATCCGCGATAGATCGCTTCAAAATATACAATTGATCTGCGGCACCAGAAACCCTCGTAAAATTAGACCAATAACGCGTCGGTATTGGAATGGGCAGTTTTTTAATTTCCGCTGCCTTGATTGCGGTATCTAATTGTCTAAAAAATTTTTTCAATGCCACTCTCTCTTAGGCTTGTAGTAAATTTCGATAAACATCTGTGATTGTTTGGATGTATTTGTTTTGTGAATATCGTTGTTCAGTTTGATGCGCCGCCTCACCCATTTCTTTCGCCAGTAAACGATCTTCATACGATTTCAAAATACTTTCTTTAATCGCATCAATATTTCTAATGGGTAAAACAAACCCTTCTTTTTTATTCGTAATTAAATCAGCCATGCCGACATGTTCAGTGACGATAATGGGTTTCGCAGCAGCCATCGCTTCCATCGCTGCCATCCCAAACCCTTCATCCACGGATGGCAGACAAAACACATCGCATTGCTGATAATGCCGAATCAACGCATCATTAGACAAATGATGTTGAATAAAATCAATACTGGGATGATCGCACAAAGCCTGAAATTCTTTTGGAACTGTTGTTCTCAAGATCAATTTTGCTTTTGGTAATTTTAGTTCCCGCCATGCTTTCAGCAAATAATAAAATCCCTTGCGATAAAAACTAAAGCCCGCGGCAAATACAACAAAATCGGAACCATTTTTTTTCGCATCATCTCTCGCCACATTTTTTTCTTTCATTAATGGCACTAGGTGAATTTTTTTTTCAGAAAATCCTTTTTGAATAAAACTGCGGCGACTATAAGTGGATGGCACAATAATGGCATCGGCCAATTCGTATTCCGCCAACATTTTTTCACGCAATTTGTGTTTTAAAGAGAATTGGTTTTTTTTACCCGTCAATCGCGCTACTTCTTCATCTAATAGCGACAATTGAAAATCAATATGCGGGCAAGCACGATCTACAATAGTTTTGATCCCTTGTTTTTTAGCAACACGCAAAGTTTTTAAGCAAAAACCGCTATTGCCTTGCACGATATCTGATTTTTCACGACGTAAACGAAGCTGCATTGCCACATATCCATCAAATAAATCCGAATGTAATTTTTCGGGCATATTTTTGCCGAGTTTAATGCATAAAAATGTTGCAGCAGCGAGTGATCGAAACGCGTGAACATAGGCAGGATCAATATCATAATTTTTTAATTTAAATTGCGGATAAATCGTATAAAATCGATTTAATACATTTTCTTTTTTCAGCCCCTCTGCGAGTCGCAATAAATGATTGGCGGCGTGGGATGTTAATGTGATCTTCATGCCATTTTTTCTTTTTTATAAATAATATATAATTCTTTCCAGAGTCCGTATGTCATCGCAATCATTTCTAAAACATGCGCATATAATAATTTTATCCAATCCTTTTTTCCATATTTAGAAAACGAAGTCAATTTCCAGCAGTAAATAATGGGATAAAAAAGCGTTGCACATTTTAAAACATTAAATCCCGTTTTTAAAAAATTCCAGAAAGCAATTTTTTTAAATGACCAACGATTAATATATCGTCGATATTGCGATGTGGCGCGACCGCGGGTGGTGCGAATGTACCAATACTCTTTAAAATCAGCGGGGGCTATGTGATGCACCACAATATTTAAATCCACGTGGGTTGTACCGCCTGCTTTGACGAGATTTTCTGCAAAATAACCATCCTCTCCTGCAAACATTGCCACTGGAAATCCCGCCGGAAATAACCCCGCTTTTAATGCAAGCTCTCGACGGCAACTAAATCCCTCGGTCCATAGTATTTCGTTTCCATGAAAATCGGATTCTAAATAAAGTCCTGCGCAATCAATATAACGCGCAAATAATCGATCATCATTGATAGCCTTAGAACTCACGCTCACCAAATCAGCACCCGCGTCATAATGTTTTTTAATTTGATTTAAAAAATCTTTTGGCAATTGTACGTCTGCATTTAAAATCACGACCACATCGCCGGTTGCGCGCTGAATACCTAAGTTGCGCGCTTCACATCGCCCACCACCACCCGGTTTAATTAATTGAATATTTTTATCGGCGTATTGCTTAATAATATCAGGAGTCGAGTCTGTTGAATCATCCACCATAAATACTTCATAATTCGAATAATCGAGCGCTGCCAATGCTTCCAGTGTCGGTGTGATATCTTTTTTTTCATTATAAGTTGGCACAATTATACTAAACTTCATGAGAAGCATTCAGTAATGTTTGATAATAAGCGATCACATTTTTCAACCCATGCTCCAGTGATGTAAAATTGACATCTGGAGTATACGAAGCAAGACGAGAAATATCAGGACAACGGCGATGATGGTCATACGGCCTTTCAGGTAAAAAAATCGGATTAAAATTTTTATGCATCAATGTATGCAATTTTTTCGCTAAATCGAGCATTGATATTTCTTCCGGATTTCCTAAGTTCACAAAACCAGTCACATTTTTTTTCGTCAACGCGAGAACCAGGCGAATGGCATCATCGATGTAGCAAAAACTTCGCGTGTTATGTCCGTCACCAATTAAAGTAAACCGATCTTCTGTTAGCATGCGTTTGATTAACTCAGGAATCACCTGGCCATATTTGGTGTTAACCATGCGTGGTCCGTACATATTAAAGACTCGCAAAATGAGCCAATCTATTTTTTTCTGATTTGCATACAGCCGTACATAAAATTCACCGATGGCTTTGGATGCCGCATAAGAATCGCGATCAGCGTTTGCATTTAATAAAATAGGGTGTGATTCCGGTGTTGGAATAATGGTGGGCTCGCCATACACTTCAGAGCTCGAGGTGTAAATAATTTTTTTCACATCACTTTCAGAAATGGCTTGCATGACATGCGAAGTTATTAAGATATTTTGATTTAGGACTTGCGAAGAATAATCGTAAAAATATTGCGTGCCGTTAATTGCAGCCAAATGATAAACTATATCAATTTTTTTGGAGCGCAATATCGCGCGAAGAGATGACACGCAATCTGGCTTTGACAGATCCATTTCAATAAATTCAAACGCATGGTTATTATTCAAAGATTGTAGATTTTCTTTTTTGCCACGAAAGAAATTATCAACACCGACAACTGGAAAGCCCGCCGAAATCAAACCTTCCGTTAAAAAAGAACCGATAAATCCGGCAGCGCCAGTAACCAAGATGGACGACATCACACACCACCCCAGCCTAACGCGTCATATTCTATTGATGCAATACCGCTCGCTTCGCGCCACACATTCCATGCATCAAATAAATAAGCGGGACGTTCCAATTTAGTTAATAATTTTGCGAGATTCTTTCGTTTATTCGCCATCACTACTTCTGTGTGACGATGCGCAATCAGCACTGCATGTGACTCTTCAAATAACGCTTCGTGCAAATAATGCGTTTGCAAAACGACGTGTTGCGCGACGGGGTCAGGTAATGTGGTATATTTATTTTTCCCAACATTGGGATCAAATACTTTAAATCGCTTTATTCCCCGTTCAATTAATTTTTGAATGATCTGAATGGCGTGAGACATGCGAAAATCATCCACATCCTCTTTGAAAGACAAACCTAAAATTGTGACTACAGGATTTTTTACATTAGCTAATTTTTGAATGATTTTGTGCACAACATATTCTATTAAGTGATCATTGGTGCGACGCCCGTAATACCACAGAGAGCACAATTCATTTCGAATCGCTGCTTTTTGATTATTAAAGCCATATTCAAAAATGTAAGGATCTTTTCCTAAACAATAACCCGAAACAAACCCTGGTTTTTGTATGGTGTTACGCGAATAATCAGTATTGACTGCGTCGATGACTTCCGTGACATCAATTTTATTTTCAGCCGCATGCATCGCAATTTCATTAGCAAAAGCAAAAAGCGTGTTGCGAAAGGAGTTGTCGGTCAATTTGCAAAATTCAGCGGTCTTGGGATCCGTCACTCGAATAATTTTACCTTTTAATTTATCAAAAATATTTTTAATATGAGAAAACGCTTTTTCGTTATATGTGCCGACAATTTTTGGCAAATTTTCTTCTTCGTGAATCGCTTGTCCTTCGACTAATCGCTCAGGAACAAACGCTAAATGAAAATCATCGCCTTCAATACAATGATAATGGGTTTCAATATATTTTTTTAAACGGTCGATGCTGCCCAGTGGCAATGTGGTTCTAAAAATCAGTACAATTTCTTTTTTGAGGCTTCGCTGGTCCTGGAAAATTTTATCCAGTGTTTCCTGAATGGTGTCCAGATTTAATTCGTTTTCCTCAAGACACAGTCGACTGTCTGGCGTGCTGGTGCCCAGTGTGAAAAAAATGGCGTCAACATGAGGCAGCTTTTCAGCAACAGCGCCCCAGGTTGAGAGCGGATGGAACGTGTGATTGAGTGTGCCGTGTAAATATTCAGCTAGATGCGGTTCGTAAAATGGCAGCTGTTTGTTCTGTAATGTTTGTTGCAAATGGCTGTCATGATCATATCCAAAAACTTGAAAGCCTTTTTTTGCAAAAACGAGAGCTTGTGGCAATCCAATACGCCCCAATCCAATAAATAACAGTTTACTCATAAGTTTGATACACCCATTCAACTTTAAGATGCGATTTTTTTTGCATCTTAAAGTTGCCCCGTCACGATGGGGTTTCTAAAGGGGAATCGTGATTCCCCTTTAGATTTAGCAAGCGTGAATTCACTTCATGTTTGCGTTTTAATCAGGATATACCGCGAGTGATGAAGTGTAGTAATATCGCATCTTCATTGGCGAGCAGTATATCATGCTTCCAGATTGACCCGACATGATATCGTACTTTGTAACTACGCACAATTTTGGAGGTTGTTTTGAGCGATGTTGATCAACTATTAACGGTCGTTTTAGTGATTCGCGATCGTCCGATATATACACGTCGCTGGATGCGCTGGGCCAATGAAATAAATTTTCCTTTCAATATATTAATCGCGGACGGTGGAAAAGATGAAATGCTTGAAGCGCACCTAAGAGATGCATTGCATTACCCAACTCTTCGATATCGGTATTTGCGATATCCTCTTGATATCACCACAAAAGATTACTTATCAAAAATTTCAAATGCACTGTATCAAGTAGAGACACGGTATGCTGTGTTGGCTGATGATGATGATTTTTGGAATGTAGAGGCATTGCGTGCATCAATAAAGTTTTTAGAGGCGCACTTGGATTATTCTACTTGCCGTGGTAGAAATTTTTTCTTTGTGAAGAATAAAAAATGTGTGCAAAAAACACAGTTTATGCCAGGTAACATCAATGATATTGACGAGCAGACCGCTTCAGCTCGTGTCATGTCTATTTATAAAAAACAAGCGTGGACGTTTTATGATGTTCACCGAACTATTCACTACCAGAGAATTTTTAGGGAAGTAGCGGAGATTAACACCCATTTTTTACCGATGACCGAAGTGATGATTGGGCTGATGGATGCCGCGCAAGGAAAGTTAAAGCGATTAGATATGCCTTATTTAATTCGCGAAGATGGGCACGGGCAAAGTACTTCACGCAACCAAGATCATTTTACGCGGCTCATGACAGGACCCAGCGCTGAGAATTTATCGCAAATTTGCAAAATTGTCGCTCATGAAGTTGCACAGCATGAAGTGGTTGATGCGAAGGCGTTGGAGTTAACGTTGCACCGCGCTTTTTTAGATTTTTGGGCTCCATCATTGCTGCATCACTTATATGCGTTTTATGATTTTTCTTTTTTGGTTGTTGCTCGAAATTTACGTACCTGGTTTATCAATTTTTTAGGGAAAAAAAATCAAAAAATTAGCTTGTCATTGCGAAAACTAAGTGAGCGACTTTCTGAAAGAAAAGCCAGAAAACAATGTGAAGTTTTTTTCAGAAAAAATCCTCGAGACAAGCAGATATTTCAGATGATTCGTGAGTATTTAAAATAAAAATGCATGGCCAAATTCTTTTATTAGTGGATCGCATTGCGATTGGATGATGGATTTTGCCCATTCTGGCAATGTGTGATAGTGACGCTGATTGACACTGGTTTTAATTGGAAACCATTTTTCTGGATCGCAACTGCCCAGCGGAGTGGAGGAATGCTGCGCGATTAGTTTTTCAATATCTACGTTTGATTGGTCAAGAAAAGAAAATAACTTCTTCATAACCGGCATGGGTTTTTGCATGAAGTCTTCAAACTGTAACCACAAAACGTGGTCCATATTTTTAGTATCATTAAGCGCAATTTTGTAGCTATTAAACCAATGCTCCGCTGCCAACTGAACGGCACGTTTCGGATTTTTTTGAAATATTAGTGAGACTTGCGCTTGTTTCCAGCAAACAGCATAGGGATCGCGAGTCACAATGACAAAACGTGCATCTGGAAAACATTTTTTCAAAAAAGGAATTTTAAGAATATAGCTTTGCGACATATCGATGAACTGCGCATTATTTAAGTTTTTTGCATAAGTGCGTAAACAAACCCGCACTGCATTTTTGATTGCGTAATCTAATTCAGGGGTCCAGTCAGATTCTGTTAATCGATATTCGTGTAAAAATTCATTGGAGGCGTACAAAAATGCGCGCTCATAACCAAAATCAGGATGATTTTTCTCGTGACCTAGCAGATTATAATAACCTGGTGATCTCAAGGTGAGCGCATCTGGCATATGCTTGAACCGCGCACTGTTATGTAGCTCATCTTTACCAGCCCAAAAACTACAATTCCCCGAGATATATACTATTTGTGGCAATAAACGCACGATACGCGACATGACGGTTAATCCACCGCCTTGTACACCTAGCATAAAAATGGGTTTGTGAATGCGTATAGAATTTTTTCGGCGATAGAGTAATCGTGGATGCCAATAAATTTTATTTTTATGATATTCGAATAGAAATCGCGTAACTATTTTTTCTGTTAATTTTATCATATCGATTTTTTGAATAATAAATTTGCTGAGCGAAATTGGGTATCGTTATCTTTAAAATCATCAAACAAACCTTGTCGAAAAACAGCGCTTTGAAAGATGCAAGTGTAACCGCATTTTAAAAAAATGTTTTTCAGTGTGTCAATATTAAAAATCCAATTCGGGATTTTTTTGTTATCCATGTTGACTTGCAGTGTTGCAAATGATGGAAGATAGGTAACTGGAGTATGTGTTATTAAAATGTAAGATGGAAATTTTGTGGTTGCAATAATTTGATTTAGTGTCTCATTCGTATCAGGAAAATACTGTAAAGAACTGCCAAAAATAATTAAATTTTGCGATTCAGTGATTTCACTTAATTTGGAAATTAAGCGAATATTTTTTTCCTGAAAAAAAGGTTTGGAGTGATAGCAGGTAATGAAATTATTAATTTCATATATCGTGTAATTAAAATTAGGTAACTGACAGCGATGCATTAATTCAATGCACGAAACACCAAAACCACCACCAACATCTAAGACATTGAGGATGTGGTCACGAGACTCTGCGCACAAGAGTGTGACGCAAAGACTAGTAATGTCGCGAATATGATTATATTCATTCTGCAGTGGCGCGGGAAACGGGCCTGATGTTTGGTAGCGTGTACAGGCATTTCGGTACAGTGTTTCAATAAAATTCAGATCGTCATACTGGTTGGCGCTCGGGATATCCGTAAAGCGTTCAAAATGTCCTTCAAAGATGGGCGGCATGCGCAATGTTCTTGCATCAAAAAACAATATTGCGCTACAGTCTGCACTAAATTAGGTGATGATGCAATGACGCAAAACAACCCATTATTAATATTTCGTCTTGGTAGTGTAGGCGATACCGTGGTGGCGTTGCCTGGTTTTCGCCTGATTCAAAAGGCTTTTCCGAATGTCAAAAGGTACGTTATCACCAACAAGCCCGTCAATAATCAAGCGTGCGCATTGGAGTTAATGCTCGAGAACATGGGTTTAGTTGATCAATATATTGAATACCCCTCTAAGGGCACGCTGATAAAAAAATGTATAAGCTTAAGAAAAATTATTCGTGATAATCAATTTCACACCATGGTTTATTTTCATCAGAATCGTCATTTGCTTCAGGCGTGGCGAGATTTTATTTTTTTTAAATGTTGTGGTATTAAAAAAATAATTGGTTTGCCATTGTTGCGGCATGGATTTCAATATCAATATGACTTTGAAAAAAAAATATATGAAAGTGAACACAAGCGATTAGCGCGACAATTAAAAGCATTGGGTACAGTGAATTGGTCTGATGATCAGATTATTGATCTGGCATTAACAAATGATGAGAAAAAATCAGCACTCACCTTTATCCCAAAAGAAATATTAGATCAGCCTTTCATTATATGCTCTATCGGCACAAAATTGGCGATGAAAGATTGGGGGCAGGAAAATTGGTTATCTTTGATGATGGCACTGTCAAAACAATATTCGCATTATGGATTGGTGTTTGTGGGTGTGGAAAGCGAGTATCAACGTAGTGAAATGTTATTAAATTATTGGCATGGAAAAAAAATAAATTTATGTGGAAAATTAAGTGTGCGTGAAACAGCCGCAGTGATAGAGTGTGCGCAATTGTTTATTGGTCATGATAGTGGGCCCATGCATTTAGCATCTGCTGTTAAAACACCCAGCGTCGCTATTTTTAGCCGCCACGCAAAACCAGGATGCTGGTATCCATTAGGCCAGCATCACAAAGTACTTTACCCTAAAGGAAAAACAATTTTATCAACACAGGTGAGCGAAGTTGCTCTTGCCGTGCAAGACATATTAATGGAGGTTTAGTGAATCAAGTTAATGAATCAGCTGCTGTGAAACAGTATCGCGAGATATTTTACCGTCACTACAAAAGCGATATGAATGATAGAAAAATGACACTCGAAGAAAAATTCCGCGCAGGAAAGCCATTTTTAATGCGTATTATTCAACGATATTTTCCGTCCTATAAAGACGCGAAAATAATTGATTTCGGATGCGGTAATGGTGGGTTAATATTTTTTGCAAAAGAATGCGGTTACAAAAACACAGTAGGATATGATATATCAGAAAACCAAGTGAAATTTTCAAATGCTGCTGGATTTGAAAATATTTATCATGAAGAAGTAATAGCGGCTGCAAAATCAATCGAGACGAGTTCTGTTGATCTTGTTGTCAGCTTTGATGTGCTTGAACATATGACTAAAGATGAAGCCTTGTTATTTTTACTGGAAGTATTCCGAATATTAAAAGACAGTGGAAAATGGATCATTCATACTGTGAACGCAGAATCTCCGTTTTTTGGGCGAATTCGATATGGAGATTTCACGCACGAATGCGCGTTTACTAAAACTTCGATTAAACAGTTTCTAAGCATTGCGAATTTTCGAAAGATTCAATGCGTAGAGGATAACCCAATTGTGCATAGTATATCGAGCATGGCGCGATATATGTTATGGAAATTAATCAGAAGTTTTTATCGGTTATGTTTAGCAATAGAAACAGGAGAAAGGAACGCTATCTTTAGTCAAAATTTTTTAGTAGTGGCAGAGAAGCATGAATAAAAAGCGTTATCGTTTGTTTTACGTAGTGACCCATCCCATTCAATACCAAGCCCCCTGGCTTCGAATGATTGCCAATCACCCTAATATCGATATTTTGGTGATATTTTACTGGGACAAAAAAACAGAACCGCAATTCGACGAAAAATTTCAACGAAAAATTGAGTGGGATGTGCCGTTGCTTGAAGGTTATCGCTATGTATTTTTATCTGATGTCGCCAAAAAGAAAACGAGAATATCAAAATTGGTCGCGTTATGGAAACTCATGCGTAAAGAAGAATTTAATCTCGTTTGGGCGCATGGATATACCGATTTTTACATGGTATTTACTTTACTGTTTGCGAAATTAAAACGTTTTAAAACATTGACGCGAGGCGATTCGATTTTATTTCCAAGGCGAGATAACCAACTCACCAAGAAAAAATGGATATTTAAAATTTTAAATTATTTCGTCGACAGTTACTTGGCTGTCGGTACTGAAAATAAAAAATATTATCAAGCGTGTGGCGTGCCAGATCAAAAAATTGGCTCTTGCAATTATGCAGTTGATAATGATTACTTTAAAGCCAAAATAAATATTGCGCGAGAAAATTTATCAGAAATTAAAACTGAGTTGCAATTACTCGACAATCGCCCCGTTATTTTATACGTTGGGAAATTTTCCACTGAAAAACGCCCTATGGATTTATTGGACGCGTATCTCAAATTAATCGATCACACATCAGTTAAACCTTATCTAATTTTCGTCGGCACAGGGGAATTTGAACAGGTACTAAAAGAAAAATCAGCAACACACGCTGACACCATTCGATTCACTGGCTTTAAAAATCAAAGCGAAGTACCTGCATTTTACGCGTTGGCTGATATTTTAGTGTTGCCCAGTATTCATGAAAAATGGGGATTGGTGGTGAATGAATCGATGAATGCCGGTTGCGCCATGATTGTTACCGATTGCGTTGGTTCGCGCACGGATTTGGTACATCACGGTGATAATGGTTTTATTTATCCGGCACAAGATATCGACGCGTTAACAGATTATTTAAAACAACTGATAGAAAATCCAGAAAAATTGCAACGTATGAAACAAAAAAGTTTGGATATTATTGCGCAATGGGGATTGAAAGAATCGGTGGATGGTGTGCGAGTAGCGTGTTCGCAGTTAGTGTTGGAAAATTAATGTGTGGTATCTCGGGAATTTTTCATTACCAATCCAATCAGCATGTTGATCGCGATGTGTTGATGCGCATGAATGATTCCATGCAGACCCGCGGGCCCGATGGTGCCGATGTGTGGATACATCCTCGTCAACACATTGGCTTTACCCATCGACGATTATCGATCATTGATTTATCCGATCATGCAAAACAGCCCATGCACGATAATGAATTGTGCATTACTTTTAACGGTGAAATTTATAATTACAAAATATTGCGTGACAATTTAATTCAGCAGGGCGAGCGATTTCAAACGCAAAGTGACACGGAAGTATTGTTAAAATTATATCGTCGTGATCGCGAAAAAATGTTAACAAAATTGCGCGGTATGTTTGCTTTCGCGATTTGGGATGAAAAAAATCAGACGCTTTTTTGCGCGCGCGATCATTTTGGCATTAAACCGTTTTATTTTTCTGATAATGGAAAGTCTTTTCAATTTGCATCTCAGGTCAAGACATTATTAACCGCTGAAAATATCAATGCCTCCGTTTCCGCCGCAGGCACAGTGGGTTTATATTTATTGGGCTCAGTGCCGGAACCCTTTACTTTATATCAAGGTATCGAACCACTGTCCGCCGGGCATTATTGCTTTATTAGCAAAGACAAGCGTATTTTCAAATCATTTTATTCTGTTAAAGCAGCGTTTATTTCGGCCGAACAAAATTCACATTCACAAAAAACATTGACCGATATCTTATATGATTCTGTTTCACATCATCTGGTTGCCGATGTGGATGTCGGCGTATTTTTATCCGCAGGGATTGATTCCGCAACGCTTGCGAATGTAGCATCCGAATTCACGTCAAAAAAATTACATACGGTAACACTTGGTTTTGAAGAATATAAAAACACAGACAACGATGAAACGGTTCTCGCTTCTGAAATGGCACATTTATTTCAAACTGATCACAGCACACAATGGATCAATCAATCAGCAGCTGAATCGCATTTTGAAAAAATACAATTGGCGATGGATCAGCCGAGCATCGATGGCATCAATACGTATTTTGTGAGCTTGGTGGCACATCAAGCGGGATTAAAAGTGGCATTGTCTGGTTTAGGTGCCGATGAAATTTTCGCGGGCTATCCTTTGTTTTCGCGCATTCCCAAAATTTTATCATATGCAAAACCGTTTTCATGGCTGCCGGCGTTACCTTCTTATTTTAGAAAAATTTCTCGTTATCAATTATCACCCAAACAAGCGAGCATTTTGGAATACAGCCGCGATATTGCCCATGCGTATTTTATTTCACGCGCTATTTATTTGCCGTGGGAATTAGAAACGGTGTTGGATTTTGATTTAATTGAAGCAGGTATAAAAGAATTAAATTTATTTGAACGCATGAAACAAGATGTCACAGGCATTCGCTCTACTCGATTTCAAATTTCAGCGCTTGAAATACAATGGTATATGCGCAATCAATTATTGCGCGATACTGATTGGGCGAGCATGGCACACTCACTGGAAGTGCGCGTGCCATTTGTGGATGTCAATTTTTTTGAAAATAGTATTCGACTGATTGCATCTCATGCATTGGGTAAAAAAGAATTGGCGTGTGCGCCGCATCGTTCATTGCCCACCACGGTAATGCAAAGAAAGAAAACTGGGTTTAATATTCCTGTGCGTCAGTGGTTTATGGATCAACAACAAAAAGGTGATGCAAAAGATTGGCTCACTTTTATTTGGAGTACATATGGAAGATAATTTGACAATTTTCGAAGATTATAAAATTCGTCGTGTTTATGATGAAAAACAAGAGGCTTGGGTTTTTTCAGTAGTAGATATTATCCAGGTTCTTATTCAGCAACCGAGTTTCCAGGCCGCCAGGAATTATTGGAAGGTATTGAAAAATAGATTAAGATCAGATGGTTGTGATCAACTGGTTACAAATTGTAACCAGTTGAGAATGCTCGCCATAGATGGAAAATATCGTATGACCGATGTTGCCACAGTCGATGTTTTGTTACGCCTCATTCAGTCCATTCCTAGCCCTAAGGCTGAGCCAATCAAATTATGGTTGGCCAAGGTTGGTTATGAACGAATACAAGAAATGGGTGATCCTAGTAAATCACTTGATCGCGCACGTGAAACTTGGAAAAAGCATGGATACAGTGAGAAATGGATTCAACAACGGATGACGGGACAAGAAACACGCAATAAGTTGACTGATTATTGGAAAGATCACGGAGTTACGCGACCCGATGAATTCGCTATTTTAACTAACATCATTCATCAAGAATGGACTGAGTTGAGCGTTGCGGATCACAAAAAAATAAAGGGCTTAACGACACAAAATTTACGTGATCACATGAATGAGGCAGAGTTAATTTTTACGGCACTTGCAGAATTAACTACTCGACACATTGCGCAATCTAATAAAGCAGTGGGTATGCCGGAAAATAAAGTTGCTAGTAAAAAAGGCGGCGGTGTTGCTAAAAAAGCGAGAATAGATTATGAAGAGCAAACTGGTCAAAAGGTAGTGAGTCAAGATAATTTTTTGCCGTTAATTTCAGACGAAGTTAAATGAAAAAATCCCTTTATATTTTCTGCGATTATTATTGGCCAGGCACCAAAGCGGGCGGGCCGTTGCGTTCTATCTCAGCAATTGTCAACGCGTTAAAAAATATTTTTTCCATCACAATTATTACGCGCAATCATGATTTATGTGATACAACGCCATATCCGAGTGTGATTTCAGATCAAGTGATGCAACAAGACGGATATCAAATTATTTATTGTTCTCGCGAAAATACGCTCAGCAATATTAAAAAATTACTAAAAAATTCACCCGATATTATTTATCTCAATTCTTTTTTTTCGCCTTATTTTTCTGTGATACCGCAATATTTACTTCGATTTACACATTCAAAACCACGCGTGATTATTTCACCGCGCGGTGAGCTGGGGTTCGGAGCGCTCTCGATTAAACCCATTCGGAAAAAATGGTACAGTCGATTATTTAAATTGTTTAACGCGAAAGATTATGTAGAATTTTTAACAGCATCTGACTCTGAAAGAAAAGAAGTAGCACAATTATTTTCACAGAAATTTAAAACAACCTATATTGATAATTTATCAGTAAAACAATCCACACACTTTGAATTATCGCAGAAGAATAAAAATCAGTTAAAAATAATTTTTGTGTCGCGCATTTCAAGAAAGAAAAATTTAAGTTACGCGATTCAATCGTTGCAAAATGTTCAAGGCGATGTTCAGCTGGATATTTATGGTTTGATGGAAGATAAGCTGTATTGGGAAAGCTGCGAACGCTTGATAGTATCGCTGTCGCCAAATGTTCGCGTGCAATATTACGGGGAAATCCATCCTGATCAGGTGATTGCTACCATGCAACAATACGATTTATTTTTTCTGCCAACCAAAAATGAAAATTATGGCTATGTGATTGTAGAAGCGTTAGCCGCAGGCTGCCCTGTGTTGTTATCTGATCAAACGCCTTGGAAAAATATCGCGGAAAATAACGCTGGATGGACATTGCCGCTGTCAGACATCACTTTATTTTCTGAAACTATCAACACGCTCACCCGTTTGTGTCCAAATGAATATCAGCAGTATAAAATAGCGGCGCGAAATTATTATAATACACAAATTCAATCTCATTCCAACGAAGAAAAATATGTTTCTTTTTTTGAGAGCAGCACATGAAAAATAAAATCAAAGTGATGAGTATCTTGTGCACGAGACCCTCCGCCATCAAAATGGCGCCGGTCGTGCATGCATTAGAAAATCATGATGCTTTTGAGAGTATTGTATGTGTGACCGGTCAGCATCGTCATATGCTCGATCAGGTATTAAATTTATTTCAGATTACACCGCATCATGATTTAAATATTATGCAAGTTAATCAAGATTTAACCGCTATTACTACGCGTGTTTTATCGGGCATGCAAATGGTGCTTGAAAAAATAAAACCGGATTGCGTGTTGGTGCAGGGTGACACAACATCCACTTTTGCTTGCGCGCTAGCCAGCTTCTATCGCAAAATTCCGGTTGGTCATGTGGAAGCGGGTTTGCGCACCAATGACATTTATTCGCCTTATCCCGAAGAGGCCAATCGCGCGATGACCACACGCCTTTCAACGTGGCATTTTGCACCAACAAAAATTTCTGAGCAGAATTTGCTGCAAGAAAATGTGAATGCCCAAAATATTTTCGTGACTGGCAATACCGTGATTGATGCATTGCTTTGGGCGCGAGATAAAGTTAATCGACAATCGAATTGGTCAACTGCTCTTGGAAAAAATATTCAAAATTTAGTGGATCAGCAAAAACAAATTATTTTAATCACCGGTCATCGCAGAGAAAATTTTGGGCCTGGATTTGAACGTGTATGTGCCGCGTTTCGACAATTAGCAGAAAAACATGCCGATTGGCATTTTATTTATCCTGTGCATTTAAATCCAGAGGTGCAAAAACCAGTGCATGCGATTTTATCTCATCTACCAAACTTTTATTTAATTGATCCGTTAGAATATGCACCGTTTGTTTATTTGATGGATAAAGCCAAATTAATTATTACGGATTCTGGCGGCATTCAAGAAGAAGTGCCGTCATTGGGTAAGCCCGCATTGGTGACACGCGAAGTGACGGAACGTCCAGAAGGAGTGGAGGCGGGTGTGTCGCTGTTGGTTGGAACAGATACGCAGAAGATTATTACTGAGACAGAATCGCTGATGTGTGACCAAAATCGGTATGCTAAAATGGCCCGCATTCAGAATCCTTACGGGGATGGGCATTCGGCTGATCGCATTGCTGAAATCATTGAGCGGAGTTTCTTATGTCAGAAAATTATTTAGGATGCTATCGGGATCAAGTTATTCTAGTGACCGGTGGTGCTGGCGCTATTGGTTCCAATTTAGTGCGCGCATTGGCGAATGCAGGCGCTAAAAAAGTTATTATTTTGGATAATTTATTTTCGTCTTATGAATGGAACATTCCCAATTTACCGAATGTATTATTTGTGAAAGGTGATATTACAAATGATATTGATTTAAAACGTGTGTTCAACGAAAAACCAAGTTACATTTTTCATCTCGCTGCGTTTTTTGCCAATCAAAATTCAGTGGACTATCCTGAAACGGATTTATTGGTGAGCGGGTTGGGTACGATTAAAGTATTAGAATATGCGGTGTTATGTGGCAACATAAAACGATTTGTGTACGCGGGATCGGGTTGCGCGATTTATGGTACGCAAGCGCCGTTGCCGTTAAAAGAAGAATTTGTTTCTTTGCATTTAAGCACACCCTATCAAATTTCAAAAATGACAGGCGAATTATATTGTAATTTTTATTTTCATCACTACGATTTGCCAATTGTAAAAACGCGATTTTTTAATTCATATGGCCCAGGTGAAGTGCCAGGGCAATATCGCAACGTGATTCCCAATTTTATTTACTGGGCGATGAAAGGTCAGCCGCTGCCGATTACGGGCTCCGGAAAAATGACACGCGATTTTACTTACGTGACTGATATTGTAGATGCATTAATGCGCGCAGGCTTTTATGAGAAGGCGATTGGTGCGGAGATGAATATTGCATCTGGAGAAGAAACTGAAATTGTTGCAATGGCTGAAATGATTAATCAATTTACCGGAAATAATGCTGGCATTGTTCAAACCGATAAACGCAAATGGGACACAAAATCCCGTTTAAAAGCGTCGATCGATCGTGCGCGCGATTTACTGGGGTATAACCCAAAAATAAATTTTGAAAAAGGATTGCCGACGGTGATTCAGTGGTTCAGTGATCACTGGAATCAGATTGATCGCGATGCAGAATTCCCACCAGGTATGTCATCCGCGGTTAAAAATTATGTTTTAAAACAAGAAGTTGTAGTTTAACACGGGTTTTTTCACCTACAGTCAAAAAAACTCGTGTGTCGATGGTAAGCCATGAAACAAGTCATTCAAAGTTATAAAACAGGCCAAGTGACACTCGAGGAAGTGCCAGTGCCTATGTGTTCGCGTAAATCTATTTTAGTGCGTAATTGTCATTCGCTGGTGAGTCTTGGCACCGAAAAATCAACCATTGCATTGGGAAAAAAATCATTGATTGGAAAAGCACGCGCACGTCCTGATTTGTTAAAACGTGCAATTGAAAAAGCAAAAACGCAAGGATTCAAAAAAACATGGATTGAGGCGATGGGTCGCTTGGATACACCAACACCGCTTGGCTATAGCGCAGCGGGCATTGTGGTTGAAACAGGAACGGAAGCGCATGGATTTTCGCCGGGCGATCGCGTCGCCTGCATTGGTCAAGGATTTGCATCACACGCGGAATTTATTTCTGTTCCGATTACTATGGCGGTAAAAATTTCCGCGCAAGTTTCAACGCAAGCAGCAGCCTTTGGAATGCTCGGTTGCATTGCATTGCACGGTATTCGCAGCGCTAATTTAACATTTGGCTCAACCGTTGGCGTGATCGGTTTGGGATTGCTGGGTCAACTCACCGTGCAAATGCTGAAAGCCTACGGTTGCGATGTATTTGCATTTGATATTAATGTCGAAAAAATGCAATTGGCCAAACAATTTGGCGCAGACATCACGCGAGAAAAAAAAGATAATGTTGATGCCGTGATTATCACCGCTGCAACAGATTCAGCGGAGCCCGTTGATTTAGGAATTGAATGGTGCAGACCTAAAGGAAAGATAGTTGTCGTTGGTGTTGCTGATATTCATCCGGATCGCAACGCATTATGGAAAAAAGAATTAGAATTAATTGTGTCTAAAGCGGCAGGGCCGGGATCATTGGATGAATATTATGAAAAACATGGCGTCGAATATCCTGTTGAGTTAGCGCGATGGTCTCAAAATCGAAACCTACAAGAATTTTTGCGACTACTCGATCAAAAATTAATTCAATTAGATGCATTAATTACGCATCAATATGCTATTGATCAAGCAGAAAAAGTGTACGTTGATTTTTTGAATAATCAATTAAATAATCCCATCGGAGTTTTGTTTCAGTATCCAGCGCAGTCACCTGTAGTGCGACACGTCCCTCTCACCGACCAAAAAAATAATTCCATTCGTAAAGAAGTAGTTACTGTATCTGTCATTGGTGCAGGAATTTTTGGAAAATCCGTATTTTTACCCGCACTTTCCAAAAATAAAAATGTGCGATTAAACACATTAATCACTCATTCAGGCATGAACGCACAACATGTTGCTAAGCGATTTGGTTTTGCTTCTTGCTCAACCGATGTCAATGTAGCTTTTGACACGAGCACCGATGCGATCATTGCATTAACGCCGCACAGTCAACACGCGAGTTTGGTTTTAAAAGCATTGCAAGAAAAAAAAGCACTCTTGATCGAAAAACCGTTGTGCGTGCATCCGGAAGAATTGGCAGAAATGAAAATCGTTTATGAAACATTGTCTGAACCACCCGTGATCATGGTGGGTCATAATCGCCGTTACTCGCCGCATGCCACTCAAATGAAATTATGGTTGTCGCATCGCGTGAATCCTGCGGTGATGAGTTATCGCGTGAATGCTGGATTTGTGTCGCGCGATCATTGGGTTCACAGCGATCGCGAAGGCAGAAGCCGCATCATTGGAGAAATGACGCACTTTATCGATTTTATTCAAGCGGTATTGAATGAAAAAATTGTGTCTGTTGTTGCAAAAAGTGTTACAGGTAATTCGACAGTCATTAAAAATGACAATGTGATTGTAACTTTTTCCCTGGATCGCGGATCCATTGCTACATTAATTTATTCAGCGCAAGGAAATCGGCAATGTTCGCGCGAATACATGGAAATATTTTTTGATGGAAAAACGATTGTTTGTGATGATTTTCGTGAAACAAAATTAATTGCAGACAAGAAAGAAAAATTCAAAACACGTGAACAAGCATTAGGATATGCGCAAGAAATTGATGCATTTGTTTTTGCATTACAAAATAATTGCACTCGTACCTCAACATTTTCAGAAATGATTCATACCATGGAAATTGCGTTTGCGATTGAGAGTGCATTGGCAGGGGAATGTAGATATATCGTTCAGACTCCGAAATACGAACCCATTGCATCACAATCGGAGCCGCGAACGTGAGTGAGCGGGCAAGAAGCCACATCGTATTAATCACCGATTCCTATCCGCCAGAAATTCGCTCCGCGTCGCATTTAATGCTGGAATTGGCGGATGAATTGTTGCGACGGGGGTTTCAGGTAACAGTTGTGACGTCGTGGCCGCAATATAATTTAGACGATACTGCTATGCCACAATTTCAAGAATGTATGAATGAGCGCGGCATTCGCGTGATTCGCATGAAACATTTACCGCATCACAACGTGCCATTTTTTATTCGTGGCATCGCGCAATTAATTCTACCTTATCTGTTTATTCGAAAAATTAAACAATATGTTCATGAAAAAATAGACAGCGTGATGGTGTATTCTCCACCGTTGCCATTGGCGTTTGTTGGTGCGTGGGTTAAGAAAAAATATCATGCGCGATATTTTTTAAATATCCAAGATTTATTTCCGCATAATGCAATAGATTTGGGTGTTCTCAACAATAAAATATTAATTGCTTTTTTTCGATGGATGGAAAGAAAAGCGTATCAGCAGGCGGATGTGATAACGACTCACTCGCAGGGAAATCAACAATTACTATCCGAGCTGTACCCTGAATTTCAGCGTAAAATAACTGTTCTGCATAATTGGGTTGATATTGAAGCGCATCGCGTGGCCGTTATCACCAAAAATTATCGCGAATTATTTGGATTGCATGATAAATTAATTATTGTATTTGCGGGCGTGATCGGCCCCTCGCAATATTTGAAAATTATAATCGAAGCGGCGAAACAATTGCAGTCACTGCCTAAACTGTGTTTTTTAATCGTGGGAGATGGCACCGAAAAAAAAACACTCGAGGCTTTGACGCAACAGCACGCGCTGAACAATGTTATTTTTAAACCGTTTATCAGCAGAGAATTATATCCGCAGCTGTTGGCATCGTGCGATATTGGTTTGGTGTGTTTGAGCCCTAAAAACAAAACACCCGTGGTGCCTGGAAAAATTTTAGGATATATGGCGGCGCAATTGCCCGTGCTCGCAATCTTGCATCACGAAAGTGATGCGCATCAAATGATTCAAGATGCGCAGTGTGGTTATTCTGCATTGTCTGATGATTTTCCGATGATTATTCGCACTATTGAAAATTGTTATCACAATAAACATCAACACAAAACAATGGGATTGTCAGGTTATGAATACGCTAAAAAATATTTTTCAAAAGAACACTGCGTCGATCAGCTTTTAAAAACATAAAATCTTGACATAAAAAAATTGAACCACATGGACACACTGGTCGCAATTGCAATTGGAATAATAAAATAATGCTGAAAAATTGGGGATTGATAAAATACTAAAGTAAAAATAGATAAGTTAAGTAGTGCTCCTGTGCCATTCACTGAAAAATATCGAAGCCATTCCCGCCACGAAATAGTTGTTTGCATTTTGAATGTCAATGAGCGGTTGAGCAGCCAGGTGATGGTCATGCCAATTCCTATTGACGCACTTCTGCTGAATATCGGATTAACAAAGTGGTGTAACACATGAAATACAAAACAATCAATCGTAAATCCAATGGTGCCAACAATACAAAAAGAAAAAAATTGTTTTTTAATCATGTGATAATCGATTTAGTGATAAATAAAAAAGCCGCATTATTTCGCGCCGAGCAGTGCACACGTTATCCAGGATTATGCCACATCCCAAGCTCATAAACGCGAGCAACATGATTCCCGTAGATAATACGGCCGTTGGAAAACGTAAGACCAACCCTGTGTGTAGATAATTGATGAATACGGGGCAAAAAAGAATGACGGCAGCGGCAAATAACAATAAAAAAATAATACCAAAGAAAAATAGCGGCCTGATTTTTTTTAGCAACAAAACAATGCGCCACAAAATTTTAATACCATCGCGAAAACTATTAAGTTTACTTACAGATCCTTCAGGGCGTGCTTGATAGCGTGTTTTGATTTCAATAGATGGCAAGCGCAATTCTAATGCGTGAACCGTGAATTCTGTTTCAATATCAAAACCACAAGCAGAAGCAGGAAATGATTTGACAAAACGGTGTGAAAAAATGCGATACCCTGAAAACACATCTTGAAAATGATTACCAAATAATTTGGCAATAATGCCGGTGAATAATTGATTTCCAAAACGATGCCCCCGGCGGTACACCGTATATTTGTCCGATGATTCGCACGCTTCACTGCGTGCGCCCACCACCATATCACATTGTTCGTCGATGAGGGTTTGAATTAACAGTGGCGCTTGACTGGCATCGTAAGTATTGTCTCCGTCAGCTAACACATAAATATCCGCGTCAATATCTGCAAATTGCCGCCTGACCACATTGCCTTTCCCTTTGTTTTTTTCAAGGTGAACGATGGCGCCGTGTTGTTTGGCGATGGCGCTCGTGTCATCTGTCGAGGCATTGTCATAAACATAAATAACGGCGCTGGGTATTGCATTTTTAAATGCTTGTATCGTTTGCGCAATGGTGATCGCTTCGTTGTAACAAGGCAATAAAATTGCAATATTATAACGATGCATGAGTAGCTCCTATATTTTTAAAGTAAATATTTTTGTTTTGCACAATGATTTTAAAAAGATAAGCGCGCTCCGTCATCAGCTGGCAATTTTTGCTGTTAAACGAGTCAAATGAATTACGCTTGCAAATTTGATAAGTGAGCAGGGGTTTTTGTTGGCGCAGATTGGGTAGTACTGCTTGATATTGTTGAAAAAGAGCGGAATTACTGTACGCCAATAACAAATAATCAAAATGAGACAGCATGATTTTCAGTTGCTCATTGTTCACAGGGCAAGTCCACACGTCACCAGCCGATTCTGGTTTTCCAAAACTAACACAACCCATGTTCGACACTCTCGGCAACAATTCATAAGCCAAAATGGCATGTTCTAATCCCGTACCGCTTTGCCAAATTGAAAAAATTTTTGCATTTGTCGGCGTCCATATGTTCACTTGTTTTGCCACAGCAGCGATGGGCTCTCGCAAGTAAATCGCGCCGCGATGTTCTTTTTGCAATTGATGTTGATGTAAGCCATAAAAAAATAAATAAACAAAGATAGCAACACACAAAGCGATGATTATTTTTTTTTCAACGATATCGGAGAAAATAGCAACGGATTTCAGGCATTGGAAAAAAAAGTATAATGTGACGAGAAGCCACGCGATTTCAATAATATGTAAATAACGATTTAACGATAAATGATGCACTGCTTCGTACTCACCAAATGAAAAAAGGTACATCAGCAGAAGGCCCGCGATATACAAAACAAAACACGCGCACAAAATAGATTGCGTCAATACCAATCGTTTTTTTTCGGTGGTGTATTGGTAAATCAGTATCGTAAAAAATACAATCAATACTAAAAATAAAACAGTGGGCGTGAGCGCGTGGAAAAAATTGTGAATGATGGCGTGTTGTGTGCCACTTAAATGAGAAAACGACGGATGCATTTTCCATTCACGCTTTACTTGGATGTGATTCAAATAATGATGCCAAGTGCTCGATACCAATAATGATGCGATGGGTAACGCAACAATGCAGGAAAATTTTTTCAGGAACGATGTTCGCTCAAAACACCACTGATCAAGAAAAATAATGCATGCAATCATTAAAACAAATGGAAATAATTTTACTTTAAATAAAGTGAGTGCCATCACCGTGGGTAATAACAATAGAATATCGCGCGCTGTTTTTTTGGAACTGAAATAAAATACCAAGCACATGCCGACAAATATACCAGTGACACCATCCATGTAGAGTGTGCCAACAGGCCCTATTTTAATTCCCAAAGACAGTAATAAAATAATTGTAACCACGTAAAAAATAATCACGCGACGCCACGCATTCGCAGGATAATCTGAAAATAAAATGGCAATGGGAGCAATCGTCAACAAACATTGCGCAACGTATGCCATTCCTTCTGAGAAATGTGTCAATCGAAGAAATAAATAATAAAATAAGGTGCCACCCGGCGGGTATGCTTTATGCGTTGTCACATCCGATGCCTGAATAAATCCGTGATGCCAATACATTAATTTTATGTGTGGGCCCCACTGCGCAAATTCATCCCATTGTGTGAGATGAATAAAATAAGCGGACAATAAAAACAGCGTCAGAAAACTGAAGGTAATGATTTGACTGGTTGTTATATTTTTTAATTGAGAAAGATGGGTAAGCAAGAGAATCAACCCCACCAGTATAAAAATCATTGTGCCAATTTTTAGCGTGCCAACATATGCCAAACCATATAAGACAAGTATCGTGATCGAAATAATCAAAAATGTCACTTGTTCCAATGGCATCTTTAAAAATTTTTTGAGCGAGAGGCAATAGCCGAATAAAGATGATAAAACAAATAAAACCATGCGCTGTTCCTGATCAAAGATTCTTGGCATTATCCTGCGGGAGCGTCTGGAACTCAAGGTGCATAATCGTTATACTCCGGCAGCAAGGAGATATCATGAGAATCACCATCTACGGTGCTGGATACGTGGGGCTAGTTACCTCAGTCTGTTTCGCGCAGTTGGGTCATCACGTTTGTTGCGTCGATGTCGATCTTTCTAAAATTGAAACACTCAATGCAGGTCATGCACCCATTTTTGAAGCAGGGTTGGAAGCGTTGCTGCAGGAAAATTTACAAGCCCAACGTTTATTTTTTACGAGTGATATTGCAACAGCAGCTCAGTTTTCAGAAATCCAAATGATTGCTGTTGGTACACCTGCGCACTCGGATGGTTCTGCGGACTTGCAGTACGTAGATGCCGTGGCCACGCAAATTGGCATGCATATGTCGTCATATCGCTGTGTCGTGAATAAATCGACAGTGCCGGTTGGAACGAGTGAGCGTGTGCGAAAAATAATTGCTGATGCATTGCGAGAGCGTCAGAAAACGCTGTCATTTGATGTTGTATCGAATCCAGAGTTTCTGCGTGAGGGTCAGGCAATCGAGGATTGTTTATCACCTGATCGTATTGTGATTGGAAGTGGCAGCGAAAAAGCCATTGCATTGATGCAGCAGTTATACAAACCGATTCGTGATAAAAATTTTCCATTGCTGATCATGGATCCTGCTTCCGCTGAATTAACGAAATACGCCGCCAACGCTTTTTTAGCAACCAAAGTGAGTTTCATTAACGAAATTAGCCAAATTGCGGAAAAAACAGGTGCAGATATTCGTGAAATTAAAAAAGGCATTGGATTGGATGATCGCATTGGTGAAAAATTTTTAGATGCGGGTTGTGGTTTTGGGGGATCCTGTTTTCCTAAAGATGTGTCCGCGTTAAAAATCATGTCGGAGCAAGCAGGGTATACGCCGCACATTTTAAATGCGGTATTGAAAACCAATGCGCAACAGCAGGAGTTGTTATTTCACAAAGTGTCGCAGTATTTTCAACATAATTTAAAAAATAAAATTATTGCGCTGTGGGGTTTAGCATTTAAACCCAACACGGATGACGTGCGAAGTGCTACGAGTCGCGTGCTCATGGAATTATTTTGGAAAAGTGGTGCCACGGTTCGCGTATATGATCCATTGGCTATGAATAATATCGCAGCGCTTTATCCTGATCACGCGCAATTAATTTTATGTGATAGTGCATTGCAAGCAGCTAAAGACGCGAATGCGGTGGTGATTGTAACGGAGTGGCCTGAATTTCGGCGCATTGATTTTTCACAATTAAAATTATCCAGCGCGGTTGTTTTTGATGGTCGAAATGTTTTAAATAAACAACAGCTGCAATCTCACGGCATTGAATATTTTGGTATTGGATGTTGATGATGAAGTTAACAGATTGTGTTACTTGGAATTTGTTGGCAGCGCATTATAATGCGATTAAACGCTGCACACTCAACTCTTTTTTTCAAGAAACAACAGATCGTTTTGAAAAAATGTCGCTGGATATTTCCGGTGTGCTGGTTGATTATTCGAAAAATTTTATCACCGAACAGACTTTGTCGTTGCTCGGTGAATTGGCGCGTGAAAAAAATCTGTCGGATGCGATTCAGTATTTAATTTCAGGAGAAAAAATCAATACTTCTGAAAATCGTGCCGCATTGCACACACGCTTGCGTTCGCCAACGCAGGACCCTGAAATTGCCGGTGAATTTCGAAAAATATCTGTGTTGGCAGCGCAATTTTCAAATCGTTCGCTGCAAGGATTTAGCAAAAAACCCATTGAAACCATATTGCATATTGGAATGGGTGGATCCGGCATCGGCCCCGCATTGTATTACGATGCGTTAAAACCTGCGCAAAAACCCAATTGTTATTTTTTAATGGACTATGATCATTCTGCCATCGAAGAAAAATTAGCGTTGTGCGATCCTGAAAAAACGGCAGTGGTGGTTGTCTCGAAATCATTTGCAACCTACGAGACCATCAAAATATTTCAGCACGTGTGGGCATGGTTGTCGTCTGCCGCTCGTCATTCATCCATCGCATGGAAAAATTGTTTTGCAGTGACTGAAAAAATTGAACGCGCTACTGCGCAGGGATTTTTGAGTGATCACGTATTTAAAATTTGGGATTGGGTGGGTGGGCGATATTCCGTTTGGTCACCCGCCAGTTTTTCGGTGATGTTGGCACTGGGTATGGAAAAATTTAATGCGTTTTTGCGCGGTGCTTTTGTGATGGACACGCATTTTATTGGTGCACCATTTGAAACCAATATTCCAGTGATCATGGGATTGTTGTCAATTTGGTATCATTATTTTTTTCGTGCGCAAACCCATGCGATTGTGCCATACAGCGCGCGCTTGCAATTATTGCCAAAATATTTGCAGCAATTACACATGGAAAGTTTGGGAAAATCGGTGAATACCAACAACGAATTTATTGATTACCCAACTGGAAAAATTATTTGGGGTGATGTGGGGCCCGCCAGTCAACACAGTTTTCATCAATTGTTGATGCAAGGCAGTCATTTTGTTCCCGTGGATTTTATTTTGCCGTTTTCTGATCGCACACACGATAATTTTGAGCGCGCGGCATTTTGTTTGTCGCAAAGTCAAACGCTCATGAATGGTTTTGATGCAACTCCTGAAAAAACCATTATTGGTAATCGCTCCAGCACTACCATTCTCATGAAATCACTGACGCCTGAAACACTAGGCGCTATGCTCGCGATGTATGAACATAGCGTGTTTGTGCAAAGTGTTTTACTGGATATTAACGCATTTGATCAATGGGGTGTGGAGCGTGCAAAGCAAGTAGCGCGCGATATTTTGAACGCGCTGCAACAGAAAAAAACCGATAAAATTTTTGATGATTCAACGCAAGGATTATTGCAGAAAATTATAGGAGAAATATTGTGATTAACACTATCACAACCGCAGTTTTTCCTGTCGCTGGTATGGGTACCCGATTTTTGCCCGCTACGAAAGCGAGCCCAAAAGAAATGCTGCCACTTGTGGATCGCCCGTTGATTCAATATGTCGTGGATGAAGCCGTTCGTGCCGGCATTAAAAAATTAGTATTTGTGACGAGCAGCGGCAAGCGCGCCATCGAAGATTATTTTGATACGAATGTTGAGTTAGAATTGTTGCTTGAGAAAAAAAGAAAATTAGCGGTATTAGAAATTGTTCGACATCTTGTTCCTAACGATATTGAAATTGTTTACGTGAGACAAAAATCTCCCAAGGGATTGGGCGATGCGGTGTTGTGTGCAAAACCGGCAGTTGGAAATCAGCCGTTTGCTGTTTTGCTGGCCGATGACATCATGGAGCTTTCAGAGAAAGCCTGCCTGCAAGAGATGATTGCGCGATTTGACAAAACACACTCATCGGTGTTGGCCGTTGAAAAAATTGCGCGAGAAGACAGCGATAAATACGGCATTATTTCATTGTGCAATCATCAAGACGCAAAGATGCCAGTCGCTTCGATTATTGAAAAGCCAGCGCCTGCATTGGCACCGTCTAATTTAGCAGTGACGGGGCGATATATTTTAACGCCGCGAATTTTTGAAATGTTGCAGCAAACTGACATCGGTGTCGGCGGTGAATTGCAATTAACGGATGGATTATCAAAATTGTTATCTTATGAAACGATTTCCGCCTGCTTATTGAAAGGCAAGCGTTATGATTGCGGCAGTCGTTTGGGTTTTTTAAAAGCCACCATTGATTTTGCATTACAGCGTGATGAATTTCGCGATGCCATGTTGGAATTTATTGCTGAAAAAAACAGGGTGATTTCATGAAAAAAATTCATCCCGTTATTTTATTGGGTGGTTCTGGTACACGTTTGTGGCCGCTCTCGCGCAGCAATTATCCGAAGCAATTCGCCGTATTTTCTGAAAAATATTCGCTGTTTCAAGAAACCGTGTTGCGATTGCGACAATTGCCGACTGTAGGTCGCATTTATTTAATGGTGAGCACACACAATTATTTTATTTGCTTAGATCAACTGCGTGAATTAGCGATCGATGATATTGAATTGCTTGTAGAGCCTGTTTCGCGTAACACCGCAGCGCCCATTGCTGTGATCGCGTCACACATTCAGAAAACGCATTCGAGTGATGATGCGATGTTGGTATTACCTTCCGATCATCATATTCAAGATGCGTCAGCATTTATTGAGACAGTGCAACAAGCAGCAGTAGAGAGCGACAATAAATTGATTTTGTTTGGCGTAAAGCCCAATCGCGCTGCGATCGAATATGGTTACATCGAAGCGATGAACGCTGCGTTACCATCTCCCGTCAAACAATTTGTTGAAAAGCCCGATGAATCACGTGCTCGTACATTAATTGAAAATAAAAATATGTATTGGAATAGCGGCATGTTTTTATTTTCAGTGAAAAAATTATTGAGTGAATTACGATTGTATTGTTACGAAATGACGGTGCTTGCAGAAGCTTTGCTGCAGGATGTGATTCAGCAGGGCAACACGATTTATTTAAATAAATCTGCGTTTGAAAAAATGCCAGTTATTTCGATTGATGTCGCTTTGATGGAAAAAACGCACAACGCCGTTGTTTATGCGTTGCAATCGGATTGGTCTGATTTGGGTGATTGGAAAGCGGTATATGATCACGCCGAAAAAGATGAGAATCATAATGTGACGATTGGCCCTGTGTTATCACTTGCAACACAACACTCATATTTGCGCAGTGATCAGCAATTATTGGCAACCATTGGCGTGGATCATTTGGTGGTGGTTGCCACCAAAGATAGTGTGTTGATTGCCAATAAAAATGAAACACAAGCGGTTAAAACACTCGTTGAGTTATTAAAAAATAGTGTGCACCATGAATGCGCCAAAGAAGATTTAAAAATGTATCGGCCATGGGGGAGCTCAGAGCGTTTGATTCATACCAAACAATTTCAGGTCAAACATATTGTCGTTAAACCCGGCGGACGATTGTCGTTGCAAGTGCATCATCATCGCACGGAGCATTGGGTAGTGGTGAAAGGGGTCGCGGATGTTGTTTGCGGGCACAGCAATTTTCAATTACACGAAAATGAATCGACTTACATTCCCAAACACACACAACATCGTTTCATAAATTCCCAATCGACCCCCCTGCATTTAATTGAGGTGCAAGTTGGAGATTCTTTGAGCGAAGACGATATTGAACGATTGGATGATGTGTATGGGCAGATTGACACGCTGATCGGCGTCGATTAAGATGCCAAACACATCGCACATAGACGCGAGTCGTAGCGAGTGAATCAAAAATCGTACATAAACGCGAGTTGTAGCGAGTGAATCAAAAATCGTACATAGACGCGAGTTGTAGCGAGCGAAAATAAATCAGGACACAGACGCGAGCGGTAGCGAGCGAATCAAATAAGGTAACTTGTCATGAAACGTACATTCCAACCCGGAAAATTACACCGCAAACGCACGCACGGTTTTCGTGCGCGCATGGCAACACCCGGCGGTCGTTTGGTGTTGAATCGGCGCAGAGCCAAAGGGCGCAAGCGCGTTAGTGTCTAACCATTTTTTACCCAAACAGCATCTTCGCACAGCTGATGAGTCTAATGCAGTTAGAAAGTTGGGGCAACGGATTGTTGTGCGCGACTTCGCACTGCATTTTTCAAAAAATACGTTGGGATATGCGCGCCTGGGAATGATGATTCCTAAAAAATACTGTTCATTGGCGGTCGATCGTCATCACATTCAGCGACTCATCCGTGAAGCATTTCGATTGAATCAAGTGCATTTTCCGAGCATTGATGTGGTTGTCATGTTAAAATCCCAAACCGTTGAGTGTCGAAATGAGAGACGGGCATGCATACCGGAATTATTTCAATCGTTGATCGCACAGTACGGCGCGTTTTACTCGCGGTGATACAAGGTTATCGTCTGTGTATTAGCCCTTTTTTCGGGGCGCGCTGCCGCTTTCATCCATCTTGCTCAACGTATGCCAAAGAAGCGATGCAAACGCATTCGATTTTGACGGCAATGTGGTTTACGTGTCGGCGCATAATGCGTTGCCACCCTTTTCACTCAGGCGGGTATGACCCCGTTCCAACGAAGCGAGACAATCATGGATTTTAAACGCGGTATTTTATATTTTGTGTTGGCGGTTTTGGGCATGATGTTGTGGCATGCGTGGCAAGCGGATAATCAGGTTGCAACGAGTGCTGCGAGTGCTGCGCAAATGCAAAGTGCAGTGCAAACGCCAGATCAATTTGCGCCGAGTGCCACGCAAGGTGACGCATCAAGTGTGTCGCGCGCCGCTGTGCATGCAACCGCTCCCGTTTCTCTTTTGGCAAAACCCATCACAGTGAAAACCGATGTGCTAGATGCCAAAATCGATTTGCGCGGCGGCAATTTAATTTCTGCAAAATTGTTGCAATATCCTGTGTCGCTGCAAGAAAAAAATGTTCCCGTACAAATTTTAAATCCCAACAGCAATGATTTGTATATTGCGCAAAGTGGGTTGAGTGTTGCTGCATCCGAAAGTGCATCCAAACCCGTTGATTTTCAAAGCACACAAACAAGTTATGTTTTGCAACCCAACGAAACCAAATTATCAATTGTATTAACAGGAAAAACTGCGCAAGGATTGCTGGTTCAAAAAACATTTACATTTTATCGCAACGATTATGCGATCAAAACTGATTTGCGCGTTCAGAATACAACGGGAAAAACATGGCAAGGAAATTTGTATAATCAAATTACGCGACGTGATGTGCCTGAAGCGGGATATCAGCGCGCATACAGTGGCGCCGCGGTTTCTACTTCTAACACACCTTACAAGAAATTAAGTTTCTCAGACATGAGCGACAATAATTTTTCTCGCGATATTCAAAATGGTTGGATCGCGATGCAGCAGCATTATTTTTTAAGCACATGGATTCCGCCGAAAAACGAGACGCTACATTATTACAGTCGTTCATTCGGTCATGGCGATGATGGTAAAAATAATGTGTTTGTGTTGGGTTACATGAGTCCGTCGTTGCAATTAGCGCCCAATGCGGAAGCGAATTTAAATTCTACTTTATATGTCGGTCCCGAGATTGCCAAAAATTTGCAAAGTCTTGGAAAGGGATTGGATTTGACCGTCGATTATGGTTGGCTGTGGCCGATTTCAAAATTTTTATTTTGGGTGATGAGTGAGATTTACGTTTTTGTGGGCAATTGGGGTTGGTCCATTGTGCTTGTGACAGTGTTTGTAAAAATTGTGTTTCACTGGTTCTCACATAAAAGTTATTCTTCGATGGCGCACACACGCGATCTGCAACCCAAAATAAAAGCGTTGCGTGATCGCTTGGGCGATGACAAACAAGCGATGTCCAAAGCGATGATGGAACTGTATCGCAAAGAAAAAGTAAATCCGCTGGGCGGATGTTTGCCGATGCTGATTCAAATCCCCGTATTTTTTGCGCTGTATTATGTTTTAGTGGAAAGTGTTGAGCTTCGCCAAGCGCCGTGGATTTTTTGGATCCATGATTTATCGGTGAAAGATCCATTTTATATTTTGCCAGTGTTGATGGGGCTTAGCATGTTGCTGCAACAAAAATTAAGCCCACCTCCGCCCGATCCCGCGCAAGCAAAAATGATGATGTTTTTGCCGGTGATTATGACGGTTTTCTTTCTTTCATTCCCGTCAGGCTTGGTGTTGTACTGGTTCACCAATAACTGCGTGTCCATTTTGCAGCAATGGATAGCGATGCGGATGCATGATAGACGTAAGCAGGCACGTCCGAATTAACCATACTTTAATATGTAAAAAAGTATGTAAATTTTTCAGTATTTTTGTTAGGATAACGTAGGAAAATGAATTCGATATTGTTTGAGTGGGATGAGACGAAGAATGCGGCCAACATTAAGAAGCATGCTGTTTCATTTTATGAGGCACAACAAGCATTTTTAGATCCTCATCGGGTGATCGCAGAAGATAGCGCGCATAGCATGAATGAACCAAGGTTCTATTGTTTTGGCGAGGTGGGAGACGGCGTATTAACGGTTCGATTCACTTATCGTGATAATACCATTCGAATTTTTGGTGCGGGTTACTGGAGACAAGGTAAGAAAATTTATGAAAAAGAGAAAAGTAAAATATACAGATGAAGCTCTAGGTAATTTAGAGGTGGTAGAGGATTTTTTACCAAAACCTGAAGATTTGATTTTAAAAGAAGAGACAATAAAGGTAACTTTATCTTTAACAAAGGATAGTGTTGATTATTTCAAATCTCAAGCATCAGAGCGACATACTCAATATCAGAAAATGATTCGTATTTTATTGGATAAATATGTTGCACGTTTTTCCGGACCAAGAAAAACAACACATTTTAAAAAGAACGTTACACGGCGTGCTGAGCGTTTATCAGAAAAATCGTGAAAATGATTGACACCATCGCTGCTATCGCAACACCGTCTGGACGCGGCGGTGTTGGGATTGTGCGCATTTCTGGCGACAACGCAACAATCATTTCAGAAAAAATAATTCAACAATCATTACGGCCACGCGAAGCCATTTTCACAAAATTTTATGATTTGGAAAATCGCGAGGTCGATGAAGGTATCGCACTGTATTTTCAGAATCCGCATTCCTTTACTGGCGAAGACGTGATTGAATTACAAGCACATGGCAGCCCCATTGTGCTCGATCAATTATTACAAATTGCAATTCATTATGGTGCGCGTTTGGCGAGACCCGGAGAATTTTCTGAGCGCGCATTTTTAAATAAAAAAATTGATTTAACACAAGCTGAAGCGATTGCCGATTTAATTTCGGCGAATTCTCTGCAAGCAGCACAATCGGCGATGCGATCCCTCCAGGGTGCTTTTTCTGAAAAAATTAAATCACTGCAAGAATCGCTCACCACATTGCGCACGCAAATTGAAGCGATGCTCGATTTCCCCGACGAAGATATTGATTTTATGGCACAGCCAGAAACGCGCACGTTGTTGCAAAAAACTATCGATGCAGTGTTAGCAGTTAAAAATCAGGCGAAGCAGGGTGTGTTATTGCAAAGTGGTTTGAATGTGGTGATCGCTGGAAAACCGAATGTGGGGAAATCCAGTTTGCTCAATTATTTAAGTGGACGCGAATCAGCGATTGTGACTGACATTCCCGGAACCACGCGTGATATTTTACGTGAATCGATTCACATTGATGGTATGCCGTTACATATTATCGACACCGCTGGATTGCGAGAAACGACAGATAGAGTTGAACAAGAGGGTGTGCGGCGTGCGCGTGAGCAAATGCAACAAGCCGATTTAATTTTATTTATCGTTGAGGCGGTTGATTTAGCAATACTGGAAGTGGGAGCGACAGCGACCACGCCAATGTTAATTGTAAAAAACAAAATTGATTTAACGCATGAGTTACCAGAAATCATTTCAAACAAAAATAGAACCGAAGTAAAAATTTCCATTAAAAATAATTTAGGTTTAGATTTATTAACGAAAGAAATTAAAAAAATAGCGGGATTTCAATCTGAAGAAACGAGTGGTTTTATCGCGCGACGTCGTCACGTTGCCGCACTTGATCGCGCGTATCAATTTTTATTGCACGGTCAATCACAATTAACAGAACATCGCGCCGGAGAATTATTAGCGGAAGATTTGTGTGACGCACAAAAAGCATTGTCAGAAATTACGGGTGAATTTTCTTCTGATGATCTGCTGGGAAAGATTTTTTCGAGTTTTTGTATTGGGAAATAACGCACTTGCTCCATGTTGCGTTGCAACACTTTGCGCGTGCTTCTGTGGGTTTTATTTTCTAAATATCACCAACGCTGTCAATCCGCGCGTTTTTTTATTTTTTAATTTAATTTTTCCGTGATGCGACAAAATAATATCGCGCGCGGAAGCTAACCCCAAGCCAACACCGCTATGATCGCGAGAACGTAACTGATCGCTGCGATAAAACGGCTCAAATACTTTTTCCAAATCAGTATCAGCGATGCCGGGACCATTGTCTTCAATTTTAATCACAATAAATTGCTCGCGCTCGCTGACGTGCACCACAGCATCGCCCGCATAGCGAATAGCATTGTGAATAATATTCGTAAACGCGCGTTTTAATGCGATCGGGCGCCCCGTAAACGCAATGCGATGTTTGTTGGTAAACAATTTCACGTGATGTCCCATATCTACTGCATCATCTATAATGGAAGAAAGTAACGACACCAAATCCATCGGAATTTTATTTTCTTGGCGTGATTCTTCGCGTGCAAATGCCAGCGTTTCAGTAATCATGTGTTCAATTTCAGTGAGATCATCGAGTAATTGTGTTTTGTAATGACTTTCTTCTATAAATTGTAATCGCAATCGTGCGCGCATGATGGGTGTGCGCAGATCATGTGAAATGGTAGCAAGCAAAAACGTGCGATTGCGAATCAATTGCAAGATACGATTTTGCATTTGATTGAGTGCGTCCGATACTTCTTGTATGGCTTTGGGTCCGCGTACATCAACAGGCGTGATAGATAAATCAATTCCCAGTTGATCTGCAGATGATTTTATTTTTTTAAGCGGAAAAGAAAAGCGATGAATAGACCACAGTGAAATCAACACCGCGCCAAAAAATAATAATTCTGCTAGCAAGAAAAATAATTGTATCAACACCAAATGCGTGTACAACGTTGATTCAATATTAACCCATTGACCATCATTTAACGGGATGGAAATAAAAAAATTCTTACGGCTGTTTTTCAACGCCTCAAAAATCTGAAATGCAGAATATTTTTTTAATTGAATGGGCGCGCGCGGTTTTTCAGATAAAGTGACTTGAATGACGGGGTCTTCGATCGCATTAATAATCTTTTGACGCTTTGACAACGGTGTATCGCGCAATAGGTGAATGGTGTTTTCAATTTTTTGAAATAATCGGTTGCGAATTTCTTCTTGTTGCGAAATTTGATTGGTTTGAAGTAAATGCGCAATAAAAAGCACATGCAACACAACAATGAGACACAAAAAAATGATGACTTTTTTGGTTGTGAAATGTTGAATGAGAAAATTAAACCATTTATTCATGATACGTCACTGTAACGGGTACCGCTAATAGATAACCATCTCCGCGTACGGTTTTAAGTACCGTGGGATTTTTCATGTCCTCTTCAATTTTTTGCCTGAGCCGACTGATTTGAATATCAACACCGCGATCAAATGGCCCCGCTGATCTGTTTTTAGTGGCAATTAATAATTCATCGCGCGTTTGTACTTGTTGTGGGCGCTCTAATAACGCGAGCAATAAATTATATTCCGCAGTCGTGATACTAACGTCGAGTTGATCAGGCGATATCAATCGACGTGTTCCCGTGTCCAACGTCCAGTTGACAAAATGGTAAACGGGATTTTTTAGCAGGGTTTTTTCTTGTAATGGATTTTGCACGCGACGCAAAATTGCTTTGATGCGCGCCAATAATTCGCGTGGATGAAATGGTTTTTGCAAATAATCATCTGCGCCCATTTCCAGTCCAACGATGCGATCCACTTCTTCGCCAGCTGCAGTTAACATTAAAATGGGAATGCAGGATGTTTTGCGTAATTGTCGACACAACGACAATCCATCTTCGCCTGGCAGCATAATATCTAAAATAATTAAATCGATTTCTTGTTCTGCAAGCACTGTACGCATCACTTTGCCATCTGGCGCCAAATACGTTTTAAAATCATGAAGACCTAGAAATTCAGCGAGCAGATCGCGAATGCCCGCATCATCATCAACAATTAAAATACGATTTTTTGGTGTATTGTGCATTGCTTCAGAATAACAATCTTCACGTTAGAAATCGAGAATGCATTACGAACATCTGTTACACATTGTTACAAATTTTTTGTTTAATATTACAGAGTTATGTGATGAAATGATGACATGAAAATTAAAAAGAGGTGCGTGTCATGACTAAAGATGAATTATGTGGTGTTGCGGCTGTATTTGCATTTTTTGCTATACTGCCTGCGGCACTGGCCTCTGCAACGGTCGTTTCTGTTAGAGCTTATAATAATGATGATATCACTGATAGTTTCGGTAGGGCCGGTTTGTTAGTAGTACTCATGGCGGAGGGGATAGCTGTGCCGACCTATTTGTATGCAGTATACCTGATATGTAAAGAAGTTTGTTGTGGTAATGCAGCGGATCGTCAACCATTACTTCCTTCGGTTGCAACCAATGATGCGGCGTTACACGGTGCTGTGCGCGATGCGGGCGAAACAACAGAACCGCCTGTTACTGATCATCTTGTTGGAGAATTGGTTGTATAGAATCACATTGGATGGCACTCAAATGCAATTGCGCTTCCGTGTAATCCAATGGTTTTGCAGTGCCACCCAAATCTAACGTTGTCACTGTATCTAGCGCCATAAAATCACAATTCACGGCACTTCGTGTGTTTGATAACGACACAGAATATTTGGTGTATAAATCACCGATAAATAATTTCATAATTTGCATTGCAAAATGCATAGCGATACAACTTTGTTGACCTGCACCAAATGGTTTGTATGATTTTTTTTGATCCGGGGTTAACTCAAAAAATCGTTCTGGGCGAAATTGATCCGCATCACTTCCCCAAATTTTACGATCGCGATGCAAAGCGAGCAGCGGAAAAATCACCACCGATTTTTTTTTCAAATGCAAGCCGTCGTACGTAAATGATTTGTCAACGCCGCGCGTGATCATCGGAAATGGTGGATACAAACGCATCGCCTCGTAAATAATTGCATCGAGATATTCATTTTGCAGCACTTCTTGCGTACCTAACGTTTCAAATAATTTTTCTTTCACGGGCTGAAATGCTTCTATTGCGCGAATAACCCAATGTAACGTCGTGGCAGTGGAATCCCATCCGGCAAAAAAAGTAGTGATGACTTCGCCTGTGAGATCTTCATCGGTTGCGGTAACACCATTTTTTTCGGTCATGTAGGCGCGCAAATGGGTAATAAAATTATCAGGATGATTGTAAATGAGTGAACGTTTGTCGCCTAAATCACGCAACAATTCATCTTGCATGCTGCGGCGAATTTTTGAAAAATCCGTTTCTTCGCCGCGATAAATTATTTTTCGCAAAAATGCAGGCGTTCTGAATTTAGCGATGTTGCGAAATCGAAATACTTCCGCGATATATTTTTGTAAGAATGGCAACGAGCGATTAACGATCTCAGTACAATCATCCATATTTTCTAGGCCGTAAAAGGTGGCCATTAAATTCGCCAACACAAATTCTTCCAGTAATAAATGCAATTTGACGGTTTGTTTTTCAGCGGCGCGATTTAAATAGGTTTGTATCACCAAGCGATTGATAGGCATGTAATCGGCCAAACGCGCTTTAGATAACATCATGGGGCGATAAGCAGCAGCACGCCTTTCTTTCCATTCGGGTCTTGGGTCTGTGATAAGCCCCGGGCCAAATAATTCCACGAAAAAATCAAATGAAAACCCACGCGACACACGATCTTTTTCAAATCCTTCATCGATTAATACTTTAATATCTTCCGCGCGCGTGCAGACTAACCACACCTCAGGCCCCACCCAAAAATACGAAATTCCTTTGTTGGCGAAAGCGATAGCGCTTGCCGCAACCAATGTTTTGATCATGCCATTGGGTTTGCTCATGTTGGCGATTTGCCCGCCGAGTTTGCCTTTTAATTTAGGAACAGTGGGGTAGCGAGAAATTAAGCTGCGCATGACACATCCAGTGTTAAATAACAGTAACAATGAGCGTATCTGAATTAATTATTTTAGCAAGTGCTTTTTAGATTGTTTGATTTTGGCGGCGTGATTGAATTTTTGATAATCGCTCTAAAAAATGCAGCATAACACGTGGGCAAATCGCGTCTCGGATAAATGCGCGATTCTTTGAGTGCGTGAAAATGAAATGGAAATTTAAGTGTTGCGCGATGATGCGTTGTGATCACCATTGTCAACGTTAACATTTTGAGAATATGCGCGTTGCGCAATGCAATCGGTTTCGCGCAAAATTGTAAGGAATGTATTTCGTTGCTGCGCAACAACGTGAGCAACACAAACTCCAATCGCATCATATTTTCATTCAACACACGTGTACCGGCAAATAAATTTTCTATGATTTGTGTGTCAAACGGTCTTCCTTTTGAGTCAACTGCATTTTTTGCAATAACGTAACTCAATAAATGACACAATTCCCATTTTTCTTGTTTCACTTTTTCCTCAGGAAAACCAAATCCGCGTGATTTTAAAAAATTGGTTACCAATTCGTTGGCGGAATTACCGATCACACGTCTTTCAGGTTTTTGTGTTCGTCGATCAGGCTGATTTTTGATTGTTTGCGGCGTGATAGTCACAGAAAGCATTTCTATTGGAACGCCGGGATCTTGATCCAATTTTTTTAACAGCGGTGAGGGTTGTGTTGCAGTGTAATATTTTTTACGCGCGAAAAGATGTAAGCGTTCTTGCCATTTGTGTTTACCTTTGGGTGTTGTGACTTCGACCGCAGTGACTTTGGTAGGCGTGCACACCGCTTCAGAGCCTCGCGGCGTTTCCGCGTGTGTGATTTCTTGATTTTTTATCTTAGTAATTTTTAATGGTGGCGGTCGCTTGCGTGTTAGCGTTTCCATTTCTTCTTGAAATGTTTCACTGGATGGACCGATGGCATAGGGGATTAATAATTTCGGTACTTTTTTTGAAATCAATGACAGTCGCGGCTGAATTTTTTTGAGGGTATTTTTAGTGGATGGTTTTTTGACGGCGGCGGCTCGAGGCTTCGCCTTGGCTTTTTTGGCTGCGGGTTTTTTTGTTGCAACACCGTTCCTTGGCATAACCTTAGAGTAGCGTATTTTGATGAACGTGGCTATTTGAATGCTTGGCCCACAAGCGCCACTGGTATGTAATTAATATTGACAATATGAACTTTATGGCATATATTCATATTACCAATATGAAGGAAACTTATGCAGCGTGATTTGATCAAAACGGCTATTTTGGAATGGCAAACGCCACACGTCATTGCCCCGAATGTACAGAGAAAATTATTCGTTAATTTGGATGCCATGATACGCAGTGAGCTTATTGTCATTATTACGGGAGTGAGACGCTGTGGCAAATCCATTTTGTTGCAACATATTCGGCAGCAGAAAAAAGAAAACCATTATTATTTGAATTTCGAGGATGAACGTTTGGTGCATTTTACCGTCGATGATTTTCAAATGATGATGGAAATTTTTATTGAATTATTTGGCGAAGCGAAAACTTGTTATTTCGATGAGATTCAAAATATTTTAGGGTGGGAGCGGTTTGTTAGGCGCTTACATGAACAGGGATACAAAATTTTTGTGACGGGATCCAATGCTAAAATGCTGAGCCAAGAATTGGGAACACATTTGACGGGGCGGTACGTTAAAATTGAGTTGTACCCTTTTTCTTTTACGGAATTTTTAGCGTATAAAAATATTGCGCAAAATACTTCGCACGCGATTACCGCTGTTAAAGCAAAATTAAATGGTGCGATGAAAAAATATATTCAGCTAGGTGGTTTTCCACAATATCTGAAAGAAGAATTATTGGAATATTTGCAATCATTGTATGAAAGCATTTTGTATCGAGACATTGTTTCGCGTTACCGGTTGCCCAATGATCAAATCATTCGCGAGCTTGTGTTTTACTTGGCGAGCAATGTTGGAAAAGAAATGACGTTCAATGCATTGCGAAAACAGCTGCATTTGGGCGCTGTTAATACCGTTTCTGAATATTGTCAATATTTGGAAAATTGTTTTTTATTTTTTTTAGTCAAACGTTTTAGCCATTCTATTAAAGTACAATCACATTCGCCAAAAAAAATATACGCAGTGGATACAGGCCTTGCACGTGCCATTGGTTTTCGATCCAGCGATGATTTCGGTCGCATGCTGGAAAACATTATCTATATTGAATTAAAACGCCGGGGTTTTGAGATTTATTTTCATAGAGAAAAAAAAGAATGTGATTTCGTAGTGTGCAAGCAAAATAAAATTAAAATGCTGATACAAGTTTGTCTCGATATAGACGATTCGGTAACGCGCGCACGAGAAATAGATGGGCTCATGGATGCCATGTCACATCATCACATGACACAGGGCATTATTATCACATTGTCTGATTCAGAAACTGTGCACGTGGAAATTCAGAACAAACGATGCCATATTGAAATTATTCCCGTCTGGCGCTGGCTCACTACAGAATAAAACGCATATTCGATTGCGAGGTGTGCAAAATTAAAGCATACTCTCGTTCTATGAAAAGCAATCTTGATAACACATTTGACATCATTGTGGTGGGCGGCGGGCATGCGGGCACTGAAGCCGCACTTGCGTCTGCACGCATGGGCATGAACACGTTATTGCTCACGCATTCCGTTGAAACATTGGGACAGATGTCCTGCAATCCCGCGATCGGAGGAATTGGCAAGAGTCATTTAGTCCGTGAAATTGATGCGCTCGGTGGCATCATGGCGCGGGCAACTGATTATGCGGGTATTCAGTTTCGCGTGTTGAATGGCAGCAAAGGACCAGCCGTTAGAGCGACACGCGCACAGGCGGATCGTGTTTTATATAAAGCGTTTATTCGAAAAACACTGGAAAACCAGCCTAATTTATCAATTTTTCAGCAAGCGGTTGCTGATCTGCTGATTGAAAATGATGAGATTCGCGGCGTTAGAACCGAGATTGATTTGTGTTTTTATGCGCGCAGTGTAGTGCTCACGACTGGCACCTTTTTAGGCGGCGTGATTCACATTGGATTGCAGCATCATCAAGGTGGCAGAGCCGGCGATCCACCATCGAATGCATTGTCAAAACGGTTACGTGAATTACCATTTCATGTGGGACGATTAAAAACAGGGACGCCACCGCGCATTGATAAACGCACGATTGATTTTTCACAATTGATTGAGCAGCCCGGCGATACACCGACACCCGTCATGTCGTTTTTGGGGTCGCGTGCGGATCATCCGCGGCAAATCTCATGTTACATCACGCACACCAATGAAAAAACGCACGATATTATTCGCAGAGGACTCAATGAATCGCCGATGTATACCGGAAAAATTGATGGCGTTGGGCCGCGTTATTGTCCGTCGATTGAAGATAAAGTGATGCGGTTTTCGGATAAAAATTCACATCAAATATTTTTAGAACCGGAGGGATTGGATGCAATCGAAATTTACCCCAACGGAATTTCTACGAGCTTAAGTTACGAAACACAATTTCATTTTGTGCGCAGCATGAAAGGCCTGGAAAACGCACACATTATTCGCCCCGGTTACGCAATTGAATATGATTTTATGAATCCATGTGATTTGAAAAATTCTTTGGAGACAAAATATGTGCGCGGATTATTTTTTGCAGGCCAAATCAATGGCACAACGGGTTATGAAGAAGCGGCTGCGCAGGGAATTATTGCTGGCATCAATGCTGCGCTGCAAATACAGGGAAAAAGTGCGTGGTGCCCGCGCCGTGATGAAGCGTATATTGGTGTACTGATTGATGATTTAATCACGCGCGGCACACAAGAGCCGTATCGCATGTTTACGTCTCGCGCGGAATATCGTTTGTTGTTGCGCGAAGATAATGCGGATTTGCGATTGACAGAAATCGGTTTTCAATTGGGTTGTGTCACTGAAAATCGATATGCGCAATTTTGCAGAAAACGTGATGCAATAGAAAAAGAAAACGCGCGATTAAAATCGCATTGGATACAAAAAAATTCTGTGGCTGCAAAACAGTTTGAAGAAAAATATCAAACGTCCATTGAACGCGAATATAATTTAATGGATTTGTTACGCCGTCCTGAGGTGACTTACGAAAAACTAATGCAAATCGATCAAGCGAAAATGAGTGACGTGGATGTTGCAGTGATTGAGCAAATCAACATTCAAGCGAAATATTTTGGTTATCTCGCGCGACAAGAAAAAGAAATTGAAAGACAAAAATATTATGAAGATCGAGTTATTCCTGAATCGATAGATTACAACGCCGTGCCCAGTTTATCTACCGAAGTGCGTCAAAAATTGCAGAAAATAAGACCCAGCACCATCGGTCAAGCGTCGCGTATTTCAGGTGTCACTCCCGCTGCGATTTCGTTGTTGTTGGTGTATTTGATGCGCGGGTAACGCTTTTATAATTAGGACGGTACCAAAACACGAGTGGTAGCGAGTTTTCTAATCAGTGAGTGAAAGCATCGGAAAAAGATGTATTGCATACAATGGATAATTTATTATTTTTCCGTCACGCGAAAGATTTTTCAGCGATGCTCGCGATAAAACAGTTGGCGCGTATTTTTCATCATATACTTTTAGACTTTTTTTATGACCCACGGTAACGCCTGATTTTACTTCTAGTGGCAAAACAGATAGATCGTGATCGATGACGAAATCTACTTCAGCAACACCATCACTTGCCCAGTAATAAAGATGATCGTTACCATATGTCATCAATTGCTGAGCAATAAAATTTTCAGTTAGTGCGCCTTTAAATTCAGAAAATAATTGATGTTCATGTAAAATAGCATCAGCGGGTACGCGAGCCATGGTTGAAAGCAACCCCATATCAATTCCGAATACTTTAAAATTTTTTTTATCGCAATAATGCTCAATGGGAATTTTTGGCGTTGAAATTTGATAGGATAAATAAATTAATCCCGCATCTTTCAGCCATTGAATAGCTGTTTCATATTCACGTGCGCGTGCCGACGCTTTTATTAATGAGAAAATAAATTTTTTATTTTCTTTTGCCAGCTGAGTAGGCACCATTTTCCATACCTCAGATATTTTCATCACTTGATTTTTTTCAGCATGTTTTGAAAAATCAAGTTCATATGATTTTAATATTTCATGATGAATCTCGCGCACCACATCAAGATCTTTTTTTTCTGCATAATGAGAAACTGCTTCCGGCATTCCGCCAATATAAAAATAACGTTTCAGTTGATCGATCAACTGATGATGAAAAATATCCGGAATATTTTTTGGTGCTTTTATTTTTTTAAGCATTTCGCAGAGTTCGGAATGCTGGGTGGCATCTAAAAATTCTAAAAAAGAAAGTGGCGTCAAATGCAAAAAATTTACTTTACCTACGGGAAAACTTTTTATTTGATTGAGTTTGATGCCCAGCAATGAACCTGCGGCAGCAATATGATATTGATTGGCCGTTTCTTGAAAATATTTCAAACTGTTTAATGCTTCGGGGCAAGCTTGTATCTCATCAAAAATGATGAGTGTCGTGTTTGGATGAATTTTTTGCTTAAATTGAATCTCAAGGTTTTCGATGAGCTGCGCGGGCTCAATATTTTTTGCAAAGAGGCTGGGAAGATCGACATTGGTTTCAAAATTGCAGTAAATGTAATTTTGATATTCGGCGTGTGCAAAGGCTTCCAGCGCGTAGGTTTTACCGACTTGTCGAGCGCCCTGTAAAATCAATGGCTTACGTCTATCACTTTTTTTCCAGGCCAATAATTTTGCATAAATGGTTCTTTTCATGGTATTTATATTACCATTTCGTGATAAATTTTACAAATCATGTTGGTAAAACGTGATAATTATCACGTTTTATGTTGGTAAAACGTGATTTTTAAGTATCCTCGATCGCATGATTTATCGAAGAGTCTCTCACCGCGTGGGTTTTTGTTGTGAGAGTGGTGCAGCTCAGAGCCGGATAAAACAACCAATGACTTTTCTTGAAAATAAAAATCTCCACTCCGGATTATCTCAATTAAATTTGACATTATCCGCCGAAAAGCAATCGCAATTAATTCAGTATTTGCATTTACTGCAAAAATGGAATCGCGCATACAATCTTACGGCCATCACTGAATTCGATAAAATGATTTCATATCATTTGTTAGATAGTTTATCGATTGCGCCGTATATCACAGGGAACAATATTGTGGACGTGGGTAGTGGTGCGGGATTGCCGGGGATTCCGCTCGCCGTTTATTTTCCTGAAAAACAATTCACATTGATCGATAGCGTTGGAAAAAAAACACAATTTATGCAGCAGGCCGTGCGCGCGTTGGCGTTGAAAAACGTGACTGTGGTGCAAGCGCGTGCCGAGGCGTATCAACCAGCGAAACCCTTTGATACAATGACAGTTCGTGCGGTGGGATCACTAGAAAGATTGACACAGATCGCAGTGAATTTATTGAAACCAGGCGGCGAATTGTTAATGATGAAATCGGATGCATCACCCAACGAATGTCAGCACGCACGCATCGTTATGTTGCACGTGCCCGGTGTGAATGCAAAGCGGTCGTTGATTATTGTGAAACCCTCATCCTAACCTTCTCCCGTAAAGCGGGAGAAGGGACGAAGGATGCAAACACTCGGGATTTTGAAAGGAAAATAGATGGCAAAAATAATCGCGATTGCCAATCAAAAAGGTGGTGTTGGCAAAACGACCACCAGTGTGAATTTATCCGCATCGTTGGCAGCCATTAAACACCGTGTGTTACTGGTCGATTGTGATCCACAAGGCAGTGCGACGGTAGGTTCCGGTGTTGAGAAAGAAACAGTTTCAGCGTCATTAAACGATGTGTTGCTCGGCGAAAAAAGTGCGCAAGATGCATTAATCATTACTTCTTTTGGTTTTAGTTTGCTGCCAGCGAACGCAAAATTAACGGTTGCTGAAGTGCGTTTGTTAAACATGGACAATCGCGAACAACAATTGAAAAAACGATTGACTGATGTGGCATCTCACTATGAATTTGTGATCATCGATTGTCCGCCGTCGTTAAATATGTTGACGTTAAATGCGCTGGTTGCAGCGCACAGTGTGCTCGTGCCAATTCAATGTGAATATTATGCGCTGGAAGGGTTAACGAGTTTGCTGAACAGTATCGATAATATTCGTCGCGCAGTGAATCCCGATTTAAAGCTTGAGGGTTTGTTACGCACGATGTATGACGGGCGCATGCGATTGACAGTGGAAGTGTCGGAACAATTGCTCGAGCATTTTGGTGACAAAGTGTATCACTCAGTAATTCCGCGTAATGTGCGATTAGCGGAAGCACCAAGTCATGGCATGCCCGCGTTGAGTTATGATAATCGTTCGCAGGGAGCAGCGGCATATTTAGCACTCGCAAGTGAAGTGGTGCGGCGGCAAATAGATAGAACAGAGCCGCGCGCGTCAGCAAGCGGTATGATTGAGCCGCGCGCGTCAGCAAGCGGTATTTTACAAGGAAAGTACTCATGAACATTAAAAAACGCGGTCTAGGAAAAACACTCGGTGATTTAGGTCTAAACGCATTGCTTGGTGATCTCAATACACCAGTCGCATCTATTGAAAATACGCAAACGAGTGTTCACGAGCAATTAAAAAAATTACCAATACAAAGCATCAAGCCTGGCGCATCGCAACCCCGAAAATTTATCGCGCAAGAAACACTGGAAGAATTGGCGCATTCGATTCGCACACAAGGCGTTATTCAGCCCATTATTGTTCGCCCCATTGATAATCATCAGTATGAAATTATAGCGGGCGAGCGCCGTTGGCGCGCGGCGCAATTGGCGGAATTAGAATATATTCCCGCGATTGTGCGCGACATGAATAATGAAACCGCGATGATTGTTGCGTTAATTGAAAACGTGCAGCGTCACGATTTAAATGTTATGGAAGAAGCATCAGCGTTGAATCGATTGATGACAGAATTCAATATGACGCATCAAGTCGTTGCCGACGCGGTCGGAAAATCGCGCGTTGCGGTGACTAATATTTTGCGATTATTAAAATTACCGTGCGACGTGCATGAATTGTTGCAACAAAATCAATTGGAAATGGGCCATGCGCGTGCCTTGTTATCGTTGCCAGAAGAAAAACAAAGTGCGGCAGCAGCGCAAATTGTCGCGCGTCGCTTGTCTGTGCGCGAAACCGAAAATTTGATTCGTCAGATGATGCAGCAATCCTCATTAGCCGTAACAACAACCCGCACCCACGCTGTCCTACAAGAAGAGTTGCATCAAAAATTAGGCTTAAAAGTTTCCGTTATTCAAAACGCTCAAGGTCGCGGCAAGCTCGTGATTGAATTTCAAAACGATGCGGAATTGGAAAAATTGTTAACGCGAATTCGTTAGGGCCTGACAGGCCCTGGGGCGCTACGTTATTTCATCCACCCAATCTAACGAATGCGTTGTTTTGTGGGTTAAGTAAAACGCGATGAGATAAATAAACAATGTAAAAGCAGCGACAACGAGAAAATCAATGCCAAATGGAATGGCATGATTACCGCCAAAACTGCTGAAAAAACTTAACACTCCCATCCCCATTAAATAAATCACTGCCCAACTACCGCGTAATATTTTCAATTCTGTACGGCGAATCGCGAACAACAAAATAAATCCGACCGCAAATAAAATTAATACTTTATAAACAATAGTCCAGCCAGACCAAAAAATAAGTAAATTACAAATATAAAATGCAATAAAACAAATAAGATACATGAAACATTGTTGCAACGGTTTAAATATTTCTGGTTTTTGCTTGGTGAGCACCATGAGCGACATAGGCCCCACCACATAACCAATGACCAAACACGACACCAAAAATCCCACCATCTGTTGCCAACCCGGAAACGGCAACAGAAATATAAATCCAATGACGATATTTAAAATTAACGCGCGCAGCGGCACGCCATTTTTATTTACTTGCAATAAAAATTGTGGCAGATAACGATTTTGCGCCATTGCGAAAGTGATGCGTGTGGTTGCCAGTGCTTGTACCAACGCTGTTCCTAATGGCGAAATCGCCGCATCCACATACAACAACTTTACAAACCAACCAAAACCGAGCAATGCCAATAAACCTGCGAAAGGCCCCGCATCATTGACAAAACGAATGTGTGCCCAACCGTGCGACATACTGTCTGGCGGCAATGCTGCGATAAAAGCAATTTGTACGAGCACATAAATAATCATGCAAATAAATAATGCGCCGAAAATTGCAATGGGGATTGCTTGTTTTGGGCTATGTGATTCCGCGGCCAATTGTACCACTGGATTAAAACCGATAAACGAATAAATCACACCGGCCAGTGGCAATGCGGCAAAAACACTTTTGATACCGTAGGGCATAAAATCGGTTTGCGTAAAATAATGCGCGTGAAATTGTGTAGTGATTAATAAAATCGATGCGGTAATCGGAATAATTAATTTAAACGCCAAAATAAAATGATTGATGCGTCGATACACATCCATACCCATTGCGTTAATTATCGCAATAAAAATTAGTAAACTTGTGGCAACGACAAAACCCATCGGTGTTAACATGGGTGTTGCAGTGTGCGTCATTAAATATGGAATATAATTCGCGCTGTATTGCAAAATCGCGAGTGCTTCGATGGGGGCGACGGCAACCCACGCGAGCCACGCAATCCATGAAAATCCAAAACCTGCAAAATGTCCGTGCGTTAATTGAAAAAACCGTACTGTGCCACCTGTGATTGGCAAATTGCGCGTAAGAATAACAAAGGTGCTCGCAACCACCATCATCAATAGTCCGCCAATAATCCAGCTTAAAATCGCCGCGGGTCCAACTAAACGCGCGCAAACTAAGGGGCTTAATAACCAGCCGGAGCCGATAATACCTGCAACGGCGGAAGACAGGAGTGTTAACGTGCTCACGGATTTTTGAAATGACATCGATAACTCCCAAAATTTCGTTATCTTATCATGATAAATAAAATAGCATTGTCATTTTCAGCGAGTCAGGAGATTTGATAGAAGGGCATTTCTTCTGCAATAAGACGATTAAATTGCTCAAGGATCCAGTTTGGTAAGTTTTTAATAAACGTTGTATGTAATTGGGCAGTTGCAGAACTGCCTTTGTTAAAGAATGGGAAACTTCTTTTTCCGATCGGTAGTTGTTGTAGCGCGCACCCGCATTTCTGAATTACCTCTGAAATTGATTCATGATTCAGTCTATTTTCAGATAAATTTAAAAGTGCAAAGCGCAATGCGCGATAGTAGCTTTGCATGTTGGGGTCGTAATATGCAACACGTTCACGCTCAGCAATTTCACCGGCGATCGTGCTCTGAAGACGTTGCATAGGTGTGGATTCTACGGCTTCTAATCGATGAAAAACATTCGCGACTAAGTCTGCATATTCTTGTATTTTTGCACGCGGTATAAAATCATTCGAGTATATTTTTTTTAAACACCAATCCAGTAGATCGGATTCATGATTGAGTTTGTTGATCAACGGTGTTGCAAATAGTGTAAATTGTGCTGCGCGAAATTGTTTAACGCAAAATAAAAAACGGCTTTCATCGGTAGTTTTTTTTTGAGATAATGCCAGCATTCTTTGCATACTTTCAGTCTGCATGATGCATGTACAGAAAAGGGAATGAATTAACGCTGCCTGGTAGGAGCGATTAACGAATGTGGATTCATCACACAAATATAAAAGTGTCAGCAGATAAACATCGTTCAGTTCCTTGGAAGAATTGGATTGCCCAATGACATCCAGATGACGCTGCAGGGTTAGTAACTGTGGGCTTATATCGCCGTGTAATTTTTTTAATATGGCAATCAATTCTGACAGCAATAATGGGGTTAGCATGGGTTTTGAATTGTCAGTAAGTTCGATAGCGCATCGGATGAGGGAGTTGCAAGTTTCTGGGATAATCTTAGAATCCCGCATCATTTTTAATATTTCAATTCGATTGTGTGTGATCAAAAAATTCAGTAGTTCCAGTATGAATGGCATTGCAATTTGAGATTGTTGAGTTAGTAAAACACAAATAATTTTATCCACAGTTCCCCAATCTTTTGTGTTGGCAAAATAGCGTATCCCTGGGAAAAAATGGCTTCTTTCTCTTAAAAGAGGGATTAATTGGATTGCTATTTCTGGTCGATTTTTTTTGCAGGCAGTGAAAAATCCGATTTCGCGTGCATGAGTCACATAAGATTCCCACGCGGGATTAATTCTGCCAACTTTACTTATGTAGTTTATGTAATGCTCAGATAACTCCACGTTATTGTCGCTAATAATCGCCGTAAATAAGGTCAACAATTCTCCGGGGCGAGCGATGGAGGCTACTATACATGTCGTTAACTCAGGATAAAACTGACCTTGACCGTAAATTGGTTGCAGAGTGTAGCAGTCACATTTTGCATCTGGGCTCATGCAAAACTCACCATTTTCATAGTGAAAAATCTCAAATGATAATTCTTTTGGTACAAATTCTGGAAAGCAGGAGAAAAATTGGTGATTCGATTTCGCAATTTTGATTACATCGTCAATAAAATAAAAAAAATGTTGGACGTTTTGATTTTCTGGCAATGTTAAATAAGTTTGAACAACATGCTGAAATTGTTGAAGCAACAGCGATCGCTTTTCATAATCGTGCCGATGTTTCAACCACTTAACCCATGATTGTCGCATATATTCGTCCAATACAGATTCCAACGCTAGATTATATGGTTTTATTAATTCTGCAATTTTTTCTGCTTCAGGCCGAGTATCTTTTACGGCGCGATCAAAGTGTGTGCCTGGCAGCGTTTCCTGATCCAAATCTTCCAATAAAAATTTATCCAGGATAACGCGATTTTTTGCCTGTGGGTACTGCGTGGTGATTTCCGCCAGCATTTTTGTCATAAAGTTAAAACAGGAGCCATTCCGATTTCGATAGGCACCAATCAGATCATAAGTGATGCTTTGCCTTGCGGAACCTATCAACAGGACGATTGTCGTACTTGACTTTTCCTCCAGAAGTGAGGTTACAAAATTGAGGAACGCTTGGTGTGACAAGTCATTGCGTGAGCTGGACAGCGTTCCATCAAAATCAACCGAAATAAAAATGTACATATGAATCATTTTTAAATAATTAAGTTGAGCAAAATATTACCTGTTTTGAGCGCAAAAAGCTAAATATTCTATCCCATTGAATCCGTTGCGAATTCGGGTGAAACCCTTTATACTCGCCGCATTTAACGCGCTATTAACATAGCGGGGTGTGATTGTGCGTGCGATTCCAGCAACAATGTCTCGCTTGCTGCAATGGCAATGGGTTGCGGTGGGTGTGATCACAGCGCTCGCGTTGGCGATGTTTGGGCATATTGTTGCTCGATCTGTGTTATTTGGTGGATTGTTGGCAGCAATTCCAACCGGCGTTTCGGCTTTTTATTTTTTTACGCGCAAGCAGCAGTGTCGCCCAAAAGCAATATTGTGGTCATGTTATTGGAGCGAATTGATTAAGCTTTTGGTGATGGTGGTATTGGCTGTGTTATTGTTGCGAAGCGGCGCTATTTTATTGGCGCCATTGTTGACGGGATTTTTGAGTGCATATGCAGCTTATTTTTTTCCGATGAGTATGAGGAAAATGGCAAATGGCGGTTGAAAAATTAACAAGCGCTGCTTACATCGAGCACCATCTGCATTATTGGCACGGGCAATTGCCGGGCACAACGCAGGCACTGGCCGCATTTCATTTAGATACTTTATTTGTTTCCATTGTGCTTGGTGTTTTATTTTTAGGATTTTTTTATTGGGTTGCGCGAAAAGCGCATGCAGGTGTGCCAAGCGGTGCGCAAAACTTTGTAGAATGGGTGGTAGAAGCGATCGATAATACAGTGAAAGATGTATTTCACGGTAAAGATAAACTGATCGGACCATTATCACTCACCATTTTTGCGTGGGTGTTTTTGTTGAGCTTGATGGATTTGGTTCCGGTAGATTTGCTGCCGCGCGCCATGGGGTATGTTGGTGTTGATCATTTTCGCGCAGTGCCGACAGCTGATTTGAATCAAACTTTCGCGCTGTCTATTTCCGTATTCTTCCTGATTATTTTTTACAGCATTAAAATGAAAGGGGTGCGCGGCTCATTGAAAGAAGCATTGACGCGTCCTTTCGGCCCCTGGTTATTTCCCGTGAACATTTTGTTTCGCGTGATGGAAGATGTGGCCAAACCTTTTTCGTTGGCATTTCGGTTGTACGGTAATTTGTTTGCGGGCGAGCTTATTTTTATTTTAATTGCCGCATTAATTCCTTGGTGGTTGCAGTGGTTGCCTGGTAGTATTTGGGCAATTTTTCATATTCTGATTATTACGCTGCAGGCATTTATTTTTATGATTCTGACAATCATTTATTTGAGTATGGCGTCGGAACCGCATTGATTTACTAAAAAATAAAAGGGGTGTTGTGATGGAAGGTATTATTAGTTCAGTGTCTAGTTCCACCGTGCTTGCCGTTGCCATATTAATTGGTCTTGGCGGATTGGGTATTGCGATTGGCATGGGACTACTCGGTGGAAAATTTTTGGAGGGTGTCGCAAGACAGCCTGAATTAACCAGCATGTTGCGTTTGCAAATGTTTGTGGTGATGGGCTTGCTCGACGCATTTGCCGTGGTTTCCGTAGTCATCGGTTTATATTTCTTGTTTGCGAAAAATCCCGTGTTATCTGCGGCGTTACAAACATTAGCATCTGCAAAAGGCGGTTAATATGAATTTGAATCTCACATTATTGGGTGAGATGATCACTTTTGTGATTTTCGTCTGGTTTACGATGCGTTTTGTGTGGCCGCCGTTGATGAAGGCCATGGATGAGCGTCGCGAAAAAATTGCGAATGGATTGGCGTCGGCGGAAAAAGCGGCGCGTGATTTGGAGTTGGCGCATCACAAAGCCACTGAGATTTTAACAGAAGCGAAAACACAAGCAGCTCATATCATTGAGCAGGCGAATCAGCGTGCTAATCATATTGTCGAAGAAGGTAAGGTACGTGCACACGAAGAAGGGAATCGCTTACTCGCCATCGCGAAAAGTGATATTGAGCGCGAGCATCATGGCGCACGAGAAACATTAATCAAAGAAGTATCGACTTTTGCTATCATGGGTGCTGAAAAGATTTTGCAGCATGAAGTAGATAAAGGGGTGAGTGATCAATTGGTGTCGAAATACTTGAAATCTGAGGCGCGCGCATAAATTATGATAAACACCATTTCTGTTGCGAGACCCTATGCCAATGCCGCATTTACTTTTGCTGATGAAAAACGGCAATTGTCTGTGTGGTCTCACGCATTACATGTATTATCTTTTGCAGTGCAAGATGATCGCGTTGCCGCATTGTTGAAAAATCCCAATTACAGCAGTGTACAATGGTGTGAATTGCTTGCGAATGTGTTGCAAGCAGCATTAACAGATGCTGCGGCAAAATCAGTGTTTATTGACCTCACTCATTTTTTGCAATTGTTGGCAGAGCATAAACGGTTGCAATTATTGCCGGATATTTCAGTATTGTTTGAAGAATCACTTGCGAAAAAATCGGATTATTTAGCATTGACTGTCACATCAGCAAAGCTTCTTAATGCGGCAGAACAAAAATCAGTAACACAACAATTGGCGGAAAAATTAAATCAGGAATTACACATCCATTTTCTGCACGATAAGGCTGTGATGGCCGGATTATTGGTACGCTCAAAAGATTGGGTAATGGATGCCTCCGTGGCTGGCCAACTAAGACGAATGAAATCAGATTTGATGAGGACCGCATGACCATGCAACAAATTCAACCATCCGAAATTAGCGATATTATTCGTTCACGCATTGCTAAATTTGACATCAAGCCTGAAATTCAGACCGAAGGCACCATCGTGAGTGTAAAAGATGGCATTGTGCGTATTTATGGTTTGAGTGACGTCATGTATGGAGAAATGATTGAATTTTCTAACGACACATTTGGTTTGGCATTTAATTTAGAGCGAGATTCTGTCGGCGCTGTTGTGTTGGGTAGCGGCGAACATTTGCGCGAAGGGATGACCGCGCGTTGCACAGGTCGAATTTTAGAAGTGCCGATTGGCGATGCGCTGCTGGGTCGCGTGGTGGATGCGTTAGGTAACCCCATTGATGGCAAAGGCCCCATCAAAACCAATTTAACAGCGCCCGTTGAAAAAATTGCGCCTGGCGTGATTGATCGTTACCCGGTGTCGCAACCTATGCAAACTGGAATTAAATCCATCGATGCGATGACACCGATTGGACGTGGTCAGCGAGAATTAATTATCGGCGATCGTCAAACGGGGAAAACTGCTATTGCGATCGGCGCCATCATTAATCAAAAAAATACTGGCGTGAAATGTATTTATGTTGCGGTGGGGCAAAAAACATCGTCGGTTGCTTCAGTGGTTCGTGTGTTGGAAGAACACGATGCGATGAAACACACCATTATTGTGTGCGCCAATGCATCCGATGCGGCCGCGATGCAATATTTAGCACCATATGCCGGCACCACCATGGGCGAATATTTTCGTGATCGCGGTGAAGATGCGTTAATTATTTATGATGATTTAACCAAGCAAGCGTGGGCGTATCGTCAAATTTCGTTGTTGTTGCGTCGCCCACCTGGTCGCGAAGCTTATCCTGGCGATGTGTTTTATTTGCATTCGCGTTTGCTAGAGCGCTCGTCTCGCGTCACTGCGGAGTATGTTGAAAAATTTACCGAAGGAAAAGTGAAAGGTAAAACAGGTTCGCTCACGGGAATTCCAATTATTGAAACACAAGCGGGTGACGTTTCTGCGTTCATTCCTACCAACGTAATTTCGATTACCGACGGACAAATATTTTTGGATGTTGGATTATTTAATTCGGGCATTCGCCCCGCGGTGAATGCAGGATTATCAGTGTCGCGTGTTGGCGGCGCTGCGCAAACTAAAATTATCAGAAAATTGGCGAGTCCTGTGCGCATTGCTTTGGCGCAATATCGTGAGCTCGAAGCATTTTCTCAATTTGCATCTGACCTGGATGAATTAACGCGCAAACAATTAATGCGCGGTCAACGCACCATCGAATTATTAAAACAGCCTCAATACATGGGCTGGTCAGTGGCAGAAATGGCCGTGCTTTGGTTGGCGGTGGACAAAGGTTTGATGGATGATGTTCCGGTGAAAAAAGTATTTGAGTTTCAAACAGCGATGCTTTCTTATTTTCGAGATCAACAAACCTCATTATTAAAATCTATCAATGATAAGCCGGAATATTCAGATGAATTGGCAAAAACAATGATTGACGCGATTCAGACGTTTAAAAAAAACAACGTGAGTTATTCATAGGTAGTTATGTCGACAGCACGTGAAATTCATACCAAGATTGGCAGTGTTAACAGCACGCAAAAAATTACGCGCGCGATGCAGCTTGTTGCTGCGAGTAAAATGCGAAAAGCACAAGAACGCATGAACACATCGCGCCCTTACGCACAAAAAATTCACCGCGTGATTCGTCATGTTGCGTCTTCGCATGCTGAGTATCGACATCCCTACATGCTGCGGCGCGAGCAAGTCGAGCGTGTCGGCTTTATTATTATTTCTACTGATCGCGGATTGTGTGGCGGTCTCAATATTAATTTATTTCGCAAAGTGATTTTGGAAATGAAACATTGGAATGATCAGAAAGTGGGTGTCGACATATGTGTGATTGGTCGAAAAGCCCAAGGATTTTTTTCGCGACATGGCGCGCATATTTCTGGAGCGGCAACGCATCTTGGCGATACGCCTGCTTTGGAAGATGTGGTGGGCGTTGCGCAAACATTACTGAGAAGTTACGACCAAGAAAGATGTGATCGTATTTATATTTGTGCGAATGAGTTTATCAATGCAATGACGCAGAAACCGTTTATTCGAGAATTATTGCCGTTGCAACATGATGAAGATGCAACGCTTGATCATGTGCGTTGGGATTATTTGTATGAGCCTGACGCGGCAAAAAAATTATTAACGATGTTGCTCGTGCGTTACATTGAATCGCAGGTGTATCAAGCAGTGATTGAAAATATTGCATGCGAGCAAGCGGCGCGCATGGTTGCGATGCAAAATGCAACGGATAATGCAAAAGACATTATTAAAGAATTGCAATTGGCATATAACAATGCGCGACAAGCGGGCATCACGCGAGAAATTGCAGAAATTGTCAGCGGTGCTGAGGCGTTGAGATAATTTCGCTCCCTACCGGTCGCGTCTATGTCCATTTTTTGGGACGCAGACACGAGCGGTAGCGAGTGAAAATAAATCAGGACATAGACACGAGCGGTAGCGAGTGAATAAAAAAAATCGAGGGTATTATGGACCAAGGTCACATCACAGAAGTTATCGGCGCAGTGGTTGACGTGGAATTTTCACGCAAAGCCGTCCCCAATATTTTTGACGCACTCTATTTGCCTGAAAAAGATTTGACGTTGGAAGTTCAGCAACAATTGGGCGATGGTATCGTGCGCGTGATTGCGATGGGTCCGACAGAAGGATTAAAACGCGGCATGACGGTGAAAAATACCGGCAAGCCCATCATGGTTCCCGTGGGTGAAAAAACGTTAGGTCGTATCATGAATGTGTTGGGAAAACCCATCGACGAATTAGGCCCCATTCAAACCGATGAACGCATGCCTATTCATCGTGAAGCACCCTCGTTTTTGGAGCAAGCCAACAGCGCACAAATTTTAGAAACGGGTATCAAAGTAATTGACTTGGTCATTCCTTTTCTCAAGGGCGGCAAAATTGGATTGTTCGGAGGTGCCGGCGTTGGAAAAACGGTTAACATGATGGAATTAATTCGCAACATTGCCGTCGAGCACAGTGGATTTTCCGTTTTTGCGGGTGTAGGTGAACGCACGCGCGAAGGCAACGATTTTTATCATGAAATGAAAGACTCGAACGTATTGGATAAAGTATCGTTGGTTTACGGACAAATGAATGAACCGCCGGGCAATCGTTTGCGCGTAGGTTTAACAGGATTAACACTCGCCGAAAAATTTCGCGACGATGGTCGTGACGTCTTATTATTTATTGACAATATTTTTCGTTACACATTAGCGGGTGTAGAAGTATCTGCATTGCTCGGTCGTATGCCATCTGCAGTAGGTTATCAACCAACACTTGCAAAAGAAATGGGTGATTTGCAAGAGCGCATCACATCCACCAAAAAAGGCTCTATCACATCAATTCAAGCGGTGTATGTTCCCGCAGACGATTTGACTGACCCCTCACCTGCGACAACGTTTGCGCATTTGGATGCAACTGTTGTGTTATCTCGTCAAATTGCAGAGCTTGGTATTTATCCTGCGATTGATCCACTGGATTCTTCCAGTCGTCAATTGGATCCATTGATTGTGGGCGAAGAGCATTATCGCATTGCGCGCAGCGTGCAAAGTATGTTGCAACGTTACAAAGAATTAAAAGATATCATCGCAATTTTAGGGATGGATGAATTATCCGCGGAAGATAAGACAACAGTGCAACGCGCGCGGAAAATTCAGCGCTTTTTGTCACAGCCATTTTTCGTTGCGGAAATTTTTACGGGCGCGCCTGGAAAATATGTTTCGCTGAATGATACTTTGGCGGGTTTTAAAGGAATATTGAATGGTGATTATGACGATTTGCCTGAACAAGCATTTTATATGGTTGGCACAATCGATGAAGCGATAGAGCGTGCTAAAAAATTGCAAAGTGAATAATCGTTTTTATGAATACATTAATTCTTGACATCGTGAGTGCTGAAGCTTCCATTTACAATGGGGAAGTGACGTTTGTTTCTGTGACCGGCAGTGTTGGTGAAATTGGTATTTACCCAGGACACGCGCCGCTTTTAACTGTGTTAAAACCGGGGCAAATTCGTGCCACGCTAAAAGATGGCAAAGAAGAAGTGTTTTACATGTCAGGTGGTATGCTGGAAATTCAACCTACGATAGTTACTGTGTTGGCGGATACTGCTTTGCACGCAGAAGATTTGGATGAAGCGACAATCCAAGCAGGAAGATTGCACGCAGAAAGAATGTTGGCTGAAAAAAAATCGGATGTGGAATATTCGACAGCACTATCAGAATTAGCGGAAACAGCAGCACAGTTGCGCGCCATTAGTTTATTGCGAGATAAACTGAAGAAGCGGCGTTAGGAGGGAGCATGACACTGCGCGTTGTTATTTTGGCGGCAGGGAAGGGAAAACGCATGGCATCGTCGATGCCCAAGGTGATGCATGCGCTGGGTGGTGTGACTATGCTCGAGCGCGTGGTTGCAATTGCCGAATCATTAAGCCCTACAAAAATTCACGTGGTTTATGGCAACGGCGGCTCTGCATTACCGCAAGCATTGCCACATTTGCCGGTAGATTGGGTATTTCAAAAAGAACAATTGGGAACGGGGCATGCCGTTATGCAAGCATTGCCCGCTTGTCGCGATGACGAGCGCGTGTTGGTTTTGTACGGCGATGTGCCACTCATTTCCAAAAGAACATTGCAATTATTATTGAAAGAAACACCGAAACAAAGTATTGGTTTGTTAGTGACGGAAGTAGACAATCCCGCTGGATTTGGGCGTATTGTGCGCGATCATGAAGATAATATTGTTGGCATCATCGAAGAAAAAGATGCGACACGCGCGCAACGCGCGATCAAAGAAATTAATACCGGCATTGTGACAGCCCCCGCGCAATTTTTAAAAAAATGTTTGCCGAAATTATCCAACAAAAACGCGCAAAAAGAATATTATTTGACAGACATGATTGCATTGGCTGTCGAAGATGGTGTCGCTGTGCGCGGCATTTCTGCAATGAATTCACACGAAGCAAGTGGTGTGAACGATCAATGGCAATTGGTAACATTAGAACGTCATTATCAACAAGAATTGGCGCGCGAATTGGCTTATAACGGTGTTACTATCATGGATCCTGCGCGTTTGGATATTCGCGGAGATGTCTCCATTCAGCCGAGTGCAAAATTAGATATTAATATTATTTTGGAAGGCAATGTTTTTATTGGTGCCGGATGTGACATTGGTCCGAATGTGGTGATTAAAAATTCCAAAATTGGCGCGAATGTGAAAATTTTTGCAAACTCTGTGATTGAAGGTGCAGTGATTGAAGAAGGATGTGAAGTGGGTCCGTTTGCGCGGGTGCGCGCTGAAACGATTTTAAAAACGAAATCCAAAATCGGCAATTTTGTTGAAACCAAAAAAACCGTGCTGGGTGAAAATAGCAAAGCCAGTCATTTGACGTATCTGGGTGATGCGGTGATTGGAAAAAATGTAAATGTGGGGGCGGGCACCATCACGTGTAACTATGATGGTGCAAACAAATGGACAACAGAAATTGGTGACGGTGCATTCATTGGCTCTAACACCTCGCTTATCGCACCCATTAAAATTGGGAAAAATGCAACGATTGCTGCAGGTTCTGCTGTTTCCAAAAGCGCACCCGCTGAGCAATTAACCTTAACTCGCGCAGAACAAAAAACCGTAAAGACTTGGAAGCGGCCAAGTAAATAAAAACAGAGCCGCGCACGTCAGTGAGCGGTGTTTTCGAGGCAAATAACCTGCTGTTGCCAATAGCAACTTTCCATGGTATCTTGCTACTATCAATAGCAGAAATACCAATGAACAAACAAGATATAAAAAAAATAATTTTAGATCAATCAGTTACAATACGGCGTGATATTGATACCAGGCGTGATATTGAGTCGGAATTGCCTCGTCACTTTATCCACGGACTGGTAACGATTATTACTGGCATGCGTCGCGTCGGGAAATCTACCTTGCTTCAGCATATTCGAGCGCACTACAAACAATCTGATTTTTGGGTCGATTTTGATGATGATCGTTTCGTTAATTTCCAATTAAGCGATTTTCAAACACTGCTTGAGTTGTTGATTGAATTGTATGGCCCGCAAAATACATTTTTCTTTGATGAAATTCAAAATATTGTAGGCTGGGAACGCTTTGTTCGTCGACTACATGATCATGGTTATAAAGTATTTATCACTGGCTCTAACGCAAATATGTTGAGCAGAGAGTTGGGCACACATCTAACGGGTAGATATTCGTGCTTAGTGTTGTACCCATTTTCATTTCACGAATTCTTGCGCGCGAAGCAGCCTGAACTGTTGACTACGCAACATTTCAATACCGTCACCCGCGCGCAAATTAAAAAACAATTTAATGACTACTTTTCTAAAGGTGGTTTACCATTTCAATTAACACAAATCGATCCTGATTATTTGTCGGTATTGTATGAAAATATATTGTATCGCGATATTATTGCTCGATATAAAATTACTACCGAGCGGCCGATTCGTGTGTTGACGCATTATTTGGCGAGTAACGTGGGTAAAGAAGTTTCCTACAACAAACTAAAAGACACAATACAGGTAGCAAATCATTCTACCGTTTCAGAATATTGTCAGTATTTTGAAAATAGCTATTTGTGTTATTTGGTTAATGTTTATGATGACTCTCTGAAAAAACAAACGCGTTATCACAAAAAAATATATTTTAATGATGTGGCCATGGCAAATAAAATTGGGTTTCGCCATAGCGAAGATCGCGGGCGTTTGCTAGAAAATATTGTCTATCTTGAACTCAGAAGAAGGTACTCGGAAATATATTTTCACAAAAATGAGAAAGAATGTGATTTTCTTATCAAGGAGGCGCATCAAATCATCGCGGCATACCAAGTTACTTTATCAATTGACAATGAGGATACTAAAAAACGCGAATGCAATGGGTTAATTGAGGCGATGCAACATCATTCCATTATGCAAGGATACATATTGACAGAAGATACTGAAGACGAATTAATACTACAAGTCGCTAAGAAAAAATATAAAATTAAAATAATGCCAGTGTGGCAGTGGTTATTAGACGGCAGAGCGCATCAATAAACAAAGAGCCGCGCACGTCAGTGAGCGGGATTTGCGAAGCAAATCATCTTGACGGAGCAAGTGCGTAAAAAACGGAGCCTAGATTTATGGAAAAAAATCAAATTGTAACATTGCACGAAAATTTTGAAAAAGCAGTCAACCAAGAAGGAAGTATTGAATTTTGGTTTGGGCGAGATTTACAGAGTCTGTTGGGATACGATGAATGGCGAAATTTCCTTAAAGTTGTTGATAAAGCAAAAAAAGCTTGCTCAAATTCAAGGCAAGACATTGCGCACCATTTTGTTGATACCAACAAAATGGTTTCACTGGGATCAAGCAGTCAGAGAGAGATTCGGGATATCAAATTGACACGTTACGCTTGCTATTTGATCGCTCAAAATGGTGATTCTAAGAAAACGCAAATTGCGTTTGCCCAAACCTATTTTGCTGTCCAGACGCGTAAGCAAGAGATTATCGAACGTCGTTTTGCGGATGTTGAGCGATTACAAGCAAGAGAAAAATTATCACGATCGGAAAAACTTTTATCCGGTGTATTATTTGAACGTGGTGTAGATAGCAAGGGCTTTGCGCGTATACGTAGCAAAGGTGATAATGCATTATTTGGTGGTTATTCAACTCAAGAAATGAAAAACAAATTAGGTGTACCCGATCAACGTGCGTTAGCTGATTTTTTACCAACCATTACAATTAAAGCGAAAGATTTTTCGAATGAAATCACTACCTTTAATGTAACGCGGGATCAGTTACGAGGTGAAGATCATATTACAAAAGAGCATGTGAAAAATAATCATGATGTCAGAGATTTATTGAAACAAAAGAATATTTTTCCTGAAAATTTACCACCCGCAGACGATGTAAAAAAAATAGGTCGTAAAATTAAAACAGAAAACCGGAAATTTCCTCGATCATTATGAGACGCATTCGACTTTACCATCCTCATCATTTAACCACCGGCTTGACGGTGATGCTTGAAAAAAATGCGAGCCATCATCTGTTGCAAGTGTTACGAAAAAAAACGGGCGATACATTATTTGTTTTTAATGAGAAGGATGGTGAATATGATGCCACCATCCAGTCCGAACAAAAAAAAATTGCATGCATCGAAATTGGAAAATATCACGAACGAAAAACAGAATCACCATTGCGCATTCATTTGGGACAAGGGATTTCGCGCTCCGATCGCATGGATTATGCGATTCAAAAAGCAACGGAATTGGGTGTTGCAGAAATCACACCACTCTTCAGCGAATTTTGCCAAGTGCAATTATCCGCCGAACGCATGGAAAAAAGAATTGCACATTGGCAAGCGATCACTGTTTCTGCGGCCGAACAATCAGGGCGCTGTGCGGTGCCTGTTGTGCATCCCGTTATGCCATTTTCAGAATGGATAACACAAAACGAAAAAATAAAATTTATTTGCTGTCCGCGTCCAACAGAGCAAAACATGTTGTCAGAAAAAATAAAAAACTGCCTACTTACCATTGGCCCGGAAGGTGGTTTTAGTCAAGCAGAAATAGAGAACGCATTGCAGCAAAATTTTTCGATATTATCATTAGGCCCTCGTATTTTGCGCACAGAAACCGCAACCGTTGTTGCGATGACGGTGTTGCAGAGTTGGTGCGGGGATTTATAAAAACCACGTATTGCATTTTTTCTTGTATCTGCAAGAATTATCCCCACTGAATTAGCTTGATGGAAATTTTTTATGACAACATCAGATGACACTGATTTGTTGGTAGAAGAAATTCAAAAATGTATTATAAATATACGAGGCGAGAGAGTTATGCTTGATTCGCACCTTGCAATATTATATGGCGTAGAAACAAAAGTTCTAGTTCAAGCAGTAAAGCGTAACTTGACGCGTTTCCCCGTGGATTTTATGTTCCAAATCAGCGAGGATGAATTAGAAATCTTGAGGTCACAAACTGTGACCTCAAGTTGGGGCGGACGCCGATATACCCACTTCACTTCAAAATGCGATTTTTTTATCGCATTTTGAAGTGTCTTCTCACGATGGGGTTTCTAAGGGGAGAATCGTGATTCTCCCCTTAGATTTAGCAAACGTGAATTCATTTTACGTTTGCGTTTCAATCAGGATATACCGCGAGTGATGAAGTGCGGTAATATCGCATCTTCATTGGCGAGCGGTATATCTACCCTACGTATTTACCGAGCAGGGGATTGCAATGCTTTCTAGTGTGCTACATAGCCAACAGGCCATCTGGGTTAATATTGAAATTATGCGAACATTTGTGCGATTACGAAAAATGATAGATTCTCATCAAGAATTAAGGCAGAAAATTGAAAACCTAGAAAAAAAGTATGATAAAAATTTTAGAATGGTGTTTGAAGCTATCCATCAGCTAATAAATCTACCCGCTTCCAAAAATAATAGAACCATTGGATTTATTTGATTATTTAATTGAGAAAATCAGTTGATTTCGTGCTCTTTCATGCCGAACGACGATGAATTTTAATCCAATCCTGTAATGCATTATTCATTCGCGATTGCCAGCCGTCGCCGGTCGATTTAAAATAATCAACGACATCGCGATTGTATCGCACTGTCACAGAAATTTTAGTGGGTGTTTTTTGCAAGCCTCTTTTCCCCACTGTGCGTTTGGGCAGGATTTTAATTAATTCGCTTGGCAACACCTCCATCGCAGGACGCATAGCGCGAATATCTTTACCAGTGAGTTCGCGCACCTCACCTGATTTATTGGTTAGCGGCTTGCGTGATAACTTCCGTTGTGTATTTTTTTTTAATTTCTTTTTCATATCGTTTTATCTCTCGTTTATTAGCACGGCGAAAACTAATTACGCGAATACCAGAATCAATTGGCGTAAAACACAGTACATGCAAACGCTCACTCAAATAACCAATTGCAATGTAACGTATTTCAGGGTAATCACGCCTTTCATCCCGACAGGTTAATGTTGTCTCCCACTCAAAATCAATTACACAATCAAATGGTAAATTTCTTTCGCGTAAATTTTTTAATGATTTTTCAGGATCAAAAGTAATACGCATCACCATCATACACTCATTTAATTGTAGTTACAAATAAAAACTTGGCTATGAAACAGGAAGATGCCCTGTTTTAAAGACTTGCGCAATACCGCGTTTTTAACAAATGTCTATTTGAAGAAATTAAACCCAATTCTCACATTTTAATTTTTTAATACGTGAAAATTCTTTGAGATTGTTGGTGATCAGTGTTGCGTTCAGGCTGATGGCGTGTGCGGCGATCATTAAATCGTAGGCTCCGATAATGGTTCCCGCCTTTTCTAGCATGGCGCGAATTTCCCCGCAACATTCTGCTGCGCATTCATCATAAGAAATCACTTGAACGGGGATAGAAAACTTATTAATAGCCAGTAAATTTTTTTCAACTTGTTGGCTTTTGTGCGCACCGTAATGGAGTTCTGACAAAACAATCGAAGAGACCCCGATTTCTTCCATGTTGCAGCGATGAAATTTTTCGATCACTTGCACTGGACGTTTATTCATAATATAAACGCAAATGTTGGTATCCATCATGTATTTCATTTGAAAAATTCTCCTCGATCTTGCGGTAGTGGTTGATTCCTACCATCTTTCATAAAATCGTCTGAAAACTCATATAGACTTTCATAAAATAAATTCCATAAATCTTCTTTTGGGATGAGTATGATACAGTTCCTGCTTCTCTTGATATACACTTTTTTTCCCGGCATGCGATATTCTTTGGGAATTCTAACCGCTTGGCTTTGGCCATTCATAAAAAGCGTTGTTGTTTTGATATTGCTTTTTGTGCGAACGGATTTTGCGCCACGCTTTTTTAGCATTATTTTTTTGGAAGATTTCGATCGTTTTTTTATTGCTGCCATGGGCCACCTCGCACTATAAATAATATATACCCTGGAGTATATATTATTTTAGCCCAAAATCCACTCGATAATGAGTTCGCAGGCAGTATAAAATTCCTGTAGGATAATTGTAAAGGTCTTGTATGGAATCACAATCCGAACAACTGTATCGACTGAAAAGCAAAGTACCGCATATTATTTCATTGATGTTGTTAAGCGCGTTCGCTGCGATGGGCGCGATTGTCATGACGCCTGCGCTGCCGCAAATTGCCAACTTTTTTGGAAAGAACGTTGGTTCCACACAATTGGTCGTGACAAGTTTTTTGTTGGGATATGCCATCGGTCAATTAATTTATGGGCCGCTAGCCAATCGCTACGGCAGAAAATCGGCATTGTATGTTGGCATTGTAATTGCAACGTTGGGTTCGCTATTTAGTATTTTGGCATCGCCCGTAGATTCATTTGCACTGTTAATTACCGGACGATTTTTAGAAGCGATTGGCTCGAGTGCGGGACTGGTGATTAGTTTTGCTATGATCAACGATTTTTATTTTGAAGAACAAGCGAGAAAAATAACAGGATTGTTGATGTTGGCGTTTGCGATTGTGCCCGGCGTTTCAACCGCAGTGGGTGGTGTGTTGGTACAATACCTGGGTTGGCGCGCTTGTTTTTATTTTTTATTGTTCTACGGATTGTTATTGCTGATTCCAGTGGTGAAACTTCCAGAAACTTTGATCAATAAAGATTTCCATGCCGTGCATTTTAAAAATATTTTTTCCAATTACGTGGATAAATTTTTAAATAAAAAATTAATTGGTTACGCTTGCATTGCTGGATTTTCCAGTGCGTGTGTTTATGTGTTTGGTGCCGAAGGCCCTTTCATCGGAATTTATATGTTACACACCCCACCCGCTCTTTACGGAATACTCAGTTTAACGCCATTTATCGGTACTTTTATCGGTGCGTTAATCGTCGTGCGTTTATCAAAATTAAATTCACTGCTAGTATTTAAAATGGCTTTTGCCATTGAGCTTTCCGCATCCCTCGTTTTATTTTTCTTATTTATTTTTCATTTTGTTTCATTGTATACATTGTTAATTCCGATGGCATTCTTTTGCATTGGGCATCCCATTATTGGCGGGACGATTTTACCGCTGTCCATGAAACAAAGTGCTGATAAAGCCAATGCATCTGCGGTGATGAATTTTTCATCATGTGCTATGCCAGTTGCCATGACTTTTTTGATGGGAACATTACATGTGCCCTACGCTTGGATTATGCCGGTGATTTTTTTGATTGCGTTGGCACTGATGATTTCACTATTCGCGTTTGTGTCAGGGCGGGAATAATAGCCATAAAACTTCCATTTTTACCCATAAAAAGTTACCATTGAGGTCTATTTATGCCCATAAAAATACCCAGATAAATAGATATAAAAAGGTAACACATTGATTAGAAAAGATTTATTTGAATTAACACAATGGTTGACGCAATCGGGCAGAAAACCATTGGTGCTGCGCGGCGTTCGCCAGTCTGGAAAGACATGGCTGGTACGTGAATTAGCCAAATCACAGCATAAGCAATTAATCGAAATCAATTTCGAAAACAGACCTGATCTGCGCTCTTTATTTTCGAGTAATGATGCAAAATCGATGTGGTCAAACCTGGAAACATTATTGCCGGCGCCGGCAGCGTGCAGAGATTGTTTATTGTTTTTAGATGAAGTGCAGGTGGTGCCGGAAATGCTGGCGAAACTTCGCTGGTTTTATGAAACACTTCCTGAACTTGCAGTGATTGCCGCAGGTTCATTACTGGATTTTGTTTTACAAAATCACACGTTCAGTATGCCTGTCGGCCGTATTCAATTTTTTTATTTGGAACCATTGTCGTTTGAAGAATTTTTGCAAGCAGATTCACAAAATATGCTGATGGAATATGTAAAAAAATTAACACTGAGTGATCAAATTCCTGACGCCATTCATCAATCGTTAATGCAAGCCATCGACAACTACTGTTTGGTGGGTGGAATGCCAGAAGCGGTTCAGAACTGGATTTCACATCACTCCTATTTGCGCGTTAATCAAATACATCACAATCTATTGACCGCTTATCAAAATGATTTTGCAAAATATCCTTCTCGCATTGCGCCAGAGCGATTGCACGAAATTATTCTTGCTATCCCGCGAATGCTAGGAAAAAAATTTACTTACACGCAGGTAAATCCCGATGTAAAAAGCCAAACAATCTCCAACGCAATTTCTTTATTGACGCTAGCGCGTGTTGCGCACAAAGTGCAATCCGTTGCCGCGGATGGTGTACCACTGGGCGCAAAACCAAAACGCGGATATTTTAAAATGATTTTATGCGATGTCGGTTTGGTTAACATTGGTGTCGGCATTGCAATAAATCAATTGAAACCATTAAGTTTAGCGAATAATGGCGAAATTGCAGAACAATTGGCAGGACAACTGTTACGAAAGAATTTTCTTTTTTACCAGGATCCCGTTTTGTATTATTGGCAGCGCGAAGGGCAAAGCAGTGCTGAAATTGATTACGTGATTCAATATCAAGATAAAATAATTCCCGTAGAAGTGAAGGCGGGCAGTGGAAATACGTTGCGTTCATTGCATTATTTTATGCACGAAAGGCAGCTCAAATTCGCTGTGCGCATTTATAGCGATACGCTCAATATCACGCTCATTAAAACTCAATTGAATACGGGAGAATTCGTTTCTTATCAATTGCTTTCAATACCATTTTATATGGTAGAAGAATTACCGAGATTGCTAGATTTTGTAAAATGAAACTGATGGATGCAGCGTATGCTAAAAATTATTAACCTGAAAAAAAACAACCAACTTTCTTTGGATACATTTTATTTTTGGAAAGATGTAATTCAAACCATTGCAGCACGTCATTTTAACAATGTGCCGCCAGGCGATGTTGAACAAATGCTGCGGAATGCACAAGTGCATCAAGGTACCTCGTATGTGATTTTTCACAATGAAAAAGCGTGTGGATTTGGTAATACGTTTTATCGATCCGTTACTTTTGGGCGAAAAATAAAGCCTTATCTTATTCTGGATGTGTGCTGCATGGACAACGATGTGCGTGGGCAGCATATTTTTGGGATGCTGAGTTTGCGAGAAATTTTGCGTCACAAATTCAGCTCACGTGAAACATTATTTCGAAAAACATATGCGCTCGTGATTTGTTTAACACCTTTGGCGTATTTAACAGAAACAATGTTGCCGGTGCGCTGGTCTTTAATGAATCCTCTTTCGCCAAAACAGCGTGCGATATATGATGCTATTCTGACTTCGTATTGCCATGAATTCAAAATAAACTACGCCGGTTTTGAAAAACCGATTCACTGTGAGACTTGGATTCCATTTTCTACTTCTGACATTAAAAACAAAGAAGACGTTCGCGTGCAACAATTTTTAAAGTTCAATCCAGATTGGAAAGCAGGTAATGGATTGGGAATTATTTTTCCGATGGGATTTCGAAATTTTATTTCTTTGTTTCTGGTATTAATTTTCTATCAAATGAAAAACTTATTTTATTTTCTCAGGAAAAAACATGAGTAAAATATGTTACATCGGATTATTATTGATTTTTACACTACAAATGGCCGCTAATTTCTTTACGCCCATTTGGTCTCCTTACACTGAAATGCTGGGTGGCGGTGTTCAAAGTGCGGGTATCGCCATTTTTATTTTCACGTGGGGGACTGGCATTTTTTCTATTCTCACTCCGCTCGTGAATAATAAACTGCGCATCTCAGATCATTATTTTTTAGTGGCGGGTATTTTTATTGATATGCTGGCAGTCATTTCTTATTTTTTCATTCATCATATTCATTATTTTTATATCGCACAATTGGTGTTGGCATTGGGTGCCGGCATACAAATTCCTGCTTTTTATGTGCTGTATGAAAAAAATATTACGGATAAAAATAGGGGCATTGCTTGGGGATCATTGGATTCGATTTTTTATTTTTCCGTAGGGCTCGCCTCTTTGATTTCTGCATTTTTATTTCATCATTTTGGTATTTATGGTGTATTTTCTTGCATGCTTCTTTTCACACTTTTCGCATTGGTGTTATCGTTTTTTTATATCAGAGATTTTGTGAAAAATATGAATCCTTTTTTGTGAGGCCTAGCTATTACCCCCCGTTTCCGCTACATTACATCAAACAACAAGGAAGCATCATGATTGAGTTAAACCGCGCTATTCCCCATTTCACCGCTACCACGCAAAGTGGCACAGTGGATTCTAAAACATTACTGGGAAAAAATGTGGTGATTTATTTCTATCCCAAAGACAGTACACCAGGGTGCACGCTAGAGTCCCGAGCGTTTCGTGATCATTACGCAGAATTTCAACAATGCAATACAGAAATTATCGGTGTGTCGCGCGACAGCGTGAAATCGCATTGCAACTTTATTAAAAGTCATGATTTAAATTTTTCGTTGATTAGTGATGAAGATGAATCACTGTGTAAATTGTTTGATGTGCTCAAGCAAAAAAACATGATGGGAAAAAAATACATGGGCATTGAGCGCAGCACTTTTTTAATTGATGCCAACGGTGTGTTGCGTCAGGAGTGGCGAGATGTGTCTGTGTTGGGGCATGCGGCGACTGTGCTGGCATCTGTTAAAAAATTATAGATTAGTAAAGAGCCGCGCGCGTTAGCAAGCGATATTTTCTTTGCCGCGCGCGAAAGCCAAGCGATATTTTCTTTGCCGCGCGCGAAAGCCAAGCGATATTTTCTTTGCCGCGCGCGTTAACTTATTGCCAACACATCCTCGACCAATTGCTTTACCCCCGCAAACACTTCACCAATTCGCGTGGCAAGCATGTAAGCTGGTGTGCTGACTACTTTATTTTTTTTATCGATGACTGTTTGGGTAACGCTACATGCAATATGTCTTCCACCCATTGTCGTAATTTTTTCAGCGGTGGCTGCATCATTACCGATCGTGTGTTCAATGCCAGACCCATAAATTGTTGAAATCATCGCGGGTGCGATACAAATAAATCCCTGCGGCTTCCCCGCTTTTTTCATTGCTTGCGCGAAAGATAAAACATCTGCATTGACTGTCATGTCGACACCTTTTTTTCCAAAATCACAGAGTGTCAGCGCTGCACCGTGACCGCCGGGATAAATCGCTGCATCAAAGTCATGCGCATTCGCTTTTTTGATATCGACAATATTGCCGCGCGCGATACGTGCTGCTTCTTCTAATGCGTTGCGTGTTTCGTTTTTGGTTTCTTGCGTGAGATGGTTGACGACACGCGTTTGCGCCACATTGGGTGCGAAGCATTGATAGCAAGCTCCCGCTTGGTCAAGTGCCAGCAATGTGCTCACTGCTTCGTGAATTTCGCTGCCATCAAAAACGCCGCATCCCGATAAAATAACCGCCACTTTTTTCATTTCACTCACCCAATTTTGTGCGAAATCTCTCAACACGTTGTCAGCCAATTTCGAATTCTGTGCGATGTGTCTATCGCGTTAGCATAACGCAATCGTGTTGATTTACAAATTATTTTTAAACAAACATTGTCGAAATAACTGGGAAAATTAAAAATTGCTTCCTTAAGGACTTGTGAAATGACGCAAACATGATAGATTGAGTCCTGTTTAGGGAAAACGATGGACGAGTGGCAGATGGATTGCTACACCATCAGGGACAGAATGAACTAGGATGATTTCCGTTAGGGAAAACAGTTCTAAGGACAGAACGCGTTGGTAGGGATTGCCAAAAAGGGGGCGGTATAAAAACCGCCCCTTCTTTTATGTAGTACCTCTAAAAAAGGAACATGCATATTTGGCCGCTTTTTTGTGAAAAATTTCTTCGAAATGCTCATTGACTAACGTGTCAACTCCGCTTTCTCATCAATTTTTCACAAAAAAATCAGCTCAAATCTGCAAGTTCCCCAAGAGTTGGAATTAATTTTTTTTCAACAGTGTGTTCTTATCATGGTTCTTCAATCGTCAGAATTAATTTTAAATACCGACGGCAGCGTTTATCATTTAAATTTATTGCCTGAAGACATTGCAGACACGATTATTTTGGTGGGTGATCCGAATCGTGTTTCAGTGGTATCAAAATATTTTGATTACATCGACGTAAAAAAATCCAAACGAGAATTTGTGACACACACGGGTGTTTTAAATAAAAAACGCATCACAGTAGTGGGTACCGGAATTGGTGCTGGCAATATTGATATTGCATTAAATGAATTGGATGCGTTGGTAAATATTGATTTTCAAACACGCACCATAAAAGAAAAAATTAAAAAACTGCAATTTATTCGGCTGGGAACGGCCGGTGCTTTGCATGCACACACGCCAGTTGATTCGTTGGTGATCTCAAGTTTCGCGGTAGGTTTAGATGGCATGGTGTCATATTATAATTGGGAATCTCATGCAGCAGAAGCACAGTTATTATCGGAATGTCATCATGTATTTTCGAAAGCGCCGATATCAGCGGCGATGTATGTGGCGTCTGGTGCTAGCAGTTTGATCAGCGCATTTGCCGTATTGGGTACAGTGGGAATTACGCTCACTTGCCCTGGTTTTTACGGCGCGCAAAATCGTCAATTGCGCGCGCCACTCTCCCCTGTTGATTTATTTTCGCTCATCAAGCAGATTCAGTTTCGTCATCAATTGATTATAAATTTAGAAATGGAAACTGCGGCGATTTATGGTATGTCGCGATTGTTGAATCATGATGCGTGTTCCATTAGCGTGATCGCAGCTAATCGCGAAACCAAAACGTTTTCAAAAAATGTGGACGAAGCGATTGATCGGATGATCAAGAAATCATTAGATATCATTGTTGAGCTTCTCCCGTTTTCAGAAGAATTTTCATCTTTGGGTGATATTGAATGATAATTTGCCTCGAAAATGCTCATTGACTTTCGTGTCAACTGCGCTTTTCTCACCAAATTATCATTCAATCTCACCTCAAATCTGAAAATTTAAGTTAATCGACCTTCAGAGTGGGAACTATTGATCATTTCTGAGAAATAAATTCCATCACCAACTGTTTTAATTGCCCCGCTGCTTTTTTAGCGCCGGACAACGTTAATTCGTGGCTGATTTTTTCGCAGCTTAAACCTGCTGCCATATTGCTGATCGCTGAAATCGCTGCAACACGAAGACCGCAATGGCGTGCCGTGATGACTTCATTAATCAGCGACATCGCAACAACATCGCCACCCAGCGTTTGAAATGCGCGAATTTCAGCGGGTGTTTCAAAGCTTGGACCGAGCACTCCAAAATAAACGCCTTCGTGCAACGTGATATTTTTTTGTTTTGCGATTTTTAATAATGTGTTGCGCAGCTCGGGATCATAAGCATCTTCCATTCCAGTAAAACGTTCTCCAAATTCATCATCGTTTTGTCCAACAAGAACATTTGTAAATTGAAAATTAATATGATCCTTAATTAAAACCAAATCGCCCGGCACTATGTTTTTTCGCATGGAACCTGCTGCATTGGTTAATAATAATTTCTCGCAGCCAATTAATTTCATTGTGCGAATATATGTTTTTGCAACCGCGTTAGAAACACCTTCGTAAAAATGCGCGCGTCCTTGCAAAAAGGCCACGGGTACATTTTTCCATTGACCGATAATGAGATTACCTGCATGCCCTGCGACAGAACAGGGTGGAAAATCGGGTAACGTGTGATAAGGAATTGTGACGGAGTGCTCGAGAATTTCAACTAAATCGCCAAGTCCTGATCCAAGCGTTAGTGCGATGATGGGTTGCACGCCCACTTTATCCAGAATTATTTTCGCCGATTTGTTTGCAGAATCCGTCATGATGGTCTCAAATTGTTTTGATCAAATGCGTGAGGCAATAATTGTTGCAGGGTATAATGCGCATAATCTCCGTTGGTGTTGCACAAATGTATCACGGTATTTTCATTCGCGCATTCACTTAATCGCTGACGACAAGCGCCACAAGGCGGACATAATTTTTTATGTTCTACCAAAATTAACGCTTCAGTTACTTTACGAAATCCCGCAGCAAAAAGAGCGCCCAAGGCGCTAGTTTCAGCACAAATGGTTGTTGAATAGGATGCGTTTTCGACATTGCATCCAAAAAATAATTGTCCCGATTCACTTCTCACGCAAGTTGCAACGTGAAAATGAGAATAGGGTGCATAGGCATTTTTGATGACAGCAGTTGCAGCATTCAGCATGGCTTGCGGTGGTTTTTTCAAAGTAAAACTCCTGTATGATAATTAGCTCCTCTCGCTTTCAAAAGAATTTTCATCTTTGGGTGATATTGAATGATAATTTGTCTCGAAAATGCTCATTGACTGACGTGTCAACTCCGCTTTTCTCACCAAATTATCATTCAATCTCACCCTAAATCTGAAAATTTAAGTTAATCAACCTTCAGAGCGGGAACTGCTGTATGATAATCTTTTGTGTTTTAAAAACCGCAACATGGAGTTTGCCTTTGGCGACAAACGCCTGTCAAGGATGACATGATTGATATATTGACTGTTTTAACCTATCTGCTTGCACATGATGCGCGCATTCCCAATCGGTTAGAATTGCAAGCGCAGTTTTCGCGTGATGCGAATTCTCCGAGATTAGTGTGGCGCGGTGTGCCACCCGAAGCCAAATCATTGGCGGTGGTAGTGAAAGATGATCACTCGCGTTATTGCTGGGTGGTTTACAATATTTCGCCTGACGCAAAACAATTTCCATCGGGATTAAATCAAACAATCAAATCACAATACGAGGGCTGGAACAGTTGGGGCGTGCGCGGATATCATCCCCCTGATTCATCTGCAACGATGGTGACTGTGTATGCTATCGATCGACGTTTGGAAGCAACGCATCTTACGGGTGATACACTTGCGCAAAAAATTCAGGGCCACGTAATCTCAAAAGCCAGTAGTTCCTACTGAAAATTTAAGTTGAGCCCGCTGCTCTGACACGCCGCGCTTGCGGGCCGGCATCACTTTCCGTTTCAACAAAATGCACGGGCATTCCGATGCGCAAATCTTTAAAGTGCGGATACGTGACATGTTCCGCATTAAAATAAAATTCTGCACCATCAGCGCTTTCGATAAATCCGTATTCTCCGTCAATCAATCGCGCGATCTTTCCGGATAAAATAGGTGAAACGGTTTTTACATCGCCGCGAATTTTTTCAGCATAATTTTCTAATTGTTTTGCCATGGTTTCAAATGCTTTGTGAATGGAAGTGTGCGCGTCGATGGCGCCGTTGTGTTTTGCAATCAATTCTTTTCCGGGCACTGTAACGATCACATGCGTGTCGTACAAATTGCCGTGTGTTTGATTGTGATTGGGTTTTTCAAGCACCACTTGGCACGCGACGATCTTATCAAAATATTGTTGCAGCTTATCGGCTTTTTCTTGAAGTTCTGCTTTGAGTGATTCGGATTGGCCAATGCCACGAAAGGTGATTTGTAATGGGACTTGCATGATGAGACTCCTTAATTCTTGATTAGGCTAGTGTAAGTATAGTTTGAAAATTTGAAAGGGTTGATTGAATAAATTTTCTAAAGTGACGCAACCCATTGATTTTTTCAGCATACCACATAGAGTATTTTTCATAGAGATGTACAAAATGGATAACTGCTGGTTTGTACAGCAAAATTTGCGCATTATTAAGGTTTTTTTCAGGCGAGGTATGATAAGCTCAAACAATCACCTGGAAAAGAACAGGAGGTTTGGCATCTCTCACTGGGATGAAAATAAAATTGGGTGATGAGTTGAGGTCAGTGTGCGCAACAAATTACAAGCCACATATTCAGGTAGTTTGAAAGACATCAATTTTAATACGCTCTACGACAACTGCGCAATGACATTTAATGATCCAGAGACATTTAATGATCCAGATTTTTCAGCAGACGAATTCATTAAACATTTTACCTTGTCTGAAAATGATGCGTTTGGCTTGAATGAAATTCGGAATCAACAAATTCAACGGCGTCGTAACAATTTCGAAAAATCGACAGTCACGATTACACAAAACAAGATTTTGTTTTCATTAAAGCGCATTGGCTTAAATTCAAATTCAAATTCAAATATATCCATCAGTTCTGCTGATTTATTGGCGGCTTATAATGCCGATCAAACAAAAAACGCACAAGCACGAGAAGAATTAAATGAGTTGACTGTCAAAATTTTTTTGGATGAAAAATTTTTAAAACGGTTTTTGTTTGGGCAGGCATTCAAAAAATTCAAACTCACCGCTGAAGAGATTACTCCGCTTTTTAAATCATTATCTCCCGAAGAATGCTTGAAAAAATTAGCAACGCTTGATTTTTCAAAAATGACAATCACTCGCGTTTCAGGAGGACCCGTTGAAAATTTTTTTGCAGAACCACTAATCAGGAATAAAAAATTCGTTCAAAAATTTAAACCGATGTTGATTGAAGCATCGCATGTTGCAAAAAAACTTCAGAAAAATGGCGCCACGGGGTTGGATGAAAATGGTCGCGCGATTATCGATGGAAATGTTTTCATTCAAAAAGTGAATCAAGGTCGTCGTACATTCACTGGTGCATACATCACCGGCGATATTGATTTTTCCAAAATCAACAAAGATATTTTTAAATTGCATTTAGAAAATGCCACTTTTTCAGGGCAACTGACATTCCCAATTGATTTGGCTTCGAAGCGCGGTAAGCCGCGCGGCAGATTAAAAGGCAATGTGATTTTTGAAAAACCGGTGCATTATATTTTTGATAAATTGACAACAGTGATCGTCGATTTTTCGGAAACAATAACAGATGATAAAGCGTTTGTATTAAATGAAAAAAATGCAGCAAATTTTATAAGGCAGTTTCGATCATCGTATAAAACACAAAAAAACAAACGGTGGTGGATTGTTGGCAATGTGTTAACGCGCAAAGAATATGTAGCGTTAAAAACTGATTTAGAAAAAGCACAATTTTTATTGCAACGGGCTTACAGTCAACAATGGACCAGAACCGCGCATGCAGCATTAGTGGCGGTTTCGCAATGCAAATTAGAGACAGAAAAAAATGCGCCATTGCACATGAGCGATGGTCCCGTTGAGCAGTCGGATTTATCAGGATCAAGCAGCGAACTGGAAACGATATCGCTTGAATCACCGCGCGTGAAAACACAGGAAGAAATCACACAAGAAATCGACAATGCAAAAATAATACTTGCCGCGGCTTTTGGAAACGCATTTGAAGAAAGCGCATTTTGTGGAACAGGATTGGATAGTAAAGAAGCGCGTGATGCAGCTAAAGAGCCGATTGTTGCTGCAGCAAAATTGCTGATGATGCGCAATGATCCTTCTGTCACTCAATTTATTTCGCAATTAAAAAATATTGAATCTCGTTTGATTGAGCGGGTATTGCATCGCCGCGAATACAAGGGAAAACACGTTCGTTATGCATTGTTAGAATCATTGCAAGTTGCATTGAGTGTTAATACCAATGCAATAAAGCTTGGTGAAGAAAGACGTAAAGTTCCTAATCAAGATTTTTTCAAAACGAGCAATAATGTTTACGTGATCGCGCAACAAAAAATATGGGCAAGTCGTTCGCTGGGAGAATTAAAAGACGCGGGATGTAAGATTGATGAGGTGATTTTTGGCTTAGTTCAAGAAGCATTGGCTGCGCTGAAAAAACAACCCGAAAATCGCATTGCTGCAGAAAAATTAATTTATATCGCAAAATTATTAGCTACTGAGCAATTTGATTTTGCGATTGCGGAAGCCAAAGCGTATGCGGCGGTAAATCAAAATCGCGAGATACATCATCCCATACAGGCTGTGTTTGATAACGCTATAATTGCGTTGATCAATAGCGCCAAAAAAGATTTAAATCCAGGTCAGACTGTCGCCGAACAGTTAGCAACTTTTAAATTTAATAGTGAAGCAAGGAAAGAAGATTTTAAGGAGCTTATAAAATATTTGCCCAGTGTAACCGCTTTTTCAACGTACACTGAAACCACTGCCGCGATTGCGCGTGGTATTGCAGTGACAGATGTATTGAAAAAAATTGTTTTTGCAGCATGCAATGCTACCAAGGAGAAGCATCAACCATTGGAAGTTGATCATCTGATTTCGCTGGCTAAAGAAGTGGATTTCAATAAGAATCGGCTTCGTCAATTTGTATGGACCGATAGTAATAAATCTCTTTTAACAGGATTCTTAGGGGATGCCATTGCATCATCACACAATCGTGATCATCGAAACTTATGTAATTCCTTGAAGAATTTACTGTGTGGATTATCGACAGTTAACGATGTTGGATCGCCCGAAGCGAAAGGATCTTTGTCCACGCTAGACCCAGCAGAGCTTAAGATCATTACATCCTCTTTGTTTTTCGCAGATCAAGCAGTCACCTCGATGAGAAATGCGTTAGCGCACGTATGGGCTTACACAAAATTTGAGGGGTTACTGGAAGTAAGTTCGGGCGCTCACAAAATTGAATTTAAGTTAGAGGGCGCGACTGGTAAAGTATTAAAAAAATTACAATTCGCTCAAAAACTGTTTCAACATCTTAATGAAATGACAGAAAGACGAGACACCCAGTGGTTTTTATTTAAAGAAGAGTCTGAATTACTTGGGTCGCGCGACGGTCGTCAAGTGATGAAATCCTATGCGAGAATTGTAAAAGAATTTGATGTATTAATTTGGTTTTTGAAAGAAGTCGATGATCAAATTGTTACAAAAGGAGATTTCACTCACTCCCTGCAATTGGCTGCCAACGCACTGATTGCAGCGAAACAAGCATGGATGGATAGTGTCGCCTCTGTTGTCACAGTGCCTGAATTGAAAAATGAAGCTATGGAGCAATTGCTTCAAGAAACTGAAGCCGATGGCACTGTGAAGAATGATTCGGTGGTGACCGCCATGGTCGCTACTTCAGCTGCCGCGCTTGGAAAAACTGCGGACTATGTTCAAGCTTCGTGGAAGACAACGGTCGATTATACGTGTTGGCTTGCTTCGCTTGGTACCAGTGGTTTATCAGTTGCAGCGTCTGTTGCGACGACGGCGGTTAAAACTACGTTTGGATGGCTTGGCTTTGGTGGTGCGCCAGCGCCGCAAAACTCGACGCGCCACAGCACTTCTGGTTTAATAAAATAATATTTTTTATGTATTTTTAAGAGCGAACGCATTACCATGCGTGCCCGCGAGAGTTTTTGATGCGTATCTTAATAACCGGCGGTGCAGGATATATTGGCTCACACACGGTTCGATTATTACAACGTTCATCGCCTCATCGCATCACTGTCTTCGACAATCTTTCTACGGGTCATACGGATGCGATACCCAACACACATCTGATTATCGGTGATCTGTCTGACAAAGATTGCATCGAACGTTGCTTTCAACAAAATCAATTTGATATCGTGATGCATTTTGCATCGCACATTGATGTGGCCGAATCCGTAAAAAATCCCGCGAAATATTATCGCAACAATCTCATCAACACGATCAACTTGCTGGATGTGATGCGCACCCATCACGTGAATTATTTTATTTTTTCATCAACAGCAGCGGTGTATGGAAATCCCATTGCAACACTAATCTCCATTCGTCACCCCAAAAATCCCATTAACCCTTATGGAAAAAGTAAAGCGATGATGGAAGATATTATCGAAGACTATCATCGCGCGTATGGGTTGCACTATATTATTTTGCGCTACTTTAATGCAGCGGGTGCTGATCCTTCTGGTGATTTGGGTGAGCGTCATGATCCAGAAACGCATTTGATTCCCTTGGCATTGCAAGTAGCGCTTGGAAAAAAATCCGTGCTGAATGTATATGGTACCGACTATGATACATCCGATGGCACTTGCATTCGCGATTACGTTCATGTGTGCGATATTGCTGCAGCGCATCAATTGGCGGCAGAGTATCTTTTGAAAAAAAAACAATCCCGATGTTTTAATTTAGGTACGCAAACGGGTCATAGTGTGAAAGCAGTAATTGATACGGTTGAGAAAATCACACAACAAAAATTAAATATTCAGTGGCAAAATCGCCGCGCGGGTGATGCGCCTATTCTTGTTGCTGATTCAATCGAAGCCATGCATGTGTTACAGTGGAGGCCTGTGTACACAGCATTGGACGAGCTCATTCAGCATGCGTGGAACTACGCTAAGAAATCCGTATGATGTATTAATCATCGGCGCTGGGCCTGCTGGATTGACTGCGGGATATTTATTATCAAAACACGTTATTTCTAGCGTTATTGTTGAAAGCAGTAGCCAGGTTGGCGGCATTTCGCGCACACCGTGTTACAAAAATTTTTATTTTGATATCGGTGGCCATCGTTTTTTCAGCAAATCTGACGCAGTTGAAAAACTGTGGGATGAAATGCTCCCGAATCAATTGTTGACGCGTTCACGCAGCTCGCGTATTTTTTACCAAAAAAAATTTTATCACTATCCACTGAAGCCATGGAATGCATTAAAACAATTGGGCGTGATTGAGTCGATGTTATGTATCGCTTCTTATGTTCACTCAAGAATAAAACCTTGCGCTGTGCGTTCATTTTCAGATTGGGTGATTAATCATTTTGGCAAGCGATTGTATTTACATTTTTTTAAAACATATACCGAAAAAGTGTGGGGCATGCCCTGCGAATCGATTTCAGCGCATTGGGCTGCGCAACGCATACAAAATTTATCGCTATTTTCTGCGATAAAAAACGCATTATTACCCTCAATCTTTAAAAAAAGAAAAAAGGCCACTATTAAATCGCTGACTGATTCGTTTCGATATCCTGAGAAGGGGCCGGGGATGCTGTGGGAATCGTGCGCAAAAAAATATGAACACAATAACGGTACGTTAATTAAAAATGCGCGCGTGGTGCAGTGTGAGTGGATTTCAATGGATCAATTATGGAAAGTGGGTTATCAAATTAATTCAGAATTACATGCTATTTTTTGCAAAGAATTAATTTCATCAGCACCGATCCAGCAACTGGTTTGCGATTATTTACATCCTCAATTAGATCCGCTGTGCATTCAAGCAGCGCGTCAATTGCGATATCGTGATTTTTTAATTGTGGTATTGATTGTAAAAGATAAAAATAGTTTTACGGATAATTGGATTTACATTCACGATCGCGATGTCGATGTTGGGCGCATCCAAAATTTTAAATCATGGTCGCCACACATGGTGCCTGATCCCGCGTTTTGCAGCTATGGCATGGAATATTTTTGTCACGAAGGAGATTGCCTGTGGGCGCAGGATGATGATGCGTTAATTCAAAAAGCGAGTGATGAGCTGATTAAAATTGGTTTGGTTTTGCGAGAAGATATTGTGGATGGTTGCGTTGTTCGTCAACCTAAGGCGTACCCTGTTTATGATCACCATTATCAAACGCATCTCCAGGTGATCCAGCAATCGCTTTCAAAACATTTTCCTCATTTACATTTGGTGGGCAGAAACGGTTTGCACAAATATAATAATCAAGATCATTCGATGATGACGGCCATGATGACCGTCGATAATATTGCATCAGGTGAAATGAAATACAATGTGTGGGATATTAATCAAGACGACGAATACCATGAATCTGGATTGCGAGAAGTACCTCAAGGGATCTAAGTGATGACGTCAACGCAATTTCGAATAGCGGATTATCTTTTTATTGCTGGTGCATTTGCATTGAGTTTTTATTTGCAGCAGCACATGTTTTTGAATTGGGATGTGGGTTGGCATTTGGAAGGTGCTAAACGAATGCTGGAAGGCGGCACTTACACCAGTAATATTTTTGATGATAATCCGCCCATGGTGTTTTGGTTTTATATGCCAAGTGTATTACTGCATCACCTCACTTCTTTTTCGTTTACGACACTCACGTGGTTTAATGTGACGATCGTGATCGCTATTTCGTTTGCGCTCAGCAATATTTGTTTTAATCAAATGGCTATGTCGCATCGCTCACATCTGCGTGTGATGTGTTATGCGTTATTGTTGTCGTTACTATTCCTGCCATTGCGCTCATTTGGTCAGCGTGAAATGTTGGTTGTGTATTTTTGTTTTCCCTATATTGCGCTGATGGGCGCAAGATTTTCTGGTGATATTTTTGGATGTGTCAAAAACCCCTATTTTCAAGCGTTTTTAGGCGTATGGGCGGCTTTTGGTGTCGCCATGAATCCATTGTATACGTTACTGATTGCGGCACTTGAAATACAATTGTGGTTTACGCATCGTCAATGGCACGCGTTCCGCCCAGAGCTCATGGCATTGGTAGCAACCAGTATTGTCTATTTGAGTGCGATCGCTATTTTCTATCCAGATTATTATTCCGTGATTGTGCCGAGCATTTTTGTTTTTTCGCCCGGCTTTGATTCTCACTGGGCAAAGTTGGTCAACAATGTTTCCGTGATTTATTTTCTGTTGCTCAGCATCTGTTTTTTCTGCACCTATCGAAATCTTAAGCAGCGTGCTTGGTTGTTGTCTTTATGGATTTGCGCCGTTGTATCTTATGGAATTTATTTGTTGAATATGAAACTGTGGTATTACCATTTTTACCCGTTTATTTTTTTCGCGACGCTATTGAGTGTCGAGGGTTTGAGCGGGATTGTTCATATCAATCGTAAGCGTATTCTTCATTACGTTGCTGGAATTGTTTTTCTGTCCTATGGCTGTCTTGTGATTTTCGGCATTATTAGTGCTGACAGAATGAATATTGCATTGTTTAAAAATCCCAAGACAGACACCAATCAGGTGATTGCCTATTTTAAAAAACAACCGAGTGACGCCACATTCTACGTGTTTTCAACCAACCTTTCGGCTGCTTTCTCATTGGCAAATAGCATTCATCAGAAATTTATTTCTCCTTGGCCGGTGTGCTGGGTGATACCCATGATCGCGAGCAATCATCAATTTCATACTGTCACTGGATGGAAAAAACAATGGATAGAAAAATATGAGAAAAATTTTTTGGAAACGGTGGGCCATGATTTTAAAACTGAGCGACCCAATTACGTGATTGTTGATACAACAAAAAATCAACGTTACTTGCGTCACGTATCTTTTGATTTCATCGATTTCTTAAGCCACAATGAAGCGTTTCAACAAGCCTGGAAGTCGTATCGGCTCGATACCGTGATTAAGGGTTATGTGATATACATCAACTGGCGCAGCACGCGGGAAGCGAGCATCGCTCGCGAACCAAGTGCGTCACCACCTTAACCCCCCATTAATTTTCCGTAAAGCCTAGCATTTCCCCCTGTTTTTGCTAATGTGGTCGTATTATGACCGATCCAGTACCAGCTCAAACCGTTATTGCGGACGAACTTTCCGACGCATTTTCCGATTCCTTGATTTTGCGGCGTCCTCCAGCAGCTATCAATCGTGATTTTACCGGTGAACAATTTGTTAACGCCATTAAAGACGGGATGTATTGTTTTATGAATGTTCGTATTTTAGGCCCCTGCGAAATTAAAGCATTAATGGAGCATTTGCGCGCGTTAAAAAAAGCAAAAAACTTCAATAAAAAATTGATATTGGTCGACGTTGATTTTTCACAAATCGGATTTTTAAAAGAAGGCAAGTTGGATTCAAATTCGGCTTATCATGATTTTGTTGGGGAAGAGTTGTATGCATTGCTCACTTGTTTTTGTATCTATTCAGAAATCACGTTAAACGCACCTCAGAAAAAATCGCTGAAAAGTTTAGAAAGTTATGTCAATGCTGACGGAGTTCGTTTACCGGTCAATTATGGCGTAATCGATAAGTTCTTGCTTGATAAGCCTTTAGCATCTGAAAAGGTGCCATCATTAAGAAAAGTTAGTTTTGGCAATCCTATCGACGACAGCATGCGTGATTGCACACCACCCAGATTGAGAGCACCCACTATATGGGAACGCTTTACTACTGCTTTTGTGAAAAATATTATTCATCCGATTAAAAAGTTTTTTACAGAAAATGTATTTTCAAAAATAAAATCGTTTTTTGGATTTGGAAAGAAAGTGATGCATGCGAAGCAGTATAGACCGACTGTAACAACAACGCCGACGTCGAATAACACTGAGACTTTTGTTCCATCGATTAGCACGCCTGTTATGGAGTCGTTACCAGAGTTATTACCATCGATTATTATGTTGGAAGAAATACCAGAAAGACCATCTGCTCTGACTTACCAGATGCGTTTTGCTGAGCGTGAGCAAGTGATGAAGGAAAAAGCACTAGCTCGCGAGGTGTTGGATTATGAAAGGAATGCACCAGACTGGATAAAGAGAATTGCGAAAGAAGAAATTATAGAGAAAGCGTTTAAGAATGTTACCAAGAGATCTAAAGCTGCGCCCCGAGTGCAGTTCTCATTGAATAACTATATTGAAAAAAATTTTACGAATCCCCTCCATTTTATTCAGCAATTGAAAGAGATGAAAGAGCTTGTTACCCATTATTCGAATTTTTGCAATGAAGTTTGTGCAGCGGTAGATTGTGTGATTGCAAAAACAAAAGCGATGGAGGAATCGCTTTACGTCAGGACGAGCGGCATAGGAATGTATCACCCTCAGTTTTTTCCTGTAAAGACATCCCCAGCGTGTGAATTACACACAAACCTTCAACTTCCGTCCCTAAAATAAAACCAAGCTTGAGGGTAAGCTGTGATCGTGGAATTCATTAAGAAAAATTCAAGCTTGAAGTGATTCATTTTAGTGCAATTTAAAAAATTGAGATTTCCCCTATATTTTTTTCGCGATTAATAAAACCTTAATATCCCTTTGTTATCGTACCCCTGCAAATTTTTTTTGCGTCGCGCTAGAAGCTGTGGCAGAATGCTGCGATTTGTTTCAGCGGAGGATGTGCGTTGTTTGCGCAGCGTACGATGAGTTCATTGAGGAGAGAAAATCATGTTAGTATTAACGCGTTCGGTTGGCGAACGTCTGTTCATTCAAGACGGTATCGTTAAAATTCAAGTGTTGGAAGTCAAGGGCACCCAAGTGCGCATCGGTATCGAAGCGCCCAAAGAAATTGCCATTCACCGCGAAGAAGTGTTTAACCGAATTAAAACAGAAGCGGCCGACAAGTCAGAAGAAGAAGCTGCTTAAAATAAAAATCGGAGCCGCGAACGTCAGTGAGCGGTTATCTTTCGCAAACGCCACGTTGAGTTGCGACCAGAATGTTATCCGCGCATCGTTTTGCAAAAATGCCGTTGCAAACGGTGCCCGTGATGTTGTTGATTGCTTCTTCCATTTTGATCGGATTGGTTAAATCGAGCTGAAATACATCCAAGATAATATTTCCATTGTCTGTGACAAACCCCGCGCGATATTCTGGTATTCCACCCATTTGCACCAGCGCCCGCGCCACCAATCCACGCGCCATGGGAATTACTTCCACGGGAACTGCGCAATCGCCCAGCACCTTTTTTTCCTTGGTTTCGTCGACAATACAAACAAATTGCTGAGCAGCGGTCGCGATAATTTTTTCGCGTGTCAGTGCACCACCACCACCTTTGATTAAATATTTTGATGCATTAAATTCATCAGCGCCATCGATATAAACCGGGACAGTATTCACCGCATTTAAATCCAACACGGGAATACGATGTGCTTTTAAGCGTCTTTCCGTTTCAATTGAGCTTGCAACAGCACCTTTAATTTTATGTTTGATGGCAGCGAGTGCTTCAATAAAAAAATGCACGGTAGATCCAGAACCCACACCCACAATTTCATCGTACGCAATGTATTTTAAAGCGGCTTGCGCGACTTGTTGTTTCAGTTGATCTTGATTCATGGGAAATTCAAAAACAGACGTTTATTTGTTAGACTAACTTAACATAACCGTCTTAGGATACGCAATTGCGAAAAATAATATCCACCCGCTTACAGAATTCACTTGTTTTTTCTTGGGTGATTTGCATTCTTGCCACACTTTTTTACACATACGAATATTTATTGCGAATTGAGCCCGGTATCATGCTCAAGGATTTACGTTTGTATTTCTCGTTGAGTGCCGGTGGCGTTGGCTTGTTGGTGTCCGCGTATTATTGGGCGTACACGCCGTTGCAATTAGTAGTGGGGTTGATTACTGATCGCTTTGGTGCACGACGCGTTTTATTGTCCGCACTATTTTTTTGTGTTGTGGGCACTTTTATTTTCGGTATGAATGAAAATTATTGGATTGCTGGCGGCGGACGATTTTTAATTGGCGTTGGCAGCGCATTTGCATTTGTGGGTGCACTGAAACTCGGCGCTGAGTGGTTACCCAAAAAATATTTTTCCTTTTTTGTGGGGCTTTGCACATCCCTGGGGATGTTGGGTGCGATGTTTGGCGAAACGGTGATGAGCTGGGTGGTGGATCATATGGGTTGGCATCCCGTGATTGTGGATAGCTTGTGGCTAGGTGTTGTGTTGATGGGCGTATTTTTCTTTTTTGTATTTGAAAAACATGAAATCACCGCTCAAATGCGTGTTGAAACGCCACTGAATTTTCGGCTGTTGTTTGATTATTTGTTTAAAATGGCGCGTTCAAAAACCATGTTGCAAGTAGGATTTATTGGCTGCGCATTATATTTATCGTTGTCTGTGTTGGCGGAGCAATGGGGAAATACATTTATCCAAAAAACATTATCTGTCGATGCGCAATCGGCGAGTTATTATGTCGACATGATTTTTTTCGGTTGGTTTTTGGGGTCACCGCTGCATGGCATTTTATCGGAAAAATTAGCATCTCGGCGTCATGTGTTGATTTTTGGCTGCGTGTTGTCTTGCGCGAGCATCGTGCCCATCATCATTTGGGCGGCGGTGTTATCAAAAATCACGTTGGCCGTTTTATTATTTTTATTCGGATTTTTTTGCAGCAGCGAAATCAATTGTTTTGCGGTAGCCAATGATTTGGTTGAGCGGCGATTAGTGGCAACTGCAATGGGTTTGATTAATGCGTGCATCATGGTGAGCGGGATGATTGTGCAACCGTTTTTTGGTTTTTGTTTGGATTTTTTTTCCAGTAAAATACATACCGTGCACAGCAGCGTCGTGTATACATTATCGGATTATCAAAAAGCGTTGTGGATCGTGCCGATATTTTTAATTGTCGCGCTGGTGTTTGCATTGTTTATTGATGAAAGTTACCATCAAGGCGTGAATTTGCGTAAGCGCGATAAGATTCATTTATAAATTCAGCTGTCTCCGAATTTTTTTTCTTAAAGTGATTGCATAACGCAAAAAGGGTGTTGCGTTTTGTTGTGTGGGTTGCTATCAAGAATTCTTTAGGCAGCGATAGGTGACAGTGAAACGCAGAAAAAATGCTGATCGCCGTGTCCTCGTCATTTTTGTAAAAACGGATAGGTAAATGGTTGGCATCGATATGCATCCAACGTTTGGTGCGATGATCGTAGCTGATTAAAATGACATGCTGAATATCAAAAAATAAAAAAACAAATTTATTTGGAAATCGGTCTGCTTTTTCTCGCATGATTTTTAGATGTTGGGTTAACTCCGTTACTGTGAATTTTTTGAAATCCTTTCCAATACAAACGATTTTATTATTTTTTTTGAATGGATGGGGTAATTTAATATGAGCAATTTGATTAACATCTTGCGGTATCGTTCTATAAGAGATATTTTTTTCTCTAGGGTTAAAAATTTTTGAAAATTGCCATGGGTTTTGTAACATTTCAATCGCATCCAAACATTTCTTCTCTTCACGGGTGATCATCTTTAATTTTGAGCGAGATAATGTTTGCATGAGATGTGAAAACCAGAGAATCCGATTACCAAGTACAGCGATTAATGCAATACAAGTAATGCCAAAACAAACACCTTCTAGATCTGCATGATGATAACCAAAGCGCTGCATATTATGAATGATGCGCTTTTGGTGAAATGTATGATAAAAAAATATTGAACTACATCTCATCGATTTATTCTCACCAAATCCAAGTTCTGAGTTATTTTTTTTCTCTGGATACCGCGCTTTCGCGCGGTATGACGTGGTTTTTTCTTATTGTGTTATCAATTTTCTCTATATTGATCAAACAAAAACTCAGAATTTTGGTTACCAAAGCAAGCGCGTTGGATTCCAAGTAGAGCGATTATCTGGGTTCGCCGATTCTGTTGGTTTGTTAACTAATTCAAACCCCATTTCTTGTGGTGTTTTAGGGCGATCACTGGCCTTGGGTGTTGGTAATTTTAAAGTTGAATCATGCACAGTTTTTGCTATTTCAGCGCGTCGCGCAAATACAGAAAGTTTTTTGGGTTCTGGTTTTGGCGCAACTATAGAAGGTTTTTTGGGTTCTGGTTTTGGCGCAACTGCCCCCACTTCTTTTCGCGCAGTAATCAGTTCGGTTCTTTTAAAAAATCCACCGGTTAATTCAGACCGTTTACGTTGCTCATCATCCGTCGTAGCATGACGATGCGCACTGGCTTGCACTGCAACAGTCATTCTGTCTTGCGCCATTTTTGCCCGCGTCATTTTGTCAGCTTCTATTTTTTGTTTAAAAAAATCTGTCCACGTTGTGCAATCTTTTTCGAGCGTTAAGCGTTCTGTTTTTTCATCGGTTTCCAACCAGTTGCGCGAGGTTGATTCGGCATTGTCGACCAGGCGTTTTCGTGTTTGTATATTCGCAGAAACTCGATTGCTGGCAGCGTGTTGCGTTACACGTGCACGCAACAACATTTCATCATTTTCAATTTCATTTCGCACATCGAATTCTGCATTACCACACACAATGCGTTGATTTTTTTGATCTTGTTGGATGGCTTCGTACAATTTTTTTGAAAATAAACTTTGTTTGACGAAGCGGCCTTTTTTATTGCGCGGCTTTTCAGTGAGTTCTGGAGTTACTGATTTTTCAGCATCAAGAACACTCATTACACCTTTTGGAAGTGGTGGTAACGTAAAACCAGTGTCTTTAGGATCTACATAATATTTTTTTTCTTTGCGATGCTTGCCCATAACCAACCTCCTTGTTGTGTGATGTCAAGCTAAGTGATAACACAAAGTGAATATAAAAGTCTATATTTTAGAAGTAGGAAGATTGAAAGTCGGTGTCGTGCTCGAAGTATTTTTTGGATCATCCACCAACACCCAACCCGAACCCTCTGATTTTATGCGAGCGATTTGCTCTTGCAGCCTTTCCACCCTTTCTTGCTCTGCGATTTTCCGTGCTTCTTGAATAAATTGCAAACGCGTTGGGCGTTTATTTTTTTCTTCTTGTTCAATGTATTCGCGATCGTTATTTTCTTTTCTCACGCACGCTTTTTGTTGCTCGCAAGGATCAGATAATTTTTGAAACGCATCGTGGATTGCCAAAGAAGAAGCGAGATATTGGCGATACGATTCGAAGATTTTCTCTCTCGCCACCATTTCATCACACATGAGATCACCGCGTTTTTCCGCCCTATCGAGCTCCCCCCATAATTCTTTAATGCCTTGAAAAAATCTCATTGTAACACTCCTTGTTCAATTCGATGTTTTTCAAGCATACTGCTTTTGCAAAAATAAAGGCAAGTCATTTGATTGCCCCGTGGACAGGGCCTAGACGCATCAATATATTTTTAAGAAAATGAAATTGATTGAGGGCGGTGACGCCTACGCTTCGAATGTGATTGATGGATTTTTGTTGATAGGAAAAAATTTCTTGCAATAAACGCATCGCAGCAATAATAGGCACATGGTTGGCTTTTGCGGCACGCGTATACGAACGTAGAGATTTTTGCTGAGTCAATACATCGGTTAATAACGCGGCATCGAATAATCCTAAATTAACACCCAATCCCGCTAACGGATGAATGGTGTGCGCTGCATCACCCGCTAAAATAAAATTATTTTTTGCGTATTCAGTTACATGTCGCATCATTAGAGGAAATTGTTTGCGTGTCGAAATTAATTTTAGCTTTCCTAATTTAAAATCCAATGCCGCAGATAACGCTTGCTCAAATTGCGTATCTGTTTTTTTCATGTGTTCATCGCTGACAATATTATCTGATGACCACACGAGTGCTGTGTGATGTTGATCGTGTAGCGGTAATAACGCAGCAGGTCCTGTTGTTAAAAATTTTTGAATCGCGGTGTGTTGATGTGGTAATTCAGATTGAATGACAGCAATAATTGCTTTTTGTTGATAGGATCGTTCTTGGCAATCGATATTCATTTGTTGTCGCACCCAAGAATTAGCACCGTCTGCGCCAATCACAAATTCGCACGGAATTTTCTGATGATTTTTTAAAATTAAAATATTTTTTTCATAACCCACTGGTTGGTTGGGGCAATAAAAATTGATTACCCCCGTTAATTTTTTTCGCAATGCATTAACGATCGCACGATTTTCCACTATCCAGCCCATTTGTGTTTCGCCAATATCGGCCGCATCAAAATCAAGATGCGCTAATTGCGCATGATCCCAGATATGCATTTTTTTAAGCGGTGTTTTCGCTTCATTTGAAATGAGTTCCCATGCGCCGGTATGATTTAAAATTTTTTGCGATGTTAAGTGAATGGCGCTGACACGTGCTGTCAGTAATTCCATTTCACTTTTCGATTCAGATTCCACAATGGAAACAGACAATCCGTGTTGATGCAATAACGCCGCTAATGTCAAGCCAACCATGCCCGCACCCACAATAACAATCATGGTGCCATCCCCATTAATCGCTTGGCTAATTTATTTTTAATGGGTTTGATCAGATCGACGTTTAATAAACCTGCGCCGCGCGCGCAACCCACGAGCGGCAATTCAAATAATCCCAGTAATTCACTCGTGATGTTGTAAATCTTTTTTTGATGTGTGCTGACTTTTTTTTCGTACAGGGGCAAATCTAAAAAATATTGTTGCAGCAAAGATACGTCGCGCAAACCTAAATTAAATCCTTGTGCGGCGACGGGGTAAATGGTGTGCGCTGCGTTGCCCAATAAAACAAAAGACGACAACGTTTGTTGTTTTGCAATGAGCGTTTTCAGCGGAAATTCCGAGATTTTTTTCATCGTTTGAATCGCTAGACGTCCTTCAAATGTTTGTTGCAAAAATTGCAAACGATGTTCTTCATCCCATGTTTTTATTTTTTCTGCGATGCGTTCCGTCATCGTCCACACCAACTGCATTTTATTTTTTTCAAGTAGCGGCAACACAGCCAGAACGCCGTATTCAGTGAAACGCTCATATGCAGTGTGCGTGTGTGGCTCTGATAATGTGAGTGTATGAATTTCTGCAATATCTTTTGGATTTTTTTCAATGACGGGAATTGCTAGCAATCGTCGGCATGTTGATTGTGTGCCGTCGGCAGCAATGATAAGATCCGTTTGTATTTTTTGCGTTTGATTGATCGTAATAGTGTTGGTATTCAGATCAATTGCATCAACTGATTGAATGGATTTTACGAAAACATTTTTGTGTGACGCCATTTTTTCGTATAATGTTTTTTGCAATGTATGATAAGGAACAACATAACCTAACGCCGGAACTTTTTGTTCATGCGCAGAAAAACGAGCGACACCCAATCGACCTGCTTCAGACACATGCACGGATAAAATGGGGCAGGCGACTGCTTCCAATGCATCCCACACGCCCAGTGTCGTGAGCAGACGATGACTTCCATATGATAATGAAATGGGGCGTGATGTTTTTTCTGACGGCGAAAATAGCGGTAGATGGGTTTCTAGCACAGTGAGCGCGCGGGCTTTGTCGGCCAGGGCAATAGCGGCAGCACTGCCGATTAACCCTGCGCCAATGATCGTGATGTGTCTAATCATGCGCGATATGCTAACATAAAATCCGAGGTGATATGTGACTACCGTCGTTCAAAAATTACAGCAATTACGCCAGCTAATGCAAAAAAAAGATATTGAATATTATTTTGTGCCAACGCGAGATGATCACCATAATGAATATGTACCATCCCATTGGAAACGTCGCGAATGGCTTACGGGTTTTACGGGTTCGTATGGCGAAGCGTTAATTGGTCAAGATCACGCGTATTTGTGGACGGACCCGCGTTATTATTTGCAAGCAGAACAACAGTTGAATGCGAGCGAAATAACACTGATGAAGCAGATTCAAGGCGTTTCTGCGCCGATTGCTGCTTGGTTGTCAGAGAATGTGCGCAACGCCATCGTGACTGTCGATCCCAAAGTGATGAGTATTGTTGAACAAGAATTGTGGTCGAAGGCATTATCGCAAACACACAGCGAATTAACAGCCATTCCTGAAAATTTGGTCGACACAATTTGGAAAGATCGCCCCGCGCATCAATATCAGCCAGCGCATGTGCTCGATGAAAAATACACGGGCCTTTCTGTGTCGCATAAATTAAAAATGATTCGCGATGAGATGAAAAAAATTGGTGCCGATCATTTCATTATTTCACCGCTAGATGAAATTGCTTGGCTTTTTAATATTCGCGGCAGTGACGTGCCGTATAATCCACTGTTGATCAGTTACGCGATTATTTCCGCAACAGAAGCGGCTTTATTTTTAGATCCGAATGCCATAGCATCCAACGAATTATCTTATTTTTCAAAAAATAATATCGAATTAAAACCCTATGCTAATTTCGAAGATGCGATACAACGCTTGCAGGGAAATGTGTGGGTGGATCCTCGCAGCACAAGCTGGTGGGTGGCGTTGCAATGTGATTCCGCTATTTTAATTGAAAAAACATCACCGATAGTGATGTTAAAAGCTGTTAAAAATGAAACTGAAATAAAAGGCATGCATGAAGCACATCGCATTGATGCGATTGCGATGGTGAAATTTTTGCAGTGGATTGAAAATCATTGGCGCGATGGTATCACGGAAGTCACCGCCGCAGATCAGCTGGAAAAATTTCGTCGTGAAGATGCGCGCTGTAAAGATTTAAGTTTTTCGACGATTTGTGGTTTTGCCGATCACGGCGCCATCGTGCACTATTTTGCACACGCTGCAACAGCGCACACCATCACCGATCAAAATTTAATATTGATTGATTCAGGCGGGCAATATTTCGAAGGAACAACCGATATCACGCGCACAATTCATCTTGGCAATCCCACATTGGAACAGAAAAAACATTATACGTTGGTGTTGAAGGGGCATTTGGCGTTGCGCCACATGCCATTTCCGCGCGGTGTCACGGGAGAACATATTGATGCATTAGCGCGAGCGCCACTGTGGCAAGCACATTTGGATTATGGTCATGGTACGGGGCATGGTGTTGGTTGTTATTTGTGTGTGCACGAAGGTCCGCAGCGTATTAGTTATGGCGCAAGTGGTGTTGCATTGCGCCCGGGCATGATGGTAAGTAACGAACCCGGATTATATTTCACCGGAAAATATGGCATTCGTATTGAAAATGTTTGTGAAATTACGCAAGATACTCAAGATTTTTTGATCATGCGCGATGTCACGATGGTGCCTTATGCGCGACGTCTCATTGATGTTGCATTGCTGACTGATCAAGAAATCGTTTGGATTGATGAATATCATCGCGCTGTTTTTGCGTTGCTTGAAAAGGATTTGTCATCAGAAATACGCGATTGGTTGCAGAGTGCAACGCAACCGTTAAAATAGGGTTTGACGCGATAGGGAATTGCATTTTATGCTCGTAGAGTCATTAACGACGATCAAGGATGAACGCATGACCAGTGAAGCCCAGTTGGATCAACTCGAATTACAAGTGAGTCACCTGATGCACTTAGCCAGTGCACTGCGCTCAGAAAATATTGTGTTGCGTCAGAAGATGGCGGAAAGCGTGAAAGATCGCGCGCGTTTGCAATATCGCAATCAACGAGCAGCGCGGCAAGTCAAACAGATCGTCAAACAACTCAAGGAAGGTTTAGCATGAGCGACGAAGGCCACATGATTTCAGTTCAGGTATTTGATCGCACGTATCAAATCAAATGTCCCACCGATGAAGCAGCACAGCTACATGAATCAGCAAAATATTTAGATGCAGAAATGCGTAAGATCAATCAACGCTCGCAAAGCAAAAACACGGAACGTTTAGCCATTGTGGCAGCGCTCAATATCGCGCACGAATTGATGTATTTTAGAAATCAAAAAAATGTGGATATCAATACGATGCATGATCACATTAAATCATTACAACAACGCATCCAACATTTTTTAGAAAGCAAAGATGAAGTCTCTGCATAGATTATTAATTCGAAAGCGACGCGCTGCTTTACCCGTTGGTGAATATCGTGCGTTGTCTCGCGCCGTCTTTTCAAAAATAATTACGCTGCCGGTTTTTACCAAAGCGCAGCATGTTGCGGTTTACATGCCGCATGAAAATGAGGTGGACACGCAATTTCTCATTGAGCAAGCGCACGCCGATAAAAAATCCGTTTATCTGCCGGTGTTTTCAAAAACATTGTCATTTCATTTAGTGAAACCAGGAGACGCGTTAATCGAAAGTGAAACAGGTATTTTGGAGCCGGTAAAAAATTCGGAAAGCGCCGCACTTGCTACGCGAATTGATCTGATGTTCTTGCCATTAGTCGCCTTCGATGAACGCGGCTATCGTTTGGGTCGTGGCGCAGGCGCCTATGATCGTTATTTGGCATTGCATCGCCCCTATTTGATTGGCTTGGCTTACGAATTTCAAAAAATCAGCTCGCTCGAAAAAGAGCCGTGGGATGTTCCGATGGATTGTGTCGTTACAGAAATGAATGTGTATTGTTTTAAACCTAGATTCGGTAGTTGAAACCGTATTCACCCATACGGTGAAAGAAATTTTTTAAAAATTTAAAGTAGATTCAGACGATTAATCGCTCGTAGTAGGTTTCAACTACCGAATCTAGGTTAAATGACCACCGTTACTTTTCTTTGGCTCGTGTCAACGCTTCTTTTATCAAAGCATCAGATAAAAAATAATGCCCATTTTTTAAAAGCATCAAGATTGGCTTGATCGCACGAATCATTTTTTTTTGTTTTGCAAGCAATAACACACCGATGGTACCAATAATTTTAACTCTTAATTTTTTTGCAGCACCGCGACCTAACTTTTCATCAATCAGCAATGGAAGATTCAAAGAGTGTGCAAGCGTGATTGCCTGAGCTTCTCCTTCATCTAATATCGAGAGAATTTTCTCGTAGCTACTAGGTGCTACAGAATGAATTTGAATTTTTTTATCATGAATTGCCTGTGTAATAGCGATAGCCCCGGGCCGTGCTTTATCCGTCAAACATTCGCCAGCGACAGCTCCCGGAATAATGACTGTTGCGAATAATTTAAATAACACAGATAGTTTATCAATACTGCCAAATGCAATCAGCGGGCTTGCATCAGCAATAATAATTTTATTCAAAATCCTTGAGCTCCTCATCCACTTCTTTGATCGTATAACGAATTACCGGGATTCCGAGCTTGCTTATCGTTGTTATAAACCCCTCAAGTGATTTGCCGGCAAGTTTGGCGGATTTCGCCAGTGTTAATATGCCTTCCTTGTATAAGTGAACTGCCAATGTGTGACGCAACCCAAGCTCTATTAGCTCATCGGTAAATGGGATTGCCAGAAAAACAGGACGACCGTGCTTGGTGATCAACGATAATTTTCCTGCCTCTGCATCTTGTATTAATGCCCCTGTGTGTTCACGCAGATCTCTGACTGAAAAGGTATCCATTGGCCACCTCGATGAATAATATGTGCCATCAAATGATAGCACATATTTTTTGATCAGGGGTAAGTTTACGCATCAAGATTCGATAACCGCAGAGAAAAAAGAGTATCCAAATGACAGATCCGATTAGGGCATTTCTCAAAAAAGGCAACGCAGCGATATAACAATCCAACAGACCTTGCGACGTGAGTGGATAAAGGTGCGCGGTGAGCCACGTTCCAAAATTGGTCCACACCCAAAATAAAAATGATGAGATAACAGCCAATGCGCTGGCGCGCGAAAAACGTGCTTGAAACGACGTTTGGATAAAGATACAACCAAGTGCTGTTACGCCCAGCCACCCCGAATACGTAAACCAACTCCAATTACCAAACCACGGTTCGTGCAATAAAATATGCAATGCAAAATCCGATAACAATAAAGAAAAAAACGTGATGAAAAATGATAATCGTTTCGAAAAAATAACGGGAGATAGCAACGCTAATGCAGATAAAGGAGTTACATCTGGCACGTGCACAATCAAGCGGCCCAGCACCGCGATTGCAATACACACAACAATTTTATTTTTTTCCATGGTAATAGACCAGCCCCATAAAAACGCTCACTTTCGGGTGCTTTTTCACGAAAAATCTCTTCGAAATGCTCACATACTGACGTGTATGCTCCGCTTTCTCATCGATTTTTCGTAAAAAATCACCTCAAAATTGAGCGTTTCAGTAATTCAGACAGGAGAGTCCTGATCTGTTACTTTCTACGAACAAAATAACCAATTAAAAACATGAGTAAAAGAATAGGCAATAACACTGGAAATAACAGTGGAAACAGAACAACCGCGACGACAGTCCAAACAAAAACAAAAATACCAAAAATAAAGATTCCGATGCCGGTGAAGACAAAAAATAACATGATGGCAATGCAGAGCAATACAATCGACGCTATTGCAATGGAAAATATTCCGGAGGTCACTGCAACAGTAATGCCGAGCATTGGCAATAAGAGTTGCCATACCGCGATCAACGCTAACATCACGACTAAAACGACCAAAACGATCTTTTTTGTGGAATTATTTGAGTTGTTCGAGTTGTTTTCGTCACGCATAGGGCATTCTATGCGATTTAAAATTAAAAATCTATTGGTTATACAGTATACTTGTCCCAAATTTACCGGGAGCTGTTCATATGAGCATTAGCAATTCTTACACGATACGCATTCATCTGCCGCAGCAAGGCGACGTTTTTTCCGAAGTGTTAGCGACCATCCATCAGTTGAACGGTCATGTTGGCGCCATTGACATTGTTAAAACCGACAACAATACAATCACGCGTGACATCACGATTGAAACGCAAAACGATGCGCACGCGCAAAAGATTTACGATGCGCTGTCTCACATAAAAGACGTGACGGTGGGATATATGTCGGATCGCACATTTATGTTGCATTTGGGCGGAAAAATTGAAATCAAAAATAAAATCGCAATCAATCATCGCGATGAGTTATCGATGGTGTATACGCCGGGTGTTGCGCGCGTGTGTATGGCAATATATGCGGCACCTGAAAAAGCGTTAAATTTAACGATTAAAAAAAATATGGTGGCGGTCGTGACGGATGGAACCGCAGTATTGGGCTTGGGCGACATCGGCCCGTTGGCAGCGATGCCGGTGATGGAAGGCAAGGCCATGTTGTTTAAAAAATTTGGTGACGTGAATGCATTCCCCATTTGCCTGGCCACCAAAGACGTGGAAGAAATTATTAGCACTGTTAAAAATATCGCGCCGGTGTTTGGCGGAATTAATTTGGAAGACATTGCGTCGCCGCGCTGCTTTGAAATTGAAAAACGATTAAAAGCAGAATTAGATATTCCTGTTTTTCATGATGATCAACACGGCACTGCTATCGTGATGACAGCGGCTTTAATTAATGCATTAAAAATTGTGAAGAAAAAAATGTCGGATATTAAAGTAGTTTTTAGCGGTGTAGGCGCTGCGGGAACTGCATGCGCTAACATGCTTCTCGATTTAGGTGTTAACAATATTATCGGATGTGATCGCTTAGGTGCATTGCACATGGGTCGCGAAAACATGGATGCTGCCAAAAAAATCTACGCAGAAAAAACCAATCCAAACCAAGAAAAAGGATCGCTACATCAAATTATTCAAAACGCTGATGTGTTTGTAGGATTATCAGCGCCGAATACATTAACGGTAGATGATTTGAAAATCATGAGCAAAGATCCCATCGTGTTTGCGATGGCGAATCCTGATCCAGAAATTGCGCCTGAGCTTGCAGCGCCCCACGTCGCTATTTTTGCAACGGGGCGTAGTGATTATCCTAATCAAATTAATAATGTGCTTGCATTTCCCGGCATATTTCGCGGCGCATTGGATTGCCAAGCGAGCGATATTAATGGTGAAATGAATTTGGCCGCAGCGTACGCGATTGCTAATATAGTGGATGCACATGCATTATCACCCGATTACATTATTCCCAGTGTTTTTAATGCCGATGTGGCACCCGCCGTTGCCAAAGCGGTAATGGAAGCAGCGCGCAAAAGCGGTGTGGCACGTAAATGAGTCAATCGCGCCCGTAGCTCAGCTGGATAGAGTACCGGTTTCCGAAACCGGGGGTCACAGGTTCAACTCCTGTCGGGCGCAAATTTTAGCTATACTTGAGAGTGGAGGGTGTATGATGCATTTTCCACATGAAGATAGTCGATGGGTTGAGTGGCATAACCTGTTGATTGAAGCCCAAGAAAAATCGGGCCACACGTTGATTGAACCTGTCGAGCATTACGTCTTAATCACGCTCGATGCGTATACGGCTCAGCTGAAATTAGCCACTTCTGCGCTTGCCATTGAGTTTTTGGAAAATGTGCACGTAAATCACGTGCGTGATTTTCAGAAGCTGCGTTCGGTGGGCGATCAATGTTTAATTCTCGCCGGATTATTTCCAGAACGGGCGATTCGCAAGCGTGTCTCTCGCGATTATTTTACGCATCTTGGTGAAAACGCGTATTACATTTTGTCTTACGCGCAAGTGCCTATTCATATCGATCACAGTTTATTTTATTTGTTATCTGAAAATTTTTCTGATTTGGTGCAAGTGCTGCAAGCAATGCGTTGGGTGAATGATCGAATTCAATAATCACGGAAGCACGCGCGCAATGTTGCGAAGCAACATGGAGCAAGTGCGTTGGTTATTTACGCATCTGACATCGCACAATGGCTTCAAAAGTCTTTTCTGTTTGGCTCGCAATAATCATATGACGTGGCACGGTCATCGCATTATCGCCTCGGCTCGCGCAATAATATCCAATCGTAAATGCCATCGCATAACCTGATTTTTCTGCCATTTGTTCAACTTCTTGATTATGAATACCAAATGGCCACGCTAATAATGTGACTGACGTTCCCACTTTTTCTGCCAATATTTTTTTCGAGCGGGTTAATTCTGAATATAAAAATCGTTGGTATTTTTCATCGGACAAGTGTTTTTTCATTTGTTTAAAATTGGGATGCGAATACGTGTGGCTTTCAATGTCAAAAAGTTGAGTGTGTTGTAATTCTTTTAATTGTTCCCACGTCAGCGCGTATCGCGCGCGCGAAATTACCGCAGGATAAATAAACAACGTCACAGGAATATGATAACGACTGACGATGGGCAACATGTATTGATATACTGATTTTCGCCCGTCGTCATCGGTAATCACAATGGATTTTTTTGGTAACGCGGATATTTTTCCTTGCAAGTAACTAACCAATTCTCGCAGCGGAATAACGGTATAGTGATTGTCTTTTAGCCACTGCAATTGCTGTTCAAATCGCGCAGTACTGATGGTCATACTGCCGGGCACGACGGGATCCAGATTGTGATAGACCAAAATGGGCACGTGCAGCATCGGATTTGATAGCGCGACCGTGTTTACGAATAACAAAAAAAATAAGCAAATGAAGATGCGCATCAGTTTCTCCGTAAACTTCAGCTGGATCCCGCGGTCAAGCCGCGGGATGACGATTTTGAATTGCTTCAGCGATTATTGATTATCCTTTCATGCTATCAAAGAAATCATTATTTGTTTTGGTGAGTCGCAAGCGTTCAATTAAAAATTCACTTGCAGCCAACTCATCCATCGGATGCAATATTTTGCGTAAAATCCAGAGTTTTTTCAGCTCGTCTGGTTTCACAATCAATTCTTCGCGACGTGTGCCAGAGCGATTAATATTAATTGCTGGAAACACGCGTTTTTCCGCGATGCGACGATCCAAGTGAATTTCCATGTTGCCAGTGCCTTTGAATTCTTCGTAAATTACTTCGTCCATTTTTGAACCTGTATCAACCAATGCTGTGGCAATAATGGTGAGGCTGCCGCTTTCTTCTGTGTTACGCGCAGCACCAAAAAAACGTTTCGGGCGTTGCAATGCATTTGCATCTACACCACCAGTCAATACTTTTCCGGACGCAGGAATAACTGTGTTATATGCGCGACCCAGGCGCGTGATCGAATCCAATAAAATGATCACATCTTTTTTATGTTCGACTAAACGCTTCGCGTGTTCGATCACCATGTCTGCAACTTGTACGTGACGTGTTGCGGGTTCGTCGAAAGTGCTTGCGATGACTTCGCCTTTTACTGAGCGCTCCATTTCAGTGACTTCTTCCGGGCGTTCGTCAATCAACAATACAATCAATACGCATTCGGGATGATTGTGCGCGATCGAGTTAGCGATGTTTTGCAGCATCATCGTTTTGCCGGCTTTCGGCGGAGAAACGATTAATCCACGTTGGCCCATTCCAATCGGCGACACCAAGTCGATGATGCGCGCAGTGATATCTTCTGTTGAACCGTTGCCAATTTCCATGATCAAGCGTCGATTCGGAAAAAGTGGTGTTAAATTTTCAAATAAAATCTTTTTGCGCACGTTTTCAGGTTTTTCGTAGTTCACATTTTCAATTTCGAGTAATGCAAAATAGCGTTCGCCTTGTTTGGGCGGGCGAATTTTTCCTGTGATAGTATCGCCAGTGCGCAATCCGAAGCGGCGAATTTGATTGGGAGAAACATATAAATCATCAGGGCCTGCCAAATACGAGCTATTTTCCGATCGCAAAAATCCAAAACCATCTTGCAAAATTTCTAAAACGCCATCGCCGTAAATATCTACGCCATTTTGCGTGTGCGTTTTTAAAATGGAAAAAATAATGTCTTGCTTGCGCATGCTGTTGACGTTTTCGATACCGAGACTTTCAGCAAGTTCTGTGAGGGCGGTGGGGGTTTGATTTCTGAGATCAGTGAGATTCATTGACATAGTGCAAAATACCTTTTGGTTGTTGAATGACGGATGGATAAATACGATAACGCTCTGAGCTAAGGTTGAATTTTATAAAGTTTTGGGGAAAATTAAGATTAACGATTTTATGTTACAGGAGCTTTTACTCATCGTCAAACTATAATTTTTTTAAAAATTCAAGCAGTTGCGACTTTGATAACGCGCCGACATGGGTGCCAACCAGTTTTCCGCCGTGAAATAGCAGCAACGATGGGATTCCGCGAACGCCATAGGTTGCTGGTGTTTCTTGGTTTTCATCCACATTCACTTTAGCAATTTGGATTTTGCCTTTGAGCTCGCTTGCTACTTCTTCCAAAATTGGCGCAACCGCGCGACAAGGGCCGCACCACGGCGCCCAAAAGTCCACGAGCGTTGGCAACGACGCATTTAATACATCTTTTTGAAAACTCGCATCGCTGGTATTTAAAATGAGATCGCTCATAGAATTCCTCATGTGCTAAAATTTCCGATCATCGTACAATAGTTTCTTAGAAAAGGATACTCACGTGGCTAAATTACATTTTTACTATTCCGCAATGAATGCGGGAAAAAGCACGACGTTGTTGCAGTCGAGTTATAACTACAACGAGCGCGGCATGGACACCGTATTATTTACGCCCATCATCGACGATCGCTTTGGCGTTGGAAAAATTGCTTCGCGCATTGGATTGGAAAAAGAAGCCATTGCGATCGATAAAAATTTCGATATTTTTTCAGCGGTGAAAAAATATGTTGCTGATAATTCCAATATCAAATGCGTATTGATCGATGAAGCGCAATTTTTAACGAAAAAACAAGTGGAACAGTTAACACACATCACCGATTTTTTAAATCTGCCGGTGCTCGCGTATGGCATTCGCTCCGATTTTCAGGGCGAGCCTTTTGTGGGCTCGATTTATTTGCTTGCGTGGGCAGACAATATTATTGAGCTTAAAACCATTTGTCACTGCGGTAAAAAAGCAATTATGAATGTGCGGGTGAATGAACAAGGTGAAGTGGTCACTGAAGGCGAGCAAATTGACATTGGCGGCAATGAAAAGTACGTCGCCACTTGCCGCAAGCATTTTCGGATGCGGAAAGTATAAAACACACAGAAGCACGCGCGCAGCAAGTGCGTAATATCAGTGCGCCGAGAACGTCAGTGAGTGAACTTCTGCGCTTAAAAGAGCGCAACTCCTTGTTTTTCAGTTTCCTCGCTAACTTTCGGATATTACGGCTAATTTTAATATTCAGATAAGATTCCATGCGTATAATTATCTTCTATACTTGGTTGAAATAACCGAAGAATTAAGCAGGTTGCCATGCCAGACACATCAACAAACATGAAAGCATTAAAAGGCGATGCGCTGAAGAGGGCGCAAGAGATCTATGCGCGGGAAATTTTGGTGGTTCGAGATAAGCCTGATTTTTATAAAGACGTAGAAAGAAGTCTGCAAGATGTATCCGTAGTCACGAAAGATACGGCCGGAAATGAGACTAAGAAATCTTTGAAGGAACTAGCAGAAGAAAATTCTAGTGATCCATATAATGACGAAACCTGGAGTAGCAAAGTTCTAGATGAAAAAAAAGAGTATATTACATCGCTTCTAAACAAGGTTGAAATAAACTGCAAAAAACTTGAGAAAATGCATACGCAAACAGCGGGATTTTTATTTTCTGATCGGTTGTTTTTTGCGATGGCGCCAGAGTTACACTTTCAACTCGGTGCAATCATGATAGACGGGGAAAGGCATGTCGAGCTTTCCACACTTGGCAATGGAGAAGTGCAATATCATGCGCGTGGAAAAATTTTTCTGCGTGATCAAGCCACTGAAGAAAAAATCTCGCTTGGAGAAGTGGACTATCAATTTGTTTCTGATGGCGACAGCGCGCGTCTCGATTACTTTAAATGCAGTGATCCGGCTCTTTTTGAATTATTTTCAGAAAAAGATCAGTCATTGAGCGTTTATAATGATCCGGGCGATGAACGCAGACGCCCCGTTGTATTAAGCCCTGTTGCATTTCTTGCACAAAAGAAATTTTTGTCTGAATTAAGACAAAAAAGAGAACACGATCACGATGCGCAAAATTTTCCAGCTTTACCCAGACAGCTTGAGTTAAACAAAGATTTGTCGTTACGGGTTATTGATATTGCAAATGATCATCGCAACGTGATTGCGTCGCTTAATGTTGAAAACACTGAGACTTCTAAAAATGCAACTGCATTTATCTTAGAATTTCTACATCGCTTAAACGTGATATCCGAAAGCAAGGATTCAATTGATGCTGAGATTGCTAAATCGTTTATCAAAAAATTAAAAATAGCTGAAAAAGATGGTGAAAAATTAATATTGATTGTGGAATGCGTTGAAAAATTTCCGCATTCACCAGTGACAGAAGCATTTCATCAAGCGTATTACCATCTTTATAAAGAACAAGAAATATCGCTCACTGACGTTCGCGGCTCCCGGGATGGTAACGATACTCATCGGACGCAGATGCAAGCAACAGAGTTAGAAGGGACACAGACACGAGCAACAGAGTTAGAAGGGACACAGACACGAGCAACAGAGTTAGAAGGGACACAGACACGAGCGGTAGCGAGTGATGTAGAGCGGGAACAAGCCCAAGTTGCATTAAAATCACGATTAAATCAATTGGCAGTTGAATTTTATTTTACTTCAGCAACACCCGCTGTCAATCAATCGCAATTTATCTCGGCAGCAAATAAACCAGGTGACATTCAATTTCTCAGCAAAGCAATAGATACGTTCAATAGCGAGGTTCTATCTAAGCAAGCAGTACCTACGTCATTTAATGGTGATGTTATTCGAGCTTCAGCAACAATGTTTGCGAACGGGGTGAGTTACCAAGATTTTTCTAGCAAGCCGCATGATCAGGAGATTTCACCCAGAACATGGTTGCAAAATAATTTAAAAACTGACGTAACGACAACAGACGCGCTGATCATGGGTTTCAATCAACAATTGGTATCAGCGGATAATCTTTTTCTAGATCGTTTTACAGCTTCTTTCAACAGCGCGATTTCTGTAGCAATTCAGACAAAACCACGGCTCGCATTAGCACCTCACGTTCAGTGTACTCCACTCTCTGCCGAATTCAGTCAGGTCGATGGGGTTCCAACACTGACTATCAACAACGAAATAAGCTATAGGAAGATTGGGCGCGATTCAAAAGACGATTTTTTTCGCATCAAAACGACATATACCTATAAATTAGAAACGCGCAATGATGTGGCCAATTATTTTCTTTCTTCTGCGACCTGCGAAGATCCACTGATGTTAAGTTTGTTGACCGGTCAATGTGCCGGGGAGAAAGTTGCAGATAATATAACGGAAATTTTATTTCAATTAAGCAAAAATTTTGTATTGAGATCAACAAAAACCAATCAAGAAAAATTCACCGCGTTAAAAACAGTTTATGACAGCTTAAAAGAACTCAATAGAAATTTAAAATTTGATTTGTCGGGAATGGACTTTTCTGAAGTTGCTTTTAGTGAAAAAGACGAGCACGGTTCGCTAAAAAACGATATCAGCATGGCTTCGTCTTTTCAGGGGGCGGTGCTTGGCGGTGTCAAGAATGTAAAATATTTATTGACCGAAAATAACAATAAATCATTACTCCGCGACACCAACTTGTCTGACGTTTCTTTTGACTACTTAAAATTTAAAAACGCTGATATCAGCGGTGCTCAATTGAGCAGCGCGTGTTTTCGTGCAGGAACCACACCAAGGGACACCATCGGAAGCCTTAACGCAGACATACCAACCAACATGCAATCAAAAGAACCGGATTTCAAAGGCGTTCTATTTGATGCAAAAACACCGTTTACGTATGCAATGCGTGATTCAGATAATCAATCGATCGTAACGTTGAAAATCACACCTGAAAAATTATATCGTTCATTCGAAAAAGAATATAAAAAATTATTGTCGACACAGGATTATTTGTCTCGCCTGCTGACCTCAAAAAAAACATCGATTGGTGAGCGTTTATTACTGGCGATGCAATTTTCTGAAAGTGAGGGTGATGCGCACGCAACTGTCAAACGCGCTTTTCATCAAGCATATTACAACGAATGTTTGATTGCTGCGCGCAGCAAAGTAAATAATTTTGAAACCACTCGACAAGAAAAGCGTGAAATCGTCTTGCAATTGTTACAATTAGCTGAATTTCTTGACGTTCGAAAAGATTTTCAGGGCATGGATTTATTTAGCGTTGATTTAAGTGCACTTGATTTCACTGGCGCTCGCTTTGACCGCGCAAACTTAGAAGAAGTTAATTTTACTGGATCGATTTTAGTTGGTACAAGATTTTCTAAAGCCAAAATCACCAGTCATTCTCTTGCAGGATCTATCATCCATAAGACAAAATTTACAGACGCGTTGTTGAAAAAAGATATTAGAACCGCGCGCGTCGGCGAGCAGAAACCAACCATCACTTTCGTAATCCAAGATCGCGATAATGCGGGCGTGACAGCAACACTCACCGTCAATATCAAAGAATTTATCGGCAAAATTTATAACAATTTAGAAAAACTCAACACCGGATTTTTTAAATTTCATCATACGTTTTTGAAAGATCTAAATGAAAGGGAAGATTTGAATGATAGCGATAAATTAATTTTAATACTAGATCACGCATCGCAACGAAATGCATTAGGCCAAGAAAATTTAACAGCCAAGATTGTTCGAAAGACGTTGGATGAGATGGCATCCCAGAACAATTTAATCGTTTCTGATAATACTGAAATTAACAAAGAAACATTGCCGGTATTGATTCGCTGGATGGAAGAGAACAAATTTTCACCTAGCGATAACTTACTGAATAAAATGGTAACCAAAAGCGTTACAATAGAATTTCAGGGTAATCGACTTGAACAAATGGTAAGGGCGCGTGAATTGAATAAACAACTTACCCCAGCTGCCATTTTGGCTTCTATTTTTAAGAAGATGATTTCTGAAATAGATTCAAAACAGATGCGTATGCATATTTATTTGATTAAAGAATTTTATTTAACTGTTTTTAATTTATATCCTAAACACAATGAAATTGGAGCAGATGATCTGACGCCATTCTTTTGTGAAATTGTGCTTGAAGCGAACAATCAACTGAATGATGCAGAAAAAAAATTGTTGAATGATCATATCAATAATTATTATGGATCGCCAAACAAGAAAAGCCCTTTATTTGAAGCTGATAACGTTGCGCAAGTTTCATTTCTATCAACAGCCAATGTTGCTGCACACATGGATGATATTGTTAAAGCTTCTTTGGTGCCATCTAGCAAAGCAGTAGAAGATCGAGCTAATCAAGATAAGAAAAAAGCGACAGAGATAATTGCAAACATTGGCCGTGTTTCATGGAATCAATCACTGAATGAGGTGAACATCACTCGATTTCTTCGGTACCGCGATAATCCGGGATCGGAATTGAAACATGAACTTCGTCTGAGTCAAGATGTGAATGCGCAAACCGTGATGTTTTTTCAAGGCATTTTACAAGATACAGAAGGTGACTTGGTAGGTGACAGATTAAAAAAATTTGATGCTGAGATTATGAAACAACGCGCATACTTTCAGAAATCCGTCCCAGGCACTAAACCCGCACTGAAGAAAGAGAGGGGTTCTCCTCAGCAGAAAGCACCATTTCCGGATGAAACTCAAGAGCTATCCACCGCGCAACTTAAGGTGGTTTTGGATTATGTTATTAAAGATCGTAATTCAAAAATTGACAAACCTAAAATGCAGTTGGTATATGGCGGTATTGTGAGTGCGACTTATAATAAGCGCCAGAACGCATATGTATTCAACGAGCCACCTGCGAACAACGCAATAGCTGCACTACCTTCTTTGGAAATTGCAGAAGATCAAACTGCTTTGGTTTCATTTTCTAGGAAATTGCAAGAGTTAAAACAACGCACAGAAAAAACCCGTATGGATTTTGTGCTGCATGACGGGGGTAGAAATCATTTTACCTTTTTAGGGGTTTTGTTTGATCCGAAAGAAAATTCAATATTGGTAATACATTTCGATTCAAAATTCTTAAATGAAACTGAGCAGAATGCATCCAATCTTTATAAGGCAATGAAAACACTTATTGAAAGTCAAATAAAAAAAGTGTTTTCACAGGGCAACAACCATAAATATCATTATGATAGTACAGATCAACAGCCAAAAACTGCTTGTATTTGTGGTGATTGTGTTATGCAAGCATTGGCGAGATTTTATGGGGATTCTTCTGATTTGAAAGTGAAAGCACTTCTCGATGCCAATGTAAAAAACAAAGGGGAAATGCGCAACGCTATGTCAGCGCTTTATTCTGCAGCTGCGCCTGTGGTTGTTGCTACTGAACCTGTGGTACCCGCCATCGAACCTGCGCCCACACCCATACCCATACCCATACCTGCGGTTATTGCCGAACCATCTACCCCTGTTTCTCCTTCCGCTCCCACTAACATTGCCACCGTAACGCAAAGTAATATTCCAGTGTCAATACCGGCAATACCAGCAACGTTAGATTCAACGAAGATATTTATCGATCGTTTTAAAACTTGCTTTGAAACTGGTGTGAAAGCAATCACTCAAATCGAATTTCCCAATAAAAAACCGGGTGACAACGATGCAGTGAAATTGAATTTTGCATTTCAAAGTTTGGTTGTTGATGATGCTGCAAAAAAATTCACTGTGCGTTTTAATGTGACTGATCCAAAAACCAACGCATCAGAAGAAGTGATGCTCGTCGCAACAGTAGCGGATGAAAACAAAATCACCTGGGATCTAACGACGAAGAAAAATAATTCATTGGTGCCAGAAGATGACACGAATCGATATTATGTGTTGGCGCATGTTTCAAAAATAGTGCGCGAAAAATTATATCCAACCAATGATGATACTTTGAATCCAAGAAAGATCGCGCCTGATCAGATTGAAGTAAGCGCTATTGATGCAGATGGTAACACGCTGAATGATAATGTTCAGCACAGCATGATTGCTGCGCATTTGCAGGCGAAGTATGTAGATGTGAAATGTGGTTCCGATACTTATACAGCAAATAATTTGGAGCGATTGTTGTTGCAGCTTCGACCTTCGCAAAGCGGGATGTTTTCTTCGCCGACCAATAATCCCTTGCCCAATTCCTCAACTATTGACTACCAGCAAAAGAAATCTTAAATAATCGCTGCATGCCATTCCCGCTCGTTAACACTCGCGGCTCCGATCGTCACGGGGGATGTACCGCTCGTTAACACTCGCGGCTCCGATTATTTTGCATGGGGTTGGAGTCATGTCGGAGCCGCGAGTGTTAACGAGCGGGAAAATACCACTTAATAATCCCAGTTTTCGTGCTTTAACAATTCGCTATACCATGGCTGATGAAAACATGCCATTTTTTTGCCTTGTTCTTCGATAACATATTTCATTGCCGGAAATAAAAACTCACGAGACCAAATATAGCGAGTGCTGCCGTGACGCGACCAAAATTTTTTTATGGTATCTCCATAAATTTTATTTAATCGTCGCGATGCGTACGCTTTTATTTTTGTCATCATGTGTTCCGCAAAATCTGCCGCTTCAATCACGATATGCACATGATTAGTTCGAACATGCGCAGCATATAACTCCCACTGACAAAAATCGCAAGTTTCAATTAATTGTTGCAACACTATTTTGCGATCGCTGCTTGTTAAAATGAATGGATGATGTTTCAATTTTTTTTGCATGCTTTGAAGTAGTAATGGATGATGTTTTATTTTTGGTGTCAGAAATTGATTATTTTTCACGTGGACACTGGTTTTTTCGTTACCATGCAGCCAAGTGCCGTATGTGGTGAATGTGATGAAGTATGCAGCTGGTCGTTTGGCGGGATCTTTGTTCATGCACGTGAGAGTAGCAAAGCAGTAATTTTTTGAAATACCGTGTTTGCGTGAGAAAGCACCGCTCCCTAACGGTCGCGGCTCCGATCGTGCGTGTGTATCCGCTCCCTAACGGTCGCGGCTCCGACATGACTCCAACCCCATGCAAAATAATCGGAGCCGCGAGTGTTAACGAGCGGGAAAATACTGAAAAATAATCGGAGCCGCGACCGTTAGGGAGCGGAGCGGTACTTCCTAACCCCTTGTTTCTAACCTCAAGAATCTCGCATTGTTACCCCAAATTCATCTTTATTTAAGCCAAGTTAGCTATACTGATCAACAAGATTAGTCATTGAGCGACGATGATGTTATGCCAGAACGCGGATTTCCATATTTTCCACAAACAGTAGTTGATGCATTCAATCAAACAATACCGCCTGGCGGAATTCGCGATGCAAGTGCGCAAGGAATTGCAACAGAGATAAATCGCTCAGATATTTTTTTTAAAGGAAAGGAGATTGCGCCGGAACAGATTACTGCTACTATCCCTAAAGAATTGGCTGATGCGTTTAGTCAATCGTTTGCAAGTGAATTTTCAGAATTTAAAAAGATTACGTATTACACCGGCATTCAAGGGAACTTTGCAGAAAAAACCCCATTTATTGCATACGGCAGACTAGTAACTCATTTTATCGATCAGGATACAGTTTGTGTTATTCGCAAAACGAACATATCCATCAGTGGGGGGGATAAAGATAAAAAAGAAGCATTGCCTTTAGCTACTACAAAACTGACATATAAACTCAACAGAAATGAAAATCCCATCGGCTTTTATTTTCAATCGGGAACTTGCGACGAACCCTTGCTGCATTCATTACTGACTGATCAAAAAAAAATAAACAATGAAGCCGAAACAAAAATTATTTTAGCACTGCTTTGTCGAAATGCGTTACTCAATGCGGATCTTGCAGTTGAGGAAAAAATCAAAAAATTAAAAACCGTTTGTGAAAATTTGGAAGTATTATATGATGAAATAACAGAGGATAATGCTGAATTTTCATACCATATTAAAAATCATGATAACATAGCGATTGCAATTATCGCTATAACACCCAATGCTCTTTACAAAGCAGTGAAAGATCAATTTCAAAAAGTACGCGGACTAAATTCATCATTCATTGCTTCAATCGAAGATAATTTTTTCTCAAAAAAACCATTGTTAGAACAACTGCAGAATGCAATAGCACGCGGTAAAAAAGGTGGGGAAAAAAATAAACAAATCAGGCACGCTTACAATCAAGCACTTTACCAGTTATTTAAATCACAATGCGCGCAACAATTATGTGATACCAAAAACGGCGAAATAAAAAAAGATATTTTTTTACAGCTTTGCACAGTGGCAGAAACACTGCGTGTTAAAAAAGATTTATCGAGTCTTGATTTTAGTAATGCGCATTTGGAAGAATGCGATTTTCAAAATGTCAATTTTACAGGATCAAATTTTAATAATGCTCACTTAACTCAATGTGATTTTAATGAAAGCACTTGTGTTGCTCGCTGCTCTTTTAAAAATGTCACTATGACATCATTTATTGATACTCGCAAAGCGCAAGATACCAGCGGCTTTCGCAAGGGATTTGAGCCGGGACCGTTCACGGTGCGTGCGGATATCAAAAATGCTGAAAATTTTTTAACAGAATTGAGCAAATATCATGAAATAAAAGAACCTCAGCATAGTACTGCACAGACAGCGCTTTATTTTCAAGGATTTTATAGAAAAATACAACGCAATGCACTCCTTGACTATAAAAAAAATCTAGGATTTATTATTTCACATGAAACTGACACTGAAACTTTGTTACCCCCGCCTATTTCCGCATCGACAAATCTTACGACACAACGAGGGGTATTGTGGTCAGAAAAATATGCTACTCCAGAAGTAATTCAAAAGTTATTTCCATTAACATCTGAATCCATCGATCAGTATCTTGCAAGCAAAGGAATTGAAAAAGGTGAATTGATTGCGCACAACTTTTCAGGCTCGCAAGATTTTTTTAGAAATATTTATCTTGGCGTTACTTCTTCCGATCAATTTCAATCGGTTTTGCAGAACTTTCATCAGGTAATATCTGACGCTTTGCTCATGAAAGAACTTATCGTATTGCGACTGATCGTTAAAAACGAAGGTGAACCATATCAACTGATTTCTGTGTTTCTTGAGCCAGAAACAAAGACTTTTTATTTAGATATCTTTTCATCAACACAAACCGATCAACGCAATGAGGAAACTCACAAAATAATCGCAGCATTGAAAATTGCTTTTTCGGAGTATGAAAATAAACAAGCTGATACACACAATTTTGCGATTCAAGAAGAGGAATTTTTTTCGCAAATCAATGTCGATAATCTTCTATGTACTGTAGATGGATTATTTATTTATTGCGATAAGAATGACGCACACTGGGAATTAAGAAAGTACATGCAAATTGAACAGCATAAGAAACAACAAGTAGCATTCATGAATCAGAATATTCACAAAAAAACTCTTACGCAGTGCAATACAGTGTCACCGCAAGCCATTCCCACTTCCACTTCGGCAATGCAACCAGTTTCCTCGAAATCAGCAGCGAAAGCTGAGCTTGAAATCTTCGCAACACATTTTAATAACGCAATTTTTAAAACGATAGTAACTGACGAGAATCAATTTCTAAAAAAAATGGACGTCGCTTCTGCGAGCGCGCGACTAGAAAAAGATTGCAAAACAAGTTTTTTATCGATTGATGAGAAAAAAAATTGCTGCACGGCAACACTCGATTTTACTTTTAAAAAAAATGATGTGACTACTGCTGAAGCTGATGTTCAATTATCTTGCGCGCTGGCGAACACTGCTCACAATGAAACAAATTTTATTTGGGAGTGCAAAACAAAGGCAGATTCACTGCTGGATGCCTATCGTTTAATTGCAGTGGAATCTCTCGAGACTCGCCGTTTGTTATATGCAGATAGCAAGACCGTGCAATACAATGAAATCGCATTATCTGGAATTCCAACGGGACATGAAGATAAAGTGATTCAAGCGCATTTCGCGGCGGGATTTGTCAAAGTGATTGTGAATGGGAAAACGCATGCTGCTTCAAACAGCCAAGCATTTTTTCCGCCCGTATCTCCGGGCAGCTCTGTCGAACTATCGCCGTCATCGCCGCCGCCGTCGCCACCATCATCACCAAAAAATTAAGTAATAAAGAGTAGCGCACGCGTTATTTGATTCACTCGCTACCGCTCGTGTCTATGTCCTGATTTATTTTCACTCGCTACCACTCGCGTCTATGTCCTGATTTATTTTCACTCGCTACCGCTCGTGTCTATGTCTTGCAAAAACGGACATAGACACGAGCGGTAGCGAGTGAATACTACAAAAAACTTTGAAACATTTCACACTGCTCTTCACTCGCCGCTTCGCGTAATTTCACGGTGGGATGATGCAGCATTTTATTCACCAATTGCTGCCCAAATTTTTTGAGTACAACTTCGGGCAATTCACCGCGCGATAATTTTTTTAATGCTTTTTCGTATTCACCCGCGCAAATCGTTTCGAGCTGTTCACGATATTTCGCAATCACATGGCGCACGTGAAATACACGCATCTTTTGTAAAAATTGCAACGCGTGCGATTCCAAAATATTTTCCGCTTGCACTGCCGCTGATTGTCGATGATGCACATTATCTTGAATTATTTTTTTTAAATCATCTAGGTGATATAACATCACGTGTTTTAGGGTAGCGACTTCGGGCTCAATGTCGCGCGGCATGGCCAAATCCATCAGCAATAAATTACGATTAGGCGCGAGCGCACTTTCAATCATGCCTTTTCCAATAATAGGCAAAGGACTTGCGGTTGCAGAAATCACGATATCCGTTTCTTTCAGATAGACAGGAATATCTTCTAATCGAATCGCGTGCGCTTGCAATCGTGTTGCCAACGATTGTGTCTTTTCTATCGTGCGATTGGCAATCATTATTTTTTTTGCGCCATGTTCGTGCAAATGGGTTGCCATTAATTCAATAATGCTGCCCGCGCCAATGAGCAGAACGCGAGAATTTTCCAAAGATTTTTCGCATTGCTTGATTTGTTGCAGCACGGCGTAGGCGAGCGTGACAGGATGTGCTGCAATCGCTGTGTGTGTGCGCACGTGTTTACTTGCAGAAAATACCGCGGGAAATAATTGCGATAGCTGTTCCCCGACTGCCCCCACTTTTTCTGCCGTAAAATAAGCCTTTTTGATTTGCCCCGCGATTTGTGGCTCGCCCAAAATCATGGAATCCATACCGCTTGCCACGCGCATCGCATGCACTACCGCTTCTTTTTCACGGTAAATATAAGCATGTGTGCTCAATTCACGCGGCGATAAATTTTTTTGCAGCGCCAGCCATTGCGCTAATGCGCAAGCATTGTTAGCAGTGGCATAAATTTCCGTGCGATGACAGGTAGATAATAAAACTGCTTCAGCGATATCAGTTGTTTGCATTAAATGACGAAGCGAATCAGCCCATTGCTCCTCTGCAAAAAATAATTTTTCGCGAAACTGGGCAGGGGCGGTTTGATGATTAACACCATAAACCAGTAACACAATGATCTCCGCTTCAAATAGAAGTTGCGCGCATGATAGCAACTCCAGTTCATACAGGGTAGCATAAAGAATGTCGTGTATTACTGAGGATGCGGGTATGTTCAGACGGATCTTAATCATATTGTGTGTGATGTGCTTAACGGGTTGCGCCAGCTTTCCATTCGACGGAAAACCTGCAGTTTACAAAGTAGAGCCGCCGGCACTTCGCCAAGCGCAATTGGAAAAGATACAATTTTGGCGTATTTATGGCGCTTTTAGCATTCGCCAATCGAATCGCAGCGCTGAAATCGCGGATTTCAATTGGTATGAGTTCAATCGCGGTTATCGCATCAGTATCACTTCCGCATTGGATTTATATCGCATTTCCATTTTTCGACAATTTAATTCTGTAACGCTTTGGAAAAACGGCACAGAAGTTTCAGAAGCGAAAACACCTGAAGGATTGATGGAAAAAGCCATGGGTTGGTCGTTGCCCCTGCATCAATTAATTGTGTGGATTAAGGCAATGCCAGATGAAAACGCGGGGCCTTTCAAAGCGTCCTACGATGAATTTGGACATTTAACCAAGTTGGTTCAGGCTGGTTGGACAATTTATTATGCGAAATTCAAACCGACGGACAATGACATTGATTTGCCGCATGGCGTTATGTTGATACGTGGTAATTTAGAAGCGGATATTGCGATTAAGCATTGGGATCTAACGACGTATCGCGAACCCACGCCGAAAATGATGCCTTGAAGGCCCATGCCATGACTTTCATGAACACGCATAATTTGAACCTGGGGTGCCAGGATTCGAACCTGGGTATGCCGGGATCAAAACCCGGTGCCTTACCGCTTGGCGACACCCCAATACAATTTGCGCTAAGAAAATCGTATTTTACGCGCTTATCGTGCTCTGTCAATTTTCTATTAATTAACGTTATAATGTGTTCCGTGATAAACAGGCTGAAGGTGATTAGTGGCATTCGTCAAAATTTTCGCGGGTAGTGCAACGCCGGTGCTCGCAGAACGCGTGGTGGAATATTTAGGTTTATCGCTGGGAAAAGCCATGGTCGGGACTTTCAGCGATGGTGAAACGCGTGTTGAAATTCGAGAAAACGTGCGCGGGCGTGATGTCTTCATGATTCAGTCCACGAGCGCGCCGTGTAATGACAATTTGATGGAATTATTGTTTATGGCTGATGCATTACGACGCGCATCAGCAACGAGCATCACCGCCGTTGTTCCTTATTTTGGTTATGCAAGACAAGATCGCCGCGTGCGTTCTTCTCGCGTCCCCATTTCAGCGAAAGTGGTTGCGGACATGATTGCAAAAGTGGGTATTACACGTTTGATCACTGTCGATTTACACGCGGATCAAATTCAAGGATTTTTTTCTATTCCTGTTGATAATGTTTATGCAAGCCCGTTGATTTTGGAACAACACGGCATATTAGCAGATTATCCGGATTTAACAGTGGTATCGCCGGATGTTGGCGGTGTCGTGCGCGCACGCGCAATTGCGAAGCGTTTGCATGATGCCGATTTGGCAATCATCGACAAGCGGCGTCCGACTGCGAATCAGTCGCAGGTGATGAATGTGATTGGGCGTGTGGAAAATCGAGATTGTTTGATTGTGGATGATATTGTCGATACCGCAGGTACGCTGTGTCACGCGGCAGAAGCGCTCAAAGAACGGGGCGCAAAACGAATTGCAGCCTATTGCACGCATCCGGTTTTATCAGGAAAAGCGCTAGAGTATATTGAGGAATCAATTTTGGATGCGGTGATTGTCACAGACACGATCCCGCTTTCTGAGGCCGCCTTAAAATGCAAAAAGATCAAGCAAGTGTCTTTAAGTGGCCTGATTGCTGAAACGATCTCTCGTATCACGACGAATGAGTCGGTGAGTTCGTTATTCGAAGATTAATTATATAAACTGGTAATTTCTCTAAAAATCGCTACAATGTCGCTTTGTTTATCAATTGGAGTACGTCATGTCTACTGCGTTTGAATTCGAAGGTAAAATGCGTGAAGCCACTGGAAGAGCGGCTGTGCGTCGTTTGCGTTCGATGGAAGATCAAGTGCCTGCCATTGTGTATGGCGCTGGCAAAGCACCGATGCCAATTAGTTTATCGCACAACAAAGTTCAAGAAGCGTTAAAACACGAAGCCGTGTATTCGCACATTTTGACGCTGAAATGCGACGGTGTAGAAGAAAAAGTGGTTTTGAAAGCATTGATGCGCCATCCGTTTAAACCAAAAATTATGCATATGGATTTTTTGCGCATTGATACCAAGCAAAAAATTACGATGCGTGTGCCGTTGCACTTTTTGGGTGAAGACAAAGCGCCTGGCCTGAAAGAATTGGGCGTGCTATCAAAATTAATTACCCATGTTGAAGTTTCTTGTTTGCCGCTGAATTTGCCGGAATATATTTCCGTCGATATTTCAGGGTTAAACATTCATGACTCAATTCATATGTCGCAACTGAAAATGCCTGAAAACGTAGCGTTTGCGCATGCGTTGGATGCAGATCATGATCAGGTGGTCGTGAGTATTCATCCGCCAGCTGCGGAAGAGCCTGAAGAAACAGCAGCGCCAGAAGTTGTTGAGACTGTCATTACAGGTCAGAAACCGGAAGAGCCAGTTGCTGAAGGTGAAGAAACAAAAGACGGCAAAGAAGCAAAGTCGAAAGATAAAGAAAAAGATAAATAACGCGAGATTGCAGGATGCGCATCCAATGTATCATTGGTCTTGGCAATCCTGGCGCGCAGTATGCCAAAACGCGGCATAATGTGGGCGCCTGGTTTGCGGATGAATTGGCATCACGAGAAAATGCTGCGTTCAAAAAAGAAAAACAATTGCATGGGTATGCCGCAAAATTTTCTGCAGCAGATAATTCCCCCATTTGGATTTTTAAACCGAGCACGTTTATGAATGAAAGTGGCATCGCCGTTTCGCAGTTTATTCAGTTTTATAAAATTTCCACAGCATCTATTTTAATTGTGCATGATGAACTGGATTTTGAGGCAGGAATAGCGCGTCTAAAAAAAGGGGGTGGCCATGGCGGCCATAACGGATTGCGCGATATTATTTCGCATATAGGCGCTGATTTTTATCGTTTGCGTTTAGGTATTGGTCATCCAGGCCATCGAGACCAAGTGACAGACTATGTGTTGCAAAATCCAAGCCGCGCAGATCACACGAAAATCATTCAATCCATCGATGACGCGCTTGCCGTCATGCCGCAATTATTCAATGGCGAAATTCAACAAGCGTTTCATGCGTTGCATTCTGAATCGGAGCCGCGAACGTGAGCGCGCTTTATCAACACGACCATTTTTATTATTGTAAAAAACCGTCGTTTTTCGACGGTTTTGTGCTATAATTATCCCATGAGCACAGTACTAGAAGATAAATTATGGCATTACCCATCGCTTGTTGTGACAGAATCACAGCTGGCGCAATTGTTAGGTGGCACGCCAGACAGTTACAATGCAAAAATTCGTCGTGCAGTTGCAAATGGGCATTTAATTCGCCTGAAACGCGGCGTCTTCTGTCTTGGGAAAAAATTAGCATTAAAACCAATATCAACTTTTGAAATGGCGCAATTTATTTATGGACCTTCTTATGTTAGTTTCGAATCCGCACTGTCTTACCACAGCTTGATTCCCGAAGCGGTTTATATGACGACATCAGCTTGTATTTTACGCAACAGAGTTTTTAACAGTCTTCATGGAAATTTTTCATACAGCTGTTTACCAACAAAAAATTTTTTTATTGAAGTCGAATATGTTGAATCAGGTGAAAATCAGTTTTTAATGGCCTCGCCGTGGAAAGCATTGCTAGATTATATTTATCATAATAAATTAGATTGGCATGATTTTTCGCCTGTATTAGGCAGTCTTCGAATTGAAGATGATGCATTACCCAAAATTTCGCGCATGAGACTTCAAAATTTAAAAAGTTATTATCATTCGAAACGCATTAATATTTTTGTTGATGCAATTCCAGAGGAATTAATTGTATGAGCTTAGAAATTATTAAACAGCGTTTGGAAAGTTATCATTGTGAAAATGAAGCTGAAAAAGGACAAGCACTGAGAGAAATTACTCAAGAAGTTATTTTAATGGAGTTAAGTCGACATGAATTTTTTGCGACTGCAGAATTTCATGGCGGCACTGCTCTAAGAATTTTGTATAGTTTGCAACGATTTTCTGAAGATTTGGATTTTGCGTTGTTAAAGCCAAATGCAAATTTTTCATTGTTGCCATATTTAAACCAAGTAGCGAATGGATTGCATGCATTTGGGTATGATTTTGAAATTCAAGATAGATCCAAAGCAAGTAGCGCTGTCAAAAAAGCATTTTTAAAAGACGACTCATTGGGAAAAATATTAATAATAAAAAATTCAGGTGCATTAAAAAAAATGATAATCAAATTGGAAGTGGATACCAATCCGCCATTAGGCGCAATCACCGAAATAAAACAACTAATTTTTCCGGCACCATTTAGTATCACTGTCAAAAATCTAGAAAGCTCATTTTCAGGGAAATTGCATGCATTGTTGTGTCGTCCCTACGTGAAAGGAAGGGATTGGTTTGATTTTATTTGGTATGTTGCGCAAAAAACAAGAATAAATTATGAATTACTAAAAAATGCGTTGTATCAAAACGGTCCGTGGAAAAATCAGCATTGTAATGTTGATGCAGGATGGATTGCGCAATCGCTACATCAAAAAATAAAAATGATCGACTGGGCGAACGCAAAGCGAGACGTTTCACCATTTGTTAAGTCATTTCAAAGGGACTCATTGAGTTTATGGGGCGTGGATTTCTTTTCCAGTGTTATTAAAAAAATGGAAAATTACCTGCATGAAACTTCCTAAAATAGCAAGTTTCTTACATAACTTACAGGCTCGTCTTGCAGAAGTATTCCGGGTGCAATTTGGTCGTCAATCGGGGTGTTGCACGAAATATCAACTGAAGCGTATACTGCCGCAACAATTTCCGGAGAATAATGATCATGGGTTTCAAATGTGGCATTGTTGGGCTGCCGAATGTTGGTAAATCCACGTTATTTAATGCATTAACGAAAGCAGGTATCGCTGCATCGAATTATCCATTTTGCACCATTGAGCCGAATGTTGGTATCGTGCCCGTGCCCGATGCGCGTTTGGATAAAATTGCAATCATTGGAAAATCACAACAAATAATTCCAACCACGGTCAAATTTGTCGATATCGCAGGATTGGTGGCAGGCGCTTCCAAAGGCGAAGGATTGGGAAATCAATTTCTCGCCAACATTCGCGAAACGCAAGCGATTGTGCACGTCGTACGTTGTTTTGATAATGATGACGTGATACACGTTGCTGGAAAAGTGAATCCATTATCGGATATCGAAGTGATTAATTTAGAATTAGCACTCGCTGATTTAGATTCAGTGGAAAAAGCTTTAAAAAAGAAGAGAGGTGGGAGCGCAAGCGACCACGGCGACCACGCAAGAAGCGCAAGCGACCACGGCGATCACGCAGTTTTGCTTCGAGCGCAAGCACAATTATCTGAAGGCAAGCCTGTTCGTGCAATGCAATTAACATCTGAAGAAAAAAAATGGTTAGACGCATTTCAATTGTTAACAGCAAAGCCCGTGTTATATGTGGCGAATGTTGATGAGGCGGGATTAAATGGAAATCATTATTTTAATCTTGTCAAAGAATTATCTGAAAAAGAAAATGCAAAAATTGTTTCTATTTGCGCGGAATTTGAGGCGCAATTAATTGATTTACCCGAATCAGAAAAAAAAGAATTTATGGACAGTGTTGGCATCAAAGAGCCAGGGTTACATCAGCTTATTCATGCAGGCTATGCTTTGCTGGGACTGCAAACGTATTTTACGGTGGGCCCCAAAGAAGCGCGCGCGTGGACGATAGAAAAAGGCGCGACTGCGCCGCAAGCTGCGGGTGTTATTCACACCGATTTCGAGCGTGGATTTATTAAGGCCGAAGTCATCGCTTATGACGATTACGTCAAATACAACGGCGAAGCAGGTGCTAAAGAAGCGGGAAAATGGCGACAAGAAGGCAAAGAATATATTGTGAAAGATGGCGACGTGATATTGTTTAGATTTAATGTATAGGAACGTCTTTACTAACATAGCCACTGCAAAAAATTTTCAGCGCTGATGACGAGCACTTCGCTATCGCCGATACTGACAAGCTTTTTGACCCCAGGCGTTTTCACAATTTGAATGCCTTTTTTGCAGGATAGATGATTTAAATAAAACGACCAGTTTGGCGAGAGTGTTTCGTCACTCAATTTTACTTCAATTGGGAGCCACGGCTTATTATTTTTGAGTAGTAAAAAATCGATTTCTTGTTTTTGTTTATTTTTTAAATAACGCAATTCCGTTTTGGATTCACCTGAATCATTTAAAAAATGAACATACTTTAAAAGATGACAGGCAATGAGATTTTCAAATTTTGCGCCATCCTTTTCAATTTCACTCCAATCATACAAATAAATTTTCCCTTCTTTTTTTAGAGAACGTGGAATTGATGTTGCATAGGGTTTAATTTCAAACAGATAATATATTTCTTTTAAATAATGTATCCATGATTTCATGGTTGCGTAAGCAACTTCCAAATCTTCGCGCAGGGATGTAATGCTGAGTATGCCAGCCGCTTTTTCAGGCAACATGCTCACCAACATTTCAATTTGACTTAATTCTTGTATGCGACTTAAGTCTCGCAAATCTTCACGTACCAAGCGTTGTACGCGCTCAGACTGCCATAATTGCAAAATATTTTTGTTTTCTCTGAGCAACACTTCTGGAAATGGGCCGAATTCCCACAGTTTTTTCATCCACTTTTTGGCGTCCGCGTGTGTTGGCAAATCTAAAGTAAAAATTTTATCAATTAAAGAATTGCTTTCAAGGGTATATCGATTATTCAGCAATTCACCCAGCGAAAATGGATGTAGTCGGAAATGATGGTAACGTCCCAGCAAACTGTCGCTGCCGCGTTGGTACGTATTTAATTTTGCGCTGCCAGTGACAATGATATCTAGGGGTTTTTCCAGCGTGTCAAAGACTCCTTTTAAGTTTCGCTTCCATAATTTTGCTTTGTGGATTTCATCTAGGATGATAATAGGCGTTTTACTGCGTTTAACTTCGTAGGCTGATGTGACAACAGCGAATGGATGTTTCGCCCAGGCATTGCGAAATTCCTTTTCATCCCAGTTGTAATATCGGCCAACACCGCGTTCTTTTAAAAATTGCTTAGCTAAGGTAGTTTTACCGCATTGCCGAGGTCCTGAAATAAAAGCCATTTTATGTTGAGGGAAGCACAATGTTTCAATGAGGCGGTGCAGATACCGAGATTTTACCATTTTATAGATACCCTATAAAAAAGTTATTGTAAGTGACCATTTTATATAGCGCATATAAAAAAGTCAAATTTTATGACTATTTTATAGGTAACATATAAAAAAGTCATTTCGATAGTCGCACATACATCAGGATGGGCAGTATCACCAGAATATAGAGGCAGCAAATTCCCGCACCTGCGAGTGCTCGAATAAAAATCGCGGGATCAAAAATCACAATACAAACGGGCGGTAAAAAAGTGAGTACTGCGATCAGCATGCGATCAATCCCGTGTTTTTTACGACGCAATCCATCGGTTAACACATCCATCAGTGATGTCGACACACTTAAAAAACCAGTGATCGCGCAAATTGAAATAAAAACAACACTAATGGATTGCAGGATGACATGATGCGTGAGTGATGCAATATCACTCATCAGCATGGAATTGGTGTTGGCGGAATTGTTCATCGCTTCTAAACTGTGGATCCCGAAGCGCGGCAGCGCTCCTTGAATTACTGCAATCCAGATGAAATATAAAATTGGTGGAATGATGCTGCCGATCCAAAATACACGCGTTAATTGCCGGCGATCATTGTGCAAGTAATCGCGAATGCTCGGCAAAATAGATGCATAACCAAATGATGTGATGATGACAAGCCAAGCACTGGGATTGATGCGCCAATCGCCTTGCGCTAACGCATTAAAATGTGAAAATGGAATTACCGAACCAATCAATAAAAAACAAATCACGAATTTTGCACTCATTAAAAATCGATTGGTGAGATCTACTGCGCGAATACCGCCGTACACAACACTGCCTAAAATAATCGTTGCGAGTATCGTTGCCGCAAAACGCGGAATAATTGCGTGAATATCGCGAAACAAGCTTTGCAATAAATCGCCGCTGCCTGCCAAATACGCACAAATTAAGCTGTATAACTGCAACAAATAAATTACCCACGTGATATATTTAAATGATTTGCCGAGCGTTGTTTCAGACATGCTGATAAAATTTGCGTGCGGCGGCATGCGCATGTTCACTTGCAATAAACACCAAGCACCAATCGTCATGATTATCCAAGAAGACAATAACATGATGGAGGTTAATGCAAAGTGAAATTCTGCCGTGACAATGGGCAGCCCCAACATGCCGGCTGCAATACATGTTCCTAAAATTAAATAAACCGAACCAAATTGTTTGATCATGGACGTATCCTTTGTTTGATATACATCGCGACGGGTAATGCAATTAAAATATATAAGCAACAGGCGCCGGCGTAAGCGAGTGCACGAATAAAAATTGCCGGATCAAAAATCACAATCAAAGTTGGCGGAATGAAGGCGATGGGAGCAAGCAGAAATTTATTTTTGCCGCTATTTTCTTTTTGAATGCCGTCGGCTAGAAAATCCATTAAACAAGTGGACACGCCTAAAAATCCCGTGACAGAACAAATATAAATAAAAATAACACTTAAGGATTGAATGAGCGCATGATGCGTTAAGTTTGCTAATTGAGACATCAACATGGAATTGGTATGCGCAGAATTATTCATGGCGATGAGTGCTTGGCGCGCCAACGCACCTTGCACCACCAAAATCCAAATAATGTATAAAACAACCGGAATACAGCTGCCAATCATGACAACACGCGTCAATCTTTTTTTATCGTTACCCAGATAATCACGAATCGTTGGCAAAATAATCGCATAACCAAACGCACAAATAATCACAAGCCACGCATTATTATTCCAATGTGTATTTCCCATGGATAAATTGCGCAGATGTGCAAACGGTGCGACGGATACAATAACCAGAAATGCGATAATTAATTTGGTGCTCATGAGAAAGCGATTAGCCCAATCTACCGAGCGAATGCCATGCGTTACAATCGCACCCAAAATCAGCACCGCAATGAGCGTGGATAACCAGCGCATCATCGGCACGTGCATGGTATGAAATAAATGTTCCAGCAAATCGCCGCTTGCTGATAAATACGCGCAAATCAAACTATAAAGCAGTAATAAATAAATCGACCACGTGAGATATTTCACAGGCCATCCCAGCGTGCGCTGCGACATAGAAACGAGATTAGCACCTGCGGGCATGGTTAAAGTTACTTGCAGCAAACACCAAGCGCCGACTGTCATGAGCACCCACGCAGAAATAATCATAGTGAGTGTAATGGAAAAGTGATGCGCTGCTGTGACAACGGGTAGGCCGAGCATTCCTGCCGCAACGCAGGTGCCTAAAATTAAATACATTGCGCCGAATGATTTGCCCACAAACACCCCTGACTTTGCAGCGAAACTCAACACCGTAGCAGTTCTGTGTTTGCTTGACAATACTGCGTGAAACCGCGAAAATTCAGCTTCTTCGAAAGGCTATGTAGCTCAGCTGGTTAGAGCACGGCATTCATAATGCTGGGGTCAGTGGTTCGAGTCCACTCATAGCCAATTTCCAAAAGACACGTCTATTTTCGCCAAAATTGGCTAAAACAGGTGGCATTTTTCGCCATGGTCACTACTTCAAAAAATCTGCCCAGCATCTTCCGCTGATGATGAAGTGGTGGTGGAAGTGGTTGTAACGGCTGTTCCCGATTCGGGGGCGCTTACTTCAGCATGTGCCACCGTTTGCGTTGGCATGTGATCTTTTTCGAAGACTTCGAAAATACCATCCTTTTCGCCGGGAGCGGCGAGCAAGCCAGTTTTAGAATCAATGCGCGCAATGATGATGTCAGGTGGTTGCGGCATCGTGGCTTCGGGTTGATTCGCAAGCGCTGTTTTCATGAATTGCATCCAAATGGGTAACGCGGCACGCGCGCCGTATTCATGCAATGACGTATTGCTGTTATCAAATCCCACCCACACCGTCGCGAGTAAATTGCTATTAAATCCAGAAAACCATGCGTCGACTTGGCGATTGGTGGTGCCGGTTTTTCCCGCCAAATCATGACGACCTAATGCGTTCACTGCTTTTGCTGTGCCCGATTTGATTACATCACGCATCGCTTGTGTCATGAGATAAACCAATTGTGGTTGAATCACAGGTTGACTGAGCGCTGGCATTTCCGCTTGATAAACCACATGATGATTTTCATTCACAATTTTTTCGATGAAAAAAGGTTTAATGGAATATCCGCCGTTGGCAAATACTGCATAACCTGTGATCATTTGCATGGGTGTTTCAACACCGCTGCCTAACGCGAGCGATAATGAATCTGGCAATTGTTTTGGATCAAAACCAAAATGTGTGACGTAGTCGAGTGTGTAGGGGATGCCAATTTCTTGTAGTAATCGAATCGATACTAAATTACGCGATTCGGTGAGTCCTACGCGTAAACGCGTTGGCCCATAAAAATCGAGTGTGTCATTTTCAGGGCGCCACCACGCGTTTTCGCCGGAGTCTTTCATCATGATGGGGGCGTCATTCACGATACTCGCGAGTGTTAATCCTTTTGCTAATGCAGCGGTGTAAATAAATGGTTTGAAACTGGATCCTGGTTGTCTTTCTGCTTGTGTGACGCGATTAAATACGCTTGTATCAAAATCATATCCGCCTTGCAACGCGAGAATAGCGCCTGTTTTGGGATCGATTGCAACCAAAGCGCCCTGCAAGCCAGGTAATATTTTTGAAGAACCATGACGTTGACTATATGCCAATAAACCCGCTTGCACGGCACTGGTTGCTGTATTTTGTAGTGATGAAGTAATGGTGGTGTAAACAGATAATCCAGAATCATACGCACGATCGCCATACATCAACGTCACCGCTTGTCGCACCATTTCTGCAATATACGGCGCATTCAAATTGACGCGCTCTTCGTGATAACGCGCTGTTTGCGGCGCTCTGATGGCATTGTCGTAAGTGGATTGATTAATGTATCCCACTTCCAGCATGCGTTTTAATACGTGATTTCTGCGATCCAAAGCGCGCGTTGGATTTTTCAGCGGATTATTGCGCGAAGGTGCTTGCGGCAAACCGGCAATCATCGCAAATTCTGGCAGCGTCAATTGATCCAATGATTTTCCGTAATACACGTGTGCTGCCGCCGCGACACCATACGCGCGATTGCCAAAATATACTTTATTTAAATATAATTCTAAAATTTTTTCTTTCGAGAATTCGCGATCGATTTTAATCGCCAATAAAATTTCTTTGACTTTTCGTGAATAGGTTTTTTTACGCGTCAAGAAAAAATTGCGCGCGACTTGCATCGTGATTGTGCTCGCACCTTCGACTTTTTTTCCTGATGCAAGCACTGCGATCGTTGCGCGCAATAATCCGATGGGGTCCACGCCCGAGTGAGAATAAAAACGCGCATCTTCCGTTGCCAAAACTGCTTCGATGAGTGGTTTGGGCACTTGATTCAGCGTGACTGGCGCGCGACGCTTCGCACCAAATTCCGCTATCAATTTTCCATCCGCACTGTATACGCGCAGTGGCACTTGCATGTGTACGTCTTTTAGAACAGAGACATCGGGCAGCTGAAATTCCATGTAAGCGTAGAGCGTGCCGAACACAATGGCCATGGTAGCGAATAGGCTCATCAAAGTGAGCAAAGAACGACTGATGAATTTTCGGAATTGGTATAGCAAATGGCCCCCATCAAAACAGTATAGCAAAACACGGTATTGCGAATAAACATAAAAAAACTACACTGACCGTTATGACTAAAACCAAGTGCTATTTTTACATTTATCAGCAATCGCTGATCGGCATTACCTGTGAACAATATAAAAATAAACAGGTATTGCTGGACGCGTGGTCCGTGAGTTTAGATGCACCCGAATTGCCAACATTTATTAACCAGCAAATGGTGACCAGTGCTGCCATTGAATTTCAAAAAACAGTGTTGCACACGTGTGAAATTCAAAGTGAGCTCACGGACGCGGAAATTTTTTTATTGATTGAAACGCATGCTCTCGATTGGTTTGGTCATCGCGCAAGTGAATTGTATTTGGATTATGAATGGCAAGCGACAGATCGTGTGCGTGTGGTTGCAACAAAACGAGAAACGATACATGCATTGCCGACAATGATTCAAACGTCTCTGCGCGTGATGAATGTGGATGTATTAGCGATTGCGCAATTCACCGCAGCATTTGAAAAAAATACCATTGTTGTGTATGCGCATGATCAAGTGATATTGCTTGTGGTGGCAACGCAAGGAAAATACATTACCAGTCAATTATTGCAATTGAATTCGATTCATTCAGTCATTCAGTGGATTTCAAAAATAAATCTCACAATCGATCGCATTTTTTTCGCAGGCGATCCTGATTTTGTAGCTGACGAGTTGCAACATGAAATGCGCATTCCCGTCATTACTGAAGTCAGGATGAACAATGTCGATAATAAAACTTCGCTGACTTCAGCAGAATTATCGCGTTGGATTGTGGCGCTAGGTTTATGCGGCGGTTGTTATCATGCATGATCAAAGTGTTAATTTGTTACCGTGGCGGCAATTTCGCCGGCAGAAAATGCAGCGACAATTAATGCTGCGTTGCGCAATATATTTTTTGTTAAGCACTATGATGATTTTGTTAGCGCATATTTTTTTATTGCATGAACTTAAAATTTTGTCATGCACCGAATTAACGCTTCGCGCGATTATTCAAAAAAACGCATATCAACTTCGCTCAAATGAGATGAATTTATTTCATCGCATGCAATTTTATACAGCAAAGCGACGTGTGGCGATTCAACGTAATCAACAAATCAAAACACAATTACAAGCGATAGCCGATGTATTGCCCGCTGAATTGACGCTCACGTCGTTGTCATTTAATTCAAAAATAATTGTGATGACGGGCGTTGGAGAGCAATTTTCGGCTGTGCACACCTATCAAATTGCATTGGCACACACCGCGCTATTTAACAATATTCAATTGATCAAGATAACACAACAAAAAAATCAGGCGTTGGCATTTCAATTACAGTTGCAGTTATGAAAAAAAGCATGATGATAGAAATCATTCTGATCGCTGGAATATTATTTTTTTCAGTGATAGTGAGTTATAGTTTTTTTGATCATGTTCTGCAACATTATTCGATTGAAAAAAGAAAAGTGAATGCATTGCAATTGCAAGCTGCATTGCAGCGACAGAAGCAGCATCAAAATAAACTGGTTCAGAATCAATTGAACACAGAGCAGAAAAAAAACCCCGCGCTGTTTCAATTTGTGAGCGCCACAGATCCTCGCGCGTTTTCAGTTGCAGCGTTAACCCAATTGATTCAGAAATCTGATGTTAAGATTATAGAGTTGACACCGAATATTCACACGATTACGTGTCGCATCACCGGTTCTTTTTTTCAAGTGATGCAATTGATTGACGCATGCAATTCCCTGCCGTTTCCGTGTGAAATCCATTCGCTCAAAATCACTGCGATCAATCATGTCACCCTGACTTTTGTGCTTGCGGAGATGACGTGATTTATTTTTTATATGCGTTGATTTTTTTATTTTGCTCAATGGTTCCGGTGATTGCTGATTCGGTAGCGGTGGCACGCGATCCTTTTTTACCAGCGCTGTCGTCCACCGCATCACCTATTTTAAAAAATACTTGGATTCCACTTTATTTTGCCAAGGCCGCTGATGTCGCCAATTTTTTAACGAAATCTTCCGTCAATTTTTTATCTGCCGCGGGAAATATTCGTGTTGATGAACGCACCAATCAAATTTGGATACAAGATGATGCGGCACACATTCACGCTATTGAAAAAATAATTTCACATTTAGATCAACGCGAACCGCAATTTCTTATTAAAGCCAAAATTATTCATTTGGATAAACAATATCAGCGTGCACTCGGTGTTTTATTTCAAACGACCAACACCGCGAGTGCGCCGACCACGTTGCAGTTCAATGAATCCAACACTGCGAATCAACCCGGCCAATTTTCTTTTGCAATTGCAAAATTAATGGGTGGAAATTTATTGGATTTACAATTATCAGCGCTGGAACAAGAAGGGCATGCGGTATTAATTTCTTCACCAGAATTAACCACGTTAAATCATCAAGCAGCGTTGATTGAATCGGGTGCGGAAGTGCCGTATCAAGCGGCAGCGTCTCGCGGGGCGACGAAAGTGAGTTTTAAGAAAGCGGTGTTATCGTTGCAAGTCACGCCTGAGGTGATGCCGCATCATCACATTTTGCTCAAAATCACGTTAAATCAAGACAAGGTGAGTGAGCTCAGAGTGAATGGCGTTCCTGCGATTCAAACGCAAAAAATTGCAACGCAAGTGATCGTGAGGAATCATCAAACCATTGTGCTCGGCGGCATTATGGAAACCGCTTCTTCCAAACAAAATCAGGATATGCCGGGAATTCACTCTATTCCGATTTTGGGTGCGCTGTTGAGTCATCAGTCACGACGTGCTGAGCAGTCGGAGCTGTTGATTTTTATTACGCCGAGCAGGGTGAATTGATGCACTCGCTACCGCTCGTGTCTGTGTCCATTGAGATAAAACGGACATAGCAGGGTGGATTGATTATTGAGATAAAACGGACATAGACGCGAGCAGTAGCGAGCAGTTATACTGCCTCACATGAAAAAAAATATCGTTCTCATCGGCCCCCTCGGCGTTGGCAAAACCACGACGGGCAAACAAATCGCTAAAAAATTATGCTTGGTTTTTTACGACACGGATCATGAAATTGAAAAGCGAAGTGGCGTGTCGATCGCAACTATTTTTGAATTTGAAGGTGAAGAGGGATATCGCAAACGAGAACGCACGATCATTGCAAATTTAATTGGACTGGACAACATCGTGTTGTCGTCTGGAGGTGGCGCCATTTTGTCTCCAGAAAATCGCGCGCTTTTTTCCAAATACTGTACCGTCATCTATTTGCGTGCATCACTGGAAACCCAATTGAATCGCACCAACCGACGCAAAGGCACGCGGCCTATGTTGAACATCGATGATCCATTTCAAAAAATCGCCGAATTTGATCGTGTGCGTGCGCCGTTGTATGTGTCTATTGCCGATTATACGTTTGATACCGACAAGTTTTCGCCCAGCGAAATTGCTGATCAAGTGGCCCAACTATTTAATCGATAATTGACCCCTTAGCTGCAAAGTGATAAAAAGGTACGACGGAAAACTACGGAGTGGTCGTTCATGCAGGACGCAGTCGAACTGAAGCACTTTTTCGAATCCAAAAGACCATTACTCATGATTGTCGATTCCACGCGTGCCGAGAGCAAGCGTTTACTCGCTGCAGCGGGGACACTCGCCGATCCCAATCACATTGTCTTTCGCATCAAAGCAAAACCCACACTGCCATTGACCACGTTATTCGAATTATTTTCACATCATTGGGCAGTGCGATACAGCGATGTTGAAGCCAGTCACTCCCAAGACCAATTGAATTTTATTGTGGAGTGTTTGACAGCACACAATCAAAATTGCGTGTTGTTGGTGGCGCAAGCGCATTTATTGTCAGACGTTTTTTTGCGCGCATTGTGTCGTTTGGCAGAAGTGCAAGAAAATAAAATGCCGCGCATTCGTTTAATTTTATCGGGCTATCCTGAACTGGTGGAGAAAGTGAATGCATGGTATTCATCAGCGACAGAAAAACCACCCGTGGTTTTCGCATCAGATGTAATATCAGCAGAAAATAAAAAAACTTTTTTACTTTCTTCTCAATTCTTGTCAAAATTTTGGCAGATGCACAGTGTGAAATCGATGGCGGTGTTGGCATTAATCATCAGTGGTGTGTTGTGGTGGAAGATGCAGCAAGTTGAATTATTGTTTCACGCAAAACAGCAGTTGCCTGCGCATTCTGAATCCGTGAAAGTTTAGGGGTTATGATGAGATGTATTATTAGCGTTATCTGTGCGTTATTTTTTTCTGCGACAGTAATCGCGGATCCCATTGCTTCGCGTCTGCAATACCTGTTGAGTCAAACGCATTCACAAGCGCATATCGGTGTGTTGGTGCAATCAGCCGACTCTGGCAAAATTTATTTTTCAAAAAATAGTAATCAAAATTTTGCGCCGGCGAGTGTGCAAAAATTATTTACCGTCGCTGTTGCAACCAGTTTACTGAAACCCGATTATCGTTTTACAACGCGTTTGATGACGCAGGGAAATACGAGCGGTGGTGTGTTGAATGGCAATGTGATTTTTCAATTTACGGGTGATCCCACGATTACCGAAGGTGATCTCAATCAATTGGTGCAAACATTGCAATCAAAAAATATTCATCAAATCGCGGGAAATATTGTGATTGATGACACCGCGTATCAAGCGTTGCCTTATCCGCCCGGTTGGATTTGGGATGATTTGAGTTATGATTACGCGGCCCCTTTAAATACCGTGATTATCGATCGCAATCGTTTTGGTTTGAGTTTTAAGCCGTCGCCGATCAATGGCGGTAAAGCGGCTATCGAACCGCAATTACCAAATCAAACAGCGCAATTTTTTGATGGACTTATCACTAATTCTTATTCCGGAGAAGACTGTCCGTTGACTGTTTATAGCGATATGCAAAATCAATATTGGGTGAGTGGGTGTTTGTCGCGGCAATTGGGCGTGCAACATCGAATGCTCGCCATTCGTAACATGAAAATGTTTACGAGTGCCTTGATTCGCGAATTGCTGGCGCAACATCACATTCAATTGCGTGGGCAATTTTTGTATGAGCATGCGCCTGCGAACGCATCTGTCATCACCACAAAATACTCGCCGCCGCTGCAGGAATTACTGATTCATCTGCTTAAAAAATCCGATAATTTATATGCGGGCACCTTGCTGAAAAAAGTGGGTGAGCATTACAGTCATGAAGCTGGTAGCTGGAAAAATGGGGTGAACGCGTTGAATTTATTTTTAATTAATACGGTTGGCATCGCTAAAAAAGATATTCACATTGATGATGCCGCGGGATTGTCGCGTTATGATTTTGTAACGCCGCGCGCGGTTGCGAAATTATTAGTGTATATTTATACGCATCCCGCACTCAAAAAAACCATTTTATCCGCATTGCCGATTGCCGGAGTGGACGGCACACTCGCTGGGCGCATGCCGAGCCTGGGCGCTTCTCGATGCGTTCACGCCAAAACGGGCTCAATGACCAATGTTTCTTCGCTGGCTGGCTTTGTAAAAACGCGTCAACATGGTACCCTGGCCTTCGTTATTTTAGTGAATAATTTTTCGGGGAAATTGGCGCCGTATCGATATTTAGAAAATCGTATCGTTGAAGCGCTAGCAAAATCATGACCATCGTTTTACCGTCGTTTCGCGATATTGTCATTGCCGATATTGAAAAAAATTTGGATCAGTTGTTGCAAAAAAACACGCAAGCGATTGAGGCGTTGTTATTGCAATCCGCGTATACATGGGACAACTTGATTGCGCCGCTTGAAACAATCGATGACACGCTCGCACAATTTTGGTCTCCCATACGGCACATGGACGCTGTTGTGAATTCAGAGGCACTTCGAAAAAGCATCGAAGCATGTTTGCCAAAATTATCTGATTATCACACGCATTGGGCGCATCATGAAAAATTATTTCATGCCGTGGAAAGCATTAAAAATTCAACGGCGTTTTCAGCTTTATCTGTCGCACAAAAAAAATCAATCGACAATCAATTGCGTGATTTTAAATTAAGTGGTGTACATTTACCTCTACCGCAAAAAAAACAATTCGCTGAATTTAGCAAACAATTATCACAATTATCACATCGCTTTGAAGAAAATGTGTTGGATGCGACGATGGCATTTCAACACATCATTACTGATGAAAAATTATTATCAGGTATTCCAGAGCACGCTAAAAGTGCCGCAAAATTGTTGGCAGAGCAGAATAAAAAAGAAGGATGGATGTTTACGTTAGAAGCGCCGTCATATTTGGCGATCATGACATTTTCGGATTCGAGCGCATTGCGCGAAATTTTTTATCGCGCGTATGTAACAAGAGCGCCTGCCAATGCTGCTGTGATGCGCGATATGTTGCGCCTTCGTTTTGCGTTAGCAAAATTGCTGGGCTTTGAAAATTTCGCGCAATATTCCCTTGCTACTAAAATGGTGAAGACAACAGACGAGGTGATGCAATTTTTAAATGAGCTGGCTGATAAAGCAATTGCTAAAGCGCGCGATGAATTTGCAGCACTGTGTCGCTTTTCTAAAGAAACGTTGGCACTTGAAAAATTAAATGCGTGGGATGTGACTTACGCCGCTGAAAAATTTCGTGAGCAGCGTTTTCATTTATCACAAGAAGAATTGCGCCCGTATTTTCCGCAAAACAAGGTGATGTCAGGTTTATTTCACATCATCAGCAAATTATATGGCGTGACATTTGAAAAAGTGAGTGATGCGGATGTGTGGCATCGTGACGTTTCCTGTTATCGCATGCTGGATTCCAATCATGTCGTGCAAGCACATTGGTATTTTGATTTGTATGCGCGTCCCAATAAACGCGCCGGTGCGTGGATGGATGATCCCATCATTCGCCGTCGTTTGGATCGCAATAACATTCAATTGCCCGTGGTTTTCGTGACCTGCAATTTTAATGCGCCCATCGGGAACGAGCCTGCTTTGTTTACGCACGATGATGTGGTCACTTTGTTTCATGAAAGTGGGCATGCGTTGCAGCAAGTGTTGACACACGTTGATGTGGCCGATGTTTCTGGTATTCAAGGTGTGCCGTGGGATGCAGTGGAAGTAGCCAGTCAATTTTTTGAAAATTGGGCGTGGGAAAATGAATCGATCCATCATATCGCGGCACATTATCAAACAAACGCAGCACCGCCGGATGCATTATTGCAACGCATGCAAGATGCCAAATATTTTCAATCCGCCATGCACATGATGCGACAATTGGAATTTGCTTTGTTTGATTTCGAGTTGCATATGCATTATGACGATCACAATCCTGACAGCGTGCAAATGATTTTGGATAATGTGAGAAAAAAAGTGTCCGTGGTGCCCGTGCCTGATTTCAATCGCTTCCAGAATAGTTTTTCACATATTTTTGGTGGCGGTTATGCAGCAGGATATTACAGTTACAAATGGGCGGAAGTGATGGCGTGTGATGCGTTTTCTTTGTTTCATGAAAAAGGTATTTTTGATTCAGCGACCGCAGCATTGTTTAAAAAAACATTTTTAGAAAGTGGTGGCGCGGTTGAGCCCATGGATTTATTTATTGCATTTCGCGGCAGAAAACCGACGGTGGATGCGTTGTTAAAACATAGTAATATCCCCACAAACACCACCAACCCCACCCACTGATTATTTAAAAAAGCGCGAAAGGCGTCACCTGAATGATTGCGCAACAATAGATAATGTTGATATAAAAATAAAATACCCGCGCCAGCAATGCTGCAAAAATAAATCCAGGAAAAATGATTTTCTTTTCCTAACAAATAAAATAAATAAAGCACGGTCAAGTGCAGTATCGCAATAATCAATCGATCGTATCGCCCAAACAAAATCGCTGTGGATTTGATGCCAATGCGAATATCATCTGCGCGATCGGTGATGGCGTATTGTGTGTCATACGCGATGGTCCACAATACAGTGATTAATAAAATCAGCAACGCTTTACCTGAAACATGATTGGTTTGTGCTGCAAATGCCATCGGCACGGAGAATGAAAACGCAATGCCGAGAATCAATTGCGGGCAAGCCAGAAAACGTTTGGTGAATGGATAAAGGATTGCAACACCGAGTGCTGCAAAAGACAGCGCAATCGTATAGGCATTTGTTTGCAGCACCAGCAGAAAAGACAGCATGCACAAACCAAAAAATAATATCAGTGCATTGTTGACGGAGATTTCCTGGATAGCGAGTGGGCGCAATTTTGTGCGCGCGACTTCTGAATCCCACCGTCGATCTACCACATCATTAATCACACATCCGGCTGCGCGCATGCCAATCACACCGCACACAAAAATGATGATATTTTTGATTGAAGGGTGTCCGTTTCCCGCAATCCACAATGCCCACATTGTGGGCCACAGCAGTAAAAAAATACCGATAGGTTTATGAAAGCGCATGAGCTTCAGATAAATCATCATATAATTTTTAAAAACTCAGGGTGAAATATTTCAGTGACTGAAAGTGGATTGCCGCGAAAATGAAAAGTGGATTGTCTTGCGATCGCATCTTCATTCACTTGAAAAAATAAAAAAGGAGATCGCGTGAGTGTTGGATCTTGAAATAACAATTCACCAATGGGTTTTTCTTTTAATTGCGTTAATTCATCGTTGTTGGCATGCGCTGTGCGCGCGGGGATAGCAACAATTCCGGTCACCCAGCGTTCATTCTGAAATCGCCATTCGATTTTGCGTATCCATTGTGTTTGTTTTTCATTTTCCCAGTCATTGAATAGCAAGCGTAACGTGATTTCATTATCCGTCCATTCCCTTAATCGTTTGGTTAATGAATTCGTATTGGTGAGCCAGCGTTGAATAGGAGGCGTCATTGCACGAAGTGCGCGCGCATCCAACAATGACCATTGTTCTATTTCCATAACTGTTTACCGTGTCACAATGACCGGCGTGCCGATATCCGTAAATTCATGGTTCATCCATTTTGCATCTTCAAAAAATAATCGGACACAACCGTGGCTCGCATTATAGCCCGGCAATGTTGATCCGTGTAGTGCAAATCCGCCACTAAAATGCATGCAGTAAGGCATGGGTGCACCGCCGTTTGTTTCTATTGGAAACTTGGATGACACGCAACTCTCACCTTGTTTTCGATAAATTTTAAAAGTGCCCGTTGCGGTGTTGCACGCGCGTCCCACGTCAGGGCAATATCCTTTACCGCCAGATACAGGTCCCCAGCGCACTAATTTTCCGTTTTGATCGTAAGCACCAAACGCTTGTTTTGTGAGGTTCACGATTACGAGTTTTTTACCATTGGTGTTATGCTCCAATGGAAATGGCGATAATTCCATGTGAGAAATGCTGCGTAGATTCGTTGGCACGACAATCCAGCTGCGATATTTCACCGGCATGTTAGTGCGATTGAGTCGCATGACGATTTCGCGATTGCGTTCATTGGGGAATAACTTTTCCCAGGTATCGCCACGTTTAACCTTAACGCACTCAAAACCGGAATAGCCGCAGAGGTAGGACCCATAATACCGGGTTGATGCCTGGGCGGTATCCGCCAGAAATGCGAGTGCAATAGCACTCGCAATAAAGGAAATGACTTTTTTGTATTTCATGGATGTACTCCCAACTTCGCATCCATGCAAAAATCACTTTGCTGTGGATTATAGACAATATGTTGCCGATTTTTGGTCAATAACACCCTTATTTTTATGAAGTTAGGTGATTTTATATGTTTTTTTACTATTAATAGGTTAAATATAGACCCTAAGAAATTGATTAAAAAATAATCACAACTTGCGTTATTTGTTTAATATTTACTTAAGATTCCTCCTTTAGAATGGTTTGAATTACTGGAGGGTGAATTATGTCAATTTTTAAAGAAACCATGATCAAAGCAGTGAATAGCTATCGTGTTGTATTGCGTCGTGACTTGTCGCAATCAGAACGTATGCTCAAATTGAAGATGTTGAATTTGCGCTCCAAAGAAGTTTTTAAGAGCGATGTAGCGTTGTACCACGTCGGTCAAGGGATCGTCGCCGATATTCGTCAGAATATGTTGAAGCCAATACAAGGATATTACAGTTATTCGGGTGTTGCGCAATTTTGCGAATATCTTGAAGAATATTTATCTCATTATTACATTGAAAAAGGTCGCGTTGTGCATCGTGCGCAGCTGGCATCGCGCGCGATTCTGGATTCTATTCAATTGGCGAGCATCGCACGTGAAGAGTTGAATGACAGCATTATGAAACGTTTTTATCGCTGCAATGAAATCATCGTGGATTTTGGTTCAAGTGAACAATGTGATTTTCAATTGCAATTGTTGGAACGCGAACAAGCGTCGCACCCCGGGTTCTATACGCAATTGATTGCGCATTTGGAATCGTTGAGAAATGGTCGAGCAGCAGCCGCGGCATAATAATTTAAAATTCTTCCCACGTCATCTGCATCGGTCGATTCGACGGATGACGAAGTTGCGCGAAAGCGCGCATGAGTTGTTTTTGAATGTCATCGTGATCCATGTCATGAAAAACAGCACAGATAATTTTGAAAAACGCAGCTTCATCTTCATCAATTAACAAATCATTTTTTAATTCGCAATAATGCACGATACTCACACACGCATCATTTAATTGCTGGATTTTTTTTCGTTTCAACGTTTTCACATTGGATTGCGATTCATACAACATTTGCTGTTCGATCTGATATGCTTTTGCAATTTCCACTTCCAGCGCTTCGCGAATTTGTATCGCGATGGGATCGGCGTGATTCGCAATCAATGCATGCGTATATTTTAATTCTGCGATGACACGTTGATGCCACAGCACAATTTGTGCTTGCAGCATTTTAATTTGGCGGCGCGACAGACGACCGAAGCTCGATTGCGCAAACCAAATGAGATAAAGGGCGATATTTAAGTTGAATCCACTCTCGTGTTGCAAATGATACAATGACGATTTGAGCGTAGAATTCGCCAGCAGCGTATTGAAAAACTGGGTGAAGGGATTGTGTGATGGTGTGTTTGGCATCCTGCGTGCATCCTGCATCTCTTTTTGAATATTATACCTGTTTCACTGTATTATGGTAAGCGAGGTTTTTTTGTTAAGAGCCTGTTTAAGGTCTCCGGGCTCTAAGAGGGAATGGATATGCGCGGATGGAAAATAATAGTGGTGATCGCAAGCGTTTGTGCTTGTTTAACGGGTTGCGATAGTGCGATGACTTATGCCAGCAATCCTAGCATCAACAATCTTCCCAATGAGCAACGGATGCGATTGGCAAGAGTGGAAGCGTCTGGTATTCAAATTATTAAAGAAGGCGCGCGCTTCACTTTTGAGATTCCCACGGATTGTTTTTTCGTCAAATCAACACGCGAATTAAAAGACCATCGTGATGTCGATATCGACACGCTCGCTTATTTTGTTCGTGACTACTTGCAAGTATTTTCAGATGCCACTGTATCGATTACGGGGTACACAGATACATCTTGGATCAGTCCCACGCGCGATCGATTATCGTTGCAATATGCAAAAACAATTGCAACGCTGTTTTTAGAAGATGGAGTTGATGGGAGAAAAATAGTAGCTCGCGGTAAAGGGGCAGGGCATCCAATCGCAAGTAATCATTATCCGATGGGAACGTCATTCAATAGGCGCGTCGAGATCATTATTCAATAAATCCAGTAATTGCTGCATCGATTGCCCGCGGTGACTGATGCGATTTTTTTCAGTGGTAGTGAGTTCGGCGGCGGTTTTGTGATGGGTTGGCACATAAAAAATGGGATCATAACCAAAACCATTTTTGCCGCGCGGCTCATTCGTGATTTTGCCTTCCCAGATACCATGACAAATGACCGGTACTGGATCATTTTCATGTTCCAATAAAACCAACACCGAATGATAACAAGCGTTGCGTTCTTTTTCGGGAACATTTTTTAATTCATGCAATAATTTTTGAATGCGTTCTGCATCGTTTTTTGCATAGCGCGAAGAAAAAACACCAGGGTTTCCATCCAGCGCATCCACTACCAATCCTGAATCATCAGCAACGGCAGGCAATCCGGATAATGTAGTGGCGTGCCTTGCTTTGAGAATTGCATTTTCGATAAACGTTGCACCAGTTTCCGCGACATCGGGAATGGATAATTGCGATTGCGGGATCCACTCGATTGGAATTTCTTTGAAAAACGCCTCAAATTCGGCGATTTTACCTGCGTTGTTTGAGGCAAGAACGATGCGCATCGAGCTTTTTCCTCTTCAAAGCGGGAACTTGTGCGTATCGAGTTTGTTTCGGTTCACTACCATCCTGATCCCCACGCCCTTACCTCTGCCGCTAACTGACGAGCTTCGTCGTCAGACGACACACGAGGCTTTTTTTCTGGGGAAGTGTTCACCTCCGCATGAAAGAGTCCAGGTTTGTGCGCAGGCGATGGCGATGGCGATGGCGATGGACTGCATTCTCTTTTTAGTGGCTTCATGATTATTTTCCTTGTGCCACAGTAGGGTTCATTTGTGTTGGTGGCGTCACGTTCGATTTTGTGGCGAAGTCTTGATTCGCGCGAGTAAAACGGTCTCGAAGACTTGCTGGAACAACAGACGACGGAGCAGCCGTCACTGCATTATTCGCTAGGATTAAAAATACGACAAATGTCGCTAACCTTAAGAGATTGGTGAGCATGTATGAATTGCTGCGCCAAGGATCAAACAATCCAGCAAGTGCTATTGCGGTGATGACTTGTGCAACTTGTTTTTGGGTGGGGGTGAATTCCTTGAGGCGATCTGTTCTCATCGTGTTACTCCTTGAATCGGTTAAAACCAAGGTGATTATATCCAGAATTTATTTTAGAATGCGATACCCCAAAGCGATCTGGCTAAAAATTCATGACAACATTGATTAGAAATAGGCAATTTATCACGCTCTGTCTGCTAACACTTTGTTTTTTCGCGTCGCCCATTTCTGTGACGGTAACGACGATCACTTATTGTGCCGCGTTTTTCTGTGTATTAATTTCAGGTGATTGGCAATCGCGCTGGCAATCGATTCAATGCAATCGTGCTGCGTGGAGTTTTTGGATTTTATTCTTTTTGTTTTTAGTGGGTGCCAGTTATTCCACTTCGCCTTGGCGTCTGATTTTTTTTGATATTCAAAAAAGACATTGGTTGTTGATTACGCCATTTTTGATGATGGTGATGCAAGATGCGTTGTGGCGAAGGCGCATGATTAACGCGTTTTTGTCGGCAATGATCGTGACGCTTTTATTTGCATATGCGCATTATTTTTTTAAGGTCAACATCACTGGAAAAACGTCTAATCTGGATTTATCCACCGACATTGTATTTGCTTTTCATATCGTTCAAAGTTTTGCGATGAATATTGCAGCGTTTATCTGCGCTTATCGTACGCTGTTTGAAAAAAAATGCCGATGGTGTTATGCAGTAATTTATTTTGTTATGGCCGTCGATATTATTTTTTTAAGCGATGGGCGAACGGGTTATATTATTTTTATTTTGATTTTTGCTTATCTGGGTCTTATTCGTTTTGGATGGCGCGGCGTAGTGATCACGATAGCGATTGCTTCTGCAATGATGTTAAGTGCTTATGGTCTATCTCACAATTTTCGATTTCGCGTGAATTCAATGATTCAACATACGACACATTACTCCACAACATATCGCACCAATGGTGTTGGTCAGCGCATTGAAATGTATCACATTGCCAAGACCATGATTGCGAAACGCCCCTGGTTTGGTTATGGCACGGGTGGCATTAACACCGAAATGCAAAAAATTATTCCTGCAAAAGATCGCGTGCTGAATTCACGCATGAATTTTGTTGAATCGATTTATCTGAATTTTTTATTGGAATTTGGCGTGGTTGGATTTGCGGTATTGTTGATTGCGATTGCGTTTCAAATTCAGCAAAGTTTTTTGTTAACGCATGAATATCGATCGTTGATTCATATTGTGTTGATCAATGTGTTTATTGGCGGCTTGATCAATAAATTTTTTGTATCATCGCCGATTGTGCATATGTATTCGTTGTTTGCAGCGCTATGTTTTGGATAATAAATTTTACCAGTGCCGCTACCCACTCTGCGTTTGCATTCAAGCACGGCGCCACATCCATCGTTTTTCCACCCAATTTCATCCACTGATCGCGTAAACGAATATTAATTTCTTCCAGTGTTTCAACACAGTCAGTAATAAATGAGGGGCAAGCAACTGTGAGTCGTGTGATATTTTTTTTTCTGAGTGATATTAATGCACGATCAGTGTAGGGTTTTAGCCATGGTGTTAATCCCAAACGTGATTGAAACGTCATTTGATATTGATCACGTGATAATTTCAATTGTTGCGCGAGTAAGCTGCTTGTTTCCGCGCATTGTTTGCGATAATCACTTGCACCGGACGCACGTTTAGGCAGTCCATGAAAACTCATTAATAAAAATTCGGATTGATTTATTTGCAGCGTGTTGCGAATCACGCTTGAATAAGCATCAATATAAAAATTTTTCGTGTGAAATTCTTTGATATAAAAAATCGAATTATCTTTTGAAAGTGTTTGCGCCTCATAAGCAATTGCTTTTGCATATTGTGGAAATAATGGCAACGTGATTATTTTGTCACATTTTTTTTCGCGCAATTCGTGTATCGCTTCTGAGATGCTGGGATTGCTATATCGCATGCCGAGTGCTACGGGAAAATCAATTTGTGTTTGCAACGCCTCTTTTAATTGTAAACTGTTCACCAATAATGGCGAACCTTGTTTCGTCCAGATTTGTTGATATGCATGAACAGAAGACGCAAGCCGTCTTTTTAAAATAATTTTGTTTACTAAAAATTCGCGCGCAAAGCGCGGCAATTCAATCACATTGGGGTCTAATAAAAATTCGCGCAAATAAGTTTTGATGGCAGCTTCAGTTGGTGCTTCTGGCGTTCCTAAATGAATAAGCAAAACACCGATCATGCAACACCTGTGACAAAGCGGGGATGATGATTCAAATCATGATGAGAAATAATATTGCGAAATTTTTCGCGTTGAAATAATTCCATGACTTGTTTTGCTTGATCAAATCCATGCTCAATAATTAATATGCCGTCCGATTTTAAATAAGATTTTGCGTGTTGTGTGATGTGCGTGATGGCGTCCAATCCTGCGTCACCCGAAATCAATGCAATGGATGGCTCGTGCGTGAGTGCTGCGAGATGCATATCATTTTGTGCAATGTAGGGTGGATTGGAAATAATAATACCATATTTTTTTCGAGGTAATGCAGAAAACCAATCACTGTGATAGAAATTAATTTGATTGCAATGATATTTTTTTGCATTTTGTTTCGCAATGCTTAATGCTTTTTCAGAAATATCGGTAACATCGATTTTCCAGCCGGGATTTTCCAGCGCGAGCGCAATTGCAATGGCGCCAGTGCCTGTGCCCAAATCCAACACGTTTAAATTTTTTGCGACCACATTTTTTAAAATCCACTCAATTAAGCATTCGGTGTCGGGGCGTGGAATTAACGTATCGTGCGTCACCCTTAATTCCATGGTCCAAAAAGATTGCTTACCAATTAATAAAGCGAGTGGTTCGCCTGCGTCAACCCGTCGATACAATGCGGCGATATTATTGATTTGATCGCGAGATAATTCAGTGGATAACTCAGATAATAATTTCTCACGCGATATATTGAGCACGTGCATTAATAATGCATCTATCACCACGCGATCTGAAAATGGTGCGCGGAATTGCGCAATGGTTTGCATGCATTACTCGCCTAAGCCCGCGAGTTGTTCTGCCTGAAATTCTCGCGTGAGTGGAATGATGACGGGATCCAATTTTCCATCCATGATGTCATCCAGTTGATACACAGTTAAATTAATTCGATGATCGGTGACACGGCCCTGCGGAAAATTATATGTGCGAATGCGCTCTGAGCGATCGCCGCTGCCAACCAAACTTTTTCGTTTTGCTGCTTGTTCACTCGCTTGCTTGGTTTGCGCTTGATCGAGTAATCGCGATTGCAATAACGACATTGCACGCGCACGATTTTTATGTTGTGAGCGTTCATCCTGACATTCCACGACGAGACCGCTCGGTAAATGGGTGATGCGAATTGCAGAATCTGTTTTATTCACGTGTTGACCGCCTGCGCCGGATGCGCGATACGTGTCGACGCGTAATTCCACGGGATTAATTTTAATTTCATCAATTTCATCTAATTCTGGCAAGATGGCGACTGTGCACGTGGAGGTGTGAATGCGACCTTGCGCTTCGGTGGTTGGCACGCGTTGTACGCGATGCGTTCCTGATTCAAATTTTAATACGGAATAAACGCCGTGGCCCTCGATGCGCGCAATCACTTCTTTGAATCCGCCTTGTTCGCTGTCACTTGCAGAAACAAGCGAGAAGCTCCATCCTTTTTCTTCCGAAAATCGATGATACATGCGATACAAATCGCTTGCGAATAATGCGGCTTCGTTACCGCCGGCACCCGCGCGAATTTCTAAAAACACATTGCGTTCATCATTCGGATCTTTCGGCAATAATAATAATTGTAATTCACTTTCTAATTTTTCTTGCAGGGTTTTCAGCGCGTTCAATTCATCTTTCGCTAACGTTTGTAATTCCACTTCATTGCTTTCTAGCATTTCTGCGGCACTTTTCATCGCGTTTTCGTTGGCTTGATATTGCGTGAAGCAAGTGACGATGGGTTGTAATTGCGCGTACTCTCGGCTCAAATCGCGAAATTGATTTTGCTTGTTGATAATGACGGGGTCGCTTAGCATCGCACTTAATTCGTGATAGCGATGGGCGAGGGTTGTCAATTTTGTTTTTAATGAGTTTTTCATGGAGTCATTGTACTGAAATTAACTACCAGGTTCATCAAATAACGTGTTAGGTTGTTCTTTTCCTTGAAATCAGGAAGGATTTTGTGTATTATTTCCTTTAAATAAGGACAAATGTTGCAAATTTCATCCTTAAAATAAGGAAACATAATGAACGTTGTCGCCATGCTTGAAATTTTATTGGGTGAGATTCAGGATAAATTGCGCGACGTGCCCGCGATCCCGAGAAACATTACTTTCCCAGCCGTAGAGAAAAAAATCAAGGTGGCGGTTGGCATGCGGCGCACGGGTAAGACCTCGTTTATGTTTCAAACAATTCAATCGTTGCTTGCCAAAAAAATTCCAGCGAGTCAAATTTTATATTTGAATTTCGAAGATGATCGATTGATGCCGTTAACGCGAGAAAAGGCTGCAAAATTAATTGAGGCCTTTTATGCGATTTATCCAGAAAATCATGAGCGTCGTTGTTATCTTTTTTTGGATGAAATTCAAATGGTGCCCGATTGGCCGGTGATCGTGCGGCGATTTTATGATACCAAAAATACGGATATTTATTTGTCAGGTTCATCCGCAAAATTGCTAAGTAAAGAAATTCATACCAGTTTGCGTGGGCGATCATTGGCAACTGAAATATGGCCACTCAGTTTTCAGGAATATCTGGTTGCGAAAGATATTCAATTATCTACAGATTTATTTTCACAAAAAAAACAAGATCAGCTAAAAAAATATTTTTGTGATTATTTAATCAGCGGCGGATTTCCAGAAATCATTCATTTTAATTCGGAATTGCGCATTAAAACGTTGCAAGAATATATTGAGGTGACTTTATATCGCGACATCGTCGAACGACACGGTGTTAAACATGTTGCGTTGCTAAAGTATTTGATTTTTTTTATCATTCAGAATAGCGGCTCCTCATTTTCAATTCATAAATTTTATCATGATGTGAAAACGCAGGGTTATAAAATTACCAAAGATATTTTATATGAATATGTGCGTTATATTGAAGATGCATACTTAGCTTTTTCGGTCGGGCTTTATGATCGTTCTATTCGAAAAATACAAACGAATCCGAAAAAAATGTATGCGATTGACACGGGATTGATTTGTGCACTTACACTCAATACGCAATTTGATTTTGGAAAATTATTTGAGAACGTGGTTTATGTGGATTTAAAGCGACAAGGGTATCAAGTGAATTATTATCTTACCAAAGAACGATATGAAATTGATTTTGTTGCTCAATCGTTGCAGGGAGATAAAAAATTAATTCAGGTTTGCTGGGATATATTGGATGAAGAAACATTGGCGCGTGAAGAGCGCGCGTTAAATATTGCAAAACAAGAATTAAAAATGGATGGGGAAATTATTACGCTGCATCATTATTTGAAAAATAGGGTTAAGCCTTGGTAAGGCTCTAAGAGCTGAGTCTCACGCAAAACCTATGTTACAATGCCATTTTCCTATTCGAAGTAATTATGCAAAGTTACAAACATCATTTTTTGGTTTCCATGCCGCAAATGCGAGGCGAATTTTTTTCAAGAGCAGTGGTGTACATTTATGAGCATTCCCAAACGGGCGGTGCCATTGGATTTACGATCAACAAACCGTTGTCTGCCACATTGGGCAACGTGCTCGAGCATTTGAAAATCGCCGGCACAGATAAAAAAATAGCGGAAGTTCCCGTTTTTTCCGGTGGTCCCGTCGGGCCTGATCAGGGGTTTGTGTTGCATGATCGTATGTCTATGCCCAATGCGCCGGGGGATCAGGAAATCACCATCGGCACTTCTCGCGATATTTTAAAAGAAATTGGCGAGGGTCGCGGGCCGGATCATTTTCTAGTGTTACTCGGTTATTCTGGCTGGGGGGCGGGGCAGCTAGAAATGGAAATTGGGCGCAATGATTGGCTGGTATTACCATTTCAAAAAGCCATCGTGTTTGATATACCCATCGCTGAACGTTGGGTTGCTGCCGCGCGAATCATCGGAATTGATTTTAATCAGCTCTCGAGTCAAACCGGCCATGCTTAATATTATTTTAGGATTTGATTTTGGACTGAGCCGCATTGGCGTGGCTGTTGGTCAATCTGTGACACAATCAACGACGGCACTCTCAATTGTGAAAGCGCAACGCGGTGAGCCGGATTGGCAAGCGATTGCTGATTTGATTGCAGAGTGGCGCGCGGATGCGTTGATTGTGGGATTGCCATTAAATATGGATGGAAGCTCGCAGCCTATTGCAAAAAAAGCAAAGCAATTTGGCGAACAGCTGCGCACTCGCTTTCAACTCCCTGTTTTTTGGGTCGATGAACGGCTCACTACCATCGCGGCACGCGAAAAAATGCACCGTGAACGACAAGGCAAAAAGCGATTTGAAAAAGCCGATAGTGTTAGCGCGCAATTGATTGTAGAATCATGGATGACCGACAATAATCAGAAAAAATCATGAAAGCAAAACCACCCATCCTGCGTCATTTGCTGAGCATGCAATCGCTGGATCGCGAGAAAATTATTTATTTGCTCAATCGCGCTGAATTTTTTTTGAAAGCAGCTGTTGTCAAAGAAGAAACATTGGATACGTTGCGCGGTAAAGTGGTGGTAAATTTATTTTTTGAGCCAAGCACGCGCACGCGATGCTCATTTGAAATTGCAACGCATCGCTTGGGTGCCATTTTGTTGTCACCCGACACCAAGCAATCGTCGATGATTAAAGGCGAAATATTAATTGACACAATTTTAAATTTGGAAGCGATGGGGGCGCATCTCTTGATTGTGCGTCACGCAGACAATCACCTCGCGCAATTTTTGGCAGGGGAATCGAGGGCGGGCGTTGCGGTGATTAATGCGGGCGATGGCAGCAACGAACATCCGACGCAAGCGTTGATTGATTTGCTCACCATTCGCCAGCACTACCCCGATTTTTCTCATTTAACGATTGCCATTGTGGGTGATGTGATTCATTCGCGTGTGGCGCGATCGTTGGCGATCGGATTGCATTGCATGGGAGTTGCACGCGTTCGCGTGATTGCACCTAAAGAATTTTCACCAACGGAATTGGCGGCGATGCCATTTGATTTATTTCATGATATGAATGCGGGGCTAAAGGGTGCTGATGTGATTTATGCGTTGCGCATTCAAAAAGAACGTTTAAAACCAAATGAGCAACCACTGAAAGACGACCACTATTACCAACATTTTGGATTAACGAAAGATCGATTGACATTGGCGAAACAGAATGCGATTGTCATGCACGCAGGTCCTATTATTCGTGGCGTAGATATTGAATCTGCCGTTGCGGATGGCGCACAATCCGTTATTCTTGAGCAAACGCGAAATTCAGTCGCGGTTCGCATGGCGGTTATGGAAACATTGCTTTTGCAAGGCGCATAATGTTTTGTGAGTAGTTTCTGCTTTGAAGGTTGATTAACTTAAATTTTCAGATTTTCGGTGATATTGAATGATAATTTGATGAGAAAAGCGCAGTTGACACGTCAGTCAATGAGCATTTTCGAATTAAATTATCATTCAATATCACCCAAAGATGAAAATTATTTTGAAACAGTTGGGTTTGAGATTTTGTCAGGGACGATCATGTCAGAAACGGAAACCATCGAAGTGTTATCAATTTGGGAAAAATGCCTAGACTATTTGCGTGACGAAATTCCTGCGCAAAAATTCGATACGTGGTTGCGTCCGCTGCACGCGGAATTAAAACAAAATACATTAATGTTATTGGCACCCAATCAATTTGTATTGGATTGGGTGAATGAACATTTTCTCGTGAAAATCATGGATACGTTGCGTCAATTGTGCGATGACGAACCGCCCGTGGTGAAGTTGCGTATTGGAACCAAAACCACTTATTCAGATGAAGATGATGGTGGTGACGGTGACGGGGGCGTTGCATTCAAACCAGTGTCGCGTCAAAGTGTGCATAAATCATTGCCGGCGCATCACAGTAATTTAAATCCGCTGTTTCGTTTTGATAATTTCGTTGAAGGAAAATCCAATCAATTGGCGCGCGCTGCAGCCAATCAAGTCGCTGAAAATCCGGGGCAGGCGTACAATCCTTTATTTTTATATGGTGGCGTTGGTTTGGGTAAAACGCATTTATCGCAAGCGATGGGCAATTATATTTTACAAAAAAATCCAGATGCGAAAGTATTATATTTGCATTCCGAGCGATTTGTCGCTGACATGATTAAAGCATTGCAACACAATGCGATGAATGAATTTAAAAAATTTTATCGCTCAGTGAATTGTTTGTTGATCGATGACATTCAATTTTTTGCGAAAAAAGAACGTTCGCAAGAAGAATTTTTTCACACGTTTAATGCATTGCTCGAAAGCAATCAGCAAATTGTATTAACTTGTGATCGTTATCCCAAAGAAATTTCAGGATTGGAAGAACGACTGCAATCGCGATTCGGTTGGGGGTTGACGATTGCGATTGAACCGCCCGAATTGGAGACACGTGTCGCAATTTTGATTGCCAAAGCGGAACAGTCCAAAATAACCTTGTCGAGTGATGTTGCTTTTTTTATTGCGAAACATATTCAATCCAATGTGCGTGAATTAGAAGGTGCTTTGAAACGTGTGATTGCGAATTCACATTTTATGCGGCGCGATATCACGGTTGATTTTGTGCGTGAAGCGCTAAAAGATTTGTTGACGTTGCAAGCGAAATTAATCACCATTGAAAATATTCAGCGCACGGTATCGGAATATTATAAAATTAAAGTCGCTGATATTTTGTCGAAACGTCGTAATCGATCAGTGACACGTCCGCGACAAATTGCGATGGCGCTTGCGAAAGAATTAACGACGCACAGTTTGCCGGAAATTGGTGATGCATTTGGTGGTCGCGATCACACGACAGTATTGCATGCGTGTCGCAAAGTAAAAGAATTATTGAGTGCGCAATTGGATTTACAGGAAGATTGGAAGAATCTTATTCGTATTTTGTCGGCGTGAGGTATTCATGAAACTTACATTAATCCGCGAACAATTACTAAAACCGTTGCAACTCGTGATTGGCGCTGTTGATCACAAACAGGCGATGCCGATTTTATCCAACGTGTTATTGAATGTGGATACCAAAAAATTATCGGTGACTGGCACAGATTTGGAAATTGAATTAGTAGGGCATTCCATTGTTCCGGAATTTACGGAGTCGCACGCACGCATGACTTTGCCTGCGCGAAAATTATTTGATATCTGCAAAGCGCTGCCAGAATGCTCCCCCATTGAGTTGTACCAAGAAAAAGATCGCGTGATTTTGCGCTCTGATCGCAGTCGTTTTACGATGGCAACGTTACCGGCCGATGATTTTCCCAGTGTGGAATCCACTGAGGCCAAGCTCACGTTTACGTTGTCTCAAGGAGCGTTGTCTGAGTTGTTGCATCGCACTGCATTTGCAATGGCGGAACAAGACGTGCGTTATTATTTGAATGGTATGCTGATGGAGATCGCTGAAAACACGTTGCGTGTTGTAGCAACGGATGGTCATCGATTGGCGCTTAATCAGTCGGCAGTCGATATTGTGAAACCGCATCGATTGCAAATGATTGTGCCGTATAAAGCGGTGTTGGAACTCATGCGTTTGTTGAAAGAGCCGGATAGTTTGTTGACGGTGCAGGTGGGTTTGCATCATATTCGCATGGTTTCGCAGGATTTTGTGTTTACGTCGAAATTAGTAGAAGGACGCTTTCCCGATTATCAGCGTGTGATTCCGAAAATGGGTGATAAAGCAGTGTTGGTGGATCGCGATGTGTTGAAGCAAGCATTATTGCGTACAGCGATTTTGTGTCACGACAAAGTGCGCGGTGTGCGTTTCGAATTAAAATCGGGTTCGCTGCAAATGTTTGCGCACAACACCGAACACGAAGCTGCGGAAGAAACACTGGATGTGAATTATCACGGCGAGCCGCTCGACATTGGTTTTAATGTGACGTACTTGCTGGACGTGTTGAATGTTGTGCAGCCCGGTATCGTGCGATTAACCTTTATCGATGGCAACAGCAGCATTCGCATCGATGAGCCAAATGATAAAAGCGGCAGCGTGTTTGTTGTGATGCCCATGAGAATGTAACAGGAGTTTCGCAAAATGCGAAACTCCTGTGTAATTTAAAGATCAAGATCGTACCGATCCGCTAGGTCCTGTCCCTAAAGTTACATTAATTTTTTTCGTTAAAAGTGTTGTTTATTTACACTTTTTAGTACCAAAAAGTGTATCAGTGTGTCATAATTTCGATAATTCAACAATCAATAACGAAAAATCAACAAGTTATGAAAAGAACGTTAATTACAACGCTGGAACAATGGATAAAAAATCCAGTTCGAAAACCATTGCTGCTGCATGGGGTTCGCCAGGTTGGAAAAACCTATTTGTTGCAGCAAGTGGGCGCGCAGTATTTTCCAGAAACGCATTATTTTAATTTTGAAAAAGAAACAAAACTTCACACCATTTTTTCTAGCAATCTGGATCCTAAGCGCATCGTGGATGAGCTGCGATTTTATTCAGAAAAACCTATTGATGAAAAAAAAGATCTCGTTATTTTTGACGAAATTCAAGCATGTCCACGCGCGCTCACCAGTTTGAAATATTTTCAAGAAGAGATGCCGGGATTGGCGTTAGCGAGTGCGGGATCACTGCTCGGTTTATCATTGGGAGGTGGTTCTTTTCCAGTTGGAAAGGTAGATATATTAACGCTTCATCCGTTATCATTTTTTGAATTTTTAATGGCATTAGACGATCACAAATCACTGTCGTTACTGAAGAATCTGACATCAGATTCTTCCATTCCTGATATTGCGCATCAGCATCTATGGGAAAAATTAAAATATTATTTTATTGTGGGCGGGTTACCTGAGGCAGTGCTTATTTTTAAAAATAATCAACAAAATAGTTTTGAAGCGTGCAACAAAGTGCGCATAAAACAACATGAATTGATTACTGGTTATTATTCAGATATCGCCAAACACGCAGGAAAAATTAATTCCATGCATATTGATCGCGTTTGGCATGCAGTTGCCACACAATTAAATAGCTCACACGAAGGCGGGGCTGAAAAATTTAAATTTAAAAATATTATTCCGAATGTGAATCGTTATGGTCAGTTGGTTGATGCGTTGGATTGGTTGCTCGCAACACATTTGGTGATCAAAGTACCGATTGTCAATCGCGCTGAACTTCCGTTCTCTGCTTACAGTAAAGAAAATACGTTCAAATTGTTTTTATTTGATGTAGGAATTTTAGGTGCCATGAGTGAGCTGTCTCCAAAAACCATTTTGGACTACGATTATGGTACTTATAAGGGTTTTTTTTCAGAAAATTTTGTTGCGCAAATGTTTATTGCCAGTCACGCGCAATCATTATTCTGTTGGCGTGAAAATACGGCAGAAATAGAATTTTTACGTGAGATCGATGGAAAAGTTATTCCCGTTGAAGTGAAGTCCGGTTTTGTCACCAAGGCAAAAAGTCTCGCGGTATTTTGTGAAAAATACAAACCAGAATATCGCATTATTTTTAGTGCTAAAAATTTGTATTATGATCGACAAACTATGACGCATTACTATCCGATATATTTGGCAGAAAAATGGTAACAGCCCTATCGTCAATTGATTTTTGGTATTCCAAGCGCTGTACTTCCAAAATATTAACAATATTAATATTTTGGAACACAATCTTCCAAAATATAAAAATAGGGTATTTTCTCATGATTTTCAAGAGATTATCTGAAAAAATCTGCGCACTTGCTCCGTGTTGCGTTGCAACACTACGCGCGTGCTTCTTATATGGACCCCGCCTGTTTCTGCAAGAAATAAATTCATTTTTAAC